>OJOE01000095.1_pt1 | contig 69494 bp, 63 predicted proteins | sample 1598191 | NCBI WGS metagenome assembly OJOE01 (sample SAMN03922463, study PRJEB24848) | human gut metagenome | isolation source: stool sample | host: Homo sapiens | place: Germany | collected 2009-11
GGTGGACCCTACGTCGCAGCCGCCGTAATATTTCATAGTCAATTACTCCTTATTTATGTAGTATGGTCCGAAATTACATACAAATTTCGTCATCAAAGTCCAGCAGGGTGGGATCAACAGGCTCGGCCCGCATCACCGTGCGCATATACTCGTTGACCTTGTCGCGCATGGTCTTGCGGGAGACGGTGCGGGGATCCATCAGATCGTGCTCGATCCAGATCAGGTGATAGCCCCGCTCGCGGCCCTGCTCATCCAGGATGCCCTGGACGGTGGCCATGTTCTTGCAGGCCACGTTCTGATACATGATGATGATGTTGGCGTTCCACGCCTCGCACTGACGCCACAGCTCGTCCACCACGTTCTGGTAGCCGCCGTTGGTGTGACGGCGCATGACCATGCGCTCGTACAGACGGGCCAGATCCAGCAGGGCCAGCTCGGGGTCCTCGGTCTCCAGGTGCTTGGTGAAGTTCAGGCTCTCCATCTCCACCAGGATGTTGATGCCCCAGCAGTTGGCCAGCCAGTTGGAGAAGTTGGCATAGTAGTGGGCCGGGCAGGACCACACGATGCCGCGATAGCGCATCTTGCCCACCCACGCCTCGTCGCGGCGCTCGTAGGCCTGGAGCAGGAGCTTGTTGACCTTCTTGCAGGTCTTCATGACACGGGGATCAATACCGCCGTCCATCTCATAGTTCCACTTGCGGAACAGCTCGTAGCAGGGACCCAGCAGCTGGGGATAGGCGGTCTTGTTGACCTCCCACTTCTCCAGCTCGTACTTGGTCTCCTCGTTGAAGCGCTTCATGGCGGAGAAGTAAGCGTCCCAGCTCCACTGGGCGCCGGTCTTTTCCTCGATGAACTTGATGCAGGCCCGGATGTCCTCCGCGCCCATCTTCAGCGTGGCCTCGTCCTCATACCGGACGGGGAAGCACAGATGGAACACAGGCAGGTCGGGGAACCGGCGGGCCATATAGGACGAGGCCATGGTGGACCCGTCGCAGGGCATGGAGGAGGAGATGAAGCAGCTGCCCATATGAGGCAGAGCGTCGATGACCAGAGCGCCGCACTCGGAGGAGGGCACGGGGCAGGTGTCGGCGGGCAGGCCGAAGGATTCCACCGCGTCAATATACGGCACGCAGGTCAGCTGGTCGATCTCGGACACCAGGAACACAGGCATCAGCTGATAGGGAATGCCCAGCAGATCCGGGAAGCCTGCCATGATCTGACCCATGGTCATCTCGTCGAACAGGACCACCTTCTTGTTCAGCTCGGCGCTGTTGCCGTTCTTCTTGTCGCACTTGGCCAGGAACACCAGGTTCTCGGCCACATAGCGGAAGATATCGTAGATCAGCAGGTGGCTCATCTTCAGGGCGTTGCTCCGCTGGCCCATGGTGTTCTTGTCCATGAAGCTGACGCAGCACATATAGGAGATCATCCACCGGTAGTAGAACGTCATGTTCAGGGCCGGGACCAGATCCTTGGAGAAGGTGCCCAGCAGCATACCCCACATCCGCAGCCATTCCTTGAAATCATAGGCGGTGTCGGCCACGCCGCGCCACTCACGGCGCACGGTGACCATGTCACCCTTGCGGTACAGGGTGCCCAGGTGCTTTTCACCGGTTTTCAGCAGGTCCAGCCGTTCGGCGGGGGTCATGGCGGCGATGGTCTTGGCCTCGCGGACCACCCGGCGGACATTGTCCTGGACGTTGGCCTTCTGCTTGGCGGCGAAGGCCTTCCAGTCGGTCTCCTTCAGCATATCCCAGATGATGCCGCCCACTTCCTGCAGGTTCCGGCCCTGTGCCTTCCAGTCCACGTTGTCCTTGGCCCGGAAGAACTTGGGGTTGGGGAATTTCATCTTTGCCATTACTTGGTCCCTCCGTTCTTTTGGATGCGCTTGATCTCCAGGGATTCCACAAAGGCCTGGACGCGGGTGCGCAGCTGGCCGGAATTGCCGTTGTTGTACAGGCGGTCGATGGACAGCACCGGCCAGTTGTATTCCTCGTGCATGATATAGCTGACCAGAGCCCGCTCAAAGCCCCAGTAGTCGCAGTATTTCATCTGCTCATAGATGATGCCGTCGGCCTTGAACTCCCGGGCCAGACGGTCAGCGGTGTCCCGGCGCTGCTGGACCTTTTCGTCGGCGATATACCGGGCGCACTCAGAGTGCTGCATCACGTGCAGGCACAGCTGGCGCAGGGGGTCCTCATCGTCCTTCAGCTCGATGACCTCGCGGCCAGGGGTAGAGCCGAAGCAGTAGCGGTCGGACACCACCAGGGCGCCGCAGCCCTCGATGAGCTTGGTCAGCTGGGGATCGTCGATCTCGCTGCCCACGATGGCGACTCTGGCCCGGAAGGCGGGCTTTTCGTCGGGCTGGCGGGTCTTCAGCTCCTCCAGGGTCTCCCGCAGATAGGGCAGGATCAGGTCCTTGGGACAGGTATAGGTCACCAGGTTCAGCACATGGAACTCGTACCCGGTGATGACGGGGTTATCGGCCTTGCGCATTTCGCCGATCTCGCTGATGATGCGGCAGACCTCGTTATGCTGGGCCACGGCAGCGCGGATGGCATCGTCGGAGGTGTCCACGCCGTAGCGGTTTTTCAGCTCGTCCAGCACATGGATGCGCATCTGGGACACGTAGGAATCCAGGGTGTAGTCGGTGATTTTATAGGGGATGTCGCAGTGGCTCACAAAGAAATTGGGCTTGGAGTTCAGCTGGAGGATCTCAAAATGCTCCATGGCGCGGTTCATCATGGAACAGGCGTCCACACCGGCCAGAGCGTCCAGGAACTGGAAGCCGCCCTCCATGCCTCGCTCCACCAGGGCACGGGCGAACTCGCAGGTATAGTTGGACATGTAATAGGTGGCGATGTCCAAAGAGCCGGTCCGTGGCGCACGCAGGCGCACGGAAAAGCAGTTGCCGACGTTGAGCAGCGCCTCGGGCACATGGTAGCAGGTATAGCCGACGGCCAGCTTGCCGTCTGCCTGAGCCTGCTTGACCAGCTCATTGTCGGCGTTTTCCAGCAGATTTTCGAAGTAGATCAAATGCTTCAGATCTCTCAAGAATTACACCTCTCTCCTAAAAGTTTACAGGATCTGCAGTTTTGTCAGGGCTTCGCGGGCGCCTGCGATCACCGGAGCGTCGTCAGGCAGATCAAAAACACTCAGTCCCCGGATATCGTTGGCGGCGTGCTTGGCGTCGCTGCCGATATAGGCGAGAACATCAATGCCTTCAATATGAATATAGGGGATCATGGCCGGGTCCGTCACCCGGTTCACCACCGCGCCGCAGCGGTCGTACATCACCAGGTCATCGGCCACGCGCTTGATGGTCTGGATCACCTGGGTGCCCTTGCGGCTGGGGTCCGTCACCAGCACCAGATGGGTGACCTTCTCCATGACGCGGCGGTTGATCTGCTCAATGCCGGCCTCGCCGTCGATGACCACATAGTCGAAGTCACCGGCCAGAAGATTGATGATCTCCTTGAGGTAGGCGTTGACCTTGCAGTAGCACCCGGCGGTCTCCGGCCGGCCGATAGCCAGGAAAGAGAATTTCTGCTGCTCCACCATGGTGTCGAAAATGCGGTACCGGGCCTCGCTGAGCAACTCGATGGCCTCCCGCGGCTCGCCGTCCTCCACCGAGGACACGATCTGCTTGCGGATATCGTCCAGGGTCTGCCGTACCTCCACCCCCAGGGCGGTGGACAGGCCCACGGCGGGGTCCGCGTCGATGGCTAAGATCCGGGCGTCCGGGTGCGTCTCGGTCAGAAGCCGCACGAAGGCAGCCGACAGCGACGTCTTTCCCACGCCGCCTTTACCGGCCACGGCCAGGATCTTGGGGTTTCTGTTCAACCGTGCTTCACGTCCTTTCTGGGCTATGTGCATATACATACACGCGGTTCTGTACAAAACAGGTGGCTGTTAATCCACACAAGTACCATATTATGTACATTATTTGCTTTTTACCACTATCATTTTACCACGAAACACGGCAAGTTGCAACGAATTTCTTTGAAATTCTGAATTTTTTTGTTGATTCTGGCGGCAAGATGTGGTATGCTCGTTCCATCAATCAACACGCGAACTCTTACCATTTCAGGAAAGTGAGGGCATATCCTTGAAGAAAGACATTTTGGTACAGCAGCTGGTCAACAGCTTCGGCAACTGGGTGCGCACCGACTGCGAAAACCGCGCAGGCGGCACGGCACGCATGACCCGGGACCTCTATCCGTACACCTCTTTGTTCTCCCCCATCCAGATCAACAAGCTGACGGTGAAGAACCGCCTGGTCATGGCCCCCATGGGCAACTGTCAGATGGCCGAGGAAACCGGCCGTCCCAACGACAAGATGCTCCAGTATTTCTTTGCCCGGGCCGAGGGCGGCGTGGGCCTGCTGACCACGGGCCTGATCCCCATCAGCCACCACATTGACTCCTCCGTCACGGAGAAGGGCAACTACTCTTACTTCCCCCGTATCGACGGCACCCGCACCAACTTCATGGGCTGGCGCGACCTGGCCCAGGGCGTTCACGCCCGGGGCAGCCGCATCTTCATCCAGCTGACGCCGGGCCTGGGCCGCGTGGGCAACCCCCAGTGCCTGCTGACCAAGCTCCAGCTGCCGGTTTCCGCCTCCTGGAACCCCAACTTCTATCTGCCTGACGTGCCCTGCCGTCCCCTGACGGACCTGGAGTGCGACAAGATCATCCGCAATGCCGCCCAGGCGTCCATGGACGCCAAGGTCATGGGCATGGACGGCGTGTATCTGCACGGCCACGAGGGCTATCTGCTGGATCAGCTGACCTCCCCTGCCTTCAACCACCGCAAGATCGGCAAGTATGCCGACTGGCAGCGCTTCGGCGTGGAGATGATCAAGGCTATCCGCAAGAAGGTGGGCCCCAACTATCCCATTATGTACCGCATCGACCTGTCCCTGGCCCTGAACGAGACCTATGGCGACCGCATGGACACCGTCAAGAGCCTGAAGGGCTTCAAGAACGGCCGCTCCATCGCCGATACCCTGAACTATATGGAGAACCTGGTGAAGGCCGGCGTCGATATGTTCGACGTGGACCTGGGCTGCTATGACAACTGGTGGCTGCCCCATCCCCCGGCCGGTATGCCCGCCGGTTGCTTCCTGGACGTGTCCAAGGTGGCCAAGGAATACTTCGCCGCCCGGGGCGTCAGGTCCAACGTAGGCGTGGAGGTCCCCATTGTGGCCGTGGGTAAACTGGGCTATCCCGACCTGGCCGAGCAGGCCCTGCGGGACGGCAAGTGCGACATGATCATGCTGGGCCGCCCGGTGCTGGCCGATGCCGACTGGTGCAACAAGGCCTACGCCGGTAAGGTGGAGGACATCCGTCCCTGCATCGGCTGCCAAGAGGGCTGCGTCAACGAGTTTGTCGAGGGCGGCCATCCCCAGTGCGCCGTGAACCCCCGCACCGGCTTCGAGGAGCTGCTGCCTGCCGTTCCCACCCCGGCCGAGGTGCGCAAGCGCATCGCCGTTATCGGCGCAGGCTGCGCGGGTCTGAACTTCGCCATCACCGCCGCACAGCGGGGCCACACCGTGGACGTATTTGAAAAGTCCGACCGTATGGGCGGCAAGATGCACGCCGCCGGTGCTCCCCTGAGCAAGTACGAGCTGCACAACTATATGGAATGGCTGTTCCGCCAGGTGGAGAAGCAGGACGGCGTCACCGTGCACCTGAACACCACCATGACCAACCAGCAGCTGAAGGAAGCCGGATACGACGCCGTGGTGTTTGCCAATGGCAGCAAGGAGGGTCTGCCTCCCATTCCCGGCCTGAAGGAGACCCGCCACATCGAGGCCACCTGGCTGCTGACCCATCCCGAGGAGCTGGCCGACACCGATCGCAGGATCGTGGTGGTGGGCGGCGGCGCCGTGGGCCTGGAGACCGCTTATTGGCTGGCCACCGAGCACCAGCGCAAGGTCACCTGCGTGGAGATGCTGGAGCACTTCGAGGAGGGCGCCTGCACCGCCAACCGCGGCCATCTGATCCACTATTTCGAGGCCGAGGGCGGCCAGCTCATCAACTGCGCCCGGGTCACCCGGTTCGAGAATGGCCATGTGGTCATCGCCCGCAACCGCGCCAAGGCCGTGCCGGATCCCTACTGCACCTGGGCTCCCATCATCCCCAAGAACGTGGAGAATCCTCTGGCCCCCAAGATGACCAACGAGGAGTATATCGAGCAGCTGGAGGCCGACCTGGTGGTCATGGCCATCGGCAACAAGGGCGACGACCGGCCCTTCCTGTCCGCTCAGCAGGAGATGGTTGCCGCCGAGGTCCACAACATCGGCGACAGCTATAACACCGAGAAGCCCGGCAATATGTGGCAGGCCACCAAGGCCGCTTATAACCTGGCCATCCGCATCTGATCCGATTTTCAAAAGGAGCGCCTCCGCCCGGGAGGCGCTCCTTTTATGCGGCTATTCCGGTTATTCTGAAAGAAGGATAAGGCTTCACCTTGTGAAGAATGAATGAATATGGTATAATACTTGGTAATATTTGAAATCATGCCCCCGTATGTCGGCGGGCCGGGACAAAGGAGACGATCACATGGCAACCTTCACCGTTAACGGGCAGAGCGTGACCGTGGAAAAAAATCAGAAGCTCATCCGCTTTCTGCGGGATACCCTGCACCTGACATCCGTTAAGGACGGGTGCAGCGAGGGCGCCTGCGGCACCTGCCACGTCCTCATCGACGGCAAGCCCACCAAGGCCTGCACCCCCCAGACCGACCGGCTGGAGGGGCGGACCGTTCTCACGGTGGAGGGCCTTTCCGATTGGGAAAAGCAGGTGTATACCTTCGCCTTCGGCGAGGCGGGAGCTGTTCAGTGCGGCTTCTGCATCCCCGGCATGGTCATCTCCGCCAAGGGGCTGCTGGACGTGAATCCCGATCCCACCCGGGAGGAGGCCGCCTTCGCCATCCGCAACAACATCTGCCGCTGCACCGGCTATGTGAAGATCATCGACGGCATCCTGCTGGCGGCCAAGATTTTCCGGGAAGGGAAGCTACCGGAGGCCTCCGCCGACGACTGGAAAATGGGCAGCCGGGTCCAGCGGCTGGACGTGGAGGAAAAGGTGCTGGGCACCGGCCAGTACCCCGACGACGTGTATGTGGACGGAATGTGCTGCGGCGGCGCGGTGCGTAGCCGGTACGCCCGGGCCCGGGTCCTGTCCATCGACGTCAGCGCCGCCCAGGCCCTGCCCGGCGTGGTGTGCGTCCTGACCCAGAAGGACATCCCCGGCAAGGTCAACGTGGGCCACCTGAAAAAGGACCAGCCCACCCTGATCGGCGTGGGCGAGATCACCCACTATCTGGGGGACTCCGTGGCCCTGATCTGCGCCCGGGACCAGGAGACCCTGGAGGCCGCCAAGAAGCTGGTGAAGGTGGAGTATGAGGTGCTCCCTGCCGTCCACAACCCGGCGGAGGCCGCTGCACCGGACGCACCTCTGGTGTTTGAGGAGGACGAGAGCAACGTCCAGGCATACAAGCACGTCTCCCGGGGGGACGCTGAGGGCACCATCCGGCGTTCCCGATATGTGCTGACCCGGCACTTCCACACTCCCTGGACGGAGCACGCCTTCCTGGAGCCGGAGTGCTGCGTGGCCCTGCCCCTGGAAAACGGCGGCGTCCGCCTGCTGACCTCGGACCAGAGCGCGCACACCACCATGCACGAGTGCGCCGCCATGCTGGGGGTGGACTATGACCACTGCCAGGTCCAGAATATGCTGGTGGGCGGCGGCTTTGGCGGCAAGGAGGATATGTCCGTCCAACACCACGCCGCCCTGCTGGCGTATATCGCCCGGGTGCCGGTGAAGGTGAAGCTGTCCCGGCAGGAGTCCCTGCTGGTGCACCCCAAGCGCCACAGCTTCGACATGGACTTCACCATGGGCTGCGATGAAAACGGCATCATTCAGGGGGTCAAGGCCAGTGTGGTGTCCGATACCGGCGCGTTTGCCTCCCTGGGCGGACCGGTGCTGGAGCGGGCCTGCACCCACGCCGCAGGCCCCTACGCCTATGAGAATTTCGAGATCGAGGGCCGCGCCTATTATACCAACAATCCTCCCGCCGGAGCCTTCCGGGGCTTCGGCGTGACCCAGACCTGCTTCTGCACGGAGACGCTGCTCAACGAAATGGCGGACCTGGTGGGCATTTCCCCCTGGGAGATCCGCTATCGCAACGCCATCCGCCCCGGCGGCGTCCTGCCCAACGGGCAGATCGTGGACCAGTCCACGGGCCTGGTGGAAACGCTGGAGGCCATCAAGCCCGCCTATGACGAGGCCGTTCGCAGCGGCGACCCCGTGGGCATCGCCTGCGCCATGAAGAACGCCGGCGTGGGCGTGGGCATCCCCGACTGGGGCCGCTGCAAGCTCATTGTGGAGAAGGACCGCAAGCTACATATTTACTCCGGCGCGTCCTGCATCGGCCAGGGCCTGGGCACCGTGCTGGTGCAGGTAGTAGTCACCAACACCGGCCTCCACCGGGACGACATCGTCTATGAGCGCAGCAACACCTGGATCGCCCCGGATTCCGGCGACACCTCCGGCTCCCGCCAGACCCTGGTCACCGGCGAGGCCACCCGCCGGGCCTGTGAGAAGCTCAGCGCCGCCCTGGAGGGCAAGACCCTGGGCGACCTGGTGGGCCAGGAGTTTTACGGCGAGTATCTGGCCAAGACGGACCCCCTGGGCGCGGACGTGCCCAACCCCGTCAGCCATGTGGCCTACGGCTACGCCACCCAGATGTGCGTTCTGGACAAGAAAACCGGCCGCATCAAGAAGCTGGTAGCCGCTCACGACGTGGGCAAGGCCGTGAATCCTCTGAGCTGCGAGGGACAGATCGAGGGCGGCGTGGTCATGAGCATGGGATACGCCCTGACGGAGCAGTATCCCATTGACGACACCTGCAAGCCCACCGCCAGATACGGCACCCTGGGCCTGTTCCGCGCCAACCAGATCCCGCCGGAGATCCAGGCCATCGTGGTGGAGAAGCCCGGCCTCAACGTGGCTGGAGGCGCCATCGGTATCGGCGAGATCACCTCCATCCCCACGGCTCCCGCCATTGCTGACGCCTATTACCGGCTGGACGGTCAGCGCCGTCTGACCCTGCCCCTGGAAAATACCCCCTACGCCAGGAAAAAGTAAAGACGCATATATAAGACCAGGCCCGACGCGCTGCGCCGGGCCTGGTTTATATATGCGGTTCAGCCTGGATGGCCGGAAATCGCAGCACAGGGCCTCTCCCCTGCCCTGCTCATTCCTCCCGCTCCGGGTGCATCTGCTGCTTGACCCGGCGGCCGGTGGGGGTGGCGGCCAAGCCGCCCAGGGCAGTCTCCCGGAACTCCACCGGCATACGGCGGCCCACCTCGCCCATGGCGTCGATGACCTCGTCTACGGGGATGCGGCTTTCGATGCCGGCCAGGGCCATGTCCGCCGCGCTGATGGCATTCACCGCGCCGATGACGTTGCGCTTGACGCAGGGGACCTCCACCAGGCCCGCCACGGGGTCGCACACCAGGCCCATGAGGTTCTTCAGGGCCATGGCCACGGCGTGGCCGATCTGCTGGCCGGTGCCGTCCCGCAGGGCCACCAGGGCTCCCGCGGCCATGGCGGAAGCGGTGCCGATCTCCGCCTGACAGCCGCCGGAGGCACCGGCGATGCAGGCCTTGTAGGCGATCACCGCGCCGATGCCGCTGGCCACATACAGGGCCTCCAGGATCCGGTGCTGGCTCAGCTCCTCATACTTGCACATGGGCAGCAGCACCGCCGGAAGCACGCCGCAGGCGCCCGCCGTGGGGGCCGCCACAATGCGGCGCATGCAGGCGTTGGACTCCGCCATGGACAGGGCCTCGGCGATGACCTCGCTGACGTAGCCGCCGGACATGGCCCGGCCCCGGATGGAATACTGCCGCATTTTCAGGCCGTCGCCGCCTACCAGGCCGCTGACGCTGCGGCGGCGGCCGGTGTAGGTGTCCGCCGCGTCCACCATATATTGCCAGGTGGTCAGCATTTTTGCCATGGATTGCTGACGGGTCACCTGGCGCTCGTCCATGTCCGTTTCCAGCACGATCTCCCAGAAGGGCTTGTGCTCGGCTTCCATGCGGTCAAAGATTTCCTTCATCGAATCCAGCGACATCGTCATCGTCCTCCTTATCGTAATAGGTCACCGACAGAATGCCCGTCAGCTCCGAAAGAAACGCCACCTGGTGGGGCTTGATATGCTGGTCGGTCTCGATGACCATCAGCGCATCGCCGCCCCGCTTGTGGCGGCACAGGCTCATATTGGCCACGTTGATGCGCAGCTGATTCAGCACCGAGGTTACCGCCGCCACGGCACCGTTTTCATCCTGGTTCCGGATGACCAGGGTGTTGAACATGCCGTCGAAGCTGACGTCGATGCCGTCCACCTTGTTCACCAGGATACGGCCGCCGCCCACGCTGCAGGCCTGCAGCTCCAGCCGCTTGCCGCCGGCGTCCCAGGCCTCGATTACGGCGGTGTTGGGGTGAGCGTCCCGCAGCTCCACAGTGTCGATGGTGAACTCCAGCCCACGCTTTTTAGCCTCCTGGTAGGCGTAGGGGATGCGGAGATCGTCGGGCTTCATGCCCAGAAGGCCCGCCACCAGCGCCCGGTCGGTGCCGTGGCCGGAGCCGGTTTCGGCAAAGGAACCGTGCAGATGGATCTTGGCCTCCACCGGCTCGTCGCCCAGCAGGGTGCGGGCCATGCTGCCGATGCGGGCCGCTCCCGCCGTATGGGAGCTGGACGGGCCCACCATCACCGGTCCCAGAATATCAAAAATATCCAGCATGTGATCGTTCCTCGCTTTCTCTGTGCAATCAAGGCCATGATAGCACAGACCACCAAAAAAAGCGATGGGGTTTCTAAAATTTTTTGAGATTTTACAGAACGGCGCAAAATTTTACCAGATGCGCCCGGCGCATATTCAGGGCATCGGCGGCACAATCTATGGTTGCGATACCCGAACAGCGGTTTTCGCTGAAAACGCAAGAAAGGAGAACGCAATCATGTCTACCAAGAATACCAACAAGCTGAACGTGCCCCAGGCCCGTGCCGCCATGGATAAGTTCAAGATGGAGGCTGCCAGCGAGGTGGGCGTCAACCTGAAGGAAGGCTACAACGGCGACCTGACCTCCCGCGAGGCCGGTTCCGTGGGCGGACAGATGGTCAAGAAGATGATCGAGTCCTACGAGAAGAACCTGTAACCATATACGCAGAGCAAGAGGCGGCAGACAAAATCGTCTGCCGCCTCTTGCTTTATCAGGATGAGAGAGAAGAACGCTTACTTGGCCCGGCGCTTTCTGCCGATGACCCATGCCCCGCCCATGAGGCTGGCCAGGGCCATGGTCCCATAGAGGACCAGACCGGCGTCGCCGGTGCGGGGGGTCTCGCCGGGCGTCACGGTGCCGGAGCCGGAACCGGAACCAGACTCAGAACCAGAGCCGGAACCAGACTCGGATCCGGAACCGGATTCAGAACCGGAACCGGTGGCGGGGATCACGGCGGTCTCCATCACATAGTGGCACACGGTGCACTCCTTGTGCTTGGCACCCTCGGTGGTGGCAGTGGCCGCAGTGTCGATGATCCAGTCGCCGGCGGTATGGTCCGCCATTTCGGCCTGATCGCCGCAGGAGCACTCCTTCCAGTGGCTGGCCGTGCCGAACTTCCAGTCGTCACTGTAGCTGTGGGTATGCTCACCCTCGGTGGCCGTGAAGGTATAGAACAGGTTCACGCTGTCCTTGGAGCTGCCGTTGCCGGGGGTGACGGTCAGGTCGTTGACGGCGAACACCGTGGCCTTGACCGTGTTGGCGCCGTTGGTAAATTCCTTCAGCTGGAAGGCATAGCCGGAGCTGGCCTCCAGGGTCACCTTCACGGTGTACGCCATGCCGGGGGCAAAGGTGTCGCCAGGATTCAGCGCCGTGCCGTCCCCCGTCATCCACTGGGTGTTCGCCACGGTGTAGCGAGTATCCGAAGCGATGGCATTCCAGGGCTCGAGGCCCTGCACGGGAGCGGCAACGGTGACGGCCGCCTTGTCGATCTTGGCCTGGCCGACGAAGGTACCGCCGCCCATATCAGCGCCGCAGAGCTTGCCGGTGGCCGCGTCGATCACTCTGTCGCACTTGCCGTCGCCGTCCGTATCCATGTGATCCAGGGGATCCACCGGGTTGGTCTTGTACGATGCGCCGCAGGCGCAGGTGTGGAGGGTGTAGCCCCGATGGGTGCAGGTAGGCGGCACCAGGGAGTCCGTATAGTCGTGGATGTGGGTGCCCTTCTCCACCACCTTGACATAAACGAAGTCGCTTACGTGTGAGCCTCCCAGTGTGGAGGAGTAGGCCGTGGCTCTCAGGCGCACCGTGCCCACAGACTTGGCCTCCAGGGTGACGGGCCCCGTCAGCGGCTTGCTGACGTTGCCGTTGGGGACGCTGATGCACTCAGCGGAAAAGACGATTTCCGGAGAGGCATAGGTGTAGTCCAGAACCGTCCACAGCACGCGGTTATCTATGATGTTGGTGCTGGGCGTCAGCTCGGAGTCCACCGTGAAGGTGGTCCCCACCTCCACCGTGATGACCCGGCTGACCACCGGGACGCTGCCGGGCTTGATGTGGATGCTCTTCACGGGAACCTTCGTCTCGTCATACACCGCGCGCAGGGTAAGATGGTGCGCGGGCATGACGAAGGTGCACGTGCCGATGTTAACATCGTCGTTTACGACCTCAACCTCCACGGAAGCGTCGGCCACTTCCCACTTTTTGAACACATGGCCCTTATCATTCACATAGGGCGCATCGGCATACAGCCGGGTGCCCGGCAGGGCGTTGGTGGTGACCTGGTCGGTGGCCTCGTAGGCCGCATAGGCGCCGGACGGCGCGTCCAGGGTGATGGTATAGGGAACGGTCTGCTCAGAATCGGAATCCCGCAGCTCCACATAGCCGCACTCGGCGCACTCCATGAGATAGAAATACTTGTATACGCTGGGCCTTTCGGTGTAGAAGCCGTAGCCCAGATACTCCTTGAAGGCGAAGGTGTGCTTGGTTCCCGCAGGCAGCTTGGTGCGGTAGCACTGGGTGCCCAGGCACTCATGGTTGTGATATTCGCTGCCCTGCCGGTAGTATTTCTTTCCGGAGGGATTCTCGTATTGATCCCGGTACTCGATGGCCACCAGCCTGGGCGTATCCAGGCACTCCAGTTCGGCGCTGTAGTTGTGCACCGTCCGCAGCTCGGCCCGGGCGGAGACGGCGGTGACGGTCTTGCCGTTTACCACCGTCGTGGCCACGCAGTAGTACTCATACTTATAGGCGCAGCCGTCAACGGGAACGCCGATGTCCAGCTTGTTGGTGGTAGCTCCCTTGGCATAGTGCTCCCCGTCCACCAGCTTCCAGGGGGCGTATTCCATGCCGGTCTTTTTGTTCGTAACCACCTCGTACCACTGGAAGCTCAGCTCCTCGCCCGCCAGGTTGACGGCGGTGGCAGAGAACTTGCCCCGATTGACATACGGGCTGTTGGGATCCGTCTCTTCGGCGTCGTCATACGACACCTTTTTGGTAATGGATCTGGGCTGGGCGGCGAAGAACACCGGGTTCTCCGGGTCATAGCCGCAGATTTCGCACCGGCCGGCAGCGGTCCGATTATGGGGCGCCTTGTCCACCGGATCGCCGCAGACGCGGCACTCGTGCCAGTGGTAGGTCTCGTCCACGTGCCAATCCTTGGCATTGAACTTGTGATGGGTGTGGGACCCCGCCTTGCCGCAGTCGCAGTCCGTGCAGTCGCCCTTGGTCAGGCAGCAGTCGGTGCACCGGTTGCAGGTGTCGCACTTATCGGTCTCGCAGAAGCAGGTGCCGCAATCCTCGCAGATATGCGTGCTCCACTCCAGGCTCTCTATGCAGACCTCGCCGGTGGAGCAGCCCTCATCCAGGGACTTCTCCTGGCAGCACTCCGCGCACAGCCCGCATTCGCTGCACTCGCTGATGTCGTCCACATACTCGCAGCGCTGGCACTCCTCGCAGACGAAGCCCGCGCACTCCGCACAGTGGGGCTCATCCTCGTGGATGGGGCAGCGATCCGCGCCGTTTTCAAAGCACTCGCCGTAGCTTTCGCAGTGCAGGCCCTCGATGGCCGCGCAGTCATCGCAGTAGCCGCAGACATCGTCGTCATCCAGGTGGTTGGGGCAGGACTGGCAGTGCTCATCGTCGTCGGCGCACGCGTTGCACTTGTTGCACACCTCGCAGACGCCGCCCTCACCGGCGCAGTCGGAGCAGACCTGGCAGTCCTCGCACAGCTCGTCCTTGCTCTCGCCCACGAAGCAGCGCCCGCAATCCAGGCAGTGGGCCTCCTGCATGCAGTCATCGCACCAGCCGCACTCGCCGCACCAGTTGTCGGCGCTCATGTAGCAGCTGCCGCAGTTCTTGCAGTGGGTCTCATACCAGCAGTCGCCGCCGCTGGGGCAGTCCGCCGAGCACAGGCCGCAGCTGCCGCAGACTGCATCGCCCCAGTGACTGTGGCTGCAGTTCGCACACTCCTGGCCCTCTTCGGCCACGGCCTGCATAGGCAGAAGCCCCATCACCATCACAAGACACAGGAGAATGCTCAGGATCCGTTTTTTTCATATCTTTCCTCCTTCAGACAGATTTGGTTTCTTCCGCGGGATTGGTCCCGGCCCACGGCGCCGGGCAGTTCATGGTTCACGGCTTTTCGGGTCACAGGGTGTCCATCACGGCTGCCAGATAGTCCGGCGATACCGAGCCATAGATGAAGTTGTCCGCCAGGCCGTCTTTCTTGGCCTGCCGCACCGCCGCCGCCAGGGCGGCGTCCGACTTCTCATCCACCAGCAGCACCACCTTGCACACCGGCATCCGCTTTTTGATCTCATCCCGCAGGGCCAGCCGCTCAGCCAGCCGCCAGGGCGTGTACGCCGTGACCTCCATGATGACGGCATAGGCTGCCATGCTGCGGCACAGGCGCACCGTGTCCGACGGCGACTCCGCCCGGCACACCGCGAAATCCGGGTCGCTGCGTGTCAGCGCCTGGGAGATGGCCTCGGCAAACATAAGTTCGCTGCCATGAATCTGAAAAAACTGGCCAATTGGAAGTGGAAGGAGCACTTTCTTTCCTGGTTTTTCCACCTTTTCTCTCTATTTGTGCCAAAAACCCGGCTGCCGCTTGCTGCGCAGCCGGGTTTCTCGACAGGCTGAAAAAAATTCCCTGCGCAGCCGCGCAGGGAATTTTTTATTCAGAGTTTCTCACGGCGTTTTCCGCGTTGTGGTCAGCGCTTCTCCGTGATGATGCCGAAGCGGTCCCGGATGGCGTGGCGGGGACACGCGTCGCCGCAGGCCCCGCAGCTCAGGCACTGGGCATAGTCGATGACCGCCCGGAACTCCACCACATGGATGGCGTCGGCGGGACACTTCTTCACGCACAGGCCGCAGCCGATGCAGCTGACGTCGCACACCGTCCTGGCCCCGGTCTTGGTGGCCGGGTCGAAGCCCTTGTCCCGGTTGGAGCACAGAACCGCTATGCGGTCCTCCGTCCGCCGCAGGTCGATAAGTCCCCGGGGACACTTCCGGGCACAGGCCCCGCAGCCGATGCACTTCTCCTCGTTCACCTCGGCGCAGCCCAGGTCATTGATCTGTACGGCGCCGAACCGGCAGGCCTCCACGCAGGCTCCGCAGGCCACACAGCCATAGTCGCAGAGCAGACCGCCGTTTTCGTCCCGTTTGGCCCGGCAACCGCCGCTGCAGTGGACCGTTGCCGTCTTTGCCGGGAATTTCCGCTTGATTGCCATGTGTTTTCTCCCTCATTTTCGTTGATCTGTACCACAGTATACCACATATCATGGTTCCTGCCAAGAGGCAGGGTCCCGCACCCGGGGACCCGCCGTGTGTTACCACTTGTTCTCCACTTTTTCCGCAAATCCGATCATATCCCGGACCCGGATCACGGTTCCGTCGTCCAGGGTGGCCGTTCCGGTGAAGCGGCCGAACACCTGGTGCTGGTCGGACTTGATGAGCTTGACGTCCGTGCAGGCGGCCCGGTCCAGAATGGGGTCAAACTTCATCTCGAACCGCCCGTCGTCGGAGGTAAAGCACCAGGGGGACAGGAAGTCGTCCCTTCCCTCCCGCTGGGGGATATGGAACCGCACCTGGCTGAGCTTGTGGGCCTTGCCGCCGTAAAACAGCATGTTCTCGCTGGCAGCGGAGGTATCGCCGAAGCCATAGCCGATGTTCCACCCGAGGGGCACGCCCTCCACCTGGCCGGAGGCGCTGCCCCAATACCAGGTGTTGTGATAGGTCCACACCCCCCGGCCCCAATCCAGCACGCCGAAGGAGTCCGCCGGGTCAAAGACGTAGGTTTTCTCCCCCAGCTGCACCTGGCCCCGGGCCCGCATACAGTTGATCTTCTGGTTGAAGTAGAAGCACCCGGGCTTGTCAAAGGGCGTGCAGATGACCATGGACTCCTCCGGCTCCTCCGTCAGGACAATGGACCCGTCTATGGTCTGGCCGTCCAGAAATTTCTCCATGTGGAAGGTCAGCTCCCGGCCCTCCGGCACGTGCCGGAACACCAGGGCATAGCCTCTTCCGGAGATGGCGGTGGTGCCCCTGGCCGACGACTCCGGCAGGCCTGTCCGGCCCATGGGAAAGGCCCGCATGGGGCTTTTGGTGCGTTCCCAGCCCTCATCGAAGTGCAGGAAGGAAATGGAGTCCAGGCCCATGTACCCGTTGTCGTCGATGGTCAGAGCCACGGCGAAGTGGTCGTTGGCCACCAGGTAATAGTCCCACTCCTTGATCCGGGACGCCGGAGCCCGGACGTCCGCCCGGCGATAGATGGGCAGGAGCCGCTTGGCATAGCCCGGCTCCCGCAGATTGCCGCTGCCGTCCAGCAGGGGCGACGAGGTGGTGATCTCATGCTGCATCATAGTGCCCTCCCATTGCGTTTTCTCCATTTTATCACACGCCGCCGCATTTTTCCACAGGGACTTCCCTTTTCGCCGAATTTCCTGTATACTGGATCCATCACACAAGGAGGCGACCCATATGACGCAGGAAACCATCCGCCCCGGCCGGTGGCGGCATTTCAAGGGCAATGAATATCAGGTGCTGGGCCTGGCCCGGCACTCGGAGACGCTGGAGGACATGGTGGTATACCGCGCCCTGTACGGTGACGGCGGCCTGTGGGTGCGGCCCGCCTCCATGTGGCTGGAAGCCGTGGACCGGGACGGGTACTGCGGCCCCCGCTTCGTGCGCATCGGGGACTGAGCCATGGACTATACCGTGGTGCACTCCGGCCGCCGGACCATCGCCATCCAGATCCAGCGGGACGGCCGGGTGGTGGTCCGTGCCCCCTATGCCGCCACGGCGGAGGATATCCGCCGGGTGGTGGACAGCCACCGGGACTGGGTGGAGAAAACCGTCCGCCGCCAGCAGGAGCAGCTGGCAGCCTCCCCTCCGGAGCCCACCGCCCGGGAGATGGAGGAACTGGCCCGGCAGGGCCAGGAATATCTGCCCCGCCGGGTAGCCTATTGGGCCGCCCGGATGGACGTGATGCCCACCGGCCTGCATATCACCGCCGCCCGGACCCGCTGGGGCAGCTGCTCCGGAAAAAACAGCCTCTGCTTTTCCCTGTTTCTCATGCGCTATCCCCCGGAGGCCATCGACGCCGTGGTGGTCCATGAGCTGGCCCATATCCGCCACAAAAACCACGGCCCGGAGTTTTACCGCCTGGTGGAGACCACCCTGCCGGACTACCGGCAGCGCATCGCCCTTCTGAAACAGCCCTCCTCCGGCAGGAAATAGTGTCGGTTTGGCCCGTCAGCGTAAGCTTCGGCGGCTATCCCGCGGCAAATGCCGCGGGATAGCCGTCCTTTTTATACGCTTTCGTTTACCTTCCGGGCAAATTCCGCCGCCAGGCGGGCCTTTTCCGGGTCCATGAACACCGTGTCATAGCCCCGGTGCCGCTGGGCCAGCATACCCAGTGGCCGCAGACGGGAGTGCTTGCAGTAGCGCTGCATCCCGGCCTCCCAAAGGTCCGCGCCCTTTTCCACGGGATAGCCGCAGGTGGCGATCAGGGCCACGGGCTTGCCCTCCCACAGGGACGGCCCCTTCTCCCGGCCATAATACTTGTTCATTCCGTATACCAGCCGGTCCAGCTCCGCCGCAAAGGGCGCCGTCCGCGCGGCGGTGTTGCCCTGCTTCCGGGGACTGGCCAGCAGGATACAGGCCTTTTTCATGTCCCTTAGCCCGGAGGCCAGGTCATATCCCGGCCGGACAGCACATGGAAGTGCAGGTGATGCACGCTCTGACCGGCCTGCTCGCCGATGTTGGACACCACGCGGTAGCTCTCCAGCCCCTGCTCCCGGCACAGCCGGGCGATGACCTCAAAGATGTGGGCCACCACGGCGCTGTTGCCGCCGTTTACCTCCGCCACGGAGCCGATGTGCTCCTTGGGGATCACCAGGAAGTGCGTGGGGGCCTGAGGCGCGATGTCGTAAAAGGCGTAGCACAGCTCGTCTTCATACAGCTTGTTGGAGGGGATATCCCCGCCGACAATTTTGCAGAACAGGCAGTTGTCGTCTCGCATAGTCATGCTCCTTTCGTTATTTTCACTCTCCCGGCTTCAGGAGAGCTTTTCCGACACAAAATCGTCCACGGAGGCCAGGGCGTCGTCCACCTTCAGCAATTCGGTGCCGCCGCCCATAGCGGAATCTGGCTTGCCTCCGCCCTTGCCGCCGCACACGGCGGACACGGCCCGGACCAGGTCGCCGGCCTTGATGCCCCGGGCCACGGCCTCCTTGCCGCACACGGCCAGGAAGGATACCTTTTCGCCGTTGATGCTGGCGATGACCGCCACAACGCTGGGGTCCTTATCCCGCAGGAAGTCACCCATGGTGCGCATGGCGGCGGTGTCCATGCCAGTGCGGGTGGTGGTGATCACATGCAGGCCCTTCACGGTTTTGGCGGAGGCCAGGAACTGCTTGGCCTCGCCCAGGGACGCCTCGGACTTCAGCTTGTCCAGAGTCTGGCGCAGCTGCTTCATTTCGCTGGCCTGCTGCTCCATGCGCTCCAACAGGGAGGCGGGGGCGGTTTTCAGGAACTGGGCCGCCTTGTGCAGCACGCCCTGGCTGCGCTCCATGCTCTGCAGCGTCAGCTTGCCGCAGGTGGCCTCGATCCGGCGCACGCCGGAGGCCACGCTGGTCTCGGATTTCACCCGGAAGGGACCGGCCTTGGCGGTGTTGTCCACATGGGTGCCGCCGCAGAACTCGATGGACACATCACCCATCTCCACCACCCGGACGGTGTCGCCGTACTTTTCGCCGAACATGGCCACGGCTCCCTTCTTCTTGGCCTCCTCGATGGGCAGGACCTCCGTCACCACGGGATAGCCCTCCAGAATGGCGTCATTGACCAGCTCCTCCACCTGATGCAGCTCCTCCGGGGTGATGGCCTCGAAGTGAGTGAAGTCGAAGCGCAGACGGTCCGGCTCCACCAGGGAGCCCGCCTGGTGCACGTGCTCGCCCAGCACCTTCTTCAGGGCTGCATCCAGCAGGTGGGTGGTACTGTGGGCCCGGCGGATGGCCTTGCGGCGCTCGGTATCAATGGCGGCGTGGACGGTGTCGCCCACATGGAGGGTGCCCTCCGTCAGGCGGCCATAGTGCATGAACTTGCCGCCCTTGTTCTTCTGCACGTCGGACACGGTGAACAGAATGCCGTCTGCGCTGATGGTGCCGTGGTCGGCCGCCTGGCCGCCCATCTCCGCATAGAACGGGGACCGGTCCAGCACCACCACGGCGTCGGACCCGGCGGGGATCTCGCCCCGCAGCTCGTCCTCGGCCACCAAAGCCACCACCGTGGCGTCGAACTCATCGTGGTCATAGCCCACGAACTCCGTGGCGGGGATGTCCTTGCCGAACTCCACACCGGCCCAGCCCAGGTCGCCCAGAGCCTTCCGGGCCTCACGGGCCCGCTGCTTCTGCTCCTGCATCAGCTGGCGGAAGCTCTCCTCGTCCACAGTCATGCCCTGCTCGGCCACCATTTCCGCCGTCAGGTCGATGGGGAAGCCGAAGGTATCATACAGCCGGAAGGCGTCGGCGCCGGAAAACACCTTCTCGCCCTTGGCCTGGTGCTCCGCCAGCAGGTCGGCGAAGATCTTCATGCCGCCGTCGATGGTGCGGCCAAAGTTCTCCTCCTCGGTGCGGATGACCTTGGTGATATACGTCTGCTTTTCCCGCAGATCGGGATACTGTCCCTCGTTTTCATGGATCACGGTGTCCACCACCTGATACAGGAACGGCTCACTGACGCCCAGGAGCTTGCCGTGGCGGGCGGCCCGGCGCAGCAGACGCCGCAGCACATAGCCCCGCCCCTCGTTGGAGGGCAGGATGCCGTCGCAGATCATGAAGGTGGCGGAGCGGATGTGGTCGGTGATGACCCGCAGGGACACGTCCCGCTTCTCCGTCTCGCCGTAGTGGGCCCCGGTCAGCTGGGACACCTTGTGGGTGATGTTCATCACGGTGTCCACATCGAACAGGCTGTCTACATTCTGGCACACGCAGGCCAGACGCTCCAGACCCATACCGGTGTCGATGTTCTTCTGCTTCAGCTCGGTATAGTTGCCGTGGCCGTCGTTGTCGAACTGGGAGAACACGTTGTTCCAGATCTCGATATACCGGTCGCAGTCGCAGCCCACGGTGCACCCGGGCTTGCCGCAGCCGTACTCGGGGCCGCGGTCATAGTAGATCTCGGAGCAGGGGCCGCAGGGGCCGGAGCCGTGCTCCCAGAAGTTGTCCTCCTTGCCGAAGCGGAAAATGCGCTCCTTGGGAATGCCGATCTCCTTGTTCCAGATGTCGAAGGCCTCGTCGTCGTCCAGATAGATGGAGGGGTACAGCCGGTCGGCCTCCAGGCCCACCCACTGGGGGCTGGTCAGAAATTCCCAGCTCCAGGCAATGGCCTCATGCTTGAAATAGTCGCCGAAGGAGAAGTTGCCCAGCATCTCGAAGTAGGTGCCGTGGCGGGCGGTTTTGCCCACGTTGTCGATATCGCCGGTGCGGATGCACTTCTGACAGGTGCACACCCGGTGGCAGGGCGGCTCCTCCTCGCCCTTGAACCAGGGCTTCATGGGGGTCATACCGGCGTTGATCAGCAGGATGGACTTGTCGTTCTGGGGTACCAGGGAAAAGCTGGGCAGACGCAGGTGGCCTTTGGTTTCAAAGAACTTCAGGAACATTTCCCGCAGCTCGTTCAGGCCGTGATAGGGATGGGACATGGTTCATTACTCCTTTTTATGATCAATTTTCAGATTCCGGATTCCATTGGCGGGTCAGGTCCCGCAGTTCCTTCTCCAGATTGGCGAAAAACTGCGAGATATTGAGCCCGTCCGCCAGGGCGTGGTTCACATACAGGGACACCGGCAGAGTGGTGCGCCCGCCTGCGGTGAGGGCCTTGCCCCAGCTGATGCGGGGATTGGAGTCGTCTGCGCTGACGGCAGGGTGCTCCAGCTGGGAATAGTGCAGCCAGGGCAGGCTGGATACGAAGAAAAAGCTCAGGGGGTCGCCGTCCTCGGTGAGGGTGCCCCGCTGCAGCACCTCCCGCTGCCGCCGCCGGCCCAGGTCCACAAATTCGGCATACGGCAGACGCTCCTCCACCGAGCAGTACACATACACGCCGTCGGGCTTCATAGCGGTGTAGGACGGGGGACACCAGTCGTATTCCGCCACGCTGCCGTCCGGCAGGATGCGGCGGCGCAGCTGCGGCACGGCATTGGCGGCCCGGGTCACGGCATACAGCAGGCTCAGGAAAAAGGGCCTCCCCTGCCGCCGGGCGGCAAAGTCCGTGATGTCCACCTCCGCCGTGACCCCGGCAAAGGGAAAGAGCATCTGCCGGAAATAGGCAAACTGTCCGCTGCGGGGGTCGTTGGTCATGTCGATGATTTGATAGCTCATAGGCTGCCTCCGGGGATGAGTCGGCGGACCCGAAAAAACAAAAACGCCCCGCCCCACATAGGGGCGAAGCGATGCTTCACGGTACCACCCTAATTAACGGCCGCAGCCGTCGTCTCAGTCATCCGGTAACGGGGATGGGGCGTGCGGCTCGTCGCCGCCGGCTCGGAGACGGCCCTCTGCCCTGTGACCCGGCGGGCTCACACCCTTTCCCGCCTCGCTTGCGGCGCACTCTGCGGCAGATTCTTCTCATCATTGCCTTTGACGTTCTGTATTTTACCACAGATCCGGCCGTTGTCAAGCGCCTGAAGGGCCTGTCCTCCAAAAAAAATAATGATCCCGCCCTCCGCAAAAAAAGTTGTCCCGCCCCTTCAAAAGCTCTTGCAATCAGAGGACGGGAACCGTATAATATAAGTTCAGTGTGAAAACACGGGATTACGACCGAACAAGGAGTGTGAGACAATGACCGAGGAAGGGAAGGCCCCTCTGAACGAGGAGAGTGCCGAGAGCAAAAACTTTATTCTGAACTTTATCGACGAGGACATCGCAGAGGGTGGCCGGTTCCAGGGACTGACCGTTCACACCCGTTTCCCGCCGGAGCCCAACGGCTATCTGCACATCGGCCACTGCAAGGCCCTGTGCATCGACTTCGGCACCGCCGAGCGATACCATGGCCTGTGCAACCTCCGCATGGACGACACCAACCCCGCCAAGGAGGACACCGAGTATGTGGACGCCATCCAGCAGGACATCCACTGGCTGGGCTTTGACTGGGGCGACCGGTTCTTCTACGGGTCCGACTATTTTGAAAAGGACTATGAATACGCCGTGGAGCTCATCAAAAAGGGGCTGGCCTACGTCTGCGAGCTGACGCCGGAGGAGTTCAAGGCCAACCGCGGCGACATCGGCATCCCCGCCACGTCCCCCTATCGGGACCGGCCCATCGAGGAGAACCTGCGCCTGTTTGAAATGATGAAGAACGGCCAGGTGGAGGAGGGCAAGATGACCCTGCGGGCCAAGATCGACCTGGCCAGCGGCAATCTGAACCTCCGGGACCCCATCATCTACCGCATCCGCTTCATCAACCACCACCGCCAGGGTACCAAGTGGTGCATCTATCCCATGTACGACTTTGCCCACCCCATCCAGGACGCCCTGGAGGGCATTACCCACAGCCTGTGCTCCCTGGAGTTTGAGTCCCACCGGCCCCTGTATGACTGGGTGGTCAGCAATGTGTCCATCCCCTATCACAAGCCCCGCCAGATCGAATTTGCCCGGCTGGGCATCGACCACACCGTCATGAGCAAGCGCAAGCTCCGCAGGCTGGTGGAGGAGCACTATGTCTCCGGCTGGGACGATCCCCGTATGCCCACCCTGTGCGGCCTGCGCCGCCGGGGCTATACCGCCGCCTCCATCCGCAATTTCTGCGAGCGCATCGGCGTGGCCAAATCCCCCAACACCGTGGAGTACGGCTTCCTGGAGCACTGCCTGCGGGAGGACCTGAACGGCTCCGCCCAGCGGACCATGGCGGTGCTGCACCCGGTGAAGCTCACCGTTACCAACTATCCCCAGGGGCAGAGCGAAACCTTCACCGTGGAGAACAACCCCACCGACCCCAGCCAGGGCACCCACGAGATCACCTTCAGCCGCCACCTGTGGATCGAGCATGAGGACTTCCTGGAGACCCCCATTCCCAAGTATAAGCGCCTGTATCCCGACGGCCCCGAGTGCCGCCTGAAGGGCGCGTACCTGGTGAAGTGCACCGGCTGCGTCAAGGATGAAAACGGCCAGATCGTGGAGATCCTGTGCACATATGATCCCGACAGCCGGGGCGGCGATCCCGCCGACGGCCGCAAGGTCAAGGGCGCCACGCTGCACTGGGTGGACGCCGAAAACTGCGTGGACGCAGAGGTGCGGCTGTACGACAACCTGTTCTCCGATCCACAGCCCGACGGCCCGGACAAGGACTTCCTGAACTGCCTGAATCCCGACTCCCTGATGGTGCTGGAGGGCTGCAAGGTGGAGCGGGCCATGGTGGACGTGGCCCGGGACTTCGACCGGGTGGAAAACCGCACCGGCATCAACGCCCCCACTTTCCAGTTCATGCGCACGGGCTATTTCTGCATGGATAACCGGGACTGCACGGCGGACCACCTGGTGTTCAACCGCAGCGTGTCCCTGAAGGACAGCTTCAAAAAGTAACCTGTAAAGTAAAAGTTGCGCTGCCCAAAAGGCGGCGCAACTTTGTTTTGCTGGACAAGAGGCGGGGTAGCCTGTATAATAGGAGAAAAAAGGGGGTCCACGCCATGCCTCTGTACGATGCCGTTCGCACACCCCGGCCCCGGAAACGGGATCCCAGGCTGCTTGCCTGCATAGCCATCGCACTGACCTTGGTGTTGCTGGCATTTTTTCCCATTCTATGGGCCGCCCATTTACAGCGGCAGTACCGCCATTTTATAAGCGGGCTGGGGGAAAGCGTCCTATATGCCAAGGCGCAGGGAAGTCTGTACGTCCGGCAGAACGGGCGGCAATTCCGGGCCCGGGGGCCCGCCTCCCGGCTGTATCTGGAGGTGAATGCCGCCGGCATGGGCAAGCGCCAGAGCAGCGCCCCCAAGTCCGTGCCGGACGCGGAGCTGGAGTTCGGAGACGGGTGCATCCTGCGCTTCTGGGGCCTGGACGTGTGGGACGGGTACAACCTCCAATGGGTTCCCGGCGTGTTCGTCTGGTACCGGGGAGCCAACGGAAAAATCTATATGTATGACACCGACCGGATGCAATGGCAAACGCTGGTGCGGTGCTTGCCCGAAGAATAGGAGGAACGATATGGGTCTTTATGATGCAGTGCGCCGGGAGAAGACGCCCCGGCGGCGGTGGCACCCCATGTGGGTGGTGGCGCTGGCCTTTGCGGCGGCGCTGGTGACGGTGCTGGGTCTGGTCATCAGCAAGCCCCAGCGGGATCATGACCGGTTCATCCGCTGCATGAGCGACATCTCCAGCAGCACCACCTACGCCTTCAGCGGAAAATTCACCTCCCTCCGGGCCCGGGTGGACGGCCAGGACCTGCGCATCACCCAGGAAAACGGCTATGCCCTGTACGGGAAGCTCTTCAACATGAACGCCACCTTCAGCCGGGACGTCCCCAAAGAGGACAGCCTCCGCCTGGACTACGGCGACGGGGCGGTGCTGGAGCTGTGGCCCTATCACCTGCCGGACAGCTCCGACCGCAGCGAGGGCATATTCGTCCGGTTCGTAAATCCGGAGGGAAAAACCTACACCTACTACACCGACCGGGACACCTTCGCCCGGGTCACCCAATGCCTGTCGCCGGAAAATAACCCGGCATGGGCGGAATAACCGATTTTCGCAGGACGGCTTCCCGTCCTGCGATTTTTCTTGAAAAAAACCGGGATTTATGATATCATGAACTGATTATATATGCACACAAGCGGGACGGGAGCCGCAGGCTGCGGAAGCGGCCCCTCCCGTAGGTCCTATGGAGGAGGAACACCGTTGAAATCCAGAGTTTTTGAGATCATTGCCGCCGAGCAGGCCCGGCAGAACAGCACCGTGGAGCTGATCGCCAGCGAAAACTTCGTAAGCGAAAACGTCATGAAGGCCGTAGGCTCCTGCCTGACCAACAAATATTCCGAGGGCTATCCCGCCCAGCGTCCCTCCGGCAACCGGGGCCGGTACTACGGCGGCTGCCAGTATGTGGATGAGCTGGAGGAATACTGCTCCCACCAGTGGCAGGCCGTCTTTCAGACGGACTATCACGTCAATGTCCAGCCCCACAGCGGCTCCTCCGCCAACCTGGCCGCCTATATGAGCGTGCTGAAGCCCGGCGACACCATTCTGGCCATGAGCCTCAACAACGGCGGTCACCTGACCCACGGCTCCCCGATGAATTTCAGCGGCAAGCTGTTCCACATGGAGTTCTACGGGGTGGACGAAAATGGCTTCATCGACTATGAGGACGTCCGCCGGAAAGCCCGGGAGTGCCGCCCCCAGCTGATTCTGGCCGGGGCCTCGGCCTACAGCCGCACCATCGACTTCCCGGCCTTTGCCGACGCCGCCCGGGAGGCGGGGGCGTATTTCATGGTGGACATGGCCCACATCGCAGGGCTTGTGGCCGCCGGGGACCATCCCTCCCCTTTCGGCCTGGCAGACATCATCACAACCACTACCCACAAGACCCTGCGGGGCACCCGGGGCGGCCTGATTTTTTGTAAGCCCGAGCTTGCCAAGCGGGTGGACAGCGCCGTGTTCCCCGGCTGCCAGGGCGGCGCGCTGCAGCACGTCATCGCCGGAAAGGCCGTCACGGCAGAGGAGGCCTCCACGGAGGAGTTCCGGGAATACATCCACGCCGTTGTCCGCAACTGCCGCGCCATGTGCGATGAATTTATCTCCATGGGCTACAAGGTGGTCACCGGCGGCACGGACAATCACCTGTTCCTGCTGGACCTGACGGACACCGGGCTCACCGGGAAAGCCGTTCAGGATGAACTGGACCGCCACGGCATCACCCTGAACAAGAACTGCGTCCCCAACGAGACCCGCTCCCCCCAGCAGACCTCCGGCGTCCGCATCGGGACGGCAGCCATGACCACCAAGGGCTACACGGAGCAGGATTTCATCGCCGTGGCCCGCCAAATTGACCGCATCATCCGGGATATGCAGGATATGCGGAAGGAGTGACAGAAACGTGTATTTAAAAGCACTGGAAATTCAGGGCTTCAAATCCTTTCCCGACAAAACGGTGCTGAATTTCGGCGCAGACATCACCGCCATCGTGGGCCCCAATGGCTCCGGCAAGTCCAACATCTCCGACGCCATCCTGTGGGTCATGGGCGAGCAGAACAGCCGCCAGCTCCGGGGCGCCAAAATGGAGGACGTGATCTTCGGCGGCACGGAAAAGCGCAATCAGATGGGCTTTGCCCAGGTGACGCTGATCATCGACAACACCGGCCACATCTTCCCCCGGGACGAAAGCGAGGTGGCCGTTACCCGCCGGTATTACCGCAGCGGGGAGTCGGAATACTATATCAACCGCCAGTCCGTGCGGCTCAAGGACGTCAACGAGCTGTTCATGGACACCGGCATGGGCCGGGAGGGCTACTCCATCATTGGCCAGGGCAAGATCGACGAGATCCTGTCCGTGAAGAGCGGCGAGCGCCGGGAGGTGTTCGAGGAGGCGGCGGGCATCAGCAAGTTCCGCCACCGCAAGGAGGAGTCTGAGCGGAAGCTCCAGCGCACGGAGGAGAATCTGGTGCGCATCAACGACAAGATCGCCGAACTGGAGCTGCAGGTAGAACCTCTGCGGCAGCAGGCGGAAACGGCGAAGAAATACCTGGTGCTGCGGGACGAGCTGCGGGTGCTGGAGATCTCCGTGTGGCTGGAAAACCTCCAGGCCCTGCGGGCCGGGGCCCTGAAGCTGGAGGCCGATCTGCGGACCGCCCAGGAGGACCGCCAGCGTGCCCAGGCGGACCTGGACGCCGTGTATGCCGCCGGGGAGGAGAGCCTGGAAAAGATCCGGGACAACGATGTCCGGGCCGAGGCCCTGCGGGACCGGGTGTCCCAGCTGGACGCCGCCGCCCAGGAGGAGACCTCCGCCATGGCCGTGCTGGAAAACAGCCTGAGCCACGATAAACAGACCCTGGAGCGGCTGGACCGGGAGCTGGCAGACACCCAGCAGCGGGCCGGTAATCTCCGGACCCAGGCCGACGCCCTGACGGACCGCATAGACCAGATCGACACGGAGGCCCAAGACCTGGCCCGGCAGCTGGAGGAGCTGATGGACGCCCTGCGGCAGCTGGCCGAAAGCGCCGGAAGCGCCCAGCAGGAGGCCGAGGCCCTGCGGGCCAAGGAGACCCTGGCCGTGGCTGACGCCGCCCGGGGCCGGACGGAGCTGGCCGCTCTGGACGCCACCCGGACCCAGGCCCAGGCCCGGCAGGCCGCCATCGCCGCCGACAGCGCCGCCGCCCGGGAAAAGCTGGACCAATGCCGACGGGAGGCCGAAGAAAACAACGCCTCCCTGACTGCCGCCCGGGAGGAGGAGCAGGCCGCCGCCAACGTCATCCAGGGCCACAGCCTGAAGATGGAGGGCCGGCGCCGCCGGGCCCAGGAGGCCGCCCAGCAGGCCGAACAGCTGCGCCGGCAGCTGGCCGCCATGGAGGACCGCATCCGTCTTCTGACGGAGATGGAGAAGGACTACGAGGGTTTCTCCCGGGCGGTGAAGGGCGTGATGCAGGCGGCGGACCGGGGCACCCTGTCCGGGATCCACGGCCCCGTGGCAAGCCTTATGAGCACCGACCCCCAATACACCGTGGCCCTGGAGATCGCCCTGGGCGCGGCTTTGCAGAACATCGTGGTGGACCGGGACACCGACGCCAAGGAGGCCATCGTCTTCCTGAAGCGCCGGGACGCAGGCCGGGCCACGTTCCTGCCCATGAGCGCCATCCGGGGCGATATGCTCCGGGAGCCGCGCCTGGACCAGGAATACGGCTTCGTGGGCATCGCCTCCCAGCTGGTGACGTATGACGCCCGGTACGACGGCATTTTCCAGAATCTGCTGGGCCGCACCGTGGTGGTGGAGGACCTGGACTGCGGCGTGAATATGGCCCGTCGGTATCAGAACCGCTTCCGCATCGTCACCCTGGACGGTCAGGTTATCAACCGGGGCGGCTCCATGACCGGCGGCAGCGTCAGCCGCAGCGCCGGGGTCCTGTCCCGGGCCAGCGAGCTGTCCGGGCTGCGGGAGCAGCTGGCGGGGCTGAAAGCCTCCCTGGATCAGGCCGCCCACCGGGCGGAGGAAACCGGCCGGGACCTGCAAAAGGCTCAGTATGAGCTGGATGTGGCCCGGGAGCAGCAGCAGAACGCCACCCAGCAGGTGCTGGCTCTGGAGACCCGCGGCCAGCACTATGACAGTCTGCGGGAGACCTTGAATGCCACCCTGGAGGCCCTGGACGCCGAAAACCTCCGGCTGACCCAGCAGACGGCGGACGGTGACGCCCGCCGCCGGGAGCTTCAGACGGAGATCGACGGTCAGGAGGACCTGGCCCGGCAGCTGCGCCAACAGGCCCAGGACTGCCTGGCCGGGCAGAGCGACCTGCAGTCGAAAACCGGCGGCATCTCCGACCGGATCACCCGCTGCAAGGAGCAGCAGGCCGCCCTGGCCGCCGAGCGTCAGGGAGCGGAGAGCCGCCTGGCGGACCTGCGCCAGCTGATGACGGACCTGGACGGCGACTGCCGCAGCCGGGAGGACCTGGCCCGGCAGCTACATGAATCCCAGGTCCGGGCACGGGAGCAGATGGCGGAGCATCAGGCCCGCTGCGACTCCCTGCACCGGCAGGCGGAGGACCTGCGCGGGCAACTGCAGACCCTCCAGCAGGAGAAGCTGGACCTGGAGCAGCAGCGCACGGCCCTGAACCGCCAGACCCAGACCTGCAACGACGCGGTGATCGCCGCCCAGCAGGAGCTGTCCCGGCTGGAGCAGAAGCGCAACGCCGCCGCCATGGAGGAGAAAACCATTCTCGATAAGCTCTGGGAGCGGTATGAGCTGAGCCATTCCGAGGCCCAGGCCCAGCGGGTGGAGCTGGAGAGCATCCCCAAGGCCACCCGCCGCATCGGCGAGCTGAACCGGTCTATCAAGGCCCTGGGCACCCCCAACATCGGGGCCATCGAGGAGTATGAGCGGGTCAACGGGCGGTATACCTATCTGTCCGACCAGCGGGCGGACGTGGAGCAGGCCAAGGGCGAGCTCACCGGCGTCATCGACCAGCTGACCCAGCAGATGACGGAGATTTTCGCCCAGCAGTTCAGGCTCCTGAACGACAGCTTCCAGGAGACGTTTCTGGAGCTGTTCGGCGGGGGCAAGGCCCGGCTGGAGCTGGAGGATGAAAAGGACATCCTCAACTGCGGCATCGAGATCAAGGTGCAGCCCCCGGGCAAGCAGCTGAAAACCATCACCCTGCTGTCCGGCGGCGAAAAGGCCTTTGTGGCCATCGCCCTGTACTTTGCCATTCTCAAGGTCCACCCCACCCCCTTCTGCGTGATGGACGAGATCGAGGCCGCCCTGGACGAGGCCAACGTGGTGCGCTATGCCCGCTATATGCGGCGCATCGCCGGAAAGACCCAGTTCATCGTCATCACCCACCGGCGGGGCACCATGGAGGAGGCCGACGTGCTCTACGGCGTCACCATGCAGGAGCGGGGCGTCAGCCGGATCCTCACCATCAACCTCAACGACATGGCCAAAGAGCTGAATATAAAGTAAGGAGACACGATTATGGGACTGTTCAAAAAATTCCGGGACGCGTGGTTTGCGCCCATGTCCTTCGACTCCCTGGACGACGATTTTTATGACCGGCTGGAGGAATCTCTGATCCTGGCGGACGTGGGCATGGACGTGGCCCTGGACGCCACCGAGAAGCTGCGCCGCCGGGCCTATGACGACCGTCTGCTGACGGCGGACCAGGTGAAGGGCGCTCTGCGGGAGATCCTGGCCGAGAAGCTGGAGGTGGGCGACAGCCAACTGGACCTGTCCACCCAGCCCAGCGTCATTCTGGTCATCGGTGTCAACGGCGTGGGCAAGACCACGTCCATCGGCAAGCTGGCCTATCAGCTGAAAAAGCAGGGCAAGAAGGTCCTGCTGTGCGCCGGTGACACCTTCCGGGCCGCCGCCGCCGATCAGCTGGAGATCTGGGCCAACCGGGCCGGGGTGGACATCGTCCGCCAGAACGAGGGCGCGGACCCCGGCGCCGTGCTGTTCGACGCCCTGGCCGCTGCCAAGGCCCGCCGCAGCGACGTGGTACTGGTGGACACCGCCGGGCGGCTGCACAACAAGGCCAATCTCATGAAGGAGCTGGCCAAGCTCCGGAAGATCATCGACCGGGAGTTGCCCGGGGCCGCCAAGGAGACCCTGCTGGTGCTGGACGCCACCACCGGCCAGAACGGCCTCATCCAGGCCCGGCAGTTTAAGGAGACCGCCGGTCTGACGGGCATTGTGCTGACCAAGCTGGACGGCACCGCCAAGGGCGGCATCGTCATCGCCATTGCCCAGGAGCTGCAGGTGCCGGTGAAGTATGTGGGCCTGGGCGAGGGCATCAAGGACCTGGCTCCCTTCGACGCCAAGGAATTTGTGGGTGATCTGTTCTGATGGGAGGGACGAATATGATCCGTGTCGACGGAAGAAAGTATGACGAAAGCCGCCCGGTGGAGATCACCACGGGCTTTATCAAGTTTGCCGAGGGCAGCGCCCTGATCCGCTGCGGCGACACGGTGGTGCTGTGCAACGCCTCGGTGGAGGACCGGGTCCCGCCCCATGTGCGCCCGGGCTGCGGCTGGGTCACGGCGGAGTATTCCATGCTGCCCCGGGCCAACCGGGAGCGGTCCCGCCGGGACGTGGACAAGCTGAAGCTCTCCGGCCGCAGCGCCGAAATCCAGCGGCTTATCGGCCGGAGCCTGCGGGCGGCGGTGGATATGCGCCGCCTGGGCGAGCGCACCATCACCATCGACTGCGACGTGCTCCAGGGTGACGGCGGCACCCGCACCGCCTCCGTCACCGGCGGCTTTGTGGCCCTGGCCCTGGCGTGCCGGGGCCTGGTGGAGCAGGGGCTGGTGAAGGCCATGCCCATCCGCCACTATGTGGCCGGTATCTCCGCCGGTATCGTGGACAACGTACCCATGCTGGACCTGCAATACTCCGAGGACAGCCGGGCCATGGTGGATCTGAACTGCGTTATGAACGAGCAGGGCGGCATCATCGAGCTGCAGGGCACCGGCGAGGGCCGTGCCTTCACGCCTCGGGAGCAGCAGGAGCTGGTGGCTCTGTGCGCCCAGGGCAATGCCCGGCTGATCCAGCTGGAGAAAAATATACTGGGGGAAATTCTATGAAATTCGTTTTGGCATCCCATAACCGCAAAAAACTGGCGGAGATGCAGGAGATTCTGCGTGAGCTGGGGGTGGAGGTGGTCCTTCAGTCCGACGTGGGCCTGGACCTGGAGCCGGAGGAAAACGGCGTCACCTTCGCCGAAAATGCCGCCATCAAGGCCATGGCCGTCATGCGGGCCAGCGGCCTGCCCGCCATCGCCGACGACTCCGGTCTGTGCGTGGACGCGCTGGCCGGCGCACCGGGCATCTATTCCGCCCGTTACGGCGGACTGGACAGCGACCAGGCCCGCTATCGCCTGCTGCTGGAGAATCTCCGGGGGGCAGGCTCCCGGGCCGCCCATTTCCACACGGCCATCGTCTGCTGCTTCCCCAATGGGGACCGGCTGGACGCAGCCGGAGATTGCTTCGGCACCATTGCCTATGCACCCCAGGGGGATAACGGCTTCGGCTATGACCCGGTGTTTTTCGTGCCGGAGCTGCGCAAGACCTTTGCCCAGCTGACGCCGGAGGAGAAAAACGCCATCAGCCACCGCGGCAACGCCCTGCGGGCCTTCGCGGCGGAGCTGAAAACTTATCTGGAAAAGAACTGAGGAGCATCTATGGAACTGACAAGCAAGCAGAGAGCCCAGCTGCGGGGCATGGCCGCCAACCTGGACACCATCGTCCACGTGGGCAAGGACGGCATCGGCGAGAACCTGGTCAAGCAGGTCAACGACGCCCTGGAGGCCCGGGAGCTGATCAAGGGCCGGGTGCTGGAAAACTCCATGTACACCGCCCGGGAGGCGGCGGAGGAGCTGAAGGTGGCCGCCCGCTGCGAGGTGGTCCAGGTCATCGGCAGCAAATTCGTTCTCTTCCGCTATCAGCACAACAAGGACAAGCGGAAGATCGAGCTGGAAAAAGACAGGAAGCGCAGCGTATGAAGATCGGCATCTACGGCGGCACCTTCAACCCCATCCACCGGGGCCATCTGACGGCGGCCCGGGCGGCTATGGACGCCCTGGGGCTGGACCGTCTGCTGCTGATCCCCGCCAGCGTTCCGCCCCACAAGGCCCTGCCCCAGGGCAGCGCCGAGCCCGCCGACCGCCTGGAAATGGCGGCTCTGGCCTGTGCGGAGCTGGGCCCCGTGGCCCAGGCTCTGGATATCGAGCTGCACCGCACCGGCCCCAGCTATACGGTGGATACCCTGCGCCAGCTGCGCATGGAGCATCCGGAGGATGAGCTGTGGCTTCTCATGGGGACGGATATGTTTTTGTCCCTGGAGTGCTGGTATCATGCGTCGGACATTCTGTCTCTGGCCCACATCGGGGCCTTTGACCGAGCCCACCCCCAGCCGGGGGAGGATCTGGCGGCCCAGAAGCGGCTGCTGGAGACGAAATACGGGGCCACTGTGGCCATCATCGCCAACCGGCAGGTCATCGACCTGTCCTCCACCCAGGTGCGGGAGGCCCTTGCCGCAGGCCGGGGCCGGGATCTGGTGACGGACCCCGTATACGGCTATATCCAGCGCCGGGGGCTTTACGGCGTTCACACGGACCTGCATCACCTGACCCCGGACCAGCTGCGGCCCATCGCCCTGAGCTATCTGAAGCCCAAGCGTATGCCCCATGTGCTGGGCACGGAGCAGGAGGCCGTGCGTCTGGCCCGGCAGTATGGGGCCGACGAGACCCAGGCCCGGATCGCCGCTTTGCTTCACGACTGCACCAAGAAGCTGGATATGGACCGGCAGCTGACCCTGTGCGCTCAATATCACATCCAGCTGGACGACCTGGAGCAGCACGCCCTGAAGCTGCTGCACGCCAAAACCGGCGCGGCCATCGCCCGGGACGTGTTCGGCGTGGATGACGCGGTCTATCGCGCCATCTACTGGCACACCACCGGCCACCCCAACATGACCAAGCTGGAAAAAATCATCTATCTGGCGGATTATATCGAGCCCAGCCGGGATTTTCCCGGCGTGGAGGACCTGCGCCGGGCGGTCCATGCCGACCTGGACGGGGGCCTTTTGAAGGCGCTGGACGACAGCATCCGGGATATGCAGCAGTGGGGCAACCCCGTGCATCACAACACCCTGGACGCCCGAGACTATTTATTGAGAGGTAAACAGATATGAAAACTGCGAAGGAACTGGCCCTTATGGCGGCCCGGGCCCTGTCCGACAAGAAGGGCCGGGAGATCCAGGTGCTGGAGATCGGCGGCCTGACCACCCTGGCGGACTATTTCGTCATCGCCACCGGCTCCTCCAATACCCAGATCAACGCCCTGGTGGACAACGTGGAAAAGGTCCTCCGGGAGGAGGCCCAGGAGGAGCCCCTGCACCGCGAGGGCTATCGGGCCGGCACCTGGGTGCTGCTGGACTACGGCTGCATCGCCATCCACGTCTTCAACGCCGAGGCCCGGGAGTTTTACGGCCTGGAGCGCCTGTGGCGCGACGGCAAGCCCCTGGACCTGACCGGCGTGGTGGATTGACGGCCATGAAGCTGGTAGTCCAGGACCTGCAAAAGTGGTTCGGGACCCAGGAGGTGCTGCGGGGTGCGTCCTTCACCTTTGAACAGGGGAAGATTTACGGCATCATCGGCCGCAACGGCGCAGGAAAGACCACATTCTTCAACTGCCTCAATGAGGACCTCGCCGCCGACGGCGGGTCCTTCCACCTGGAGGACGACGCCGGTGTCTCCCGGCCCGTCACCGCCGACAACATGGGCTATGTGCTCTCCACCCCGGTGGTGCCGGAGTTTCTCACCGCCCGGGAATTTCTGCAATTCTTCCTGGAGATCAACCGGGGCAAGATCCCCTACCCCAAGGCCCCGGACGTGTATCTGGACTATATGTGCATCGACCCGGCCGACCGGGGAAAGCTGCTGAAGGATTTCTCCCACGGCATGAAAAACAAGATGCAGATGCTGGTGAACATCATGGCGGACCCCGCCGTGCTGCTGCTGGACGAGCCGCTGACCTCCTTCGACGTGGTGGTGGCCGACGAGATGAAAGCCCTGCTGCGGCGGATCAAGACCCGGCATATCATCCTGCTGTCCACCCATATCATGGACCTGGCCCTGGACCTGTGCGACAACATCGTGATCCTGCACCACGGGGTCCTGCAGGAGGTGCGGCGGGAGGACCTGGCCGATGAGGCGTACAAGGACCGCATCATCGCCGCCCTAAAGGAGGAGCCGGATGTGCTTTGACACCCTGATCCTCCAGCTGCGGCTGCACATGGCCTACCGGGTCAATGGGATCTTGTACCGTCTGCGGTTTCTGCGCCTGCCCTATGAAAACAGCTTCGCCAAGACCCTGGGGCTGGTGCTGGCCGTCCTGCGGGAGATTTTCGGCATACTGCTGGGAAAGCTCCTGTATATGGCGGTGTTTTTCGCCGCTCCCCTGCTGCTGATCCGCCGGGAGCTGCCGCCGGAGCTGTACGGCCACCTGCTGGTGTTTCTGACGCTGATCGGCGGTATTTTCAACAACAGCCTGCTGGACGGCGGCCGGGACGCCTATTACGCCGTGATCCTCCTGCGGATGGATGCCCGGCGTTACACCCTGTCGGCGTATGGGTACTATCTGCTGAAAATCGCCGTGGGCTTCCTGGCGGCGGCGCTGTTGGTGGGGCGTCTGATCCTGAGGCAGGGGCTGGCCCTGTGCCTGCTGACCCCGGTGCTGGTGTGCGGCGTCAATCTCCTCTCCGCGGGACTGGAGCTGCGGCATTTCCACCGACGGGGTATCCTGCCCCGGGACGAAAAGAGGTTTTCCCTGCTGCAGGGAACCTCCGTTCTTCTGCTGGCGGCGGCGTATCTGCCCCCTCTCCTGCTGAACCGGGCCCTGCCCTCCGCCGCCGTGTATGCCGTCTGCGGGCTGGCGGCGGCTGGCGGCGTGTGGGGAGCCGCATATCTGCTGCGCTTTTCCGGCTATCGCCGGGTGTACCGGCACCTGTTCACGGCGGACGCCGTGTCCTTGCTCAGCGGCGACGGTCTCCAGGCGGCAGCCCGGGAGATCCAGGCCCAGTATCAGAGCAAGCTGACCCTGGACGCAGGCCCGGACAGCCGGAAAACCGGGTGCGCCCGGTTCAACGAGCTGTTTGTGCGCCGCAATTACCGGCTTCTGATGCGTCCGGCCCGGCGCACCGCCGTTATCGCCGGGGCCGCGCTGGCCCTGGGCTGCGCCGCCTGTCTGGCACTGCCGGAAATAGCGGCCGCCATCAACGGCGCACTGGTTCCGGCGCTGCCGATGATGCTGCTTCTGATGTACTTCATCAACCGGGGCAATACCGTGACCCAGGTCCTGTTCTTCAACTGCGACAGCAGTATGCTATCCTACCGGTTTTACCGGCAGCCCCGGGTCATCCTGGGCATTTTCGCCGCCCGGCTGAAATCCCTGACGGCCATCAACCTACTGCCCACCGCCGTCATTGCCCTGGGGCTTCCCTTGCTTCTGCTGTGCAGCGGCGGCACGGACACCCCCACGGACTATCTGGTGCTGCCACTGGCCATTCTGGCCATGTCCGTGTTTTTCTCGGTGCACTACCTGGTGCTGTACTACCTTCTGCAGCCCTACACCGCCGGGCTGGAGAACACCAGCTTTGGCTATCGCCTGATCACGGGCCTGACCTACTTTGTCTGCTACATGATCTCCACCAACGTCCACGGGGCAACGGTGGCCTTCGGCATCGGCATGATCGTCTTTGCCGCCGTGTATGTGGCCGCGGCCCTGCTGCTGGCCTATCGCCTGGCCCCCAAGACCTTCAGGCTGCGCACATAATAAAGCGCCTCCGGCCAAAAAGCCGGAGGCGCTTTGCTATGAACCTTCTGCCGTCAGTCCAGGACGTACACGGTGCAATCCCGGCGGCCCCAGTCGCAGGCCTCGGAAAAGGTCTTGAACCAGAGGTCGATCTTGTTGCCCTTGATGGCCGTGCCGCAGTCGGCAGCGGTGGCCATGCCGTAGTGCCAGGAGCCCTTCACCGTCTGGACGTACATCCGGGTGCCGTAGGGAAACACGGACGTGTCCACCGCGATGTTGCCCACTGCTGTGGGACGGCCGGAGGCCGTGCGGGTACCGATGGAGTATGCGGTGGCGCTGCACACCAGGGTCCGGGAGAAGGTCATGGTGTCGCCGGAGGCGAACAGCAGATAGCCGGAGCCGTCGCCGTTGCTGTGCACGGACACCAGCCGGTCGGACCGCTCCACCGAGGACACCCGGGTGCCGTATTCCACGATCTCCTCCACGGCGCCGTCGGTAACGGTGTCCGCCAGTTCCGTGGACACCACGCGGCCCATGCGATAGGTGTCGGTATAGGTGTTGGTGATGGTGCCGGGCACGCCCTGCTGCACCACCCGCTCGGTGCCCTTGGCCAGGGAGTGGTTCACCACCCGGCGGCTGCTGTAGCCCACGGACAGCTGCACCGTCCGCTGGCGGGTCATCTCCGCCCGGAAATAGATGGATGGCTGATCCCCCGTCAGGTCGATGAACACCATCTCATCCTCGGCGGGCTCCATGTGCAGCCGGTGGAGCAGATGGTCCACCGTTTCGCTGCGGGTCTGCACGGTGCGGGTCTCCTCCTCACCGGTCACGGTGATGCTGCGGCCATGCTGCAGCAGCAGCTGGGGCTCCTTGGTGTTGTAGTCCATCCGGGCCTCCAGAATGCCGAAGCTCATGTCCCGGCTGGGACGGCCGGAGATGATCTCCGTTCCGCCGTCTGCGGTGAGCACCACATACACCCGCCGCGGCTGCACCGCGTCGGCCATACTGCTCACCGTCACCATGCCCAGCACGGTCACCGCCACCATGACCAGCAGCAGCACCCGGCGCATCCGCCAGTGCTCCCGCACGGCCACGGCGGAAATGGCCCGCCGGGCTCTGTCTTTCATGTCTTTCATATGCCCTCCCAAGAGGTAGATTTCCGGCATGTGTACCGGTTTGTAACTTTTGTTACTTTTTCAAAATATGGTAGGAGTATAGCACTTATACCCACTTTTGTCAAGTTTTATGCCGTCTCCCGGATTTTGTTCACCACGAAGCCGCCATTTTAGCCCTGTGCGACACGCCCGGACCAGGGGATAGCTGGAAAAATGGTTACAAAAAGTTACGAATAGAAACAAAATCGAACCGTTGAAAAAGGCGGACAAATGTGGTATGCTGAAAGAACCTGTATCATAAAGGAGAACCGCTATGCGTCCTGCATTTATCCCCGTGGGGCAGATCGTCAACGCCCACGGCATCCGGGGGGAGGTCAAGGTGAACCCCCACGGCTTTGACCCGGAGTTTCTCACGGAATTTGACACCATTTATATAGACGGCCAGCCCGTCCGGGTCCGCAGCGCCCGGGTCCACAAGTCCACGGTGCTGATGGCCCTGCCCGGGGTGGATGACATGGACGCCGCCCTGGCTCTGAAGGGCAAAACCGTGTCCATCCGCCGCACCGACGCTCACTTGCCCCAGGGGCAGTATTTCGACCAGGAGCTGGTGGGCCTGCGGGTCATCGACTGCGCCACCGGCGGCGAGATCGGCATCATCGACCGGGTCCTGATCTACCCCGCCCACCGGATCTATCAGGTCAAGGGCCAGCGGGAGTATCTCATCCCCGCCGTTCCCGGCGTGTTCATCGAGAGCACGGACCCCGACGCCGGTGAAATGCGGGTGCACCTGATGAAAGGATTGGCCACCGATGAAAATTGACATCATGACCCTGTTCCCCGACGCCATCGACGCCATGATGGGCCAGTCCATCATGGGCCGGGCCCAGGAGCGGGGCTATATCCGGATCACCGCCCACCAGATCCGGGATTACACCACCAATAAGCAGATGCAGGTGGACGATTATCCCTATGGCGGGGGCCGGGGGGCCGTTATGCAGGCGGACCCCCTGTACCGCTGCTGGGACCACATCTGCCAGGAGGCGGGCCAGCGGGTCCACACCATCTACCTCTCCCCCTGCGGCCGGGTATTCAACCAGGAGGTAGCCAAGGAGCTGAAGGCCCGGTATGACCGCCTGATCCTGGTCTGCGGCCACTATGAGGGGGTGGACCAGCGCTTTCTGGACGAGTGCGTGGACGAGGAGATCTCCATGGGAGACTTCGTGCTCACCGGCGGCGAGATTCCCGCCATGGCCGTGGCAGACTGCCTGTGCCGCATGGTGCCGGGCGTCCTGCCGGAGGAAAGCTGCTACACCGACGAGAGCCACTGGAACGGCCTGCTGGAATATCCCCAGTATTCCCGCCCCGAGGTGTGGCACGGCCGGGCCGTGCCGCCGGTGCTGCTGTCCGGCCACCACGGCAACGTGGATGACTGGCGGAAAAAGGAGAGCTACAAGCGCACCATGGTCCGCCGCCCGGATATGTTCGCCCGGTTTGACGAGACCCAGCTGACCACCAAGCATGACCGCAAGGTCCTGCAGCAGGCCAAGGACGAGCTTCGCCAGGAGCAGGAGGACCAGGCATAACGTGCTTGAAAGCCCCGCCGCTTTGTGGTATCCTTGTGCTGTATTTTTTGTATAAAGGAGACGATTCCGTGACCAAGCTGCGGGACAAGCGGCTGTTTCTGCTGGATATGGACGGCACCCTCTACATCGGCGACCGCCTGTTTGACGGCGTGCCGGAGTTTCTGCGCCATGTGCGCTCCATGGGCGGCCGTTACCTGTTTCTCACCAACAACTCCTCCCGGGGCGTGGAGGGGTACATCGAAAAGCTCCGCCGCCTGGGCATTGCGTCCGCCCCCGGCGACTATCTCACCTCCGTGGATGCCACCATCCGGTATCTGAAGGCGGCCCTGCCCGGGAAAACCTGCTATGTATTCGGGACGGACTCCTTCCTGTCCCAGCTGGACCGGGCCGGGATCCCCGTCACCCGGGACCGGAAGCGGGCGGAGGTGCTGCTGTGCGGCTTCGACACGGAGCTGACCTTTCAGAAGCTGGAGGACGCCTGCATCCTGCTGAACCGGGGCGTCCCCTTTGTGGCCACCAATCCCGACTGGGTGTGCCCCACCTGGTACGGCTCCGTGCCCGACTGCGGCAGCGTCTGCCGCATGCTCACCACCGCCACCGGCCGGGAGCCGGTGATCATCGGCAAACCCCAGCCGGAGATGGCCCTGCTGGCCATGGAGCGCACAGGCTTTTCCCCGGAGCAGACGGTGCTGCTGGGGGACCGGCTGTACACCGACGTGGCCTGCGGCGTCAACGCCGGCATCGACACCGTGTTCGTCCTGTCCGGCGAGGGCACCATGGCGGACATCGACACCTATCAGATCCACCCCACCTGGGTGTATCCCGATATCGGTACTCTGTACCGTGAACTGGAGGAAACCGTATGAAACTCAACTATAAGCGGACCGTTTTCGTGGGCTTTGCCTTCTTCCTGATCTGCGCCTTCTGGCAGGCCTACGACAACACCATTCCCCTGATCCTGACCAACAAGTTCGGCATGAGCCAGGCCTGGTCCGGCGTCATCATGGCCCTGGACAATGTGCTGGCCCTGTTCATGCTGCCTCTGTTCGGCGCCATTTCCGACAAGCACCACAGCAAGTGGGGCCGCCGGACCCCCTTCATCGTGGTGGGCACGCTGGTGGCCGCCGTGATGCTCATTGCCCTGTCCTTCGTGGACAACGCCCAGCTGAAGCACCTGTCCGACGTCTCCGCCATCGACGATCCCGCCGCCCTGGAGCAGATCTATGACCAGCAGGCCGACGAGACCCTGCTGACCCCCGGCGGCGACAAGTTCGTTCTGAGCCAGAAATTCACCCAGGAGGAATTCTGCCAGATCCGCAGCCAGGTGGAGCAGAACGGCAGCACCGTCACCAACCCCGACTATACCAACTATGTGGTGCCCGCCCGCCAGGCCTGCGCCTGGGACGCCACCGCCAAGAGCCCGGTGACCCTGGTGTTCTTCATCGTGCTGCTTTTGATCGTGCTGGTGTCCATGGCCGTGTTCCGGTCCCCGGCGGTGGCCCTGATGCCGGATGTGACCCTGAAGCCTCTGCGCTCCAAGGCCAACGCCGTCATCAATCTGATGGGCTCCGCCGGAGGCATTCTGGTGCTGGCCCTGGGTATGGTGTTCGCCACCTCCGCCGTCCGCAACTCCCTGATGAGCTACACCGGCTATTTCGCCGTCATCGCCGCCATCATGCTGGTGGCGCTGGTGATCTTCATGCTCACCGTCCGGGAGAAGGAGTGGGCCTATGAGATGCAGCAGCAGGCCGTGGCCCTGGGCATTGAGGAGGAAACTCAGGAGCAGGAGGAGACCGAAGGCGGCCGCAAGCTGTCCGTGGACGAGGTAAGGTCCCTGATTCTCCTTCTTCTGTCCATCGTCCTCTGGTTCTTCGGCTACAACGCCGTCACCTCCAAGTATTCCGTCTATGCCAGCAACATCCTGCACAAGGACTATAACCTGACCCTGATCATCGCCCAGGCGGCGGCCATCGTCTCCTATCTGCCGGTAGGCTTCATCGCCTCCAAGGCAGGCCGGAAAAAGACCATTCTGGCCGGTGTGGTCATGCTGACCACTGCCTTCACCGTGGCCGCCTTCCTCAACGCCGAAAGCCCCACCATGCTGATGAACGCCATGTTTGCCCTGGCGGGCATTGCCTGGGCCACCATCAACGTCAACTCCTTCCCCATGGTGGTGGAGATGTGCTCCGGCGGCGACGTGGGCAAATACACCGGGTTTTACTACACCGCCTCCATGGCCGCCCAGGTGGCCACGCCTATGCTGTCCGGCCTGCTGATGGACCGCTTCGGCATGCACGTGCTGTTCCCCTACGCCGCCGTGTTCACGGCTCTGGCCTTCGTCACCATGCTGTTCGTCCGCCACGGCGACAGCAAGCCCGAGGCCAAGCGGGGCCTGGAGGCCCTGGACGAAATGGAGGACTGACGCCGGATGGTTGCTGTTATCATTCTGCTGGTACTGCTGATCCTGGGGGAGCTTTTCACCCTGATGCTCCAGTGCCGCCGGGGCCACAGCGCCTGGGGCCTGCTGCGGCTGTTCCGCTACGCCCACCGGGGCTACCACGATAAGCCCCGGATCCCCGAAAACTCCATGGCCGCCTTCCGCCGGGCCATTGAAAACGGCTTCGGCGCGGAGCTGGATGTCCACCTGATGAGGGACGGCCGCCTGGCCGTGATCCATGACGCCAGCCTGAAGCGCACCGCTGGGGCCGACGTGCTGGTGGAGGACCTGACAGCGGAGGAGCTGAAAACCTACCGCCTGGAAGGCACCGATGAGCGCATCCCCCTGCTGGAGGAGGTGCTGGAGCTGTTCCAGGACCGCACGCCCCTGATCATCGAGCTGAAGGCCGAGCGGGGCAACCACGCCGCTCTGGCCGAAGCCACCTGCTGCATGCTGGACCGGTACCGGGTTCATTACTGCATCGAGTCCTTCGACCCCCGCTGTCTGATCTGGCTGAAAAAGAACCGCCCCGAGATCGTCCGGGGCCAGCTGTCCGAGCAGTTCCTGCGCCACGGGGAAACCGCCGGTCACGGCAAGGCCACCATGTGGCTTCTGGGGAACCTGTTTTCCAACGTGGCCGTGAGGCCCGACTTCATCGCCTACCGGTTCTCCGACCGGGACAACCTGTGTCTGCGCTGGTGCCGGAAATTCTACCACGTCCAGGAGATCAACTGGACCATCCGAACGAAAGAGGAGATGGAAGCCGCCGAGGCCCAGGGGAACCTGGTGATCTTCGAGTGCTTCGATCCGAAGGGATAACGATATGAGAGTCATCACCGGAACCGCCCGGGGCCGCCGCCTGAAGGAGCCTCAGGGCATGGACATCCGTCCCACCACCGACAAGGTCAAGGAGAGCATGTTCTCCATCCTGCAATTCGACATCGAGGGCCGCCGGGTGCTGGACCTGTTCGGCGGCACCGGCCAGCTGGGCATCGAGGCCCTGAGCCGGGGCGCGTCGGAGGTGGTTTTTGTGGACAAAAGCGCCGCCGCCCTGAAGCTGATCCGGGAAAACCTGGAGCTGTGCGGACTTTCGGACCGGGCCCGGGTCAGAAGCGGCGACTCCCTGGCCTATCTGCGCAGCGGCGAAAGGTTCGATCTGATCTTCCTGGACCCCCCCTATGACACCGGCCTGCTGGAGCAGGCTCTGCAGGATATCGCAGGGTTTGACATTTGTCGCGAGCATGGTATAATAATGGCGGAAAGTCCGGCAGACGCCGTTTTGCCCCCCCTGGAGGCCCCTTACCGCCTTTATCGGGAGTACCGCTACGGCCGGATCAAGCTGACTGTCTACCACCGCCAGGGAAACGAGGAATAACCCCATGAAAATTGCGATCTACCCCGGCAGCTTTGACCCCATCACCCTGGGGCATATGGATATCATCCGTCGGGCAGCCCTGTGCTTTGACCAGGTGTATGTCTGCGTGCTGGTCAACTGCGACAAAAAGCCCATGTTCTCCGCCGACGAGCGGGTGGACATGATCCGCCGCTCCGTGGCGGACCTGCCCAACGTGACGGCGGAGCACTACAGCGGCCTGCTGGCCGCCTATGCCCGGGAAAAGGGGGCCTGCGTCCTGGTGAAGGGCCTGCGCAACGCCACGGATTTCGACCAGGAGTATCAGATGGCCAGCATCAATCGGGGCATCTGCCCGGGACTGGAGACGGTTTTTCTTCCGGCCAGCCCCGCCTATCAGCATTTCAGCAGCACCATGGTCCGGGAAATGATCCGCTACGGACAGCCTATGGAACAATATGTGCCGGCCCCGGTGGCCGAGCAGTGGAAAGGACGGTCATAAATGGAAGACAAAAATGTGCAGAAGCTTCTGGACATGCTGTACGGCATGATCGACGAGGCCAAGGGCGCCACCTTCAGCTCCGAAAAGTGCGTCATCAATCGCGATGAGGCGCTGGACCTGCTGGACGAGATCCGCAATAAGCTGCCCGGCGAGCTCAGCAAGGCCCAGGAACTGATGAAGTCCCGGGAGCAGTATGTTGATCAGGCCAACCGCGAGGTCAAGCGCATGGTGGAACAGGCCAAGGAGGATGCCGGCCGCATCCTGGACCGCGCCCAGAAAGAGGCCACACAGATCCTGGAAAAGGCCCAGGAGGACGCCAAGACCATCGTCTCCGAAAGCGAGACCATCCAGCGGGCCCAGCGCCGCAGCAGCGAGATCATCCGCCAGGCCGAGGACCGCAGCCGCCAGCTGTATCAGGTGGCCAACACCTACACCGAGGATGCCCTGCGCCGGACGGAGGAAGCCATTCAGGCCGCCCTGGACGAGGTGCGGGAGTCCCGCGTCCGCTATCGCAGCGCCTCCGCCGAACAGATGCAGGCCTGCAAGGAGAAGCTCAAGTCCTCCCCTGCCCCCTCTTCCTCGGAGGAATGAACGAATTTTACCACCGCTTTTTGTGACTCTATCCAATTTTTTCACCCGATTCGCTGAATATCCGCATACCGGCCTCCCGTCGCACGCCGGTATGCGGTTTTTTTTCGCAATTGTAGAACAGGAGTTCTATGAAATTCGGGTTTTTCCCGGAAAAATGCAAAATTCCAGAAGTTTTTCCGGAATATGCGTGTAAAATTCCCCCTTGCAAAATCGAAGCTGCTATTATATAATCTATAGTACATGTCTCGGAGTCTTTTTTTTGGAGAAAATGTGGGAGTAAGTGGTGCTCAAAACCATGTTTAGGTGGGGGCGTATCCCACAATTTTCCTATAATGATGAAAGGTAGGTGAGGTGAATTGAACGGGTCCTATAACCATTCCCTGGACGCCAAGGGCCGTCTTTTCATCCCTACCAAACTGCGGGACGAGCTGGGCGGCACCCTCCACGTCACCATCGGGCAGGATCACTGCCTGTCCGTCTATTCCGACGAGGGGTGGGCCGAATTTAACCAGAATCTGAAGGGCAAGAGCTTCACCGAGATCAAGCGTCTGCGCCTGATGTACGCGTATATGACCGACTGCGTCCCGGATGCCCAGGGCCGCATTCTGATCCCCGCCAAGCTGCGGCAGTACGCCAACCTGGAAAAAGAAGTTGTCATCATCGGCATTTACAACCGGGCCGAGATCTGGAACGCCGCTCTGTGGACAAAGATGGAAGATGAAGCCTTCAGCTCCGGCGATCTGGAGCGGGCAATGGTAGAAATGGGGTTATAAGCCATGGCATTTGACAGAAACGAAGCCGCCGATGTGGCCTTCGGCCACCGCCCCGTTCTGCTGGACGAGTGCGTGGAGGGCCTGGCCATCCATCCCGACGGCATATACCTGGACGGCACCCTGGGCCGGGCGGGCCACTCGTGGGAGATCGTCCGCCGCCTGAACGCCGGCGGACGCCTGATCGGCCTTGACCGGGACGAAACCGCCCTGGAGGCCGCCCGGCAGCGGCTGGCCCCCTATATGGACCGCGTTACCCTGGTCCACAGCAACTTCAGCCGGGTGGCGGAGGTGCTGGATGAGCTGGGGATCCCGGCGGTGGACGGCATGCTCTTCGACCTGGGGGTGTCCTCCCCCCAGCTGGACGACGCCCAGCGGGGCTTTTCCTATATGCACGACGCACCCCTGGACATGCGCATGGATCGCACCGCCGGGCTTACCGCCCGCACCGTGGTCAACGAATGGTCCTATGAGGAGCTGCGGCGGATCTTGTATGAATACGGTGAGGAGCGCTATGCCCCCGCCATTGCGCGGCGCATCGTTGCCGCCCGGGAAGAGGCTCCCATCGAGACCACCGGCCAGCTGGTGGAGCTGATCAAAAGCGCCATGCCGCCCCAGGCCCTGCGTGAAAAACAGCACCCGGCCAAGCGCAGCTTCCAGGCTCTGCGCATCGCCGTCAACGGCGAGCTGGACGAGCTTACCGCCATGCTGCAGGGCGCGGCCAGCCGTCTGGCCCCCGGCGGACGTCTGGCGGTGATCACCTTCCACTCCCTGGAGGACCGCATCGTCAAAAAAACCATGCAGGAGCTGGCCACCGGCTGCACCTGCCCCCCCAATTTCCCGGTCTGCGTCTGCGGCAAGAAGCCCACTCTGCGTCTGGTGAACCGCAAACCCATCGTCTGCGGCCCCGCCGAGCTGACCTATAACCCCCGCGCCCGCAGCGCCAAGCTGCGCGTGGCGGAAAAACTGTAAATTTTCTCGTTTTCGGAAACGATTTCGGATCTCAACAAATGAAAGGAGCTGCCCTACCATGACGGACAACAACAAAAAGATGAACAGTGAGCCTATTTTTGGAAATCTGGCTTATGATCTGAATACTCTGACCTGGGATCCGTTTGACGGCAGCGCCGTCCGGCAGCCCCAGGAACAGCCTCAGGAGCGGCCCCAGGAGCCTCTGCGCCGTCCGGAGCGCTATGAAAGACCCCAGCGGGAGTCCCGCCGCCGTCCGGTAGCCCGGCCCCAGCCGTATGTGTCCCCCATTGTGGCGGGCGTCGCCGTGCTGATGCTGATGACCGTGGTCCTGGTTCTGGGCTACCTGCGCCTGACCAAGGCCAGTCATGAGGTCACTGCCAGGCAGGCCCAGCTGCAGCAGGTCCAGGAGGACAACGCGGCCCTGGGCGTGGCCTACGAAAAGGCCTTCGACCAGTCCTCCGTCAAGGCGGCGGCCCAGTCGGCGGGCATGACCAAGCCCACCACCGACCAGATCGAATACATCGAGCTGGGCGGCGCAAATATGGCCGAGATCTGCCGCCCCGAGTCCACCGGACCGCTGGCCCAGGCGTGGAACTGGGTCAGGAGCGGCGTGGACGCGGTGGTGGAATATTTCCGCTGAGCGCCGCCATATAGTTAAGACGCACAGGGGGCCGGAAGGGATCTTTCCCGCCCCCGCCCTTGGCATTCCGGCGAAAGGAGAAGCCTATGTTCAACCGCAGAAAGAGAAAGACCCGCCGTCCCCAGCCCCAGGCGTCTCCGGCCACCGACCGCAATACGGAGTTCTACGCCCGGCAGGCCACCCGCACCGTCCGCCGCCGCACCTTCTGGCTGATGCTGGTGCTGGGCATTCTGGCGTTTGTGGTCCTATTCTTCAAGCTCTATGATCTCCAGATCATCCAGCACAAGCAGATGCAGACCAGGGCCCTGGATCAGCAGACCAGTCAGACGGTGGTTTCCGCCTTCCGCGGCACCATCTATGACCGCAACGGCAGCCAGCTGGCGGTGTCCGTATCCGCCGAGGACGTTGTGATGTCCCCCTTCCACATGAAGAAGCAGCGGGACGAGGAGGCGGAACGGCTGGAGAAGATCCGCCAGGAAAACGCCCAGCTGGCCGAAGGGGAAAAGAAGAAGTCGGTGGACACCATTGTCCTCTGGGACTATGACTCCCTGGCCGCCAAACTGGCCGATATCCTGGATCTGTCTCAGGACGACATCCGGGAGCGCATGAACAACACCAACTCCCAGTATGAGCTGCTGGCAAAAAAGGTGGACGAGGACACGGCGGATCAGATCCGCCAGCTGATCAACGACCTGAACATCGAGGGTCTGGACCTGGTGGCCACCTCCAGGCGTGTGTACCCCTATGGCTCCCTGGCCTCCCACATTCTGGGCTTTGTGGGCGCCGAAAATACCGGCCTGTATGGCCTGGAATCCCGCTATGACCAGTATCTACAGGGTCAGTCCGGCCTGGTGGTGTCCGCCAAGGACGTGAAGGGCAATCCCCTGCCCTACGAATATGAGCAGTATTTTGCCGCCCAGAGCGGCCAGGACGTGGTCCTGACCCTGGACGCCAACGTCCAGTATTATCTGGAAAAATACGTGGGCGAGATGGCCGACAAATACGGTGCGGAGAACGGCGCCACCGGCATCGTCATGGACGTAAAGACCGGCGGCATCCTGGGCATGGTGTCCTACCCCACCTATGATCTGAACAATGCCTTTACCGTTCAGAACGATCAGTTCAAAAAGGACCTCACCGACACCTCCGACCAGCTGATGAAGCAGTGGCGCAACAAGGCCCTGAACGACACCTATGAGCCCGGCTCCACCTTCAAGATCCTCACCATGTCCGCCGCCATGGAGGAGGGGCTCATCAATATGAACACCACCTATACCTGCACCGGCGGCATCCATGTGTCCGACGCCACCATCCACTGCACCGGCACCCACGGCACCCAGACCCTGAAGGAGGCGGCGGCACACTCCTGCAACCCCGCATTCATCACCTTCGGCCTGCAGCTGGGCAACGAGAAGTTCTACGAATACATGAATGACTTCGGCTTGATGAGCGGCACCGGCATCGACCTGGACGGCGAGGCCACCGGCGTTTTCGCCAGTCCCGAGAGCTTTACCCAGCTGGATCTGGCCTGCTATGCCTTCGGCCAGAACTTCAACGTCACCCCCATCGCCCTGATCGCGGCCCAGGCCGCCTGCGTCAACGGCGGCTATCTGCACACCCCCTATCTGGTGGAACAGATTGTGGACAGTGACGGCAGCATCACCTATCAGCACGACAACACCCCCGTGCGCCAGGTGGTCAGCGAGGAAACCAGCGCCCACGTCCGGGAATGCCTGGAATACGTGGTGTCCGACGGCACCGGCCGCAACGGCCAGGTGAAGGGCTATCGCGTGGGCGGTAAAACCGGCACCGCCGACAAGGGCCAGACCGGCGACCTGGTGGTCTCCTTTGTCAGTTTCGCCCCGGCGGACGATCCCCAGGTCATCATCCTGGTGACCATGGACACCCCCAGCCGCAGCGCCGGTACCTCCGTGTCCGGCGGCAGCATGGTGGCCCCCGTCAACAGCAAGATCATGGCGGATATCCTGCCCTATCTGGGCATTGAGCCCACCTACAGCGCCGAGGAGCTGCTGGGCGCGGATACCACCGTTCCCTATGTCATCGGCAGCTCCGTGGAGGACGCCAAGAGCCGCGTGGAATCCCGGGGCTTCACCTGCAAGGTGGTGGGCACCGGCAACACCATCACGGACCAGACTCCCGCCGGAGGCGCGGTGATCCCCGGCAAGTCCACCGTCATCCTCTACGCCGGGGCAGAAAAGCCCAACACCATGTACACCGTTCCCCAGCTGGTGGGCAAGACGGCGGCGGAGGCCAACGTGGCCGCCACCAACGCCGGGCTCCTGGTGCGGTTCAGCGGCGCCACGCAGACCACCTCCGGCAACATCCGGGTCCTCAGCCAGAGCCTGGAGGCCGGGCAGCAGGTGCCTGCCGGTACGGTGATCACCGTCCAGCTGGGCGATACCAATATGTCAGACTAAGGGAAAGGAGTCCCTTCTGTGGATCTGCGGGACCTGCTGGCAGGCGTGCCCATCCGGGACGCATCGCCGGACCTGCCCCGGGACGTCACCGGCGCAGGCTATGATTCACACACGATACGGCCCGGCCAGGTGTTCGTGGCCATCCACGGCGCTGCCGCCGACGGCCACGATTACACGGCCCAGGCCCGGCAGCGAGGCGCGGCATGCGCCGTGTCCGCCCACCCGGTGGAGGGGCTGCCCTATGTCATCGTGCCGGACCCCCGCAGGGCCCTGGCTCTTATGGCGGGCAATTTCTTCCGCCATCCGGACCGGGAGCTGTCCCTGATCGGCATCACCGGCACCAACGGCAAAACCTCCGTGGCCTGGCTGACGGCGGGGCTGCTTCAGGCCCTGGGCATCCCAACGGGCCTGATGGGCACCAACGGCTGCCGCATAGGCGGCGCAGTCCTGCCCAGCCGCCGCACCACCCCGGAGTCCTGGGAGGTGCAGGGCCTGCTGCGGCAGATGGCCGATTCCGGCTACACCCACGCCGTGATGGAGGTCTCCTCCCACGCATTGGCACTTGACCGGGTCCACGGCCTGGCGTATACTATAGCCGCTTTCACCAATCTCAGCCAGGACCACCTGGATTTTCACGGTGCCATGGAGGACTACGCCGCCGCCAAGGCGGTCCTGTTCCGCCAGTGCCGCGCCGCCGCGGTAAACCGCGACGATCCCTGGACGGAGCGCATTCTCCGGGACTGCGCCTGTCCCGTATATGACTACGGGCTTCACGGAGGCCGCCTGCTGGCGGAGGACATGGACCTCTCCCCTACCGGCGTCCGGTTCACCGCCCGGGAAGGCGGAATCGCCTGTCCCGTGTCCGTGTCCATCCCCGGACTTTTCACCGTGTACAACGCCCTGGCGGCGCTGTCCATGGCCCGCCTGTCCGGCATTTCCCTGCCGAACGCCGCCGGTGCTCTGGCCAAGGTGCCCGCCGTTCCCGGCCGCATGGAGCCGGTAACGGCCCCGGGACTGGGCTGCCGCATCTTCATCGACTTTGCCCACACGCCGGAGGCCCTGGCCAAGGCCCTGGAGGCCCTCCGGCCTATGACCCCGGGCCGTGTCATTGCGGTGTTCGGCTGCGGCGGCTGCCGGGATAAGGGCAAGCGCCCCCTGATGGGAGCCGCCGCCGGGCAATACGCCGACCTGACGGTGCTCACCTCCGATAACCCCCGCACCGAGGACCCCCTGGCCATCATCCGGGACATTCTCCCGGGGCTCAGCGGCCCCCATCTGGTGATCCCGGACCGCCGGGAGGCTATTTTCCGGGCTCTGGACCTGGCCCGCCCCGGCGACACGGTGATCCTCTGCGGCAAGGGCCACGAGACCACCCAGGAGACAGGCGGCCAATGGCTGCCTATGGATGAAAGACAGATCATTGCAGAATATATAAACGGAAGCTGACCCGCGTCCCCTGCGGGACGGGAAGGAGAGAACATGATGGAAATCATTCTGGCAGGCGTTGTGAGCCTGGTCATCACCCTGGCAGCAGGCAAGCTGCTGATCCCCGCACTGATCCGGCTGAAGGCCGGGCAGAGCATCAAAGAGGTGGGCCCCACCTGGCACAAGGGCAAGCAGGGCACTCCCACCATGGGCGGCCTGATGTTCATCATCGGCATCGGCATCGCCATTCTGGTCCTGGGCTGGAAGGGCATGCTGGAGGGGAACTTCACCCATCTGTATGTCTATGTGTTCGCCCTGGTGTTCGGCGTCATCGGCTATATCGACGACTATCAGAAGGTGAAGCACCACCAGAACACCGGCCTCACCGCTCCCCAGAAGTTCCTGCTGCAGCTGGCGGCCGCCGTGGCCTTCCTGTGCCTGATGCGCTACGAGGGCATGCTGAGCCCCAACCTGTATATCCCCTTCTTCAACACCCATCTGGTGCTGCCGTGGGTGGTGTATATGATCTTCGCCGCCTTCGTCATCATCGGCACCGTCAACGCCGTGAACATCACCGACGGTGTGGACGGTCTGTCCTCCAGCGTCACGGTGCCCGTGGCCGTGTTCTTCGCGGTGCTGGGCGGCCTGTGGCAGGGCTTCGGCCAGCTGGGCGTGTTCGCCGGTGCTCTGGTGGGTGGTCTGCTGGGCTTCCTGTTCTATAACCACTACCCTGCCAAGGTGTTCATGGGCGACACCGGCTCCCTGTTTTTGGGCGGCGCGGTGGCGGCTCTGGCCTTTGCCTATGATATGCCGCTGATCCTGCTGCTGGTGGGCTTCGTCTATCTGTGCGAGACGCTGTCCGACATCATCCAGGTGACCTATTTCAAGCTGACCCACGGCAAGCGTATCTTCAAAATGGCCCCCCTCCACCACCACTTCGAGATGTGCGGCTGGAAGGAAACCAAGGTGGTGGCGGTGTTCGCCGCCGTCAGCACCGTTTTCTGCGTCCTGGCCTATCTGGGCGTCATGGACCGCTTCGGCGCATAACCCAAAACCTGCCGGAAAGGAGGGAATCGCATGGCCCTGTCTCTGAAAAAGAAAAAACGCCGCCCGGACCCCCGCACTTCCCAGGATATCCGGGCGGAACGGCTGCGTTACCGGGAGGCCGCCAGCGCCCCCATGGATCTGCCGTTTCTGCTACTGACCCTGCTGCTGACGGCTATGGGCCTTGTGATGGTCCTCTCCGCCAGCTTCCCCTCCGCTTACTATGAGGAGGAGGGCAACGGCGCATACTTCTTCATCCGTCAGTGCATTTTCGCCGCCCTGGGCCTTGTGGTCATGTTCATCCTCAGCAGGATGAACTATCAGAGTCTGCGCAATACCGGGAAGGGCCTGATGATTTTTGCGCTGATGCTGCTGGTGCTGGTCATCATCCCCGGCAACCCCATCGCCATCACGGAAAACGGCGCCACCCGCTGGCTGGGCATCAAGGGCACCATTCTGCGGGGCCAGCCCTCCGAGGTTGCCAAAATCGCCGTGGTGGTCTTCTTCTCTGCCACCATCTCCAAAAAACGCGAGAAAATGCAGACCTGGAAGCATGGCATCTGGCCCTATGTGGCGGTCCTGCTGATCATTTCCGGTCTTATGATGCTGGAGCCTCATCTGTCCGGCACCATCCTCATCGTCTGCACGGGTCTCGTGCTGATGATCGTGGGCGGCATCAAGGGCTGGCTGGTCCCCGTGGGCATCGGCGGTGTGGCCGCCGCCGGTGCGCTGTATGTGTATCTGGTGCTGAATGGGACCATCGAATACGGAGCAGGCCGCGTTATTTCCTGGCTGAATCCCTTTAATACGGATTATTATCGAAGCATCGGCTGGCAGAGCGCTCAGTGTCAGATTGCCATCGGCTCCGGCGGCCTGTTGGGCGTGGGCCTGGGCAAGGGACGCCAGAAGTTCCTGTACCTGCCCGAGGAGCACAACGACTGCATCTTCGCCGTGATCTGCGAGGAGCTGGGGCTGGTGGGGGCCTGCGTTGTCATGCTGGTGTTTGCCCTGCTGATCCTCCGGGGCTTCTGGATCGCCCTCCACGCCCGGGACCGGTTCGGTGCCCTGCTGGTGGTGGGCTTCATGACCCTCACGGGGCTCCAGACCTTCCTGAACATCGCCGTGGTCACGGGCCTGGTGCCTACTACCGGCATTTCCCTGCCCTTCTTCAGCTACGGCGGCACGGCACTGCTGTGCCAGCTGGCGGAAATGGGCATCGTACTCAGCGTCTCGCGGCAGATGCCTGCCCCGGAAAACGGATAGGAGGCCCTCTCATGAAAGTGATTTTTACCTGCGGCGGCACGGCGGGCCATGTGAACCCCGCCCTGGCCCTGGCAGGCTATATGCAGAAGCAGGATCCCCATGTGCAGGTGCTGTTTGTGGGCACCCCCGACGGCATGGAGCGGGACCTGGTGGAAAAGGCCGGTTATGCCTTCCGGGGCATCCCCATGGGAGGCTTCCAGCGCTCCCTGGGCCACGGCGGCCTGGCCCACAACCTGCGCTCCCTGTCCATGCTGACCAAATCCCACAGCCGGGCCCGGGCCATCCTCCGGGACTTCCGCCCCGATCTGGTGGTGGGCACCGGCGGCTACGCCAGCTATCCGGTGGTCAAGTGCGCCGCCGGTATGGGCATTCCCACGGCGGTCCATGAGTCCAACATGGTCCCCGGCCTCACCACCAAAATGCTGGAGGGCAGCGCCGACCGCATCATGGTGGGCTTTGAGGAGTGCCGCCAGCATTATCGCCATCCGGACAAGATCGTCGTCACCGGCACCCCGGTGCGAGGCGGCTTCTTTGACCTGACCCGTTCCCAGGCCCGGGAAAAGCTGGGCCTCACCGACGGCCGTCCCCTGATCGTGTCCTTCTGGGGCAGCCTGGGGGCCAGCCACATGAACGCCCACATGGAGGATTTCTTCCGCCTGGAGGCGGCGGAGGGCATGCCCTTCCACCACATTCACGGCGTGGGCAAAAGCGGATATCCCGCCATGACCCAGCGTCTGCGGCAGGACGGCCTGGAGGGCCTGGCCGGTCTGGATGTGCGGGAGTACATCTATGACATGGCCCCGGTCATGCGGGCGGCGGACCTGGTGATCTGCCGGGCCGGCGCCTCCACCATCAGCGAGATCACAGCTCTGGCCACCCCGGCCATCCTGGTCCCCTCCCCTTATGTCACCAACAACCACCAGGAGAAGAACGCCCGCATTTTAGAGCAGCACGGCGGAGCCGTGGTGCTGCTGGAGGCGGATGCCTCCGGCGAGGCTCTGTACCGGGCCGCCGCCGGTATTCTCCGGGACCCCCGGCGTCAGGCGGACATGAGCCGCGGTATGGCGGAGCTGGGCATCCGGGACGCCACCCAGCGGCTGTATGACACTGTCATGAGCATCCTCCGGTAACCCCTCCCCCCTCCCCCTGCATAGGATAGCGGGAAAAAGCTATGAAAGGCGGGGGCATATGAGCCTGATTATTGAAGGGGGACGCCGCCTGTGCGGCGACCTGACGGTACAGGGTGCCAAAAACAGTGTGCTGCCCATTCTGGCAGCGTGTATTCTCAGCGGGGACGTCTGCGTTCTGCAGCGCTGTCCTCGGTTGGAGGACGTGGACACGTCCGTGGCCATTCTGCGCCACCTGGGCTGCGCCGTTCGCTGGGTAGGGCCGGACCTGGAGGTAGACGCCTCCACCCTGACCCGCTGGGACATTCCGGACCGGCTCATGCGCCGCATGCGCTCGTCCGTGGTGTTTCTGGGGGCCATCCTGGCCCGGTGCGGCCAGGCGGAGCTGTCGTACCCCGGCGGCTGCGCCATCGGGGCCCGGCCCATCGACCTGCACCTGTCCGCCCTGCGGACCCTGGGTGCCTGTATCCGGGAGGAGGGCGGCCGCCTGGACTGCACCGCCTCCGGCCTCGCCGGGGCCGAGATCGTTCTGAGCATCCCCAGCGTGGGGGCCACGGAAAACGCCATGCTGGCCGCCATAGGGGCCTCCGGCACCACCACCATCTCCAACGCCGCCCGGGAGCCGGAGATCGTGGACCTGCAGACCTTCCTGCGGAAGCTGGGAGCCAATGTCCGGGGCGCAGGCACATCCACCGTGGTGGTGGAAGGCGCAGAGCAGCCCCTCCACGGCTGCCGGCACCGGATTTTAGGAGACCGCATCGCGGCGGCTACATATCTGGCGGCGGCCGCCGCCGCCGGCGGAGACGTGTTCCTCCGGGACATCGACTATCGCCACCTGTCCACCGTCACCGGCGTCCTGCGTCAGGCCGGGTGTACCCTGTCCTGCCGGGAGGACGGCATCCGCCTGGTGTCCGACGGATGCCTGCGGGCCGTCAGTCCCGTTCGTACCGCCCCCTATCCGGGCTTCCCTACCGACGCCCAGGCGGTGGTCATGTCCGCCCTGCTGCGCAGCAGCGGAACCACCGTATTCGTGGAAAACATTTTCGAGAGCCGCTATCACCATGTGCCGGAGCTGGTGCGCATGGGGGCCGACATCCGGCTGGAGGGCCGGGTGGCGGTGGTCTGCGGCGTTGACCGGCTCCAGGCCGCCCGGGTCCGGGCCATGGACCTTCGGGGCGGAGCCGCTCTTGTGATCGCCGGGCTTCAGGCCCGGGGCATCACCACGGTGGAGCACCTCCACCACATCCGCCGGGGCTACAGTGACCTGCCCGGCGACCTGGCCCTTCTGGGGGCCTGCATACACACAGAGAACACAGAGGGAGGCGCTTCCGATGACCCAGCCCCGCAGACACAGACGCACCCGCCGGAAACGGCAGGGAAACTTTGCGTTTCTTTATAGATTGCTGGCCTTCGTGGCCATATGCATTGCCATCGTGGGGGCTTTGTCCCTGTTTTTCAAGGCGGATCAGATTTTCGTCACCGGCACCTCCCGCTATTCTCAGCAGCAGGTGCTCCGGGCCAGCGGCATCCGCCAGGGCGGGAACCTGTTCCTGCTGAACAAGCACCAGGCCGCCTCCGCCATCACCGAACAGCTGCCGTATGTGGAGTCCGTCCGCATCCGCCGCCAGCTGCCCAACGCCCTGCGCATTGAGATCACCGAGTGCACCCATCCCCTGGCCATGGAACAGAATGGGGTTCTGTGGCTTCTCAACGGCAGCGGCAAGATCATCGACAAGCTCCAGCCCGGCCAGGGGGAATCCTGCCCCCTGGTCACGGGCCTGACCCTGACCTCCCCCCAGCTGGGCCAGCTGGCCGTTCCGGAAAACCGGGATAAGTGGGATCTGCTGCAGCAGCTCTGGCAGCTGCTGCGCAGCAAGGACATGGCCGGGGATGTCCAGTCCCTGGACCTGACGGACTCCAACCGCATCACCCTGCGCTATCTGGACCGCTTCGACGTGGTCCTGCGGACAGACGACGATCTGGATTATCGCCTGAACTATCTGGCGGCAGTGGTCCAGCGGCTGGACGGCAGCGATCAGGGCACCATTCAGTGGGACAAGGACGGGAAAGCGCGATTCATCCCCGACTGAGCCGATACTTTTCCCGGGAAATCATGCCCCGCCTCTTGACGGTTCAGCAAAACCGTTATACAATAGAAAAAGTACGTTATACTGTGCGCAACCATCTTTCGACATATACTGGCAGGAGGAAGCAACATGGCATTTGAAATAGAAACCGGCCCCGAGAATGTGGTCAATATCAAGGTCGTCGGCGTTGGCGGCGGCGGCAACAACGTGGTCAACCGCATGGTTTGTTCCGGCACCAAGGGCGTGGATTTTTTGGCCGTCAATACGGACAAGCAGGTGTTGAGCGCCTCCCAGGCCACCTATAAGACCCAGATCGGCGAGAAGCTGACCCACGGCATGGGGGCAGGCTCCAATCCCGAGGTGGGCAAGAAAGCCGCTGAGGAGAGCCGCAGTCAGCTGGCCAAGGACCTGGAGAACACCGACATGGTGTTTATCACCGCCGGCATGGGCGGCGGCACAGGTACCGGCGCTGCCCCCGTGATCGCCGAGATTGCCCGCGGGATGGACATTCTGACCGTGGGCGTGGTCACCAAGCCCTTCGCCTTTGAAGGCCGCCGCCGGATGATGCAGGCGGAAAAGGGCATCGAGGAACTGCGCAAGCAGGTGGACTCCCTGGTCATCATCCCCAACGAGCGCCTGAAATACGCCACCGACCAGAAGATCACCTTCGCCAACGCCTTCGAAATCGCCGACGATGTGCTGTGCCAGGCGGTGCAGTCCATTTCCGACCTGATCCGGGACACCGGGTTCATCAACCTGGACTTTGCCGACGTCACCACCGTGATGAAGAATGCCGGTCTGGCCCACATGGGCGTGGGACGTGCCGCCGGTAAGAACAAGGCTGCAGAGGCCGCCGGTATGGCCATCTCCAGTCCCCTGCTGGAAACTTCCATCAAGGGCGCCCACGGCGTTCTTATCAATGTCACTGGCTCCATGGACATCAGCCTGGAAGAGGTGGAGCAGGCCGCCAACCTGGTGAGGGATGCCGTCCATCCCGATGCCGTTACCATCTTCGGTGCCACCTTCGACGAGAGCCTGGAGGACGAGATCCGGATCACCGTCATCGCCACCGGTTTCGCCGAAAACCGGCCCGAGGAGACGCAGGCCGGAGCCCAGCAGTCCGCCGCACCGGCTCAGCCTTCCGCCGCGGCGCAGCCTGCTTCTCAGCAGCCCGACCCTCAGTCCGAAGCGCCTCAGTCCAATGTTTCCCCGCAGGCCCAAAAGCTGAACGAATCCCTGGACCAGGAGGCCAAAGCCGCCCGGGATAACATGGATCGTGCCTATGATGATATCATCAAGGTCCTCTCCAGAAAAGAAGACCACAAGGAGAGCTCTTTCGGCAACGGCGAACATATGTAACGCCCTCGATAGGATCCAATAAAACGGCCCCCCGTTTGCCTGACGATGCATCGTCAGGCAAACGGGGGCTTCCTACGCAGTCCGTTTCCGTCGATCGGTCATTGCCTCAATCATTTTCGGCAAGCCGTATGGGATTTTTACGGAAACGGTTGCAATCAGCCGCAGGATATGATAGAATGAAGCAGTTCCGATGGAGCATGGAGATGTATCGAAGTGGTCGCAACGAGAACGACTCGAAATTTCGGCGGGATCTGTGAATTTCGTCCCCTCAAAAACCCCTGCTAATTCCGGGTTTTCAAAATTTCAAATCGAATATTTTTCAGCTTTCTCTCCTGCTTTTCTCTCCAAAGGATTTTTGAGTGCTTTTGGAACGACGAGAATGGCGGGCGGAAATAGACACGGAGCGATATCGAAGTGGTCATAACGGGACTGACTCGAAATCGAGTAGGTCTGTAGATGACCCATCTCCGAAAACCCTTGATATTTCGGGCTTTTCCGGATTATCTACGCTTTTCAACAATTGAATATCTACGGTTTTTCTACGCTTTGTTCTACGGTTTCTACATTCGGCTCTGAGCCGGACGGAAACCCGCAAAGCCTTGAAAATACAACGGGGAGATGTATCGAAGTGGTCGTAACGAGGCTGACTCGAAATCAGTTGACGGGTCAAACCGTCCGGGGGTTCGAATCCCTCCATCTCCGCCATTGGCCAGCAGTGGTTCGCCACTGCTGGCTTTTTCTTTATGCGGGCTGTACCTCCTTCGGCTCCCGGCTGAACATTCCGCTCATGGCATTTGCGGATTCCTCTTGTGCAGTGAAGTCCAGGTGGGCGTAAATATCTGCTGTTGTTGCGAATGTGCTGTGTCCCAGCCAGATTTGAATCTGCTTCATAGAGATTCCGCTGCTGAGAAGCAGGCTGGCGCAGGTGTGTCTGAGATCATGAAAGCGAATCTTTTTCAGGCCGTACTTTTCGATGAGCCACGCGAAATGTTCTGTCACATAGTTGGGACGCAGGAGTTTGCCGCACTGGTCGACGCAGATATAGTCGAGGTAATCTCTGCAGTAGGACTTTTTGAAGAGACGGCGGAACATTTCCCTCATGAGCTTCCAGCTCAGACATTGCCGCAGTGAGATCAACAGCGGTCGCTGAACTGAACAGGCCGTGAGCGCCGCGCTTCTGCACACGGGGGCGGGTGGCGATGTACTGCATATACCCGCTTTCTGAATCAATCTCATGCAGGTTTGCGTCCAGAGCCATAGTGATGAACGCGGAGGCTGTGCCGAGTGTCGGCGTCTTGCGGTAGTCCTCGTACTCGAACAGCTCCTCCGCATCCGGGAAATCGTGGAGCAGTTTCTGGATGAGCTCTCGCTGACCTTTGGTGACCGGGCCATTTCCGGCCAGCTTCTCTACGCCTTCACGGGTGGCAATATACTTCATGTACCTGCCAGCTTTTCCGGATTTGATGTAGCCGCTTTTCTGTACGAGCTTCACCATGGATTACACCGACTTCTGGAAGTCCAGCACATCCTTGAAGGAGATGCGGCCATTGGTGCTCTGTACCTCGCGGACGCTTCGGCCGCGCAGAAGCTGATAGTCGCGCTCATCCATGTCGGTGTCCTCCACGAGAATGTGATTGCACATGTTCTGCTCGATGGCCATCTTATTGAGCTGCGTGCCGATGCGCTGACCGAAATTATCCATCGTACCGACGAGAACAGTGGAGAGCACTTCGGGCAGGAACGCTCCGGCGTTCTGCGTATTGAGGTAGCCAGCGTAGAACTGAATAGCCTTTTCGATGAATTCACTCTGGCTTTTACAGTTGTCCGAAGCGTACATACGCTCCACCAGCTCCTTGGTTTCATGGGTCAGCCAAATGGCGCACTTTTTCTTGGATTCAGTCATTCAAACACTCCTTTTTACACTACGACCCCGGTGTTTCTCTTGGAAACACTGGGGTTTTCCCGTTTCACGACCGCTACGGGGACAAAAAATGCCGTTTATGACCCCTGTCACGGAACCTTGAAAACTGCCCGCACTGCGGGCAGAAGTGGTCAGAGCGGGGGCTGTTACGCCCCCGGCTCTTTCTCCTGCCTTTCTTTCGTCGGTTTCCCATCCTCTCGGAAAGCGGCCTAAATCCCGTTCAAATCCCCCGGAGGGGTACTCGGTCGGCCTGCCTCGGAAAGCCGCTCAAATCGGCCCACAGGTGGCAACACGGCGTTACATCTGCATCCCCTGGGGAACCTGATTCTGCTCGGCCAGATAGTCGGCACAGCACTCCTCCAGACTCTGTCCCCAATGCTGCTGACAGTAGTCCTCCATCTTGGGGAGCAGGAGCGCCTGCTCCTCCTCGGTGAGCCTGTACTTGTAGTCCTGCTCGCTGCCATTGCCACGCACCAAATAGACCTCCAGCGTGTCACAGACACGGCGGGCCTCCATATTGTAGTTGGCATAGACATTCAGCCAGTCATCATTCTCGGTAGTGCAGACATGCGTTCCGAACACCTTGTCCGCATCGAAGGACAACTCCATGTAGAACTCCAGCAGGTTATCGTTCTGGATGATGTCCTCGGCAAAGGAGATGTCCTCCGACCGGAGTGTGCGACTGCCGGAGAGATACACAGGCTCACCCTCCTGGGTGAACTGCTTTCCGTCCAGATGGTCCAGGAACACCTTCCACCGCTCATCCTGCGACGCATAGGTTTTCTTATTTGCATAGTAGGCAGCAGAGCTGATATCCTGAATGCGGAAGCACTGCCAGCCATCCATGATGTGGAGTGCGTCGAAGCGTCCACTGTCCAGGTCGATATTGAATGCGCCGGTCACTCGTCCGGTGTTCTCCAGCCGCTCAGACACATATGCATTGAACTGCTCATTGGAGATTTTCTCCCCGCGAGAAAACATTCCGGTGAACCGTGCGGGATGATTCTCAGACGGCTTGCGGATATAGCTTCGCAGGCGACAGGCCACCTGTAGCATTTCCAGATTTTCTTCTGCCACAAAGTAGGAGGAACTGCCGCCCTCTGTCACATGGAACACAGCGAAGCGCCGGGCGGCTTCCTGCGCCTGTTTGTTTGCCTGCGCCTCCTGCCAGATCTCCTGACTGATCCTTTCGTACTCATGTTCCGGAAGCTGATTGCACAACTGGTCGATGACTTCTTCCAGATGCTCCTCCAGCGTCTCTCCCTTGAGGTGCTTGTTCAGCGCATCGTACCAGCGGTGGTCAAGCCAGATGATAACTTCCTTGTCGTTCACTGTGCCACCTCCATTTCTTCAGCAGGCTTCGGCGCGACAGGCTTGGCAGTGCGTTTGGGTCTGGCAGGAGTGGACACAGGTGCATCGCTCTCGTCGATATATTCTCGCACGGGAGCGGGAACATATTTCTCGTAGAGCTTCACCAGCGCGTCCGTCATCTCGCTCTCCAAATCCAGCTCCTTCTTGCCCATGTAGCGCTTGAGGGCAGAGAGCTTTTCTTCGTCGAAGGTGATGGTCAGATTTACTTGCTTCATTGGCACCGTCCTTTCTTAATCGTAGTTGATATATTCGATCTGCAGCCAATGCGTCCAGCCGCGGCCCGCCAGCTCCGTCTTGACCACACCGTACTTGGTACCCATGGCCTCGATGACTTCACCGTTTCCGATGTACACCCCGATGTGACCATCATGCCAGACGGCAAGGCCGGGAATGTCCGGCATGGTGTCGATGGTACCGGACACCGATGCGGAGTAGTACATCTGGTTGGCACCGAGATCCGGCATACCATTTGTACCGTAGTCGATGGTCATGGTATCCGGGTTGAGCCAGCCATAGCCCTTGATGAGACCGACGCAGTCTGTCGTTCTGCCACCCAACCAGTTCTCGCGGATGAAATCCTCGTAGTTGCCAACGCCGTCCGGGTACTGTTCCAGTTTGTAAGCGAAGAGCGAATCGGTCAGAACGCAACCGTAGGTTCCCCAGACATACCCCCAGCCGGACTCCCATGCATGGATGGCATAGGTCACCAGGTCGGCGGCGTTTTTGGTAGTCGGATCTGTGAAGGCCGAAATGTCCAGCTTCATGCTGCTTCCTTCGCCACGGAGGAACTCGCCATTGTAATTGCCGCCGCCTGCGGCTCCGGCGATCATGGTGTAGATGTGGTTGATATTGCTCTTGTCATCATCCGTAATGGTTCGACCCAGTTGGGCTTCCAGGTTGGCATATGCCTGGTACAGTGAGAGGGGGATTGCAACAGTGTAGGTTTCCTCCTGCGTGGTGACCGTCCCGTCCTCATTCACCACCTCCACGGTGCGGGTTCGTGTTTCGGTGGTGTAAAAGCACTCCACAAAACGGTTGGCAGCACGGCGGGACGGCGCGTCCTCCCCAAAGCAGAGAGCATAAAAGACGGCCTTGACTCTGATCGGATCAAGGCCGTTGCCGCTGTCCATCTGCCCATTGGCAGAGGACACTGCCGAATCCAGAAGAGAAAAGGCTGTGCGCATCTCCTCAATGTGATAACGGAACTCTGCCTGGACTTCTGAGGAATAACCGCTCCCATAGAAGGTCGCAGCCACCGCCTGGTTGTTGTGGTCTGCACCGCCTGTTGCCAGAGAGCAGATGACGGCTATGATGAGAATGAGGGGCGACAGTACAGCTACCAGTACCCAGCCAATACCCTTGCGGAGTTTTTCGTTGGACAGGACTGTGGCAGCGGCTTTCGCAATAACTCCTGCTGAGACAGCCATGCATTACACCTCCTGTTCTTTACAATTCGAAGGATTCGTGATATAGTTTTCGGGTAATATTGCTTGCATCTTTCGTCGTTGCGTCCATTGCGTTCTGGTATCCGCTCAATGCCGTTTCTCTCATGCTTGCATTCGCAAGCTGTGTACTATGCTACATAGACAAGGGGGAAACTAATATGAGCAGTAGAATTACTAAGGTGAGCCAGGGGATCTGCGGGACGGAGCGGCCAGATTCCGGAGACCGGAATGCGTGGGTACAACGCAACGCGAGAGTGTAGGGTTTGATCTCCCTTGGGGTTCGATGCCCCACCGTCTCACCACCTTATAGCGGACAGAGGTTCCTTCGGGAGCCTCTGTCTTTTTATCTGCCACCCGCAGTTCCGAAGAGCTTTTCCTTATACGCCGGGGCATGAACCTCCAACAGATATCGCTCGTTGCCGCACTTGTACAGGCACACACCTCTTTGGGGGAACTTGATGAGGTTGTACTCGGATTCCTCCAGCTGGAGCATCTCCATAAAGGAGCGTTTGTCGATGGAGCCTGCGTTGAACAGGAACTGGTGGGGCGGGATACTGAACAGGGGCTTGGTCATCTCACGAATGCCCTCCTGATCGAAGTCCTCCAAGTTCTGACTGGCCAGAAGCATGGCGGACTCCTTTTTGCGCACGCGCTTGAGACAGTTGCGGATATACTCGATGGCGGTGGGATTAGACAGCCAAATATACAGCTCGTCCAGTGCGGCCACGGTGTTGCCTACAGTCAGGAGCTTATCTGACATATAGGACAGCACATTGAACAGCATGGCGTTGCGGACATTCTTCGCCGCACTGAGCATACCCTTTACACCAAAGACCAGAAAGCGGCTGGAGGTAATGTTGGTGTGACCGTTGAAGAACTGCGCGTCGGCACCCTTGCACATGGAGTGGAGGCCCAGCAGCACCTCCTGCAGAAGCTTCTCGGTGTAGAGCTGATGGCGGCTGGCATCGTAGGCTTTGTACTCCTCCTCAATCAGGTCATACAAGTCGGAGAGGATGGGATAGTCTGTGGGGCGCACCCGGCTGAAGTTGGTGCGCTCGGTGATGCCGAACTTCCGGTACAGCTTGGATAGCATGATCTCAATGGTGTCGATATGCGCATCGCTGAAATCCTTGTAGGCACGGAAGAAGTCTTTCAGGAAGGAGATATGCTGTGCCAGCAGAGTGCTTTTGCGAAACGCCTCCGGTGCATCGGTGGCGTTAGGGTCACCGCCGTCGTCCCAGCACTTGGGTTCCAGCACATTGATGATGTACTGTCCGGCCATGAGGTCAGCGAAGCAGCCGCCCACGGCCTCACACATCTCCTGCTGTTCATGCTCGGCGTCCAGTGAGATCACGGATTTGCCGGATTCCAGTAAATTCAGGATGAGAAGCTTCATGAGGTAGCTCTTGCCCTGTCCGGAGTTGCCGAGGATCAGGATGTTGGCGGAGGTCTTGTCCTCATCTCTCTGGTCGAAGTCCACCAGAATGTTGCTGCCGTATTTATCCTTGCCGATGTAGAAGCCCTTGCTGTCCAGCTTGCCGGAGTAGTTGAAGGGATAGAGGTTTGCGACAGAGCTTGCCGGCAGCACTCGCTCGAACTGTGTTCCGAAAGCATTGTACCCGCTGGGGTTCACACAGCGGAAGCCCTGCTGCTGGCGAAGCAGAAGCCTGTCCACGTTCAGTTTGGAACGCACCAGCTCTGTCAGCACGTCCGTCTGGAGCAGCTTGAGGGTGTTGTAGTCAGAGGCTGTGAGCTCGATAAACACGGCGCAGTGGAGCAGCGGTTCCCGGTTGCGGTGCATGGCAGCGACCAGTGTGGCCACATCCTGCAAATTGCTTTCGGCGGTGACTGTCTGCTGCAGGTCGTTGGTGTTGGAGCTGTTCAGACGGTTCTTGTTGGCGGCGTTCTGGATGATGCGCTTCTCCTCGGCAGGCGTGACCTGCCGGGTGTAGATGCGCAGAGTAACGCCATCCTTTTCGCCCAGATGACGGAGGATGGCCTGCTCGTCGGTGCTGGTGGGGTATTCACGGAGCGCCCAGACGCAGCGGTAAGTGTTGCCGCAGATGAAGTGGTCGGGCATGAAGCTGACCACAGAGGGAGCGATCATGTCGAGAAAGGATTTGATGTTCGCTTCCCCAAGGCTCTGCGGTAAGGATCTTTTCGTTTTCTTTGCCAAGATGGATGCCTCCTTTTCTCCGTGGAGACATCCCGGCCCTGGAGTGGGATGTCCCCACGGCCTTCGATTATAGATTTACTCGCCCACAATCACCCAGCGGTCGCCGTCGAAGTCCTCGAACTTCTCGGTGGTCACGTTCTGCTCGAAGTAGACGCCCAGCATACGCTTGAGATCCTGTTCGGTGGCTCGGCGGGTGGTGAAGCCGTTGTCGTTGATGTTCTGTTCGATACGGGACAGGTACGGAAAAATGTCAGTATCCTTATCCCCCCGCAGGCGGATGATGATATAAAACTCCCGGCTGGATGCCATCAGCACCTGAATGCGGTCCAGGTGCTTGCTGTCCTGCTCCAGAAGCCTGCGGATGGCGGGAAGCTCCTCCTGGTCCTGCCGCTCACGGTAGAAGTTCTTATTGCGCTCGAAGGACTCCTTGGAGTTGAGCGCCAGCATCTCGATCTCAGCCTGACCCTTCACCACATTGAGGAGCGCATAGATCCGTGCGCTGATACTGGAGTCCGGCAGGACGCTGATGTTGGTGGGTTTAATGATGAAGAATACCAAATCGCCCATACGGGTGGCGATGCAGTAATCCTTGATGCCGTCGATGCCCATGAGCTGCCGGGTGGACTGGGCCGAATTGTCTTTTTTCTTTCTGCTCATAAATTCATTCCTCCTCTCAGCAGAGTGCGGCCGGGAGTGGACCGGTACATCGCATGGTGACACGGCAGGTCACCTGCCGGGGATACTGGCTGAACCAGTATTTCGCCCTGGCATTTTTCAAGCCATAGCAGTAGGCTTTTTCACAGAGGATGCCGCCCACATAGCTTTTCAGAAGAGCGCGGAAGCTGCGGAAGCCATAATAATATTTACCGTCATCACTGAGGCAGCTCCACTTGTTTTTTCTGTCGTTCCAGAAGACGGCATTGTCCGACTCCCAGCGTTTTCGCTTCCAGCTCCATCGAACCGTCAGCGAGGTGGACAGGTCTTTCTCCTGGTCCTCCCACGAAACGAAAGACTCGTCGCAGCAGAGGCTCTTTGCGTCATGGCGCATATCACATCCTCCATTCATAGAATTGCTGTTTGGTAATGAGGAAAGCCACAGCGTACCGGATGAAGTCCAGGATGCTGGTGCCATCGAACCGGATGCTGAGAAAGGCATAGACTGCCGTCAGCACCAGCGGAATAAAAATTCCGGTTTGGGTGAGCGCCAGAACAGAGAGCAAAAGTCCTACGCCGATCACGCCCACATCTCTGAGTTCCCAAAGCCAAAGCATGGCCTTGGAGGTCAGGTTGTCCGGATAGATATACATGGTGGTTCACCTCCAAGAAAAAACCGCCGGGGTGTCTTACCCCGGCGGACTGTGCGGTAGTTTATTCTTCGGATGCTTTTTCAGGCGGGTTTTGCGCTTCATACGCCGCCAGCGCCTGCTCGATGAGTCCGATGACGAATTCCTTCTGGCTGATTTTCCTGCCGCGCTTCTTTTCGGCGGCGATGAAGCTTTTCAGCCGCTGGTCCAGTTCCTCGGTGATCTGGAATGCGAGAGTCTTGGTTGCTGCCATAGTGATTTTTCCTCCTTCGAAGTGTTCTTTGAGTATCATTTCTACATATTCACCCAGGGTATTCAGCGCAAGCTGTTCTTTCTCTGCGATGACCTGGGCGTGCAAGTCTGCGGGGATCATCGCGCAGAGGTTTTTCTTTGCTTCCATGGTGTGCGCTCCTTTCTTCGATTTCGCAAGCCAAGCATACTGTAACCAAGGGCAAATAGCTATTCACAGATACCAACAAAGAAGCAAGGTTCGAGGATTGCAAAAGCAACAATGCAAGTTCAGCTTGCCCGAAGCACCAGGGCGATACCCCGCAGAACATAGTCCACGCACGGAATTGCCACGCTGTTGCCCAGCGCCTTGTACCGTGCGGAATCAGAGGCACCGGGGATATCCGTCCAACCGTCTGGGAAGCCCTGGAGCCGTTCGCACTCCAGCGGTGTCAGCCTGCGAATGAGCTGCCCGCTTCGGATGGGATGGATGGAGTTGAGAGAGCTTCCGGAGGTTCCTTTTTGAAGCGTACCGCACAGATCGCCGTTCTCACGGGCATTTCGGCAGTCCAATCCGGCCACATCCATTACCAGGTCGGTAGCATCCTTGTGCTGTCGTGCGCTTTGGGTGCTGACCACCTCACCGTCCTTGAAAACATCCACACGCTGTCTGCTGAACACGGCATGGTGGTCGGTGGCTGTCAGGGTGTATGCGATGTCCTCCTGATAGCCGATGCCGTTGCCGCCGTTCTGGGGCTGCCGGTCGATAGCGTTCCCGGTGATGCAGAACACAGGCTCCTGCTCTACCAGCGGGACATTGTTGCCGCCTGTGCCGTAACGGGCAGACATGGTGGGCGCTACCTTGTGTGGCCCGGTGTAGCGGGCATCAATGCCATGGTTTTCGTAAACTAAAGGCTGATGCCCATGCTCCTGGGCTCGGAGTGTACCCGTCACATCCTCTGAACACTCCATGACGCTGCCGCCCTGATCGTTGAGGCAGAGGACACTCGGCACCATATTTGTGCCGCTATCTGCGGCTTTCAGTGTTGGGGCGCATTCCTCCTGGTAGCCTATGCCTCCGGCCTTACTGCCTTGGCCTGCGGAAAAGCCAGCAGCCAGCACACAAGGATACCCTTGCCCAGCCTGTCCGCCGCCAGCCGTCAGTGCGGTATGCCGTTCCGGTGTCAGGAAGCAGTCACCGTTGCCCTTGGTCACGATGCCTTCCGCAATGAAGGTCTGCTGTTTCATACCAGGCTGTGCGCCGAGGGCACCTGCCACATCGTGCAGATTCCGGACTTCATCTCTCTGATTTGCCGCAAACGCTATGGGCTGAAGCAGTCCGTTTCGGCCGGTAGACATCCCGCAGTTCACACCGAGGGTAGCGGCTACATCGCCGGTCAGGTCGCCGTTGTATCCGTCGAAGCCCTCGATGTCCTCCTCGTCCGGCTGGGTAACAAAGGTCTGCATCTGCATATTGTTGGTCGCCATCAGCGCACCGGACACGCCGTGGAGGTCGATTCCTTCGTCCCGCTGGTTGATGTGATAGGCTTCCAGCTCCGTGGGTTTGCCATCCGGTTGAATGAGTCCCGCCTGGATCTCCAACGCCCGCTTGAGCTTTTCGGGGAGTTCTTTACCTCGTTCAGATGCACGGCGCAGGATACCCAGACAGGCTTTCCTGGTCAAATAGTATTTGTCCGGCGGATCGTCCTGCAAAATCTGCGACAAGGAAGATTCTTTTTCTTCTCTGGGGGACACCCCAGTATTGAGCATCAATGCATCTCCACGCCAGGGAGAAATCAGTTCCCAGTACGATTCGCCCAGCAGATTCCCAGCGCCCGGAGTCAGGTCGAGGGACTGAAATACCACAGACTTTAATTCGGACGATCTCCTCGAGGACACACCGGAAGTCCTCGCCTTTTGGTGTACCACTGGAGAAGGCTCCGGGAACATTCTCCCACACCATATATCGAGGTCGTATATCGAGAGCTGCTCGGCCTCGTCGTATATCTGCATTTCTCATCTCCTTTACGAGTCTGACCTGTTCCATAAAAAGGCCGGAGCGTTCACCGGCAAGTCCGGCTCTGGCTCCAGCCACGGATAGGTCCTGGCACGGGCTGCCTCCGCAGATGATATCCACGGGCGGCAGCTCTGCTCCATTTAATTTCGTGATGTCGCCCACATGGACCATGTCTGGGAATCGGAGCTTGGTCACCTCAATTGGAAAGGCTTCGATCTCGCTGGCCCACACAGGAATAATGCCGTTATGCACCGCAGCCAAAGGGAAACCGCCGATCCCATCAAACAAGCTGCCCATCGTCGTCACAAGCTTCGTATCGTTCGTTTCCGTGTAAGCACGAAAACTCACTCGCTCCGCTGCTCCTCCTCTCCCCACACACCCCGCTTCGCTGGGCTTGTGTGGGGACCCCGTTATAGGCGTTCTCATTTGGATACCGCCTGCACGACCGTTCTTGTGGTGTTCACTGCTGCCTGGGCGGTATAGACGGCAGACATGATGTTAGCCCGGGTCGTGGTATCCAGGCCAAAGGTTCCGGCAATGCGCGGGATCTCGCCAGCCGATAGCATCAGGCCAAGGCCCAGCAGAGCGTGATCCTTGAATACCATCAGCCCGGCAATGAGGATAGTAGATTGCAGAAATGCGGTCAGGCACAGGCCAATGATCTGTTTGCACCACTGTATGAAGCCGTCCGTATAGCCACGGGGTACGCTGAACATATACAGGCTGCCCACGGCGATCTGGATGAGTAGGATACCGCCTCGCTTGAGATTAGCGAAGAAGACTTTGATAACAGCATAGGCCATGAGGATGATGCAGAACAACAGCATGATAGGACTTGTGATAGACGCAAAGCCATAGTAGCTTCCTCCAGCCAAGTCGGACAGGCTTCCGGTGCTTCCGATGGTTTCGAGTATCTCGGAAGCTACTTCTCCAATGGATGTTCCGTATCCTGTGATGCCTGCAGTAAGCTGCGCCTGCATGGTAACAGAGAGTTCATAGAGTCTGACCGGGACAATGGTAAACAGGCTGACTGCCATAAAGCCCTTGATGGCATTGAGCGCGATTTCCTTGATATTCCCCCGGCCGGAGGAGTATTCAATGCCGCACTCGAAGCAGGCCACCACAAGGCCAGTCCCGTACAGCGCCCAGGCCAGATAGGAGAAAAACAGTACGATGCTCTGCACCCAGGACATCTCGAAGAGCTCGACGCCCATGTTGCCCATCTCTGCGAAAAAGTTTCCGAGGAAGCCCATGACCTGTCCATAGATCCAGTCAATGATTTGGTCAAGCACTTCACCGGCAATAAAATCCCAGATAAACATTTGATAGGGTCACCTCTTTTCGGGGTGAGGCCGTACCAACTGTCTGGGATAGAATAAGCCGAGGGGCCATACAGTCGGTACGGCCCCTGGGTCAGTCATTTGTTACATGGTCTGCTGCCACTGCTGGTCAGCGGTCTGGCTCTGTTCCTGGAACACCTCCAGATAGTCCGACACTGCATCGGTCAGCTTCTGATAGTCCCGGCTGTTGGGATGGTAGACATACCAATCTATTTTACCGTAATCATCCCACATGTGAGGGATCACGCCATCGCGGAAGTTGGGGTTATTCACCATCTTCTTGCCGAGCAAGTCAGAAAAACGAAGCAGCAGATTGTCTACATCACCCTCCTGACGATTCAGTACCGTCAAGCGCAGGGCGTCGTAAACTGGATTATGTAGCATAAGAGTGTATAGCGTGTCTGTAGTCTGATTTTT
>OJOE01000098.1_pt1 | contig 67822 bp, 53 predicted proteins | sample 1598191 | NCBI WGS metagenome assembly OJOE01 (sample SAMN03922463, study PRJEB24848) | human gut metagenome | isolation source: stool sample | host: Homo sapiens | place: Germany | collected 2009-11
ATGATCAATGATTATTTTGTCTGTTTCTGCAAATATAAGCATTTTATCCGCTTATGCAACTTATAATCAGGGATTTAATTTATAGAAGTCCCCTTTATTTTATCATGAACATATGGATAATGGAAGCCAAAGAATGTTCCTACCAATAAAGATGGCAACCAGAAGATAAAACTGTCATATGGGAATTGATAAATACAGTTTAATATTAAAGTAAAAAAAATGATTCCAATGCAAATATATTTATTTGTTTTTTGAAATATAAAAAATATAATTGGTGAGATTATAAAGAAGTAAAATAAAGTTCTTAGATACCAAATTGGAGGATCATACGTTGCTTTATAAATATCCCATGGTAGATTGCTTATAATATATTGTTTATGACCGATTTTCGTTTCTAGTAATATAAACAGGCAAGCAAAGAATATTGAAAAAATCAAATAGGGTATGATAAGAGATTTAAATCGCTTCTTTATTTTTGCTATTATTTGTGATTTGCTAAGATTTCTAAAAAAAGAAAACTAGATATTACAAAAAATGTTGGTACAGCAGAGTCAAATAATGTAACAAGAATGTTGTATAAACTTAAATATGTACCACTATGATAAATGGTCTTATTAGGATTGTATAAAGAATGTAATATGACTATAAATATAGTAAGTAATAAATTTAAATCTGCTATGTGTGTTGAACGATTGTGCATATTATTTTTATTTATCTATACTTTGTTTTAGAAATGTATAGGCTTGATTTTGTAATTCAGTGATGCGGTTTTGTACTTTATCAAAATCCCATGTTTCCATTGCATCATGTGTTAAAAGGTATTTACTATTTTGAAGCCTACTAGGTAATTCTAATTGTGAAAGAAGAGAAACAGCTCTATCATCCTTTATATTGTGCATAGAGGATTCGATGTACCAAAAAGGCTTATTGAATATAACAGAAAAAACTGTTCCATGAAATGAAGTTGTTAAAACAAGTTTAGCATATTTAATTAGGTTAATAAATGCAGCTGGTCCAAATTTAGGGGAAAGTTTGAATCCTATGTTTTTTAATCCTCTAGCTCCCCAGTTTTTAACATCAATGATATATACTGGTAAGTTGTATTTTTGAGATATTTTTAATACAGTATTATTTACTTCTTTAGAATAATTAAAGGCATAGTAAAATATGTATTCACCTTTGACTAATCTGTTTCCTATTTCAATAGAATCAGTCCATTCTTTTTGTGTCATAAATAATGTTGGATCAATGTGCATTTGGATGTCATTACGATTCGAAAGTGTTGTTATTTGTGATACAGCATTCTTTTCTCTTACTGAAATATAATCAAAGGTTTTTAAAAAATTAACATATTTGTCGGGATTAGAAGACGTTTTTTTTATATCATTTGCTCCTAATGAGGTTGCATAAGCTATTTTACGTCCTTCTTTTACAAAATTTAAGAAATAGGCATCGTCAGCGTCTACACAATTAATATTCCAGACTTGATCACTACCTGTAATGTAAGCATCAAATTTAAAAGTTTCTTCACAAAGAGATTTGTTGTTAAGATATTTTCTTTTTGTAAGAATGAAATATTTATCTATGAAATAATTATAATCTAAACTTTCTTTTTTTAATAATTTCTTATATGGAATACATAAAAACCATAATTTAACTTGTGACTTTTTGAATTTTCCATTAAGAAAAAATGAAGGCATTATTGAATATAATTCTCGTTGTCCTTTACTTGAGAAATCTATAATAGTTGGATCATAACCTAAATCTTTTAATTTCTGTTGAAGAGCAAAAGCTTGTAACATAGATCCACAATTGTTTGATCTGTGAAATGTTATTAGTCCAATTTTTTTCATCTTAATTTATTTATTAGTTGATAAACTTTTTCTTTCGCCATTTTCCTCTCATTTATATTTATACCAATTAAATATATCGTGAGAGAGCTTACAATTATACTTGTAAATATGATAATAATTAGTCTTAAGAAAGAGGATGGTAATAATTGTTGAAGGAAAATTGGGATTATTAATGATATAACCAATACTTCAAAAATTTTTACGTATACTTCTCTGATGTATAGTCTGATTGAAAGTTTAATTAAATTTTTTGCAAAAACCAATCTAATAGCTTGAGCAATAATTGTTATTGCTAAATGAACACAAAATACAGTTTCTGCGGGAAGACCAAAATGTAAGGCAATATACGAAATAGGGACTACTAAAAGAAGTATTGTTCCAATAGAAGATTGATATTTTTTTATATGTCCATTGGCATTTATTCCTGTTGTTACTGAATTTGCACAAGTCTCAAATAAAGTTATTCCTAAGATTAATCTAACGAAATTTCCTGTATGATTAGGTACAATGTCAAGCCATATATCTAGGATAGAGTTTATTTCTAAAAAGATAGGAATTATCAATATCATTAAAACGTAGAAGCTGAATTTAGAACTTGTTATTATCAATTTATGCATGTACTCTATATCTCCAGCTGAATAAGATTTAATAATTTGTGGGTTTATTGCTACTTGAAAATTACTAGCAAATCCTTGTACGGCGTTTTGTACTTGAACTGCTATTCCTCTCGCAGCATTAACAACTGGTCCAAAAAATAAATTTAATACAATATTTACTCCTTGAGTTAAACCTATAATTGCTATATTACCCAAAAAACTCCAACCTGCAAATGATCCTATCTCTTTTATTTGATGACGATTGATATTCCAAGTAAATTGCGGCATATCGAAATTCTTGTAGCAATAATGCTGATAGAGAAAACGTATAATAATCTGAATTCCTAATAAAAGGAGGGCATATATAATAAGGCTGTCATAAGTATTGAAATATATTAATAATAAAACTATCAGCAGTTTTAAGGATGCTTCAGCAATTGATATATAAGCAAAAGCACTCATCTTTTCTTGTGCTATAATCATGGCATTATATGGGACACTGATAATCATAATTAAAGTCGAAAAGACTGAACATTGATAAACGCAATTTGCCGCAAATAATCGTGTTGAATCCAATTGAATTTTTTCATTTAGAAACCATAATCCAATTGTTTCTGATAGTAGTAAAACGATGAATGCTATTATTAAATGAATATGTATACTACTTGTAAAAATAGTTTTTGAAGATCCGTCATTTTTTTCAATTGCAATATTTAGAAATCTTTGTATAGAACCGGCCATTGCAGAATTTATAAAGGAAAACATGGTTACAATTCCTCCAACTACATTATAAATACCATAATCATCTATACCTAAACATTTTAATGTAACCCTACTCGTATAAAGATTTATTAGCATTATTAGTAACATTCTTACATACATAAAGAATGCATTTTTTGCTATTTTATTGCTCTTTTCCTTTATTCCCATAAAGATCTTCCTTAATCAACATTATTATTTTTTTGTTATTATCTGAGAACTTTCGTGCGAAGATTTTACTGCTATTTTTTAGAATGTTAAAATCTGTTTCTTTGTATTCATAAGGAGTTCCTCTTTGCCAATCAATCTCACGTTGGTTGCTGATATATTCATCGTCAAGTGAGTATATGTTTTCTTTAAAGTGTGAATTTATAATTATTGTTTGTTTGTATATTTCATCAGCACATTTAGTATGCTTAAAGTTTTTGTATATTTCATTACGCTTATTGAGAAGGTATGATACACATTCTTCTGATAAGCTTGCCCAATTGGCTCCTTTTTGATAACATGAATAAAATTTATGGCGATGAAATTTAAATAAAGATTGCATTTTTATAAATGCATTGTCTATTATTAGAGCAAGTTTATAATTCTTATAGTATCGTGTTAAAATATGGTATAAGAGAGCTTTATTATAAATATCTTTTTGAACTGTATAGCTGTTGTTTATACCTATAAATTCTTTTCCTTTATTTTTAGAAAAAAAATCATGAATGTATTTATTGGTTTTTATAGGTAAGTCAACTCCTGATAATAGATGATAATATTCATATTTTCCATAATTATATGCATATTGATATAGTTCTATTTCGCACTCTATTTGACTAAAATCTCCCCATCGCACATCTTTTCTATTGCTTAAAAATATCAATTTAGAGTAATTGCATTTGATATTCTTAAAAACTTCTATGTTTGTTTTCTTATCAATATGTATGAAAAGATCATTGTCCTTATAATCTAAGAGTGTAACTAGAGTTTTTAATGTGAAAGGGTTATTGTGAGCTATTATAAGAAAAGCATGTTTCATTAATAGAGCTTTAATATATTAAAAAATCTTTTTTATAATATAGAGATTAATACTTGATTAATCTCTATATTATCTACGATGTACAATTTATTATTTTGTTGTCTTTTTTTGTTTTGTGTCGTATCCATAACCGTATCCATATCCATAGCCATAGCCCTTACCGTAACCGTACTTAGCACCGTAACCGTAGCCGTAGCTGTTCTTACGCTTGCTCATGTCGATGTCGTTGATAACGGTTGCCAGTTTCGGGAACTTATGCTCGTCGCGCAACACATTGATGTAGCGGCAGCCGGCTTTCGGGGTTACGTCGGCACGGCATACATATACGCAGATGTCTGCCACACGGCCGATGATGGCGGTATCGGTCACCATACCGATGGGGGCGGTATCGAGAATCACGTAATCGTAACGTTCTTTCAGCTGGTTGATGGCATCTTCCAGTACGGTGCGTGCTACCAGCTCGGTCGGGTTGGGAGGCACCGGTCCGCCCGGCAGGATGTCCAGATTCGGGCTGATGTCCGAGCGCTGGATCATGTCGGTCAGCTTCACATGGTCGGGGTCGCTCAGGTAGTTGGTGATACCTTCGGCACGGCGGCTCAGATTGAACACCTTGTTCAGACCGGGCTTGCGGATATCCATACCTACTACGATGACTTTCTTGCCCAGGTAGGCGAGACTCACGGCGGTGTTTCCGGCTACAAACGATTTTCCTTCACCTGGCTGGGTAGAAGAGAAAAGGATAACCTTGTCGGTCTTGCCCAGCATGAAGAGCAGGTTGGTACGCAGGCCGCGGAAGGTTTCTTCCATGATGTCGTTCTTGTTTTCGCGTACCACGATGGCACCGTGCTCCGGCTTTTTGCCTCGTGGCAGTTCGCCTAGGATAGGTACAGTGGTGAGTTTCTCTACGTCGTCGCGGTTTTCTATCTTGTATTTCAGCAGGTCGCGCAGATAGACAAAGCCCACGGGGATGCCCAGCCCGATGATAAGGGCAGCAAGGACGATGACTTTCTTCTTAGGAGATACCGGATACTGGTCTGCCTGTGCTTCCTCGATGATGCGTCCGTTGGTAGCGGTGGCTGCCAGGGTAATGGCATTTTCCTCACGCTTCTGCAGCAGTATGATGTAGAGCTGTGCCTTGATTTCCTGCTGGCGGGAGATGGTGAGGAACTCTTTTTCCTGCTGCGGGGCGCTGCTGATGCGGCCTTCGAACTTGCGTGCCTGACGGTCGATGTCACTGCGGGTAATCTGGAGTCCTTTCAGTACGCTGGCTACCGTAGTCTGTACGTTGTGGCGCATGGCCTCGATGCCGGTGTTCATGTTTATTACGGCAGGGTTGTTCTCACTCGAGGTACGGAGCAGCCGCTTGCGCTCGATGAGCATGGTGTTATACTGGTCGATGACCGAACTCAGGTTCTGGTCCTGCAAGCCTACATTGGCAGGAATGACTTCCTGTTCGTTGGCAGGATTGTTGATATAGTCGCGCAGGAATTCTACCAGGCGTATCTGGGTCTGGTTTTCGATGCGCAGCTGTTCGTATTTGGAGTTTTCTTCCAGTGCGAGTTTCGCGTCGCTGGTCAGGTCGGTCAGTCCCGACTTCTGCTTGAAGTCCGCCAGCTGGGTTTCGGTGCTGCCCAGTTCCTGATTGATGATGCCGATACGGTCTTCGATGAAGTTTGCCGTCTTCTGCGCTACCTCGTTCTTCTCGTCGTTGGCATCCTGGTTGTAGAAGGCTACCAGGCAGTTGATAAGGTCGATTGCCCGTTGGCGGCTGCTATTTTTTACAGCAATCTGGGCAATAGTGGTGGTTTTTGAGGTAGCTTCTACCGATAGACTTTTACCGTATGATTTTGCTACAGCGGTTGGAGCACCCACATAGGCTGCCAGGCGGATATCGCCGCTTTCCTTAGCCTTCCATTCGTTCAGGATGGAATCGTTTGCCGTAAAGCTGAACACACCCGCCGGGGTGGGGAATACGGCAGGAAGCTTGTCGAAGGTCTTTTCCGTTTCCTGTTCTTCCTCATTGAGGGTATAGCGTACCTTGACATACAGTTTGCCTTCGGGGCTGTAGCTCAGCTTCAGGCGTGCACTACCTTCCAGCTTTTCGGCCTCTTCGGGCGACATGAATACGTTGATAGGAGAGGTCTGGTACAACGGAATGTCGTAGCCCAGCATACGGTCCTTTGCCATGGTAGTGTAAAGTCCCAGCTGGGTGATTACCTTGCGGATCAGGGTGCGGCTTTTCAGGATTTCCACCTCATTGTCGAAGTTGTTGCTCATGGATAGTCCGCCCAGGCTCTGCATGGCCTCGAGTGCTCCGGATGCTGCTCCCATGCCGCGCTTGCTGGAGTCGTCTTCCTTGATAAGTACGGCGGAAGTTACGTTATACACCGGTGCCTGATAGCGCAGGTACACAAAGGCGAGGATGAGGCAGACGATGACGCTTGCCACAAACCAGGGCCAGTAGGCAAGGTATTTGAAGAAGATGGCATAGAAGTTAATGCTCTCTTCGTGCTGCTGTTCGTTGTTCAGGTTCTGTTCTTCTATCATAATGTTTGCTGTATATTCTTTGAATTTTTTAAGGAAAATGTTTATCGCAGGATGTTGACAATCAGGCTGGCAATGGATACCAGAATGGAAGTGGCCGAGATGACGGTAGTGGTTGTGTTACCGATGTCGGAGTTCTTTGCCTTGGTCTTGTTAGGAGTGACGTACAGGATGTCGTTCTGCTGCAGGTAGAAGTAGGGCGACAGGATAAGGTCGCTCTTGGTCAGGTCGAGCAGCATGATTTCGCGCTTGCCGGTAGCATCCTCACGGATCAGCTTCACATTGTCGCGTACACCGTATACGGTCATATCGCCTGCCATGGCGAGGGCTTCGAGCACGTTTACCTTTTCGTTGCTCACGGTGAAGGTTCCCGGACGGTTTACTTCGCCCAGTACGGAAATCTTGTAGTTGGCCATACGTACGGTCACGATAGGTGCTTCCTTAAGGTAGGGTTTCAGGCCTTCGCGTATCAGGTCTTCCGCCTGGTTTTTGGTAAGTCCGCCCACCTTGAGGCGTCCCAGTACGGGGAAGTCTATCTCGCCGTCGTTGTTTACCAGATACTGCTGCAGCGTAGGCTGCGTGGTGGTATTGATATTGGTCAGTGCCGCATTCAGCGGAGTCTGTACGGTCAGGTTGAAAGGAGCTGCTGCCTGCGGGTCGGTAGTATTTACCGTGATGCTGAGCAGGTCTTTAGGCATGATCTTGGCATCGTAGAGCGGAATTTCCTTTCCGTACTGGTTTACGGCTTCCGGATCTTGCAGGTAAGGAACGTTTTTGTAGGAGGTACATCCCGACAGCCCTGCCAGAAGTACCAGTATCAGTGCGAATGCTTTGAATTTCATAAGATAAATGTATGTTTGCAGATTTTTTATTCGGTTATTTTCCCATCAGCCGGGCAAAAAAGCCTTTCGGCTTTTCGGGTTCGTACTCCTGTTCGTACTTGCGCATCAGGTCTTCATAAGAAAGCTTCTGGTGTACCATTTCGTAAATGGTTCCCCAGTCCGGCAGTCCGCCCAGGTTGCGGTCGTCGATGAAGAGGTCTGCTTTCAGTTTGCGCGAGTAGTGATTGTTCTGCCCTTTTTCTTCTTCGGGGTAATCGCGGTTGATGGCATAAAAATCCAGTCCGCGTTCATGGCAGAACTGTACAGCCTCGTCCAGCAGGCGTCCTTCGCGTACACTCCATAGTATCAGTTTATGGCGTTCGGCCTGCAGTTTTTTTAATGTCTCGATGGCAAAAGGAATTTCCTTCCCGATGGAAGGATACTTGTGCTCGACGATGGTTCCGTCGAAATCTACGGCAATAATCATTTTGTCAATTAATAATGGATGTTACTATGTTATGTGAATGCCACAGTCAGGCACTTCATGCCAGAATCTGAGAAAAGTTGCTTATAGTATTGGCGGGCATATCGTTGCTTTTCTGTGGCATTTTTCTTTCATTCTATATCTTCGATGGTTTCGCACCAGGTGTAGCTCACTTTGAGCAGGGCGGTGCTTTGGGGCATTTCGATGGCGATGTAGTGGCGGCCTCCGTAACGGAGGAACTTGCCGGTCACACCGTAGAGCGGACCGCGGCGTACTACCCGGACGGGGACGCTGCGCTTGCCGCGAAGCTTTTCGGAATCGATGAACCGCGTGCCCTGGATATCGGGATTGGTGGCATGCATGAAGTTCCGCATGTCGCGTTCGCTCACCGTGCAGTAGTCATTGCCGTTGCGTTCCTTCTTCAGGAAATAGACGGGCAGCGGGGCTTCGGAGGCGAACTGCCGGCACCAGTTGGCGTCATAAGGACAGTGGATGAAAATCAGGTTATGGATGGCCGGTACCAGTACATGGCTGCATTCACCCTCGCGCCCGGTGTCGCGGAGCTCGTATGTCATGGGGATGTAATGCTCGATGCCCTGCTCTTTGAGATAGGCGGCTACTGTAAGTTCTTTGTTGTACACCGTCTGCAGGGGAAGCCATACCTGTTCTTTTTCCATGTTTACCGGATGTTTGTTCTTCTGATTTTTGTTCCCTTTATCTCTAAAAAATTATTAGCTTGTTGAAACAAGGATATAATTCTCTCTCCTTCCTAGCGCCTGAAAAAACACTATGAATCAGTTTGTTATCTCCAAAAATGGAAGATGACGCACATCGTGCTTCTGTCTAGGAGTATACTCCCACAGCCGCATAGGAAGTCGTTCTTCGGCGCAAAGATAACAAATTTATATGCAGAAAGGTTTATTTTAACCTTTTTTTTAGATATGATTGTTCAATTTTTTTATTTTTACACAAGGACTGCCGTCTTTTTCCGAATGTGGACGCAAACGGGCTGGCTTGTCAATTTATCCGTTTTTTTGTCGATTGGTACAAAAAAATCTCCGGATGCCGGCATCATGTGCAGACAATGTCCGGAGATTTTTTTGAATATTCGTACGAAAAGCCGGAGCTTTTGTACGAATATCCGGGTAAACTTCCTGATGTTTACTTCAACTTTTCAGCTTTTTTTCCCGTCGGGTTGCCTTTTCGGGAGTTCGTGCCTACGGAAAGCTGCTTCAGAATCCTGAACTCGTTTTCTCCCGGCTCCTCGTCGGGATCGGCCTCGCGTACTATCAGGTTCGTCTTGTGCATGATGCAGCTCTCTATGATCAGCCTCAGGGTGGTTACGTCGAAATCTATTTCGCGCACCTGTTCGGCTGCCTTGAAGAAGGTGGCCAGCGTCTTGAAACGGAAGTTGCGGACGGTGTCGAAACACGTATGCGTGCCGATGCCCGTGATGCGCTGGATTTCCGACTTCGATACGTGCGACAGGGCGTACAGTGTATCGATGAACTTTCTTAATTCTTTGAGCCACTCGTCTATCTGTTGCTTCGTAGGCTCGCACGAAGCGTATAATTTTCCGAAATATTTCATTAGTCTTGTCTCTCGGGGTTTATCTCTGCCGTATAGGGCAGTAATTAATACTCTGCCAATCGGTATTTTTACCGATGAAAGACAAGAACGGAAGTTTACCTGTCAGGTTCTGTTGATGACGCAAAGATAACGGAAAAATCGTGGCTGAACGTTTTTCTTTGCGAGAAAAACTTCCCTTGCTTTTACTCTTTCTTTTAATATATAATAGGAAAGGGTGGCAACACTGGTGGTGCTCTTGTGGCCCGCCGGACATTGTAATAACTTGTAACTCTGAGGGTTTGCTATGCTACACTTTGGTGACGGTGGTGGCCCGCCCTTTCGGGTTGCGTAAAAAAATGAAGAATTATGGAGGTGATAACAACTATGAAAAATCCTGGCAATCTGGGCTTTCTGGTACTTTCGAGGCGACTGCTTACCCAGATGTTTGCCGAAATGTACGGAAAGTGGCATTCCGACTCGCAGGCGTATGTGTATCTGCTCATGGCGGCGTGCTTTACCGATCAGGGTGATACCCCTGGATGCCTGAAACGGGGCGAGCTGTTTTTCTCAGGAAGGGAGCTGAGTCTGCGCTTCGCCTGGAGCCGGAGGCATGTGAACCACTTTATCGGAGAGCTGGAGCAGAACGGTGTGGTGGAGGTGATGAAGGTGCAGAACTGTTCGAAGCTGCGTCTGCTGCACTACGATACGCTGTGCCGCATGCGGGTGAAAAACGGTGCGGACGGTAGGCGCAGGAGCGCGGGCGACGAGATGTTCGAGGTGTTCTGGGAACAGTATCACGACATGACGCAGCAGCCTGCCCTCGACATCGAGGCGGCGCGCAAGGCGTGGGGGAAACTGACGCTGGCCGAGCGCGAGGAGGCGGTGGGAAACATCGAGATGTATCTCTGCCTGCTGCCGTCTATCGACCGGGCTCGTACGGCGCTGAAGTATTTGCAGATGAAGAGTTTTGTACTCAATTGATTATATTTTTATCTGTGTTGTCTGATGAAACTTTTTAAATTGTCAATCATTGCTGTTCGATAAAACTTTTCAAACCCTCAGTAACTTGTTGATATATAAGAATTAAGCAATAATTTTAACAGGAGGGCTTATCTATGGAAACAATACAGACAATCAACCTGTAGGATATGTTTATCGGGCACTGATAATATGTTTATCTGTGTTGTCCGGCAAAATGTTTTGAATTTTCACTAACTTATTGATATACATAGAAATAAGAGGCGATTTTAACAGGAGGGATTATCCGTAAAAACAATCGGATTTTCAGTATTGTGAAAAGCTGTATCGGACAGCAGTCATATTTTTAGGATTATGGGGATGGTTTATGCGGAAGAAATAGAAGGGGCGGTACTGGGGGCGTGCCTGCTGGAGCGTTCGGCTCAGGCGGTGGTGCTGAAAAGTCTGCGTGCCGAGATGTTTTACCTGACGGCGCACCGGGTGGTGTTCGAGGCGATAAACGCGCTGTATGCCCGGGGAGCGGCGGTGGATATGCTGACGGTGACCGAGGAGCTGCGTGCTCAGGGACGGCTGGACGATGCGGGCGGTCCGTTTGCCGTGGCGAAACTGGCGGCGGGGGTGGCTACGTCGGCTCACCTGGAGTATCATTGCGGCATCTTGTTTCAGTATTACCTGCGGCGGAAGCTGGTAGAGGTGCTGACACGGGAGCTGGCGGCGGCAAACGATATGACGTGTGATGTGTATGATGTGCTGATTGATACGCAGCGGGAACTGGGGGCGCTGCTCGAGGATTCGCCGCTGGAGAATCACTTGCACCCCATGCCGGAGGTGATGGATGATACGGTGGCGCTGGTGGACCGCCGGCAGGAACTGGCTGTGAACGGGCTGACGGGGGTGCCTACGGGCTTGCAGCGGCTGAACGAGATGACAGGGGGATGGCAGCCGGGCAACCTGATTTTTACGGCGGCGCGTCCGGCCGACGGAAAGACGGCACTCGACTTATTCTTTGCGCGTCAGGCGGCGATGGCGGGTGTGCCGGTGGTGTTCTTCACGCTGGAGATGACGGCTTCGGAACTGGGCGAGCGTATGGTACTGGCGGAGAGTTCGGCCGATCCGCTGCGTATCCGTCAGGGCAGGCTCTCGCCGGAGGAGGTGGAGGATGTGCACCGTACGGCGGAACGGATGAGCGCGCTGCCGGTGCATGTCGACGATACGCCGTACATCAACGTCGACCAGTTGTGTGTCATCGCCAAGTCGCTGCGGGCAAAGGGGCTGCTGGGCTTGCTTATCGTCGACTATCTGCAACTGCTTGCCACAGTGAATCCGGGGCGTACGCGTGAACAGGAGGTGGCGGAGTGCAGCCGCAAGCTGAAGGGGCTGGCGCGTTCGCTGGGTTGTCCGGTCATCGTGTCGAGCCAGCTCAACCGTCAGGCGGAAGACCGGGCGGGGAGTCCGGAGCTGCGTCACCTGCGTGAGAGCGGGGCCATCGAGCAGGATGCCGACTTGGTGATTCTGCTGCACCGTCCGGAGCGTTATCACATCCGGGTGGATCCCGATACGGGGTGGTCTACGCGGGGTATGGGTATCGCTACGGTAGCCAAGCACCGCAACGGGGCGACGGGAAAGGTATATTACGGGTATAATCCCAGCATGACGAAAATCGGCGAGTTCGCGGGTACGCCTGTGACTGCGCCGGCAAACAATTTAAAGCGTAAGGAGGATGAAAGAAAGAGCAGTGACTTATTCGGTGGTTCCGCGGGTTGATCCGCGTGATATCTCGGCAGAGATGACGTATTATGCCCGTGCACAGGCACGGGGAGAAGTGACGCTGGGCGACATGGCACGCCGTATTCAGCGGCGGTGTACGGTGACACGTGCCGATACGCTGGCGGTGCTTGTGGCACTGGAAGAGGAGGTCTGCCGCGGGCTGTGCAACGGCGAGATTGTCCGTCTGGGTGAGCTGGGTTCGCTTCAGGTGGGAGTGAAAAGTGAGGGAGTGCGGCTGGAGGCTGACTTCCACGAATCGATGATAAACAAGATATGGGTGCGTTTCCGTCCGGGCATGGTGCTGAAGGGGATGCTGGACGGGGCGGCTTTCGAACGGGTTTCGCCGCGCAAGGAAGCCGGACGTGCTGGAAAGGGGATGCGGTATGAAAGAGAATGAACACGGCGACAGGGAATTCCGTCTGCGTATCTACGGCAAGTCGGAGCTGGCTTGTCTGTATTTTCCCGACCGTTCGCCGGAAACGGCACGGCGCAATCTGTACCGGTGGATGTACCGCTGTCCGTCCATCCGCGAGGGGCTGGCGGCACTGGGCCACGACAAGCACCGCAAGTTTTTCCTCAAGCCGGAGGTGGAGGTGATCGTGCGGGGACTGGGGGAGCCGTAAGGTTAATTCTTTAGTATTTTCAGAATTTATTTAACATTTTATATTTTAAATTTATTACACTTATTAGGTATCTTTGCACAAATATTTTATTAAAGTGGAGAGTTGGGATTCCCGTGTGGAATGAAAAATATAATATGTTAAGGCTGAAATCATTTTTTTGCTGATGATATTACTGTGGGCAGGAGTATCTCCTGCCCCAGCTGTTCCTGCCTTTTCTGAACTGAGGCAGATGGCTTCTTTTTCGCCTAAGGAGGTGCTGGTTCTGGCAGACAGCTTGTATGATGAGGTGGCATATCCGCATTATAAGCTGGATTATATCAAGGCGTGTGCCTACTTCAGGCTGTCGATGTTTACTCAGGCATTGCATACCGCAGAACATGCCTACAATTCCGTCGAGATAAAGTCGGATTCGCTGCTGTATTCCAGAATTTTCATGATTCTGGCAGAAGCGTCGGTCTTTTCGTACTCTATCGAGAAGGCTGCACGCTATATCCAGAAGGGAAAGGCCTACGCTACGGCTTCGGGAAACGATATGCTGATGGGAAATCTGATGAATGCGGAGGGATATTTGTACCGCAGACTCGGACTGCCCAGAAAGGCTTACGAGTGTACGCTAGGGGCTGTGAACCTGCTTAATGAAGCGGAGGGCGAGGAACGTGCTTTCCATCTGTCGCGTGCCTACGGGTTTCTGATGAGGTACTATATCAGCGACAGGGAGTTTCAGGAGGCGTGGCAGACAGGACTTATACGCAACCAGGTGATTGGCGGGCTGAAGCCTTTGCATGGACTGGACAACCAGTGCGGCTATCAGTTCTGCAAGATGGCCTATCTTGCCTGTATGCTTGGAAAAGAGGAGGAAGCTGTATCGTACTACAACAAATATCTGCAGACAAACTTTTCGAAGACGTATGTGGGGCAGCTGGAGATAAACGATTACCTGCTGGCACGCAAGGATTACAGCGGGGTGCTGAGCAATGCAAAGGCTTACATACAGGAGATGGACCGCAGGGATACGCTCAACATTTCGTATGTACGTCTGCTGCAGCAGGCTTGTACGGCTTACGAGGCGATGGGCAACTATCATGCGGCGTATAAACTGGCCAAGAGGAGGCTTGCCATACAGCTTTCCATGCGTACGAACAATGAGCGGAATTATCTGATGGGAGGCATGAATCCGCTGGAAGAAATAGATGATAAGAAGAAACTGGCACAGATGGAAGCAGACCTGCATGCCCAGCAGCGGTTTCTGTTGCTGCTGGTGGTGCTGGCAGGAGTACTGTTCTGCTTCCTGATCGTATTTTTCACGGTGAACAGGATGCTTTACCGGAAGACGCGGAAGATGGACGAAATGCTGCGCCGGCAGATTCTGCAACATGAGAGAGAGTCGGTTGTGGCAGAGATTATTGCGGAAAGCGGGAAGGAGAAACTGGAAATAGACCGGAAGGAAACGGAGCCGGCCGCGGGAGAAGCCGGTGGGAGCGATGCCGGTCCGTCTGATAATGAAGATGAGTCCGTGTATCAGGGAAAATATCTGTTTTCGGTATTCGACACCAGAGTGCGCAGGGAAAAACTGTATTTGAATTACGCTCTGGGACGGGATGACTTTGCACGTATCATGGGGGTAGATAAGAACCGTTTTGCCTATCTGCTGAAAGAAGGAGGAGCTGTAAATCTGACCACTTATATGAACGGGTTGCGTCTGGAATATTCGCTGGAACTTTTCAAAAAACATCCTGACTGGCCGGTGAGTAAGATAGCCGAGCAAAGCGGAATTCCCAACCTTTCTACTTTTTATCGTCTCTTTAAAGAAAAATACGGGACAAGTCCAAACTTTTTTAGAAATCAGTTTCAGGAACAAGAGTGAATATTTGTAAAAGAACTCTTGTCCTGTATGTCATTTAAAATATTCTCTTCTTCTGCCTGTAAGAATATAAAATTCTTATTCTGTCCGTAAAATATCTTTAGAATAGTCTGGTATTCAGCGTGTAAGGACATTTTGAGAAAGGCAGATTCTGCTTGTGAAAAAATCATACGACAGATTGGAAATTAATTTTTGTTGACAATCTTTTAGCCTTTGATAACTTTGTGGTTGTAAAAATTTTTAGAACAAAGGACTATGAAGAAACTGTTTGCATTAATAACCTTTCTGATAGCAGCCTTATCCGCTTCTGCGCAGAAAGCAGCGGTTAAGACGAATATCCTTTATGATGTCACAACAACGCTGAATATTGGAGTTGAGTTTAAGGTGGCTCCCAAATGGAGCATCGACCTTTCGGGAAACTATAACCCTTTTGATCTGGGTAAGGACCGGAAAATGAAGCACTGGCTGGTGCAGCCTGAGGCACGCTACTGGTTGTGCGAGGCTTTCAACGGACATTTTCTGGCTATTCATGCACTGGGCGGAGGTTTCAATGTGGCGGATATGGATCTGAAAATTTTTCCTTCGTTTAAAAATTATAGATATCAGGGCAACATGTACGGCGCCGGACTGGGCTACGGTTATCAGTTCGTGCTGGGAAACCGCTGGAATCTGGGACTGGAAATCGGTGCGGGATGGATTCGTGCCGACTATGATATGTACGACTGCCCGCACTGCGGCGAATGGAGAGGTTCCGACAAGAAGGATTATTTCGGAGTTACCAAGGCGGCAGTATCTTTGATTTACATGATTAAATGATGGAGGAGCAAGCTATGAAAAAATATTTCGTATATGCAGCAATGCTGTTTGCCGCTGTTTCGGCAGGAGCACAGACACCTTATCTGGAGGAAATAAACATCACCGGACAGCAGGTTACCAAAACTTCCGACCGCAAGGCAAATGTGAAAATGGAATTCTCGCTGGACGGGCTGAAGATGAACAGACAGCATTCTTTACGGCTGGTTCCGGTTATCGTTTCGGAAGACGGCAATATGGAGCAGGAGCTTCCTCCATTGGTTATCAACGGGAAAACCAGAGATAAGGTACAGCAGCGTGCGCGTGCTTTAAACGGAGATGAGTTCAATGTGGATGCAATGATGACCGTACGCCGTGAAAACGGTGAAGCACAGGCTGTTTCGTATGAAGCTTCGGTTCCTTTCAAACGCTGGATGATAGGCGGTAACGTGCAGGTGAGGGGGTATGTTACAGGATGTGCGCTGTGTGATGAAGGTCACGAAACAGCTTCGGCCTGCGATATTTTTCCTGCCATGAAGCCGGTGTATGTGGTTCCGTTTATCCAGCCTAAGGAGGAGATCGTGAAACGCCGTTCGGAAACACGGGTGGCACGGCTGGAGTTCCGCCGGAACAGCGACCGCATCGACGCGGCATATAAGCAGAACCGCGACGAGCTGCAGAAAGTGAAAGAATCGTTTCAGGTGGTGCGCGACAACAGCGACCTGACGATAACGGGGATTTACGTAACGGGTTATGCTTCGCCCGAGGGTACGATGACCTACAACATGGATCTGTCAAAACGCCGTGCGCAGGCATTTACCGACTATGTGCGCCGCGACCTGGACGGTATAGACCGTTCGCTCTATCATGTAGCATGGAAAGGGGAAGACTGGGACGAGTTCCGCAAGGAAGTGGTGCGTCATACAGAGCTGGAACAGCAGCAGGAGATTCTGCAACTGATAGACAACTGCGGCGACGACAAGGATGCATGCGAGGCAGAAATGAGAAAACTGGTTCCGGCGGCAGTATATACCAAGCTGGTGAACGAAGTGTATGCGCCGGTACGCCGCAACGAGTACCGCATAGAATATAACGTGCGTCATTTTACCATCGAAGAGGGACGGAAGATGATTGTAGAGAGTCCGCAGCTGATGAGCGTGAGCGAGATTCACAAGGTGGCAGACAGCTACGGCAAGGGTACTCCGCAATATATCGACTGTCTGCTGACGGGGGCAAAGACTTATCCGCAGGACGTGGTGGCCGTGAACAATGCGGCACTGGCACTGATAGAGGCACAGCGTACAGCCGAGGCAGTAGCTCTGCTGGAGAAATCTCCTCGCGACGGTGCATTGCAGAACATGCTGGGGGCGGCTTATGTGAAACTGGGACAGCCGGAAAAAGCCATCGAGGCGTTCGGCAGGGCAGCAAAAGCCGGACATGCGCATGCAGCCAAGAATCTGGAAACACTGCAGGCATACATGGAGTATATAGCAGAATGATGAGAAATAAATAAAATAAGAGTATTAACTTTTAAATTTTTGTATTATGAAATTTTCTAAGAGCTTATTTTTAGCATTTGCAGGTTTGGGTTTATTTGCGTGCTCAAATGAGGAAGTGGTGGAAAACAATCAGTTGCCGGAAGGCGTTGGTGCAGTAACTATTAATATTCAAAGTCCCGCGATGTCAAGAGCGATAGAAGACGGAACTTCGAAGACTACAGTGCCTGTTAAGGGGGATATTACAATCACTTTGGCTGCTGAAACAGGTGCTGGTGAAATTAATTTGTCTGCTGAACAGTTAGGAAAACAATCATCGGTTACATTCTGGAATGTAAAGAATCCTACAGGTATTACGGTTACCATGAACGGTGGAAAGAATTCTTATGCAAGTGATGCACCTACTGCATTTAGTGGCGATCCTGCAGCTGTTCCTGCTTATGGTTATACAAATAGTTTTACTTTGACAGGTAATACAGCTTCTCCGGGTGATAAAGGTGGTACTGATTATGAAACAGGTGATGAGCCAGGTGATGCAAACAATACTTACCAGCTGTACACAGCAACAGTTCAACTTGCTATCCCGGTAGCTCGTCTGGAAGTATCTGGTATACAGCATATTATTACAGGAAAGCATGAGGTAGGTACTGAAGATGGTAAGTGTGCTTATAAAAAACTGACTATTGCCGGTGTATATTTGGACAATGTATATGCTACAGGTGCAGGTGTAACTTATGCTAGCGGTGCGTTCCCATGTGCAACAGGTGCTCCTACAGATTATAGTTATGACGGTACTCACGGTACTGGTACTGCAGCTATTCTGAAAGATGCAGCCACTGTAACTGATTTCTTGACTGCCAACCAGACATGGCCGGAAACTGAGGGTAAGGCATACGCTTACTATTTCTATGGTGCTGACGGTGCAGATAATCTTCCTAAATTCAAGATTTATTTCAGTGAATCTGAGTCACAAGATGCCACTAGTCCGCTTCCAGCTCCTCGCTATGCGATGATTACATCTTATAAACAGACATCAGAAAATGGTGGTGGTCAGATTACCAAGTTTGAACCGGGACACATCTACCGCATTACAAGTGCTAAACTGACAGATGAAAACATCATCGGTGACGAAGGTGGAAATACTTTGTATGGCGTAGAAGTAACTGTTGAAGAAGCTGAATGGACAGTAGAAACCATCGATGCTGATTGGGCTAAATAACCTCTTTTCTCTATAATTAAAGTCTGGCGGGAACAAGCCGCCAGACTCTATTTCCTTAAACATACAGTTTTATAAAATTCATACGAACGAATATGATAAAGTTTCTGAAAATAATGTTGATGGCACTGCTGGTCTTCGTCCTGCCAAGCAGTTGCGTCAAGGAGGATTTTGATGACTGTGATAATGTCACGATTTATTTCCAGTATCTGGCAGATGGTGACAAGGACGTATTGTATCAGTACATGAGTAAAGTAGACCTGTATGTTTTCGATGAGGGCGGACACATTATTGGGGTCGGCCATTATACTCAGGACGAGTTGAGTCGCTTTGCTGCTGTACCGTCGTTCCGGTTGCAGTATGGAAAACGATATAAAGTCGTGGCGATAGGAAATGCTTACGACCATACGGTAGTAGAAAATTTATATGCCGATCATCTTTCGGATATTTATATTCAGTCGCCGTATTGGAGTGATGATTCGAGAGATGTAATTAATCATGATGATAACTACATGGGACAGCAGGAGTTTGTCATGCCTGTCCAGGATGGTGTAATGTATCGGGACACTGTGACGCTGTACAGCTCGCATGTGGATACCGAAGTGGAAATATACGGACTGCCTGCTCCGCAAAGTCGTGCTGACATGCCGTATGAATTAAGTTTTGAGAATTCAAATGCACAGACCTCGTTCGAAAATGCGATTAACACGGAGGAAAAGGGAACTATTTATCCGGAATTGTTTTATGATGCGGAACATGGTTGCTATCATACCAGTGATTTCGCTTTGTTCAGGTTGGATCATGAAACCATGTTGGATAAAACGACGTGCGCACACGAGCTGGTGCTGAAAGATAAGATTACCGGTAAAGAACTGGTAAGAGAAAGTATTCTTGACTATCTGGAGAGATATAAAGATGATATTGACGTGACCAAGCAGGAGGCATTGCTGCCCATATCTATTGTGTTCGATCAGGTGGGAGTAAGCATCAGGCTTCCGGAATGGTATGTAGAAGATGTTGAACCGGACTGGCAGTAATGTAAGGAGGAACTACTATGAAAAAACTTTTTAGAACATATGCTCTGCTGGCAGCGGCAGTAGTGGCTGTTGCTTTACTATCTGTATCCTGCATAAAGGATAGCGATCTGACGGCAGGTGAAAAAGCTTCGGTCACGATGACTTTTACTACGCGTGTTTCGGATAATGTTACTGCCGGAAACCTGCTGGACAACGAGCAGATGCAGACCCTGCGTGTGATTGTGGCGCGCTCGGGTACAAATGATATTATTTATAATGTGAGTTATCAGATTCAGCCTGATGAAAAGCAGAAGACTATCCGCTTCTCGGAACTGACGGTCAAGAAGGAGGGCGAAGATATTGATTTTTATGCTATAGCCAATGAACAGGCGTTCTTGAGCGGCGGGGAGAGTCTGGAGGGAAAGAATGTGAATCTGGGTGAGCTGAAAGCACTTATTCTTACTAAAGATTTCAATAACCCTGCTTTGAGTCTGATTCCTCAGGCGGCTTTCACGACGATCAAGGTGGGACCGAATGAGCAGAAAAAGGCTTCGATGAAACTGCTTTTCCCGCTTGTCAAAGTAGTGCTGAATTTCGATAACCAGACAGGAGAGTCTGTCGGTCTGACGAATGTACAAATAGATGGTACTGCAGGTCAGGGATATTTGTTCAAGGATGTTCACCCTGAATATCCGCAGGCAACTGCAGGTATGGGGACAGTAAAATTTGGAAGGGATGGTGCGCTGACAGTACCTGCCGGAGAGGTTGCCGATGTGGCGCCGTTCGTACGCTATCTGTATCCGTGGAATCATGACGATGGCTGGAAGCTTACGGCTACCTGGGGAAGTTCGCCTCACGAAGCGGTGTTCAAGGTGAACAATGAAGTGTTGAAGAAGCTGCAGCACGGACAGCAGCTGAACGTGAATGTCTTGCTGATAGCCAACAGCCTGAAAGTATCGCTTACGGTAAGTGACTGGACGGTAGACGATCAGATACTTGATTTCTCTACCGAGTTCAACGGGTTGCTGAATCCGGCTTCGGCAGGCAGTGTGAAGCTTACCGCCGATAAGGGTGCGGTGGCCGTAGCTACTGATAATGACGGAACCCAGAGAGAAGCAACGTTCTCGTTCAAGATGTTCTCGCCCAAAGGAGTAAGATGGACTGCTCACCTGGAGAATACGTCCGAGTTTGAGTTGACCGGCACTACCTCCGGTTATGGAGCCAAAGATGCTGTGGATGTTACTTTCGGCGTGAAACCGAAATTCGAACATGTTGCGACGGATGCGAAAAGTGTCAAACTGTACATCACGGTGGAACAGCCGTTTGGTGAAGCAGGGAGTGACGGTATTCAGGTGATCAATCCGGAGGAAAACGGGGTATACCGCTTCCCGGGTACATCAACGGAGATTCTTATACAGCAGGTCAGTGAGTCGGAATTCGACGGACTGACAGAAAGTGTGTCTATAAAACAATAAAGGAGGGCTGAGATATGAAGAAGCATGGATTAGTTTATAGTATGGTTACCTTGTTGGCAGTGTTGTTGCCGGCATGTACAGCTGATGACGATCTGGCTCCGGTAGTGAAGCCGGCAGAAGGCCTGACTATTACGCTGGAAACTCCCGGGGTCTTGTCGAGAGCTACTACCGAACCCGGCAGTGATATCCTGAATGAAAATACCATCAGCCAGGCTCAGCTGCTGATTTTCAACAGTGACGGGAGCAGGACACCCGACGGATACCGTTCGCTTGAGTTTACTGACGGCAAGACGGAAGCGGTGATTGCTACCGGCGACTGGAAAAACGATGCACAATTGTTCGACAAAGGTCCCGGCGCAATGTACGATATTTATGTCGTGGCGAACGCTCACGGAGGCAATGCGTCGCTGCAGGATGTTAGGACACTGGACGGTCTGCTGAATGCCGTGGATGAGGACGTGGATGTCTGGAAGATGGAAAATGCGGATATCGCTTCCGAACCGAAGTATACCGGCAAACGTTTTGCCATGAGTGGAGTGAACGACAAGTTTGTTCCTGATAACGTGGATGATGAATATACGATTTCGGTGCAGATGGAAAGACTGGCTGCCAAAGTGGAAGTAAACATTACCTTCAGCGATGAGTTTAATGAAAAGTTTACGCCGACAGGATTTTACAGCAGCCTGCGAAACTATGCTACGCGTGGCTTGTGGCGTAGCGACAAGGAAGTAAACTTAAAAAATACCGACCGTGGTATTGCCGGAAACGAAGCGGATGATCCGATGGTTGCTGCACTGGAAAAGAATTTTGAGGCAGGCACTGCCAAGCTGGTGCTTTACACTTATCCCACGAACTGGGGAGGTGATGTGCTGCAGGAAACATTTGTGCTGCTGAACATGCCCGGATACTATAAGGAGCAGGAGGGAGCGCAATCGGAATATAAAGGTTCCAACTATTACAAGATACCGGTCCGTCTGGGAGATGTGACGGCACATCAGCTGCACCGGAATACCATTTACCGGGTGAATGTGAAGATTGACCGGATGGGACAGCCGCAGGTAGACAAACCGGTTGAGTTGAAACCGGCCTATGAGGTGATACCGTGGACACAGGTGACCATTGATGTGGATGGCGGCAACCTGAACTATCTGGAGTTGCTGAAGGATGAAATCATCATGAAGAATATCGACGAATCGCTGGAGCAGTATTTCACCTCTTCTTCGCCGGTGACAGCCAGCATTTCCGAAGTGTATTACTACGACAAGTATGGAGTGAAGCAGACTATTCCAGAAAGTAATTACGAGTATTATGGCATTTCGGCATCTCCTGAATCGGGCAATTTCGGAAACCTGACGATAAAATCAAATATACCTACGAATAACGGTATCCGTTACATCAAGGTGACGGTGACCAACGGACAGGAACTGAGCAAGGAGTTTACGGTGAAGCAGTATCCGCTGGAATATATCGTGACTGTGCCGGGATATTATTCGTACCGCACGGATAACATATGTGGCGGAAAGGTTGTGAACTGGGAGACCGGTCCTTTTAATAAAGATTTGGATCAACCTGTTACGTCGGCTAATAATTTTAGTTCGAAGGTATATATTGAGGATGAAAATAAGATATATACTTATTATTATACGAGAGATTATGATTGGTGGGGACGGCCGACTTCTGACTGGTATGTTACAACAGGCTCTAGTCAGACAGGTAAACATAACAACAAGATGTATTTTGTCCGTATAACCAAGACTTCCAACGAGTATGTGCTTTCTGTTCCTGCCGTGGATAAGGATGGATATACGGAGAGTTCACCAGAAAACAATCAGCTGGTAGCTCCAGCCTTTATGATAGCTTCGCAGCTGGGTACGGTTACAAATCAATACTTTAGCTCTGCTAAAGAGCATTGTAAGCAGTATGCCGAGAAATCTATTGCAGAGCAGGTGTATGATGACTGGCGTCTGCCGACAGAAGCGGAGTTGAAGATTATTGAAAAGTATCAGGGAGTGGATGGTTCTGTAATTGATATTGTTTTAGGTGGTAAATACTATTGGGCTGCTTCCGGTAAGAGAGTCTTTATTAGTAGTGGGAATAATAATCCAGATAATGATAAAGCTTTCATCCGCTGCATCCGTACAGTGAAAGCCAATGAACCTATTGTGGAAGATAAAGAATAAAGGAGGTCTGTTATGAAACGATTGAAATATATATTACTCAGTTTGTTGGCTGTGGTATTTGCGGCCTGTCAGGATGATATGCCGGTAAACAGACCAGCGGGAGGATTGGATGCCGACGGTAATGTACGCCTTTACTTCCTGACTGAGATTCCCGACATGGAGCAGGTACAGACACGTGCGGTAGATCCGGACGGGTATGGGGTGAACTCACTGTGGCTGTTCTGTTTCGACCAGTACCGTCACTATATCGGTCGTGTGCAGGCGGAAGTCAGCCAGACAGGTTCTTCGGAAGATAAATTGAGCGGTAGTTTTACGGCTACCATACCGGGAGCAACGCGTCATCTGCACTTCATTGCCAACCTGAATGTGAACGACTTTGAGGATACTCCGAATCTGGGACGGTTGGATACGGAGGTCATTCCGCAGTTTACTACTACCTCGGGTTTGCTTTGTTACTGGGGATACAAGAGTTTTGCTTCGGAAGATGCTTTGACAAGTTTTGCTGGTGGAACAGACAGCAAGGTGAGCATGTTCCGCAATCAGGCACGTATCCGCTATCTGCGATCAGACGGTGGCACAAACTTAAGTATCAAGGGTATGGCTATCATGAATCAGTATTCGCGGGGTACGGTAGCTCCGTTCAACCGGAATGCGGGTGGGGATGATCCGTTTGCATTTGTCAGTGCGTCGGATATCAAGGAACCTACGCTGTGTGCCGACGAGGATGTGTTGGTGGCTGTTGATCCTTCGGACGTTTCGCAGTTTGGAGGTGGTAGTGTGGGACGGTTTGTGTTCGAACATGCCAACAAAGCGGACGATCCGATGTATCTGATTTTCCGTATCAATACAAGCGGCGGCAGTGAGGATGACGGAAACTGGAGTAAAGACGACCGCTACTACAAGATAGCGCTGGTAGATGATTTGGGTAATCAGCTGCCGATTCTGAGAAACTATGACTATGTAATCAATTTCAAGGGAATACCTGCCAACGGAGGATATACTACTTTTAAAGAGGCAGTAGCCGGTGCGGCAGCAAACAATGTGTGGGTATCTATCGACCAGACGATTCCTGCTATTACCGACGGACAAAGCAGCCTTGCCGTAGTGGGAGAAACAACCCGCATCATTACGCAGGCTTCGCTGTTGACGGGTGGAACATATAAATTGGAATACCACTGGTACGACGGTACGAAGTCAGGTATTGTCCCTGAAGTGACATGGGTGCAGAACAGCGGTATTGCTGAAGCCAAGATTGACAACTACTTTACGGCTGGAACCGGTCTGGATAATCCGGGTACGGGTATCATTACGATTAAACCGACAAATATCGGAAATCCGCAGTACGGTATCCTGCAGATCAAGGCAGGTAAGTTTGTGCGTACGGTGAAACTGATTTCGCTGTCGAACTTCTCGTTTACGCCGGTATGGACTTCTTCCGGTCTGCCGATGCAGTCGGGTGAGCCGGTAGCGATTGTCTTTACCATTCCGGACAACTTTCCGCAGGAGCTTTTCCCGCTCGACGTGAAGATTGCCTGTAACTTGTTCGATGATGACGGAACGAATGTAAATATGGCTGGACAGCAGACTTATCTGGATGTGGTGGTGGAAGAGTGTAAGTTTACGGTCATGGAAGATGGACAGGAAAAGACTTATGAGCGCGACTGGCCGCACAAGTATGTCTATACGGTAGACCGTCCGGGGTTGCACCGTGTAAACTTCAAGACGCTGATTGATAATTATCATCCCAATGAGGGCGAAGATCCGCGCATCGAGTTCTTCCTGGAGGCAGAAGCGTTTACTACCGTGCGAAGCCTGATTTACATGCATGAAAATGAAACGAATTATCGTATTGCTCTTGGTACAGTTGGTACAGGTAATAATCTTGAATGGGCTGAAGGAAATTCGGCTGAGGTTGTGGTACCTCCGGCTGCCGGACAGCAGTTTGACCTGCACTTCAAGTTTTACAATGGTACAACTGCAATGCAGCCAACTCCAGGTGATGTGTTACGCATTTATATGAATGTTAATAAAATGAAGCCAGTAACCACGGGGCAGGATTTGAGTGCAGAGCCTATTTGGGATCCGGACAAGGGGTATTATTATACGTATACGGTTCCTGAAACGCTAAGAGATAATTATAATACTGAAGGTGTAGTGATACCAGTACGGACACAGACTTCCGACTGTAATACGTATCTGAGAGTTTCATCGCAACTGAATGCTGACGGTACGTTCCCTAAAGATATGAAAGTATATCGTTCGGCTATCCTGACCATTTCGAATGCCGAAACGTATAACTTCGGAGTTAAGCTGAATGGCAGTGAGGATCTGAAAATGCCATACGGACCCGGACAGGCTGTAGCGATGCAGGTAAGTTTTCCGCAGGAGGTGCTGACATACCGTCAGGAAGGTTTTACGGGATTTATCGCTACCAATACGTTGGAACCTGCTGCCGGTGAAACCCGACTGACTGCTGTGGAAGGAGGATATACCTTTGCAGCTACCGTAAGTGACATGACGTTCCAGTTCGTAACGCGTGATGTGGCTTGTGAAGAGAAAATTACGGTGAGCGAACTGGGTAATCAGGTAGCCTTTTATCCGAAAACGGTAGCTATCAGCAACACGCGTCTGACAGGAAAAATTGCACTGAAAAGTGGTGTGTTCGATCAGGCTAATCCGTTTATGTCGCTCGAACGTGAAGATGGTACGCGTATCGGTGTGCTGAGCGTAGTTGCACCGGATAAGGGTAATACCGGAACCTTTACGCTGGAACTCCGTACAGAATTCAAGCTGGATATGGATGAGCGCGTGTATATAAAATATTCACCGATGACTCCGGGTGACGAACGCCTCTTCACAGCACTTACTTCTATCAGAAGTATGCAGGAGCATCCAGATGATGAGATTCTGTTACAACAACGGTAAGTAGAGAGAGATTATCAACGGGGTGTGAACCTCACGTTTGCGGTATCGCGGCGTGGTTCACACCCCGTTTTTTGATTTGATATTCCAGGCACTATTTTTTCTGTAACTTCATGGCCTGTTCCTGTCCCGCGGTTATTGCTGCGCGCTGTTTCTTTAAAAAGAAACCCGCCATTGACGTGAATTTGTCAATGACGGGCAAGTGGATATATATGATGTAATGATATAGCCGATTGTCATTATCTTTTTCCTGATCCGCCGCAATCGGAGCATTTACCTGAACCATGGCAGTAACTGCATTTTCCACGTCCGTTACAAGCTGTACAGACAATGTTCTGACCAAGATTACGTACAATGCCGCTACCGTTACAATAACCGCATTTACCAGAACCATGGCAATAGTATTTGTCTGCGGTTCCACTCATTGACGAACATTTTCCTGAACCGTGGCAACGTTTACACATCGAGCTTCCTGTAGAACTTCCGGAAGAAGATCCGCTGTAGGAAGATCCATTTTCCTGATATGTGCCGTATGTTCCTGCTGCCTGGCTATTACTCATCGTTCCTAATGTCTCGCCTACTGTACCGAGTATGTTTCCGATGGTGCTCCATCGCTTACTTCTGCGCTGGGCTTTTACACTCTTAAGGTTCTGCTTTGCCATGTCGTAGGTAGGACAGGCTTGCAGTGCATACTCATAGCATGCTTTGGCATTGTTCAGGTCACCCAGACTTTCGTAGAGTACTCCGAGGTTGTTCAAAGCCGGAGCCTTGTAACCATAACTGTTGTATGGATCGGCCTTAATGACTTGCATATACCTGTCGTACTTGGTCTGTGCCTCTGTGTCGGGAGTGTTGTAAGCTAGGTCGGTGTTTGTGTATGTTTTTTTATATGGCAATATAAGATACGTATATGTTACATCACGGTCGGATTCGGTATTCTCGTCATGTTATGTCACGTTTAATGCTGTAATTAGTGGATTATTTCGTATTTTTGTTGCTAAATAGTTATTTTATGAAACCGAATCGGAGGAAACCCGTACTGGTTGGAAATGATTTGTTTCAAAGGTACTTGTCAACTTAGGATAGTAAGAAGTTTTAGTGCGACAAATGCTTGTTGTTGTAATGTTGCAGCAGGTAGAATGGAAAAAACTCAAATTCTTTCTGTTGAGATGAAATATCTGATTGTTGATAAAATTTAAGAATATAAAGATGTTAGAAACGGTTATTGAAAATACGGAGAAATTTATAGCTTCGGTTCCTAAAACCAAGCGTAAGAAATATGGTCAGTTCTTTACAAACGGGACTACAGCTTCTTATATGGCTTCGCTTTTCTGTTTCGATCTTTCAAAGCCTGAAATTCGCCTGTTGGACGCAGGTGCTGGAACAGGCATCTTGTCGGCGGCGGTTGTTGACAAGTTGGTGGAGTCTGACTATGAGGGTAGGATTCATCTTACTTGTTATGAAACGGATGAGAATGTCTTACCTCTTTTGGAGGCTAATCTTGAGTCTCTTCATTCTGAGTATGGAGTTGAATATTCTATAGTCAGGGATAATTATATTACTTCGCAGAATTTTGAAGGGGATACATTATTCTCTGTTCAGGATAATGTATATGATTATATCATAGGAAATCCTCCTTATCTTAAAATACCGAAAGATGCGGACGAAGCCAGAGTGATGCCAAGTATATGTTATGGCGCTCCTAATCTTTATTTTCTTTTCTGGGCTATGGGTATACATAACCTTAAGGAAGGACACGAACTGGTATATATTGTGCCCCGTTCCTGGACCTCCGGAGCTTATTTCAAGAAATTCAGGGAATATTTTTTCAAAAACTGTGTTATTACCGATATGCACTTGTTCGAAAGCCGTGACAAGGTTTTTGAGGGTGAATCGGTATTGCAGGAGACAGTAATCGTAAAAGTTAAGAAGACTACGGCTACACCGGAGTATATCAATATAACCTCTTCTTCTACTTCTCAATTTACTGATTTGAAGACTTTCCGTGCTCCTTATGCTACCGTGGTGGCGCGAAACCAGTTTGTATATCTGGTTACAAACGAAGCTGACGCTGCCGTACTTTCTCTCATTAACCGCTTCGACAAGACTCTTCCCGACATGAATCTGCGTATGCAAACAGGTGTAATTGTTGATTTCAGAACAAGGGAAGTGCTTCGTGATCATCTGGAAGATGGTTCGTATCCCCTTTTGTATTCACAGCATATCAGAAACGGACGGGTAGTATGGCCGTTGGGTAAAGAAGGGGAAGTTATAAAAACAGACCGGAAGGCTTTTCTGCAGGAGAACAGTGATTTTCTTATGGTTAAGCGTTTCACCTCAAAAGAAGAGGACAGGAGACTGCAGTGTGGTATATATCTTAAACAAAGATTTTCGCAATTTCCGTATATTAGTACACAGAATAAAATAAACTTTATAAAATGCGATTCTCCTTGTATTACTTATGGTCTGTACGTGTTACTTAATTCCAGTTTTTATGATAAATACTATCGAATACTGAATGGGTCTACGCAGGTAAATTCTACTGAAATCAATCAAATGCCGGTTCCCGATAGATTGATTATAGAAAGTATGGGACGGGAGTTGATGCATAAAGAACTGTCTGTTACAAATTGTAATGAAATTTTTAATAAATGGATAAATTAGAAACTGCTAAGAGTTTGCTGGGCAGAATCAATATGCCTTTGCGACAGCAGAGTACGCTCTGTTGTCTTACCCTTCTTGCTATGGCTCATCTTAAAGAAGATACGCCTTGGGCCGAGGCTACAAATGAATGGATCAGAATACATGACATAATCTCGTTTATTGCGGAATATTATGGAGTAAAGTATGCCGAAAATTCAAGAGAGACCTTTCGTAAGCAGGCCATTCATCCTTTCAAGACTGCCGCATTGATCGAAGATAACGGCCTGTCGACCAATAGTCCTAATTTTCGGTATCGTATAACCTCTGAGTTCTTAACTGTTATCTGTTCTGTGAAAGATAATTGTGATTCGGACAAGGAGAGTGACGCTCTTATACAGTTCTTGCGTATGCACGATACATTGTCTGATATATATGCCTCCAAGAAGAAAATGCAAAAGATGCCTGTCAGAATCAATAACAAGGATTTTACATTTAGTCCGGGCAAGCACAATCAGTTGCAGAAAGCCATATTGGAAGAGTTTGCGCCACGCTTTGCTCCTCATTCTGAATGTTTGTATGTGGGGGATACCATTAAAAAGGATATGATAAAGGATGTTGAAAGGCTTTCTTCTCTCGGCTTTGAGATAACATTACATGATAAGATGCCTGATGTGGTTTTGTATAGGGAAGATAAGAATTGGATATACTTTATTGAAGCTGTTACATCTGTAGGTCCGATGGATCCTAAAAGAATATTGGAGATTGAGTCTATGACAAGTAACGTGACTGCTGGCCGTATATATGTTACAGCCTTTCTTGACTTTGGTACTTTTAAAAAATTCTCCGGACGACTTGCTTGGGAAACGGAAGTCTGGATAGCTGATATGCCGGATCATATGATTCATCTTAACGGTGATAGATTCCTTGGTCCCCGCTGATTTATTTCGAATGTTTCTCACCGTCACGGAGGGGCGCTGGTATAAGGCTGTATCATATTCTGTTCTGACTCTATCGTAATATAAAGAAACCATTATATAATATCTGACTGACACGGGGTGTGAACCTCACGTTTGCGGTATCGCGGCGTGGTTCACACCCCGTGTTTTTTGTGTGTATGCTGCATCGGAAACTTAACCGTTTTGAAACAGGATTGCCACATGCGCGTTTCTGTTTTGAAATACGCTGCTTTTAATTTTGCGCAATGAAAATTAAGGATTTTTAATTGCTTGGAAAACGCTGGTTGTCATGTAGATAGCTGGTAATGAAAAGGTAAGGAACAGGTTGGGAAAATTTACAATTTAAAAATAAAATGAAAAAATTTGCAGCGTATTTACTTTGGTTTTTGCTGATTGCTGTCTTGCCGCTGATGGCGTGCAGCAACGATGGAATGACGGAAGCTGTAGCGGACAGCTTTGATGTACAGTTTGAATGCCCTTCGCTGATAGAAGTGGCTAAGGGAGGGGAATATACGTTCCAGGTGACCGGGAGTAACAAGCCGGCGGAATCGGATGTGATTATTCTGGAATCGACAGGGGGAATCTCGTATACGTGTGTGCTGGTGAGTGTTTCGGAAAACAGTTTTACCATAAAGCTTGCCGACGGATGCGAAAGCGGTACGTACCGGGTGTTCATCAAGCGTGGCGACCGCAAGAAACAGATTGGTACTACCTATATTAATATAGTAGAGGGAATTGATTTCACGCCGGATGCCGGAACGACGGTTTACGGGGTGGTATCGACAGCCGACGGTCCGGTGCAGGGTGTTGTGGTATCGGACGGTGTAGAGGTGAGCGTGACCGACGAACGGGGTATCTACCAGCTTCAGTCGGAAAAGAAATGGGGGTATGTGTTTATTTCCATTCCTTCGGGATATGAAGTTCCAGCCGAGGGAGTCTTGCCTCAGTTCTACCAGATGATGAAGGGGGATGCCGCTACAACGGAGCGGGTGGATTTCTCGCTGACTGAGGTGGAAGGACAGGATAATTATAAGGTGTTTATGCTGGGCGATATGCATCTGGCCAACCGCACGGGCGACCTGGGACAGTTTATGGACTTTACCGAGGATCTGAACAGCTACCGTGCCTTGCACCAGCACGAAAAGATGTATGCCATTACGCTGGGCGACATGACCTGGGACCTGTACTGGTATTCGAACAGTTATGCGCTGCCTGAGTACCTGAATACCATCAACAATCAGGTGAAGGGACTTCAGATTTTCCATACTATCGGAAATCATGACTACGACTACAAGGCTACGAGCGACGAGGAGGCGGGAAGCCGTTTCATGGATTATATCGCTCCGACATATTATTCGTTCAACATCGGAAAGGTGCACTACGTGGTGCTGGATGACATCGATTGCAGCAACTACGACGGCACTACCTCGCGCGACTACGAGAAGCGTGTGTCGGCCGAACAGCTGAGCTGGCTGTCGAAGGATCTGGCATATGTCGACAAGTCGACACCGCTGGTAGTGGTGATGCACGCACAGTTGTTCTACCCGTCGCAGACGGAAGGTTTCAAGATAGACCATGACGTGCTGAACACTACGCAGCTGCTGGACGTGCTGGACGGCTACAAGGTGCATTTCGTGACCGGACATACGCACCTGAGTTTCAACGTGACTCCGGAGGATGACGTAACGGGCGGACGCGAGGTGTACGAACATAACGCGGGTGCGATATGCGCTTCGTGGTGGTGGTCGGGCTACCTTACTCCGGGTGTGCACATCAGTCCCGACGGAACACCGGGCGGATACTCGGTATGGGATGTGAACGGAACGGACATCGAATGGATATACAAGGCTACGGGATGGACGGAGGATTACCAGTTCCGCAGCTACGACCTGAACAATGTGCATTTCTCGATGGCGGATGTGCCGCAGATGCCGGCCAGTGTACCGGCTTCGGTCAAGGCGAAATTCCAGCGCTATGTGGATGCTTATCCGGTGAACAAGGACAACGAGGTGCTGATAAACATCTGGAACTGGAATCCGCGCTGGACGCTGACGGTGACCGACGAGAAGGGCAACAAGCTTACTCCTGAGGAGGTATGGGCTTACGATCCGCTGTATGTGGCAGCGCTGAGCGTGAAGCGTTTCAACTCGTCGACACTGAGCTCTACACCGAGCTTCATTACCGAAAACTTTACGCATTTCTTCAAGGTGAAGGCGGCGGATGCCGACGTGGATCTGACCATCACCGTGCGCGATGAGTTCGGACACGAATGGACCGAGCAGATGCAACGTCCGAAGGCGTTCTCGACGGATGCTTACAAGATTCCATAACATTTTCTTATTGAAACTATATACTATTTATCAAACTGAAAACTATGAAGAAATTTTATCTGGTTCTTGCCTTGAGCGGAATCATGCAGATGGGATTCGGACAGGCGGTCGACAAGAGTGTGGATATACCTGATCTGGACAATTATCAGACTCTGAAATGTGATTTTCATATGCATACCGTGTTCTCCGACGGACTGGTATGGCCGACGGTGAGAGTGGACGAGGCGTATGCCGAGGGGTTGGATGCCATTGCCATTACGGAACATCTCGAATACAGACCGCACAAGGCGGACATTCAGGCGGACCACAACCGTTCGTACGAGATCATGAAGAAGTATGCCAAAGATAAGGGCGTGATTGTAATCAAGGGTAGTGAGATAACCCGCTCCATGGCGCCGGGACATCATAACGCCATCTTTATTTCGGACAGCAATCCGCTGGACACAAAAGAATATAAGGATGCTTTCCGTGCTGCCAAGTCGCAGGGGGCGTTCATCTTCTGGAATCATCCGGGATGGGACTCACAGCAGCCGGAAGAAACCAAATGGTGGGACGAACATACATACTTGTATGAAAACGGATGTATGCAGGGAATAGAGGTAGCCAACGGTGACTTTTATTATCCTGAGGCATTACAGTGGTGTTTGGACAAGAAGCTGACCATGCTGGGTACATCGGACATTCATCAGCCGATACAGACTGATATCGACTTCGACAAGGGTGAACACCGCACCATGACGCTGGTATTTGCCAAAGAACGCACGGCGGAAGGTATCCGTGAGGCGCTCGAAAACCGTAGAACGGCTGTCTTCTTCAAGAATCAGATTATCGGTGAGGAACAGTGGCTGAGAGAGCTGTTCGGCAAGGCGGTAACCATCGAAAAGATAGACAAGAATGAGAAGCGCGTGCAGTTTGTGGTTTATAACAACTCGGACCTGACATTCTCGCTGAAAAAGGGAGAGCATGACGCAAACCTGATATATTTCAGAGAATATACCATCGAACCAAAATCGAAACACACCATCACGGTGAAACTGAACGGTGGGGTTACATCGGGCAAGGTAAATTTTGAAGTGACCAACATGGTGGTGAAACCGGGAAAAAGTCTTGACTATCAGTTCAGTTTTTAATTGACACGTTTACTATTCCAAAACAAAATATTTATTTATGAAAGTTTTCAATTCGTATGTTTTTTTGCTGTTGCTGTTGCTGACGGGCAGTGTTTCTACGCTGTCGGCGCAGAACAGAACAGTATCGGGTAAGGTACTGGATGCCTTGCAGGAACCGCTTATCGGGGTGTCTATCGTCATCGATGGGACTACTCAGGGAAGCATTACTGATGTAGACGGAGCCTTCGAGCTTCAGATACCTGCCGGTGGGGCTACTCTGAATTTCTCTTATGTGGGTTATCTTACCGAAAAGATAAAGGTGAAACCGGGACAGAAAAATATTGTGGTATATATGCAGGAAGATGCCATCATGCTGGATGAAGCGGTGGTTATCGGTTACGGTACGCAGAAGAAGGTGAACCTGACGGGAGCCGTGGCTACGGTGGGCAGCGAAAAGTTGGAAAACCGTGCGACTCAGTCGCTGGCAAACATGCTGCAAGGTTCGGTAGCCGGTCTGAATGTCACTACCTCGTCGGGTGTGCCGGGCAGCTCGCCCAGCATCAACGTGCGTGGTACGACTTCTATCAACAGTGCCGATCCGCTGGTGCTGATAGACGGTGCGGTGGGTGAACTGGACCGTGTGAACCCGAACGACGTGGAGTCTATCTCGGTCATCAAGGATGCGTCGGCTGCGGCAGTATACGGTGCGCGTGCGGCATTCGGTGTGATTCTGGTCACAATCAAGTCGGGCTCGGCACAGGACGGAAAGGCTACCGTGCGTTACAGCGGCCGTCTGGGATGGCAGGCTCCTACCACGACTACCGATTACGAAACAACCGGTTACTGGTCGGTATATACGGTAAACACCTTCTGGCGTGCGAAGAACGGTACGAACTACGTGGACTATACCGACTACGACATGCAGCAGCTGCTGGCTCGTGTGAACGACAAGACGGAGAACCCCGACCGCCCGTGGGTAGTGGAAGATACGAGAAACGGTCGCCGTCAGTGGGTGTACTACGGCAACTACGACTGGTGGCACATGATGTACAACGACCGTCGTCCTACCCAGCAGCACAGCATCTCGCTGAGCGGGGGTACGAAGGATGTGAAATACCTGGTGAGCGGGGCATACGATTACCAGAAAGGTATCCTGAACATGAATCCGGATATCTACCGCAAGTATAACCTGCGTTCGAAGATTGACTTTACCATCAACCGCTATGCTACGCTGAGCAACAATACTTCGTTCTATGGCTCGCAGTATACTTTCCAGGGTAACGGAAGCATCGACGATACCATCGGTTACAGCGGACGTCACGCGCTGGCATGCTTCCCGATGAAGAACCCCGACGGCTCATGGCTGTACGGTACTCCTTACCTGAACTATAAGGTGGGCAACGGACGTCATATCATGCTGGGTGAGGGATCGCACCGCAACGTGAACCGCACGAACGATTTCTCGAATACTACACGACTGGTCATCACACCGATCAAACAGCTGAGTCTGACGGGTGACTTTACTTACCGTCTGTACCAGACACGCAATACACACCGTTCGAACAACCTGTTCTACCGCGAATATCCGGACGGACCGCTGCTGTCGTATGCTACCGGAGCCGGTCTGAACAAGCTGAGTGAATCGGTGAACACACGCAACTATTATTCGGCAAACGTTTTTGCCAACTATGAAGATACATTCGGCGAAGCACACCACGTGACTGGAGTGGTTGGTTTCAACTACGAACGCATGTATCTGAAGAATGTTTCGGCTGCGGGACAGAACCTGACTTCTACTTCGCTGGACGACCTCGACCTGGTGGGACAGAATGCCGAGGGTGAAGTGCTGACCGAAGTGGGCGGCGGACAGAGTGAATATGCGCTGGCTGGTTTCTTCGGCCGTGTGAACTACGACTACAAGGGACGCTACCTGTTTGAGGCGAGCGGACGTTACGACGGTACATCGCGTTTTGCTGCCGGAAACCGCTGGGGATTCTTCCCTTCGGGTTCTGTGGGATGGCGTATCTCGGAAGAACCGTTCTTCAAGCCGCTGAGCGGATATGTAGACAACCTGAAGCTGCGTGCTTCGTTTGGTAGCCTGGGTAACCAGAATGTTTCTTCTTACTATACATACATGCGTCTGATTTCGGTAAGCGACTTTGCCGGCTTCTCGTTCGGCGAGGGTAGCTCGATGGCGAAATATGCTACACTGGGTGCGCCGGTGGCATCAGACCTGACCTGGGAAACTTCGGAACAGTGGGACTTCGGCTTCGACCTGACCATGCTGAAGAACCGCCTGAACATTACCGTAGACGGATATGTGCGCAACACACTGAACATGCTGACCGACGGTGCAGAACTGCCGGCTGTGTATGGAGCCAGTGTACCGGATATGAATACAGCCGACTTGCAGACAAAGGGATACGAAGTGACAATGTCGTGGAGAGACCAGTTCGAACTGGCCGGACGTCCGCTGGAATACAGTCTGGGATTCAACGTGAGCAACTACAAAAGCTACATTACCAAGTATGACAATAAAGACAAGACATTTGCCAAGGATTACTACGAAGGCATGCGCATCGGAGAAATCTGGGGATTTGTGACCGACGGTCTGTTTGCTACCGACGAGGAGGCACAGGCGTATGCCAAGGAGGTAGACCTGAGTTACATGGTAGACGGACTGACCGGAGGCTGGAAGGCCGGCGACGTGAAGTTTGTCGACCTCGACGGTGACGGTATGGTGGATATAGGCAGCAACAATGTAGCCGATCCGGGCGACCGCAAGGTATTGGGTAACTCACTGCCCAGCCTGTCGTATGGTATCAATGCCAGTGTACGCTGGTGCGGATTCGATGTATCGGTGTTCTTCCAGGGAACAGGTAACCACTACTGGTATCCTCACGGACACATGATGTCGTTCTGGGGTCCGTTCTCTTATCCTTACCAGACCTTCCTGCAGAAGGATTTCATGGACAAGGTGTGGGCCGAAGACAATACGGATGCTTACTTCCCGCGTCCGATGGCATACTCGTCGACTTCCGGTCCGCTGAGCAAGGTGAACGATCGCTATTTGCAGAACATCCGCTACATGCGTCTGAAGAACCTGACCGTAGGATATACCATTCCGGTGAACCTGACAAAGAAAATCGGTATCGATCAGGCACGTTTCTACTTCTCGGGCGAGAACCTCTGCTACTGGTCGCCGCTGAAGAAGATTACCAAATACGTGGATCCGGAAGGAGCCATCAGCCGCAGCAACGATACGTACAACGAAAGTTTCTATCCGTGGCAGAAGACGCTGCTGTTTGGTGTAGACATCACTTTCTAAACGAAAATTCATTGAATAAAACAACCAAGAACAGATTCGTATGAAAAAATATATATTTACAGCACTGGTACTGACAATGGGATTGACTTCGTGTGACGGTTTGCTCGACCTGAGTCCTAAAAGCCAGATATCGCAGAGCGACTATTTCAAGACAGAGAGCGACTTGCAGCTTTTCAGTAACTCGTTTTACAACAACCTGCTGGACAAGAGCCCTTTCGACGACCAGAGTGACCTGTACGTGCAGCAGAATCTTTCTGACGAGATGCTGGGCGGAAACAACCGTACCGTGCCTGCTTCGGGCGGGGGATGGACATGGACCGACCTGCGCAAGATGAATACCCTGCTAGCGTATGTGCATCAGTGCAGCGACGAGAATGCGGTGGTGAAATATACGGCACTGACCCGCTTCTTCCGTGCGTTCTTCTATTTCGAGAAAATCAAACGCTTCGGCGATGTGCCCTGGTACGACGTGGAACTGGGTTCTGCCGACGAGGCACTGTACAAGCCGCGTGACTCGCGTGAGCTGGTGATGACTAAGATGATAGAGGATATCGACTATGCCATCGATAATCTTCCTACACGCGAGGAAGAGTCGAGCAGTCCGTTCCGTGTGAACCGCTGGGCGGCACTGGCGCTGAAGGCACAGTTCTGTCTGTACGAAGGTACGTACCGCAAGTATCACGACCTGAAGCTGGAAGGCAACGATTATACGTATTACCTGGATCTGGCTGCCAAAGCTGCCGGAGAGATTATCAATGATGGTCCGTACAAGCTGTACTCTACCGGACATCCGGAATCGGACTACCTGAATCTCTTCGCTGCCGAGGATGCGAATCCGGATGAATATATCCTGGCTATCAAGTTCGACTACAGTCTGGCTATCCATCATAATGCCAACGGACATACGCTGGTTCCTACTCAGGGACGTCCGGGACTGACACGCAAGATGGTGAATATGTATCTGATGAAGGACGGAAGCCGCTTTACCGACCAGCCGGGATGGCAGGAAATGAGCTTCCTGGAGGAAACGAAGGACCGCGACCCGCGTCTGGCTCAGAGCATCCGTACACCGGGATATACCCGTATCGGGGAAACAACGGTGCTTCCTCCCGACCTCTCGGTTACTGTGACTGGCTACCAGCCGATCAAGTTCGTGCAGGAACCGACTGCTTCCGGCGGACAGGTAGACCGCAACGACCGCAATACGAACGACTTGCCTGTGTACCGTTATGCCGAAGTGCTGCTGAACTATGCCGAGGCAAAGGCGGAACTGGGTACGCTGACTCAGGAGGATCTGGATATCTCTGTGAACCTGCTGCGTGACCGTGTAGGTATGAACGACGCGCACCTGAACATGGCTGCTGCCAATGCCAATCCGGACCGTTATCTGTCGGCTAAGGAAACGGGTTATCCCAACGTATCGGGAAGCAACAAGGGGGTGATTCTGGAAATCCGCCGCGAGCGTGCCGTTGAATTGAATCAGGAAGGTTTCCGCTTCGACGACCTGGTACGCTGGAAAGCCGGAGCCTGCATCGATCAGGATATCTACGGTATGTATTTCGCCGGTGCGGGTGAATACGACCTGAGCGGCGACGGTAATCCGGATGTAATCTTATATAATAAAGGTACTGCGAAACCGGAAGCCGGCAGCGGAGTACTGGTGTACGAAATCGGCAAGGATATTCTGCTGACAGGAAGCAACAGCGGGTATGTGTACTCTCACAAGAATATCGTGCGCAACGGTTTCAATGAGGAGCGTGACTATCTGTACCCGATTCCTATCAACGAACGTTCGCTGAACCCGAATCTGACACAGAATCCGGGATGGAGCGACGGACTGGGTTTCTAAACATCAGCTTCTGTTCTGAAACAAAACAGCTAATCTCTCTCGAAATATCAGCAGGTTTTCTGGAGGTGAAATAATATAATGTATCTCTCGAAATATCAGCTGGTTTTTCGGGAATGGAATAAATAATCTCTCTTGAAACATCAGCTGGTTTTTCGGGAATGGAATAAATAATCTCTCTCTTGAAATATCAGCAGGTTTTTCGGAGAATGGAATAAATAATCTCTCTCTTGAAACATCAGCAGGTTTTCTAGAGGTGAAACAGGGATTTTCTGGAAAGATCCTTCAATTTCAAAACAAACAAATTAACTCTGTAAAAAATATGAAACTGATCAATTATATCATGGCTTCGGTGCTGTTTCTCTCGGCAACGCTTCTGGGCAGTTGCAGCGAAGAGGAGAATACGCTTTCGAAAGCTGTACTGGCAAGTGCCAGTGCCCTGGACTTTGAGGCTGAAGGGGCACAGCCGAAAACGATTACCGTGTATGCGGATGCCGACTGGGTGATGGAGGACTTGCCCGAATGGATTACGGTGACTCCTGCCACAGGAAACGGTACGACGGATGTGACGGTATCGGTAACTGACAACATGCGCGACGGGGCGGAGGATAATCCGCGCAAGGCGACAATCGTATTCAAGGGTTGTACGCTGGCAAGCCGTGCGGAGGTAGTGGTTTCTCAGGATGGCGACAAGTACCGCGACTGTCAGGAGTATACAGTCGACGAGCTGCCGGCACTGGAAGATGAAACAGTGGTTTCGGTTCCGGAAGCACTGGTTACGGCGGTGACGACTTCGGGCTGCATCGTAACCGACGCACAGTACGATGTAAACATGTTCCTGCAAACTGCAACTGCCGTGAACGTAGGCGACAAGGTGGCGGTGAAAGGTTCGAAAGGCACAGATGCACACGCGTTGCCTTACGTGGTATGCGACGAGGTACGTGTGGTATCGGAAGGTAATAATATCGATTATCCGGAAGCTCACGACGTGACTGCCGAAGTGGACAGCTACACATCGGATAGCCGTGAATGGATTTCGGCAAGCGGTGTGCTGAGCGGTAACAATGTGACGATAGACGGTGCGGTGAACTCGGTGTCTATCATCGACGCGCCCGAAAGCTTGAATCTGGCAGCCCTGAACGGTCACAAGGTGACGGTGTACGGCTACTTCGACGGAGTGGCTGCTCCTGCACTGCGCATACAGGCTGCACGCATCGAAGACAAGGGTGTGGTAGAGGTGATCTATTTCTCGGAAGACTTTGAGTGGCTGTTGCCCTGGGCAGAGAACAGCAGTGCCGGACAGACAGTGGAAAACGACGGATCGGGTACTGCTCCGCAGATTTACAGTGCGAAGAACGACGAGGGACAGACGGCTGCCGAAGCGTTGCTGGCTCACGGATACGGACTGGAAGAAAGTCGCGGTGCTTCTATCTACCTGCAGAAATGTTACCTGAAGTTTGGTAAGACAGACTATCAGGCAGGACTGACACTGCCGGCTGTAGACGGCATACCGTCAGGCGAGAAGGTAATGCTTTCGTTCGACTGGGCGCCGATGGTGGGCGGTACGAGAAAGTTCGACCCGGTACAGCTGATTATCACCGTGACCAACGGCAGCGAGACAGTCGAACTGGATCCGATAGGACATAACTTTGTGAATGAGGTAGACAAACTGGAATGGCTGCATGCCGATGTGGTGCTGGAGGGTGTTTCCATCACGAAAGATACACGCATCACCATCAAGTCGGATGCATGGGGTGAAACTGCCGCTACTTCGGGCAGCAGTGTCTATCGCCGCTGGTTTATCGACAATATCAAACTGAGCCGCGCCAACTGACAGGTACGGTAGCAGAGAGGTTCCACAGGCTGTACAGCATTTACGCAGACGGTTTCCACCGGCAGGCGTCGAGCTGTACGGCCTGTGGCTTTTTTTATGAAAAATGTTTTTATAAAAAATTTGTTTAAATGAATATATTTTTATAAAATTGCAAACTGTTATTGGATTTGCATTAAAAAATGATTTTAGATAGGATAAGTTGCTTTTTGTGAAAATAAAGATGTTTTATATGAGATATATCTATCGTTTTATTAAATAGTTGTTCATTATAGGCATAAGCCGGTTTATTGTTTAATTTAAAATGTTGGTAGAAATTACCAAGGAGAGTTGTTTTATGAAACTAAAGTTATTTTTGTTTGTCGCTATTCTTATAGCAGCAGTATCTTGTAAGACACAAGATGATGAGAGTGTTTTCAGCCTTTCGGCTCCGGAACTGGAAATTTCTGATGTTACTGATTCCTCATTCAAGGTTACTTGGAAGGCAATAGAGGGAGCTGAAGAATATCAGTATGAATTTGACGGTAAGACAGGTGCTGTAGCAGAAACCGAATTAACCTTTTCAGAACTGGAGGCAGGGGCAACTTATACCCTGAAGGTAAAGGCTGTTTCGGCGGAAACAGAATCGGAATGGGCTGAAAGTAGCGTAACTCTGAATCCGAAAGAAGAAGTGAAGTTTAATCTGCAGGTGAATATCGATGGATATGATTTGTATGTCCAGACTTCACCTACTGACAAAGACTTTAAGTATTATATGGAGCCTGTTCCAGAATCGATGTTTCTGGAAGCTGGCAGTGATCCGGCAGTGCTGATTGAAAAAATGATGGCTACTTATGAGCAATTTTACGGGTCGGCTTCGGCTGCATACAATAATATTGTAATGTCAGGCGATAAGAATCTGAAATATGATATATCGAAATATCTTGAAAAGAAGTATTATGTTGTAATAGCTGGTATTGACGAAAACCTGAAACTTACTGGTGAGGCAGAATATGCTGAAGTGGAGGTAGAATTCCCGATTTCAGACAATCAGTTTGAGGTTACTATGATTGAACTGATACAGAATAGGATAGTGTTTAAGGTTACTCCTTCGAATGCGGACCAGTATGCGATTATCCTTCAGGATACCAAGACGGTAGAAGCCCTGTCGGAAACTCAGTTACGCAGTTTTCTTACGAATCTTGTAAATGAAAAGAACATCATGTCCGGCGAAACGATGATGATTTATGACAAGAATATCGTACCTTCTCATGACTTTTCGATTTTGGTATTCGGATGGGATAAAAGCTTTACTACAGAAATATTCAGAAAAGACATACGAACTCCGGATCCGGAAGAGGTTGACGAGCTTACTTTCGAGCTGACTGCGGATGTAAAAGGTCCGACTACTGCAATATGTAAGATTGTTCCTTCCAATGAAAAGGCTTCGTATTTTTATGATGTGGCTTCTGTGAAAGATTGGACAGAGAAATATCAGAGCGATCCGAAAGTATATATTGAAAAGATGGCTGCTCAGAATAATTGGGCTGTGTCGAAATATCTGAATCTGTTTGGTTCGGTAGGTACCCAGCAGTATACTTATGGCAAATCATATTTGTCGCCAGGAGGGGATTTTGTACTGTTCGCCATTGGGTTCCAAAATAAGGATGGGGAGATTAAATATCTTGAACCCCAGCAGATAACTTTCTCTACTCCGGCTGAGTAAGAATCTCTATTCCCATACCACAGGCTGTACAGCATTTACGCAGACGGTTTTCTACCGGCAGGCGTCGAGCTGTACGGCCTGTGGCTTTTTTATTTTTATCGTAACAATGCAATCCTGTGTATTCAGATATTTGTAGACAAAATTTATCCTTTCGAAATGTTTTTTATCATTTTTTGTTCTTTTCTTTCTTTTTTTATATTTTCGCGAAAAGTTATTAATAATGGTTGGTTTTTAGAATAAAAATGGGAAAAATGAGAGTTTTGAAGCAAAAATCTTTCTTTTCTGTCGTTATTGTTGCAATTATGCTTTTGGTTGCAGCTTGTTCGACAGAAGAACCGGGTTCACAACAGGTTGAACATCCTTTTAGTAAAAGTACACGTGTCTTGAATTTGACTCCTGAATATTTTACTCTTTCGGGCGTTGAAGAGGGGGTAGATTACACTCCTGGTTCGACTGTAACCTTAACCTTGACTCCCGGTGAATATCTGGATCAGAGTTTTACAGATATTCATATGGAGCATATTTATATTCATGTGAATGACAAGGTTTATATGCCGGCTTTTACAGAAACCGGCAGTACCTCTGCTGATGAGTTGTCGGTCGAAATAGAGGTTCCTTCGGAAGATTTTGAAGTGTTGGCCTGCTACAGTGTACAGCAGCAGTTGTCGGAAACCGGACATACGATGAAGCTTGAGGGAGACGGACCTGTAAGGCTTTTGGGTGTATCTGAAACGGAAAAATACAAATACTTTGACTGCTACTTGTTTGCGCCGGATGCTTACGTGATATCGGAAGTGCAGTTTAAAGTGGGGGACGGAGAATGGCAGAACGTAAACGACGTTACAGGCTGTGCTTTCTCTCCAGCGTATAACGGAACGGAAAATCTGTATAATATAACGATAAGACCGGACTATGAGGATGTTACGGGAGATGTACTGCTCAGAGTGGAAGGAGAACAGTTCGGCCGGTACGATATAAAATGGGAAAATGCGGATGAAAAATACCTGGATCTGGCTTCGTCCGTACTTCCTACTTCGGCTGTAGAGGGAGAAAAGGTGACAGCCGAAATCAATGTGAAGCCGGATTATTATCTGAAGTCGGCGTCAGCTTCGGTTGAGGAGGTTGAAATGAATATCGACTGGGGATCTTATCTGAAATTTACGATGCCTTCACAGGATTTGACAGTTACGCTGGATATAGCAGAAAAACTGCCGTTGAACTATGCCGCAAGTGCAAACATTACAAAAGCGGAGTTCTATAATGCTGATGATATGTATTATGGTGTTCCGGTGACAAAGGGTGTGCCTGGTGAAAAAGTTTATCTGTTTGCTTCGGTTGCAGACGGGTTCAAGCCGGCGAAGGCGAAACTTGATACTGGTGAAACCTTCGGATTTACGTATTATATGCCAGGTACTTATATGTCGGAAATCCTGATTCCGGAAGATGCACAGAGTGTGGATGTGAGTGTGGAAACTGTAACCGGATATAAGGTATCGGGAAATGAAAATGTAGTGTTCGGTGCCGGAAATGTTTACGCTGAAGGAGAAACTGTATCGGTTGCCATACATGTACCTGAAGGAATGAAAGTAAAGAATGTGACTGCTACAGCAGCCGGCGGAGAAAAACTGGATGTAGCCATGAGTCTGCCTTATGCATCGTTTGTGATGCCGGCATCCGATGTAGAGGTGGCGGTAGAATATGAATCGCTGGATGAAGGTGAAATGGTGTCTGTAATAGGTTACTATGATTCGGATGTATATGATGTACGCAGTACCACAAACTACGACTGGGACTTCAAAAAAGGCTTTGAGATTGTGAAGGGAAAGACATTTTATGTAACGGTCATCAATTATAACTGGGATATGTATTATGTAGGTGTGAAGATCGGAGAAAATGTAACGATATATCCGGCTCAGTTTGATGACATGATGGGTGAGTATTCATTTGGAAAATCTCTGGTAGCCGATGATGATGTAATTATTAAGGTAGGAGCTACGGAAGAATCTGTTTCCTTCTGAATAAGATAAAACTGGTTTTCCGGCCACAGGCTGTACAGCATTTACGCAGACGGTTTCCACCGGCAGGCGTCAAGCTGTACGGCCTGTGGCTTTTTTATTTTTATCGTAACAATGCAATCCTGTAGGCGGACGGTGACGGACACTGCCCGGAACTGGCTATGTATCTTTGTGATACAGAAAAGAGATTGAAAGCTTTCAACAGGTATTCGTTTTAATCATTTAAAAAGTAAAAAGATTATGGAAAGAGCAGTGACTTATTCAGTAGTAGCAAGAAAGAAACCTAATGATCTGGAAGGTAGTGCCAAATATTATGCCCTGGCACAGGCACGCGGCGAGATGGGAATCCGTGAAATGGCGGACCGTATTCAGCAGATGTGTACGGTGACACGTGCCGATACGATGGCGGTGCTGATTTCGCTGGGTACGGTGATGCGTGACGGTCTGTGTGCCGGAGAAATCGTGCGTCTGGGCGACCTGGGTTCGTTTCAGATCGGTCTGAACGGTGAGGGTAGTGCCACGGAGGAAGAATATCACACCGGACTGATAAAGAAGGCGCATATCAACTTCCGTCCGGGAGCCGATTTGTCGGACATTCTGACTTCGCTGAGCTACGAACGTGTGCCGGTAAAGACAAAGAATGAAGAGTAAGTGCCGGGACTTTAATGTAATATGGAGGAATGTATGACTGGAAAGGTAAAATGGATTCTGATCAGGATAATCAAGTGTCTGTATTGCATACTGACCGGAAAGAAAGGAGGATGTGATGAGAAAGATTGACATGATTGTCATTCATTGTTCGGCAACGAGAGCGGATGTTCCGCTCTCGCCCCGTCAATTGGAGGAAATGCACCGGAAGCGCGGGTTCGACGGATGCGGGTATCATTATTATGTAAAGCGCGACGGAGAAATATGTACGATGCGTCCGGTAGACCGCCCCGGAGCGCACGCCAAAGGATATAACCAGCACAGTATCGGTGTGTGTTACGAAGGAGGACTGGACGAGCAGGGACGTCCTGCCGATACACGTACGGAACTTCAGAAGCGTTCGCTCAGGGTGCTGGTGAGAGTGCTTGCCATGGACTTCCAGACACGCCGGATAGTAGGACATCGCGACCTGAGTCCGGACCTGGACGGTGACGGTGTGATAGAACCGGAAGAGTGGACAAAGGTGTGTCCCTGCTTTGATGTTGGGACGGAATTATAAGAAAATTTATGTACAGTGTTGTGATGATATGTTTTTGTGTTAAAAAGCTATCAAAATGTAATATGTAAAATAAATATATGTATTATTAAATTTTAACACTTATATAAATCTTTGGTTTATAGTGATTTGCTGTAAGGGGCTCTTTTGAGGAGTCCCTTATTTTTTAAATATTTGTTATTGTTTGTTTTTATATGGTTTTATCCATAGATTCTCGAAGAGGGTATAAAGATGTTCAATGTGTTAGTAAAATATCGGTATTTATAGTAAAAAATAAAGCTGAAACTGTCTATTTGATAATTTATAGAATATGCAAGAATATTTATGTATTTTGCTTTAATTTTTTGTTTTTTAATGAAATGATATGTATATTTGCGTCCGTTATTAAAATTTTATTAGAATATGGAAAAGCGAATTACACTTTTTTGTGCCTTTTTGTTAATAGGCATAAGTCTGGCGATAGCTCAGGCTGTACAAGTGACAGGTGTCGTGGTGTCTGCGGAGGATGACATGCCTGTCGTGGGAGCTTCTATTTTGGTTAAGGGAACTTCTAATGGTACAATTACGGATATCGACGGAAAGTTTACGCTGAAAGTTAACAAGGGGGCTAAACTTGAAATCAGCTATATCGGTATGAAATCGCAGACAGTAGCTGCCAAAAATAATATGAAGGTGGTACTGGAATCGGATACAGAGGTACTGGATGAAGTCGTAGTTACCGGTATGCAGCGTATGGACAAGCGATTATTTACAGGTGCGTCAACAAAAATATCTGCCGAAGACTCTAAACTTGACGGTGTGCCGGAAATCAGCCGTGCCCTGGAAGGACGTGCAGCCGGTGTATCGGTTCAGAACGTATCAGGTACTTTCGGTACAGCTCCGAAAATCCGTGTACGTGGTGCCACATCTATCTACGGTAGCTCTAAACCGTTGTGGGTAGTAGATGGTGTCATCATGGAGGATGTAACGGAAGTAGGTGCTGACGATTTGTCTTCGGGTGATGCTGTTACACTGATCAGTTCGGCTATCTCTGGTTTGAATGCTGACGATATCGAAAGCTTCCAGATCCTGAAGGATGGTTCGGCTACTTCTATCTATGGTGCTCGTGCCATGGCAGGTGTGATTGTCGTTACTACCAAGAAAGGTAAGGCAGGTTCTAACAAGATCAGCTATACAGGTGAATTCACCATGCGTCTGAAACCGAACTACCGTAACTTCAACATCATGAACTCTCAGGAACAGATGGACGTATACAAGACACTGGAAAGCAACGGTTACCTGACATTTGCCGATGTATACCGTGCTTCTAACAGTGGTGTATATGGTAAGATGTATCATTTGATCAACAGTTACGACGCAAACACAGGATTTGGCATGCCAAACACTCCGGAAGCAAGAAATGCTTATCTGCGTGAGGCTGAATACAGAAATACAGACTGGTTTGATGTTTTGTTCAACAACAGCATTTCGCAGAACCACGCCATCAGTATGACAAGTGGTACTGAAAAGGCTTCGTACTATACTTCACTGAGTGTGATGAACGACCCGGGATGGACTAAACAGAGCAAGGTACAGCGTTACACTGCCAACCTGAACGCTTTGTATAACATTACCAAGAAAATTTCATTGAACCTGATCGGTAACGCTTCTTACCGTAAACAGCGTGCACCGGGTTCGTTGAGCTCGAATCTGGACCCTGTAAGTGGTGAAGTAAAACGTGACTTCGATATCAACCCGTATTCTTACGCGCTGAATACTTCACGTGCACTCGACCCGAATGAATACTACGTACGTAACTATGCGCCGTTCAACATCTTGCATGAACTGGACAATAACTATATGGACCTGGATGTAGTAGATATGAAATTCCAGGGTGAATTTAAATACAAACCTATCAATAAGGTAGAACTGAGTGTGCTGGGTGCTTACAAGTATTCTACTACTACTCAGGCTCACAAGATTACTGATTATTCTAACCAGGCATGGGCTTACCGTGCAATGGATGATGCTACTATCCGTGACGCTAACCCGTGGTTGTATACTGACCCGGATGTATCGAATGCATTGCCGGTATCGGTTCTTCCGGTGGGAGGTTTCTACCGTGAAACTAAATATGGCATGAACAGCTACGACTTCCGTGCTACTGCCAGCTACAATGACGTATTTAATGAAAACCATATCTTCAACTTCTTCGGTGGTATGGAGTTGAACGCTACCGACCGTACACAGACTTGGTTCCAGGGTGTAGGTTTGCAGTATGATATGGGTATGCTTCCTTCTTACGACTATTTGTACTTCAAACAGGGTAATGAGGAAAATGCTGCTTACTACGGTGTGTCTACAACCCGCTCTCGTGACGTGGCTTTCTTCGGTACAGCTACTTATTCATGGAAAGGTAAATATACAATAAACGGTACAGTCCGTTATGAAGGTTCTAACAAGCTGGGTAAGAGCCGTTCGGCACGCTGGCTTCCTACATGGAACGTTTCGGGTGCATGGAACGTACACGAAGAAAGCTGGTTTGAAAACCTGAGACCGACCTTGTCTAACCTGACTCTGAAGGCTTCTTACTCACTGACTGCCGACCGTGGTCCGGCTGAGGTTTCTAACTCGCGTGTAATCATCAACAGTTATAACTCTTACCGCCCGTTTGCCAGTGTAAGTGAATCCGGACTTCAGATTACTGAACTGGAAAACAGTGAGCTGACTTACGAAAAGAAACATGAGTTGAATATCGGTGCTGAAATCGGTTTCCTGGATAACCGCATCAATCTGGCTATGGACTGGTACAAGCGTAACAACTACGACTTGATCGGTATCATCAATACAATGGGTGTAGGTGGACAGATTTCAAAATATGCCAATGTTGCCAGCATGAAGTCACACGGTGTGGAATTTACATTGTCTACAAGAAACATTGTAACACGCGATTTCAAATGGAATACCGACTTTATCTTCTCTAACGCGAAGAACGAAGTTACCGAACTGGATGCTAACTCACGTGTTATCGACTTGATTTCTGGTACAGGTTTTGCTCTGGAAGGTTATCCGGTACGTTCACTGTTCTCTATGGACTTCCAGGGACTGAACGAACAAGGTCTCCCGACATTCATCAATGAAAAGGGTGAAGTGACTGTAAGTGACATCAACTTCCAGGAACGTAACGTTAAAGATCATCTGGTTTACGAAGGTCCGACCGATCCGACTATTACCGGTAGTTTCGGTAACGTATTTACCTACAAGAACTTCAAACTGAATGTATTTATCACTTACTCATTCGGAAATGTAATCCGTCTGGATCCGGTATTCAGCAATGAATATACTGACTTGGATGCAACACCGAAAGAATTTGTGAACCGCTGGACTAAGCCGGGTGATGAAAATATTACCAACATACCGGTTATCGCCGATACACGTATGAACCGTCAGGATTCTCAGTTGAACCGTGCATACAATGCATACAACTACTCTACAGAACGTATTGCCAAAGGTGACTTCATCCGTATGAAGGAAATTTCACTGAACTATGATTTCCCGAAGACACTGGCCAGCCGTATGAAACTGAGCAACCTGTCACTGAAACTTCAGGCAACCAACCTGTTCCTGATTTATGCCGACAAGAAGCTGAACGGTCAGGATCCGGAATTCTTCAACACCGGTGGTGTGGCTGCTCCTGTTCCTAAGCAGTTTACTTTGACTTTGAGATTGGGTATTTAATTGATTTAAAAGAGAAAATTATGATGAAAAATATAAAAACATACAGTGCTGCTTTATTGATGGCGTGGGCTTTCGCTTCGTGTAGCGATTTCCTTGATACAGTGCCAGATAATCGTGCAGAAATTGATACGGAGTCGAAGGTTACCAGTCTGCTGGTTTCGGCTTATCCTAACTATTATCCGATAATGATGTTTGAGCAGGCTTCGGACAATACGGCTGACAACGGTGAGATGTATAGCTTTGAATTCCAGCAGGAACAGGATGCCTATCTGTGGAGTGATATCAAGACAGATACGGATCAGGACTCTCCGCAGGCAATGTGGAACGGATGCTATATGGCGATTGCTTCGGCAAACCATGCACTGCAGGCTATCGAACAGATGGGAAATCCGGCTTCGCTGAACGCTCAGAAGGGTGAAGCGCTGTTGTGCCGTGCATATGCACATTTTGTCTTGGTTAATATTTTCTGTGAGGCTTACGATCCGGCTACCGCTGCGGAAAAATTGGGTATTCCTTACGCTACGAAACCGGAAACAGAAGTAGCTCCTGAATATACCAGAGGTACACTGGAAGAAACTTATCAGCATATTGAGGCTGATTTGCTGGAAGGACTTCCGCTGATTAATGACAATTTATATTCAGTGCCTAAATATCATTTCAACAAGAAGGCTGCCAATGCTTTTGCCGCACGTTTCTACCTGTTCTATGTAAAAGAAGATAAGTCGAACTATGAAAAGGTGCTGGAATATGGTAAGGCTGTTTTGGGTACAAATCCGGCAAGATCACTGCGCCAGCTGCAGGCCGATCTGGGTTCTATCACTGAAATAGATGAAAGAGGCGATGCGTATATTTCTGCTTCGGTAGATGCCAACTTGCTGATTACTCCGATTAACAGTTCATGGCCTTATATTTATGGTCCTTACAACATGGCAAAACGTTATGGCATGAACCGTACAGTGACTGAAACAGAAACTTTGTGGGCAGATTCTCCATGGAACAACCCATTGTTTTATGCCAGCTTGAATGGTGTAGAACAGAAGTTGTCTTTCTTCAAGTATCGTATGTACTTTGAATATACAGATAAGGTAAACGGTATCGGTTATCGTCACGCTGTAATCGTTCCGTTCAGCACAAACGAAACGTTGCTTTGCTGCATCGAAGCTAATATCCTGAAGGCTCAGCCTGATTATGCTACTGCTGTAGAATATATGAACGAATGGCTGGATGCATCGAAGGGTGACGGAAGATATGGTGATCCGAAGACTTTGACTGAAGATGATATCGTGAGCTTCTATGAAGGTGTAGGATATACGCCGATACCTGTGACTGATGAAACCAAACGTACAGTGAAGAAACACCTGAATCCTTGCTTCTCGTTTGTAAACAAGAAACAGGAAAATATGATTCATTGTTTGTTGCAGATGCGCCGTATCGAAACTATTCACGACGGTTCACGCTGGATGGATGTAAAACGCTACGGTATTGAAATTACTCATAACCGTGATGGTATGGACCCGATCGTATTGACAAAAGATGATCCGCGTCGCGCATTCCAGTTGCCACAAGATGTTATAGAAGCTGGTCTGGAGGCTAATCCTCGATAAATGAACTTTAAAATGATAGTTGTTATGAAAAAGATAAAATACTTATTTTTGATATTGGTAGCCATGTGTACGGCTACTTCATGCAGCGAAGACGATTTGTCTCCTGATAGCATTTTTGATACGACGGCTCCTCAGCGCAATGAATTTGATAACTGGATTCTTACTAATTATACAACTCCATATAATATCGATCTGAAATATCGTTTTGAAGATATCGAATCGGATATGGACTATAACGTGATACCAGCTGATTACAACAAGTCGATAGCTCTGGCGCAGATGGTGAAATATTTGTGGCTGGAAGTGTATGCCAAACTGGCTGCTCCGGAGTTTCTTCCTACTTACTGTCCGAAAATCATGCACTTTGTAGGTTCACCGGAATATAATGCTTCCAGTGGTTCTATTGTATTGGGTACTGCAGAAGGCGGTATGAAGATCACGCTGTTCAATGTGAACGGACTGGATGTTGAAAATCCGAACATGGAGGTACTGAATGAATGGTATTTCAAGACCATGCACCATGAATTTGCTCATATCCTGCATCAGACCAAGAATTACTCTACAGACTTTAATGACATTACTGCCGGTAAGTATACAGGTGAAGGATGGGTGAACATTCAGGATGCTGATGCACGTAAAGACGGTTTCGTGACTGCTTATGGTTCCAGCAAACCGGATGAAGACTTTGTAGAAACCATTGCAAACTACGTGGTAAAATCGGATGCTGAATGGCAGAACATCATGAGCCAGGCCGGAACAGTAGGTGGCGCATTGATTCAGGAAAAACTGGATATGGTTACCGAATATCTGAGTGACTCATGGGGAATTGATATTCAGGCTTTGCATGAAGAGGTGCAGGAACGCCAGTCGCATATACTGGAAATGGATTGGACAACATTAAAATGATAAAAACGGAATGAGTATGAAAAAGTTATTATATATTTTTACTCTGATCAGTTCGTTCTTGCTGGCGGGCTGTACTTCAGAAACGGAAAACTTGTTCGGTGAATCGGCTTCGAACCGTGTGGAGGAAGCAATGGAAAACGCCCAGAAAATTTTGATTGAGGCACCGAACGGATGGTTGATGAAATATTATCCTTCTTCTCAGCAGAGCTTTGGCGGATATAACGTGTTGATGTCGTTTACTGCAGAAGGTGAAGTAACGGTAAGTGCTGATATCGCTGATCCCAGTGCTAAGTCGACAAGTCTTTACCGTCTGAAAGAACAGGCTGGTCCGACACTGACTGTAGATACTTATAATGAAATTTTCCACTTCTTCTCTGATCCGGCCTCGGGTGTAGGTGCTACAGGACTCGGTATGGAAGGTGACTATGAATTTACTATTCAGTCGGCCACTCCGGAACAGGTTGTATTGAAAGGTAAAAAGACAGGTAATATCATTACCATGACTCCGATGCCGGAAAATGAAACTTGGGAAGCATATCTCACAGATATCAGTGAAGCTGAAAAAAAGGCGAATTATATTCTCTATACATATACACTGAATGGTGAAAAGTACTCTGTACAGAAGTCATATCGTACATTGGCTATTTCGCATGAAGTTGACGGTGAGAATGTAACAGAGGTCTTTTCATACATTCAGACCAAGGAAGGTATGGAATTCTACAGCCCGATTACATTAGGTGGAGTTGAGGTATCAAAACTGATTTATGATAGTGCTTCTGGTACTTGGAAGTCTGAAGATGGAAAAGCTGTATTAAACGGTGAAATTACTCCTCCTGCATTATTGTTTGCCAATAACGGTCCATGGTTTGTTACTTACGACGGTATGAGTTCATACGGACAGAGTTATGTGACTTCTGGATTGGAGAAGATGAGCAGCAATATTTCGGGTAATAATTCTTTGGATTATTTGATTCTTGGTAGTTATTTCTATGCAGATAATGCTGTAAACATTGCTTATGGACCTTATTATGGAGTAATGCTTTTGGAAACGACTGTTTTGTCTGACAATCAGATTAACCTGAACTTGCCTGGTAACTGTGACCAGACAGGACTTGATTTGTGGAATGCCGGATTTAATACTGTGGTTCGTCCGATTGCATACCTGAACGGTGGTGTTACATTTACAGTTACTGCTGACGATCCGGTAAATCCAACAAAGATGACGCTGACTGAAGTTGGCAATACGAAGAATGTAATCGTTGTAACCAATCAGGAAACTCCGTTTGGTTATCATGAATAATAATAATTTTCTCTATTAATTTCTCTCTTAAAGAATCATTGGAGGGCTATTCCTAGTGATAGGGGTAGCCCTCACTTTTTTATTGCTGGACGGGTGTGAAGGTAAGTGGCTGTTGAATAAGTGGATGTGTAAGGTCTGAAACAGTCGCTGTATACATTTTGTGCTAGGCACTTTGAGTTGTCTCAAAATGGAACTGCGAAAGTAAAAATCTTATAGATTGAAATTTAGAACTATTAGTGTCCGATAAACATATTAAATAGCCTGATTATCAGTGTTGTTTTTATAGATAAGTTTTCTTGCTAAAGTTGGTGTTTAATTTTGTGTATATCAATAAGTTATTGATGGCTTGAAAAGTTTTGTCGGGCAGCAATGATTCAGAAATAAAAATCTCCTGCTTTAGTCTTTGTTTATTTCAATGACTGGACTAAAAGCAGGAGTTTTTTTATGTTGTAACTATTATAAGCCTTTGTTCGTAACTGTACTTCATTTTTGAGGCAGTCTCAGTTTATTTTTAAATATTAGTGTCCAATAAATATATTGAATGGCTTGGTTATCAGTGTTATTCTTATAAGTAAGTTTTTCCCGAACATCATGGCAGCTTCCTTGCGCAGGCTTCTCCAGCTGGGCATGAGCTTCAGCTCACGGCGCACGGGGGCATCGTAGAGCAGGAAGAGCAACAGCAGGAAGAGGCAGGCGTAAATGGTCCAGCCGTAAATCTGGCGGATGCTGACTTCCATCATCTGGGGAACGAAATTCTCGATGAAGCGGTCGAAGGCGAAAGGTTGGCTGCTGAACGACACGCGGTCGACAGCGGCTCCGTAGCGTGCCATGTTGTCGGATACGGCGTACGACAGCCAGCGGCCGTACAGGGCGCCTCCCATGACACCGCCTACTACCATGTGCAGCATGTTGAATACGCTCAGTGCCTGAAAGAAGTGGCGGAAGGTCATAATCTCTTCCAGACATACCATGAACGTGGCGCTCAGGATGGCATAGGCGAAACCTCGGCACAGCGTAGGCAGGAAGAGCTGCGAGATGTGAATGTCTGCCGAAAGGACGAAATAGAACGTGAGCAGGTAGCATGCCAGCGAGGCGATACCTACGGTGATGAGGCGCAGGTAGCTGAATCCGCGTACATGCATCCACCAGTAGGCGAATAGGCTGCCTGCCACTACACCTGCCAGCATGGGCCAGTCGAGCTGCATGGCTACCATCTCTTCGTAGTGCATCACGCTGCCGTGGAATACGCCTTCGAGTACGTGTTCGGTGGCAAGGAAGGCTTCCACCAGCGTAATGAGAATCAGAATGGGCAGCAGGTGGCGGTAGCTCCACATCTCCGGTTCGATGTACGGATGGCGGATGTGCAGCATACGTCCGATGCAGAATCCCAGGGTGATGACGATAGCGACGGCGAGTCCCTGCATCACCGGACTGTTCCACCAGTCGTAAAACTCACCGTAGTCGAAGAAGTAGGCGACTTCAAGCAGCAAGATTGCCCAGAGAACCGCTCCCAGCCAGTCGATACCGAACAGCGGGAACTTCTTGACGATGCGGAAATGGCGCGTACAGCCTTGCACGATAAGCAGATCTGTCAGCATCAGTCCTGCTATGAACCAGTGCATATAGCTCCAGTGCAGGTAATATCCTAAATGGGTGGCGATGATGCTCGATACCTGCATGCTGCCCAGAATGATGATGTGCAGCAGGGGGAAGAACACGGTAAAGTCGCGCTTGGGTGTCATCCACAGCTGGATGTTAGACAGTGCCTCGAAAGTTCCCTGAATCTTGCAGATACCCTCGATGAAGCAAAGCGTCCAGAGCAGCGGCAGGAAGGTCGTATACGGTGCAATGAGGTTGCACGCAATCACTCCCAGCGAAGCCGCCGTGAGCAGCGTCTTGTTGGTGAAGCGGAACTTCATGCGGAAGAGCAGAGGAAAGTACACAGCCATTCCCGCCAGGTTGCAGTAAAGGCACATCTGGAGGTCTTCGCGCATCAGGGAAGTTTCGCCTACCATGTGACTCAGGTTGGCCATGTAGAGTCCGCCCGAGAGCTGGAAGGTGACGGCGATGAAGATATACAGCCACGGCTGTAGCTTGCGAGGCACGAAGTTGCGGAACATCGGCATCGTAAACGGTCCGTTCAGTACAGGTGCTCCCATATCAGTATTTCACTTTACATTCTACATTGAATCCGGCACGCAGCAGCTTCAGCTTGTCGGCACTGTTTTCTTTCAGGCTGATACGTACGGGTACACGCTGCTCCACCTTTACGAAGTTGCCTGTAGCATTGTCTTGCGGGATGAGGGAGAAAGCGGCTCCGGTAGCATCGGAAATCGATTCTACCACACCTGTGTAGGTCACACCCGGTACGGCATCGGCTGTAAGTGTCACTTGGTATCCCTCCTTGATGTTAGGAAGCTGAGTTTCACGGTAGTTGGCGATTACCCAGAGGTCGCTACCGTCGACAATGTCCACCATCGTCTGTCCCGGCTGCACCAGTTGTCCCTCGTGGATATCCTTCTTGCCCGTCACGCCGTCGCAGGTAGCCACGATGACCGTATAGCTGAGGTTGAGTTGTGCCAGTTCGACGGCAGCCTGTGCCAGACGGACAGCCGCTTCGTTCTGTCCCAGACGGTGAGTCTGTTCACTTTTCACCAGCGAGGTAGAATGTTTGGCACGGAGCACCTGTTCGTAGCGTGCCTGACTGGCTTCGTAGGCTGTCTTTACATTGTCGTACTGCTGACGGGTGACCGCTTTCTGCTGCAACAGTTTCTGGTAACGCTCGTAGTCGCGTTTGGCATTTTCCATCTGTACGCGTGCCTCCTCGATGCCGGCATCACTCACCCGCAGGTTATTCTGTGTGGTAGCGATACCCATGCTGGTAGCCTGCTGACCCGACAGCGCGTTGGCAAGGTCGGCTTCCGCCTGAGCCAGACGCAGCTTGAATTCGGCATCCTCGATGATGACCAGCGTATCTCCCTTGTGTACCGGCTGATACTCTTCGAAACAAATCTGCTTGATGAAACCCTGTACACGGGTATTCACCGGAGTGATATGCTGTTTCACCTGAGCATTGTCGGTATATTCCACGCCCGGATGAACGAAGCGTGAGCATACGTAGATAAGTGCCACTGCCAGCAGGCAGATGATAACGGTATTGTAAATGAGTTTTTGAACTTTTCTTGTAGCCATAATGGTATGTTTGTTATAAAGTGTAGTATGTGTAATGTATAAATAGGATGACTTTCAACCTCTGTTTCTGTAATTTTTCTCTATCAGCCTGCAATGCCTGATAACGGGTATAAGCTTTGCAGCGTTTGTAAGCCTTATATCATGCAGGAACTTTTCAGCGTATGTAAAACTTACAGCTGGTGCAAGCTTTTTATCGTGTAAGAACTTTGCAGCAGGTGTGAGAATTACAGCGTGTGGGTAATGTATTTCATCTTATAATAATTGAAAATCACGTTGATACGCGCATTTACCAGTCCCATGTCGGCACTGAGCTTCATGTTGCTGGCATCCAGCATATCCGTCAGCAGAGCCAGATCGTTCTGGTAGCGGTTGCTCGTCACGCTGTAATTCTCGTCGGCAAGCTCCACGCTCTTCTGCTGTGTGCGCAAGTCGGTAAACGACGTGAGGAAATTGACGTAACTCTCCTGTACCGCATGATTGGTCTGCTCCTGAGCCAGTTCGTAGGTTTCCTGCGCCTTCCGTACGTTGAGGCGGGCCGCCTTCAGCTTCCGGTTGTTCTTGAAGAGTGAGGAGATATTGTACTTCACGCCCACACCCACAAACCAGTAGTTGAAATTATTGTCGAGCACCGGAACCTCGATGGTAATTGGTCCGTCCAGGTGTTCGGCAGCCATGAGCGAGATTTTCGGCAACCGTTCCGAACGCTCCAGCTTCTCCCGCTGACGGTTGATTTTGATGCCCGTTTCAGCCTGCTGCAAGTTGAGGTTGTTCTGTGCCGCCAGCTCCTGCCAGCTAGCCTCGCTCAGTGTCTGAATCTGACTGTCGTTCAGCGTAGTGTCCGGCTGTACCACCGTTCCTTCGGGCAAGTGCAGGGTAGTGACCAGCTGATGGTTGGCTATCTTGCAGGCATCCTCCACCTTGGCGAGTTGCAGGCGGAGCGTTTCCCGTTGTAGCTCATAGCGTGTGATATCATTTTGCAGTGCCGTACCCTGTTCCAGCCGTGCCTGCATGTTGGCGATTATCTGGTCGGTCAGTTCCAGATTCTTGTGCAGCACCTCGATCTGGTTGTTCAGCTTATACAGGTTGAGGTAATGTCCCACGAGCAGGAAGCGGATCTCCTGACGATTCTTCTGCCAGTCCATCTCCGCCAGTTGCTTCTCCAGCTCCGCCAGTTCGATACCGCTGCTGATGGCTCCTCCGGCATAGACCGCCAGCTGTGCTTCGAGGGCGAAATTGTTTCCCCAGTGCGGCATCTCTATCTTGGTAGCGTTGCTGAAATCACGGTCCCACAGCTTTCCGTTTCCCCAGTAGCTGCCCGAAAGCGACGCGCTGATGTCGGGCAACCGCTGTGCCTTGGCAGCTTTCAGGTTCTCGTCGGCAACTTCCTTTCCGGTGCGGAACGTCTGGATACTCTTACTGTTCTCGTCGGCAAGACGAAACATTTCTTCGATGCCCATCGTACGCGACTGGGCACACAGATACTGGCTGCATAGCACTGCACCACACAGCACTATGAGCCTGCTTTTTTTGCTCATACAAATAAAATGTTTATTGGATTTTTACTGAATTGATACAAACAACGGGATAAAGCGCAGGAGGGGTAGAATCAAATCAATGCAGCTGCTCCCCACGCATGGAAATCGTGGATTTTATTGATGTAGCGAACTGTATTGACAAGAATGATAGCTTTCATATTTGTTGTGTCCCTTGTTGTTGAATTTCGCCGGCAAAGGTAGAAAAACCACCGATAACTTGTAACCTTATATACCTCGATTTTTAAGAGCCTTTAACTCTTATGTAAGGTTTGTTTACAAGATACTCTCCTTGTATTCGGTAGGCGACATGCCGGTGGTACGCTTGAAGATACGGTTGAAGTGTGCCGTCGATTCGAATCCGCATTCCAGACTGATTTGCGAGATATTCATCCGTTCGGCAGCAATGAGTTTGCAGGCATAGCCGATACGCATGTCGAGGATGTACTGCTTGAATGTCTTGCCGGTTTCCTGCTTGAAGTACCGGCAGAAAGCCGCCTCGTTCATAGCCGTGTACGAGGCAATTTCGCTCAGGCTGACAGGCTGTGTATAACGCTTGTTCAGGTAAGCGATGATTTTCTCTATCTTCTTGTCGCCGAACACCGACGGGTCGGGGATATAATTGGGAGAGGCTGCAAACTGCTTGCGGGGGAAAGCCGAGAGAGCTTGCAGCAGTGTAAGAATCTGGATAATCTGCTCCACTCCGTGTGATACGGGAATACGCTTCAGGCAGTCGGTTATCTCGCTTTTTCCGGCAAGCGGGAAACGGATACCGCGGTGTGCCTTCTCCAGCAGCGAACGGATGGAGGCAAACTGTGTGTAGTGCGAGAACGAATACTGCATGAAATCTTTTTCCAGCTGAACATTTACTCCGAATACGCGGTATTTTTCGTTTTCGTCCGATTCGGGACAGTTCTGCATGCAGTGAGGAAGTCCCGATCCGAAGAAAATCAGGTCGCCCGCCTGGTAGTCGATGATACTGTCGCCCACCAGACACCTGCCGTAACCTTGCTCTACGTACATCAGTTCGTACTCGCTGTGGAAGTGCCACGGATAGGTAAATCCGCGATAGTTGTAAAAGCGTGCCCGTATCGGATTTGAGCTGGAGATGGCAATGCGTTCGTTCAGTATCTTTCTCATGGCAGTCTGTAAAGGATTCTCTGCAAAAATACGCAAAATTCTTGCAAAAATACGCTAAAATCGGTCTGTTATTTCGCATTACATTTGCAATGTATAAACAATTGAACAGTTAGGATATGAACGAACAGTTTAGCATAGCCGGAAAGGTAGCCGTAGTAACAGGCGGATCCGGCGTATTGGGCAGCAACATTGCCGAAGGTTTTCTGCGTGCAGGAGCCAAAGTCATTATTATAGGAGCACATCAGGACCGTGTGGATGCGGCACTCGAACGCCTTCGTACGGTGAGCAGTGAGGTAGCGGGTACGGTATGTAATGTGCTTGATATCAAAAGTCTGCAAGCTGTGAAAGAGCAGGTACTTTCGCAGTGGGGACGCATCGACATCCTGGTAAACGCAGCCGGAGGGAACATTCCCGGAGGTACACTCACCGTCGACCAGAACATTTTTGATATGAAGGTGGAAGATCTCGACAAGGTGGTCGACCTGAACCTGAACGGTACGGTATACCCTTGTCTGGTATTCGGTGAAATCATGGCACGCCAGCAGTACGGAGCCATCGTCAACGTATCATCGATGGCAGCCTACGAGTCGATTACCCGTGTGCCGGGCTATTCGATGGCGAAGAGTGCGGTAGAGAACTTCACCCGCTGGATGGCGCAGGAAATGGCTATCAAGTTCAGCGAAAAGATTCGTGTGAACGCCATTGCACCGGGATTCTTCATCGGCAACCAGAATCGTGCTATCCTGATCAATCCCGACGGCTCGCTGACTGAACGTAGCCAGAAGGTGATTGCCAAAACTCCGATGAAGCGTTTCGGCGATATCTCCGAACTGAACGGAGCAGTACAGTTCCTTTGCAGCGACGCAGCAAGCTTCATTACCGGAGCCGTACTGGCAGTTGACGGTGGATTCAGTGCTTTTAGTGGTGTATAAGATAAGGAGATAGAAAATAAGAGGTCAGAAACACTTGTTGCGGCATTGATGCTTCGGGCTGGTTTAAATTATTGTAACCGAAAGTAAAAGCTAAAACACTCGTTACAGCACTGATGTTTCGGGCTGGTTTAAATTATTGTAACCGAAAGTAAAAGCTAAAAACTCGTTGCAGCACTGATGCTTCGGGCGAGTATAAAATAAAAAGATAATAAGAGCGTTCATGCCGGAGTAGTTCGTATTCGCCCCTTGCGAAGGCGGGCAGTGCAGGCTACTCCGGCAGCAACGATAAACATACAGAGCATTATGATGGAAAAAACATGGAGATGGTTTGGGAAGAAAGATAAAATCACGCTTTCCATGCTCCGACAGATAGGAGTGGAGGGTATCGTAACCGCCCTTCACGATGTGCCGAACGGAGAAATCTGGACGGTGGAAGCGATAAACGACCTGAAGCAGTACATCGAATCGTACGGCATGCGCTGGTCGGTAGTAGAAAGTCTTCCGGTATGCGAGGCTATCAAATACGCAGGACCGGAGCGCGAGCAGCTGATAGAAAACTATAAGGTGAGCCTTGCCAATCTGGGCAAGTGCGGTGTAAAGACCGTGTGCTACAACTTCATGCCGGTAATAGACTGGGTACGAACCGATTTGCAGCATCCTTGGCCCGACGGCAGCAGCTCGCTGTACTACGACCGTGTGCGCTTTGCTTACTTCGATACACGCATCCTGCAACGTGAGGGAGCCGAGAAGGACTATACGGAAGAAGAACTGCGCAAGGTGGCAGAGCTGGACAAGGTAATTACCGAAGCAGAAAAGGACGAACTGGTAGATGCTATCATCGTGAAGACACAGGGCTTCGTGAACGGCAATATTCGTGAGGGCGACAAGAATCCGGTAGCTATCTTCAAACGTCTGCTGTCGCTCTACGACGGTATCGACCGTGATGCACTGCGTGAAAACATGCGCTATTTCCTTTCGGCCATCATGCCGGTGTGCGAAGAGTACGGCGTAAACATGTGCGTGCATCCAGACGATCCTCCTTTCCAGATTCTGGGACTGCCGCGTATCGTGACCAACGAAGAAGATATCGACTGGTTCCTCCGTGCGGTAGACAATCCGCATAACGGTCTGACCTTCTGTGCGGGTTCGCTCAGCGCAGGCGAGCATAACGATACGCGCGAGCTGGCAAAGAAGTTTGCCAAGCGTACTCACTTCGTACACCTGCGCAGTACGGCTGCCATGCCGGGAGGCAACTTCATCGAAAGTTCGCACCTGTCGGGACGTGGTCACCTCATCGACCTGATCCGTATCTTCGAGCAGGAAAATCCGGGACTCCCCATGCGTGTGGACCACGGCCGCATGATGCTGGGTGACGAGGACAAGGGCTACAACGCCGGTTACTCGTTCCACGGACGTATGTTTGCTCTGGCTCAGGTAGAAGGTATGATGGCGGTGGTGGAAGATGAGCTGAAACGTGGCGTCACACTCTGAAACCGTCTGCAAAAGATGATGATCTTTCGCTGAAATCTGTACAAAAAAGAATAATTCCTGCCCCTGTTTTTCCTAAAATGTGCTGATGTTTTTTAGGGGAAAGGTGGGCAGGAATATAGAGTATAAAAAAGGATTGCGTGAAGACGAAATCCTTATCTGAAAGTGAGAATTTGCCGGAGAACGGATATTATCCCGCCTGGCAAAACCCAAAGCAGCCGGATTCTTTGTTTTTCACAGAGAGTCCGGCTACTTTTTATTTGTTAGGAGGAAGGAGCGGTCGAACGGTTTGCAGAGTTCCTGTGAAAAATGATGCTTTTATGTGAGTTCGATATAAAATCAAAAAATAGCAAGTTGTCCGTTATTGACAAAATTTACGTCAATGGTGGGTTTCTTTTCAAAAAAGCAGTATGTTGCGATAGCCGACAATGAATTTGCAATAAAGTTATTAAAAGAACGATGTCTGGAATGTTCAATCTGCGTAATGTTCTTTAGTTCATCGTTGAGCGTTTCAATCAAAGCTCTTTTTCTGAGCAGAATCTTGTCGGCTATACTCATCAGGGAATTCTTCATATTGTTTTTGATCTTGATGACAAGCTGTATGCCGTTAAGGAAAAGATTCTCGAACAGTTCCTGCCCGATATATCCCTTGTCGGCACATAATTTTCCCTTTATGTTTTTCAGGAGCTTGCCTTGTTTCAACGGCTCGCTGTTATCCATATTTCCGGGAGTGAATATGAAATTCAGGATTTCGCCCTTTTCGTTGATTATCAGGTGCAATTTGAATCCGAAGAACCATCCCGTTGAACTTCTCCCACGCTCGGTAAGCCCCTCAAATGACTTGTGATTCAATATACGTTGGTTGCGGCAGACACGCAGGACTGTAGAATCGACAAAACTGATGCTGGTACATATCCCCAACAGGATTTTCTTAATGAAAATGCTCAGAGGAAGCAGTACTTTCTTCTCCAGTTCTACAAAACGGTTATAGGACACCAGGCGCGTAAACAGGTGTTTCAGGTGTTTGCATACATATTCCTTGTAATAATGCTTGAGGCAGCGGAAACCGCCGGAGTGGAACAAAATGAGAATAATCATAATCTCTGCATCGCTCATACGGTTGGGCTTGTTACGATGTCTGGCTTTCTTATCTTCAATCATATATTTTTCCTGTCGCAACGCAAATTCCTTGCAAAAATCATTGGCATACAATAAATTTCTGTAATTTCAGACTCTGAGAACATAGCGGTAATTGTTTAAATGTTATAATTGGTCACTATAAATTTAAGACTTTTATTGCTATGTCGCTAATTTTCAATGAAATATTTATTCGCTTATATCGAAATCGCGTTAAATTATAATGTTATGAAAAGAATTATTTTTAGTGTTTTTATTCTTTATGCTTATGTAGGCTTTGCATCGTGTGGCGGTTTGTTACAAAAGACACCATTCAAAAAGTCTATGGAGGCGACCATGGAATCTGTGAGTGTTAATGAACAGAATCAAGTGAATGCTTTTTTACAAGAGCTATATGACAAATACGTTTTCTGGAACGATGAGGTTGGTAATTTTGAAGATGTTGTAGAACATTTTTCCCAAAAGATTCTTACTGAATTGCGTAAGGCATATGAATATGAATATGATGGTAGCGGCTACGCAGTTTGGCTTTTTCGTACTGGCGCGCAGGATGGTCCAGAAGATAAATCTAAGGTAACATCTATATTGATAGAAGGGGATGATTGGTATACTGTATTTTTCAGCGATATGGGTCTCAAAGGGAGTTGCCGTTTTCAAGCAAAATTGGTTGACGGGAAAGTTTTTGTTTCTGAATTTGAAAATGGATCTATGAAATAGTAATCGCTTTCATACTTGTCCCTCGTATTTATGGAATATATACGGTTTTGTTAGATGCTTTTGGTGGCTAAGAAAGAGTTGTATAGACAAGTAGTTCTATGATGCTGGTTTTAAAACCCATACCATAAGCAACGTGAGTGCGACATATAATCAAAAGATAGTAAGCTGCCCGTCATTGATAAAGTTTACTTCAATGGCGGGTTGCTTTTCAAAGAAACAATAGACTACGATTACTGACAATGAGTTGGCAATGAAATTGCTGGAAAAACGATTTCGTGAGTGTTCTATCCTTCAATCATGTATTTATCCTCTTGCAATGCAAATTCATTGCAAGAATCATTGACCATACAATAAATCTCTGTAATTTTAGACTTTGAAACATAGTGGTAATTGCTTAAATGTTATAATTGAGTACTATAAATTTAGTGATTTTATCGCTATGTTTCTAATTATCAGTAAAATATATTTATCGCTTTCTGAACTCACGTTACTTCTGGTTGTTCAGCAGCTCGCTAGTCTTGTGCATTCTTCTATATTACTACTGTGACGTACTTGCTTCAGCATTACTCTTCGAATTGTTTCAACAGCTCCTTGCACCTTTGTACATGCTTTTTATACTGAAACAGCGTGTTTGCAATGGCGAGAATGATGAAAACAATACCCGATACGGTGATGAGCTGAACGGCAGCGAGGTTTTCTGCACGGGCATACAGATGCATAAAGATATAGGTAAGCATCACGATCAGAGGAATAATGCTTCCGATGAGCGCCCAGTCATAGAATTTGCGATAGCCGGCAATTTTTTCCGTCACCGTTCGTACATCGTCGTTCAGCAGATCGTCCATTCCCAGTTTCCGGCTGACCCACAGGCTGATTCCCAGGTCGGTCAGTGCCCATAGCGATACCAGTATTCCGAACAGTATCGGAAAATTCGTATTCAGACAGATAATCATAACCGCAGGTATAGTCAGTATATCGAGCCACATTCTGCTTTTGATTTCCTTGCTGACAGCCAGTGCAGGCTGCTTTCTGATAGATTTGAAAAACTTTTCATTCAGGGTATCCTGTTTTTTCAGCTCCTTCTTGAGTGTGTTGTATTCCGATTTCAGAATCTGAAGTTCTTGTTCAATATCAATTTCCATACGATTCTTTTTTTAGATGTTAGACATTTTTTTCAACAGCTCCTTGATGCGGACCAACTTGAATGAAACGTTTTTGACAGAAATACCTAGGATAGCGCCAATCTCGTCGTAACTCAGGCCTTCGAGCCACAACAGGACAACGCTTCTGTCAACCAGTCCCAATGCGTTGATTCGTGCATAAAGTTGCTTTATTTGCAGATTTTTTTCAAGATTGCTGCTAGTGTGGAGGTCGATACCTAAAGTCAGCCGTTCCTGTTCTTTCTTCTGTTTGTTATGAAAGTTGATACAGTAGTTCAGGCTGACACGATAGATCCAGGTCTTTATGTCACTTTTTCCTTTAAAGGCATCAAAGCCCTTCCACAGTCTGACCAGAATTTCCTGGTACAGATCGTTCACCTCGTCTGTATTGTCTGAAAACATGTGGCAGACGGTGTAAATAGTCCGTTCATACATTCGGATAATTTCCGTAAATTGCTGTTCTTTCGTATCCATTTTATTTCTTGTTTCTATTTGTTAGACCGTAAACCGGCTTAAAAACTATACGCTTGCAGCAATTTTTTTTTGAATGATGTATCATATGGATGGCATGGGTTTGAATACAGTATTTCAGTACGTCATCGGTATAGCGTAAGAAACTACTACTGTTCTTACACCGGCCTGTGGGTATTGTTTTTGATAATATTCCGTAAGGTCGAGATACAGATACGGAGTGATAAGCGTTGTGTTTTCGGATTTTGTCTGTGCTCCTCTGACGATAAAGACGTCGAATGGAGGATAGGATGTTTCATTTCCTGATTCATCCAGGAACGTCCATTCCATATATCCTGATATGCTTCCCTTGCCAGATAACGGCAGAAGTTTGTAAGATTCGGGAAACTCTTCGGGATTTTTGTTGACCTGCTTCAGGATACCTTTTCCCTGCATCTGTTCCGTATTGTCTATGATAACCCATTTCGAAAGACCTTCCCCATAAAAATAAATCAGGTAATGGTTGTCCAGCGGCATAACGGGATTCGATTTCAGATTTTTTTCAATCGTCTCTTTATCGTCGGCATCTATCGCATAGCTGTATTCGGGAATAAACTTGTCCTTGTAGTACCATGCAGGGATGAAATTTCCGGGAAGGTCTTCCGAATCCTTTTTCTCTTTAGATAGAATTTCCAACAGTTGGTATTCCGTCCATGCAGGCTGACTCATACGATGATCCAGATAACTCGTTTCGCTGATTCTGATTTCATATTCGTACCCTTCTTCAAACTCGAACCCTTTGATAGAACTCAGACTTTCCCATTCGGCAGACTGTTCTTTCTTTACAGCATATACATCCGTCAGGTAATTGAATCCGTCAGACCAGCCGACACCCGGTATCTGTTGAGAAGCTACCGTCAGGAGATATTCCTTGTAGTCTGTAATTTGTGTGCCTTCTTCATCTTCATTGTTGCAGCTGGTGAGATTGAGTGTGCACAGGAATAACATCAGTATTCCCCATAATTTTTTTGTCTTCATATTACTTTGATTTATAGTTCTGTGTCTGAATTTGAATTTCTGTAAAGAAACTCGTATAGTCATGAGACTTTTTGCGTATTGATATATATGTTTTTATGTGACGAAACAAATATACTATAAAACAAATTGAAAATGATTCTTTTGATGCTAATGTGTTTAAAAACGGGATTATTGTATGAGATATCTTTTTCCTCTGTTTGAGTGTGAGATTGAAACAATGATGCTTAAAACAAAATATTATAGAAAAAAAGATTATTTTATAATCATAATTGTATATTTGGTGATGAGTTTACTTTATATTAATAAACGGCAAATTATTATATATTGATTTTATTTATTGGGATATGAAGACAACGTTTTTATGGAGTGTATGTATTTTCTTGTTATGCCTGCTCGGTTTGAACGGGTGCAGCAGTGACACAGACGAACCGGCAACTGAAGTTTACCATCTCTCGTTCGAGAAAGATTATTACGAATGTCCTTTGATAGGGACCAAGAGTATCATGGTACGAGGGGGAAACAGAGATTATGACGTGGAAGTGGCGAATCCTGAAATTATGGAGGTAACAGTCGATTTGTCGAGTCCGGTCGGGATGGGCAGCCTGCGTATAGCTCCCAGACAAAAAGGGAAAACAATGGTTACGGTGAAAGATAATGTTACCCATGAAACCGTTAGTCTGGAAATAAAGATAGTAGATGCTTATCTGAATCTTTTGGTAGCCAATCCGGTACATGAACCTTACGCTCAGGGTGATGAACTTTTCCTGATAAATAATGAGGATAGAGATTTCTATTTGTACGACGAAAACTGGCAGCTACGTGATAGTGGCAGTTATAAGTTTTATGTCGACGGTGAAACTCCTTTCCTGGAACTGACGTTTGCAAAGGGTACGGACGGGAAAAAGATCCGTCTGTACGATATATCTTTGACAAACCAGCAGATGTTTGCTGTAATAAAGTCGTTGTTGGGATGGGACTGGAGAGAGTATATGAACGGTGGGGCAGTCACTCGGGAAGTGTCGCCTATTGTCATGCACGCTACAGATACGGAAACCGGTGCCGACTGCTATTTTATGGTCCAAACACACAATATGCCCGAACATGTGCTCGACTGAATTGTAATTCCTAGGTTTTTCGATATTCCCCTTACCATGCCGACCGGATGGTGAGGGGAATTTTTTTTCATCTTGGGCGAGATATTATTCCGTCTTTTTTTATGGATCGGAAGGTGAAAATACAATGTGTCAGCATGAATACCTTATTTTGTACTTTTTATGCAATATGTGTTTAAAATATGTAAAATATAACTGTTATTTACTTTCTTCTTGCTAGTTCTAAAGTTATGCGAAGAGGTGATTGTTGCTTACATTATGATTTATAAATGCTGTTATTTGTATATTTATTTCTAAGTATTGTGCTTGCATGGTGTAAAAATGTTTATTTAGATGAATATTTTTTATATAAAATTAGTTTAAAATAAAAATATCTGTTTATATTTGTGGAAACAATAAAAATGGTTTGCGATTATGGAACGTATATGGATTAATTGGAAAGACAATTGCAGAAAGGCATTGTCCTCTGTTGTGGCATTTTTGCTGGTTTTGGTAATGTATGGATGTTCTGGTAATTCTTCTGATGAACCCGAGTCAGAAATGCTGGTCTTGAACGCTACTTCACTCCTGATTGAAGCGGATGGAGCAGATGTAACAGAATTTACTGTAACAAAAGGTAATCAGGATGTAACTGCTGCTGCAGAAATCTTGCAGGATGGAAAGGTTTTTTCTGGAACTCGTTTCTATACAGATACTGAAGGTGAATATAAATTCTCAGCTCGCTATAACGGTGAAACTTCTGCTGAAATTGTAGTACGTGCTACCAAATCGGAAAATCTTGTTATGCCTGCCGATCCGGAACCGGACCGTTATGAAGGATTTGTGAAACGTGTACTGTTATTGCAGGCTACAGGTACCTGGTGTGGATATTGTCCGCTTGTAATGAGTGGAATCAAGACATACAGTGACACTTATTCAGACGGACTGGCTGTCTTCGCGGCTGCTCATAACGGTGATGGAATGTCTAATGATTTCAGCAATAAGGTCATCAACTGGTTGAGCGTATCTGGATTCCCGACATTAAATGTTAACCTGATACCGGGTACGACTATTTCTTATGTTTCTGAAGGAAATGTAGGTGAACAGAATGCCGGACTTATCAGACAGGCAGTAGAAGAATATACAGCAAAAGAGGCTAAAAGTGCTATTGCGGCTGTGGTACGTGCTGATAAGGCTTCCAATAAGGTAGAGGTTGAAGCTAAGATAAAGATAGCCGAAGGTGGCAGTTACCGTGTGGCTGCCTGGTTGCTTGAAGATGGCATTTATGATAATACTCAGGAAAACTATCTCGGCCTGGAAGGTGATTTTTATACACACAATAATGTATTGCGTCAGTCAAGCGCATCGCTTGCTTTCGGTGATAAGCTGGGTGATTCACTTCCGGCAGGTTCCACTGAAGGGGACTTCTATAAATTAAATCCCTGATTATAAGTTGCATAAGCGGATAAAAT
>OJOE01000099.1_pt1 | contig 67711 bp, 59 predicted proteins | sample 1598191 | NCBI WGS metagenome assembly OJOE01 (sample SAMN03922463, study PRJEB24848) | human gut metagenome | isolation source: stool sample | host: Homo sapiens | place: Germany | collected 2009-11
GATTACTTCCTCGTTTAGCTGTACAATTTTCTCGGACATAGTTTGCTGTCTCCTTATCCATTTTTCTTGGTGCAAGGAGCAGGTTTTCCTGCGCCAACCCCCATATTCCAACAAAAGGGCTTTCCGAAACGGATAGCCCTTTTGCTTATTTACTTCTCATCCATGATCCCATACCGCTTCATCAGCTCGATGCGCTCGCGGGCCAGCTTGAGGGAACCGGACGCGCTGTTGTCCGCGCCGGACCGTTCTCCGGCGTAGTGGACAATGCGCTGCACCCACGCCACGGGCAGCAGGTACGGACGCTTTTTCAGGTACGGATAGCGCCGCTCCAGATACGCCCGCTTGGGGAACACCGTGCGCAGGACACTGCTTTTCCCGCCGGTACGGCTGGCCTTGACGGCGTTCAGCGTCACGGTGGACGAGTGCAGGCGGGTGTAGCTGTTGGAGCCGTACACGCCGCCGCAAAGGGTGTCGTGCAGCAGCGGCTCCACGTCTACGTCGCCGTCCCACAGCCCGGGCAGGTCAAAGTCGATGTCCAGATACGTCCGGGCAATCCGGAAGGCCGCAGCGGCGAAGGTCGCCGCGTGGACCCCGGCGCACTGATCATGCAGGCGCTGCCAGTCGATCTGATCGTGGTACGCCCGCGCCCAGAGGCCGATGTCGCAGAACTGCCGCAGGCCGATGCCGCTGTACACAAAGTGCTTGTAGGCGTGCAGAATCAGGTACAGCAGGTGCTCATGGGGCGGCATGGTCAGGAAGCCGTCCACCTCCACGGGGGCGATGTCCGCGAAGAAGTGGTTCAGTTCGTCATGGGTGTCCTGGGCGGAGTCGAACAGGTGGCGGTGCAGCTCGATGTAAAGCGGGCTGTCTTTTTTTGTGTAGGACACCTCGTCCGCCGTGGGCAAGTCGTCCGCAGGCGTGTCGGTGGTCAGGCCGTTTGCCAGCAGCGCCTGGTGGCAGGCGAAAAACTCGCCCTCCGGGATGAACAGGTCGTCGTCCGCGCTGATGCGGTGGTCCCGCAGGGGGTAGAGCCTGCTGCAAAGCTGCCCCTTCACCACGACAGGGTGCAGCCCGGCATCCCGGAGGCTACGGTAGAGGTCGGCGAACTCCGCCGAGCGCACGGTCTGGTTCAGCACCTGTCCGATGACCTGCTGCTTGATGGCCGCGAACAGTGGGGCGTTCTCCCCGGCGGCAGGCGTCTTGCGGACGGCCTCGAAGAGGATGGGCAGCAGCTTCTGCTGGTTTGCCAGCGTAAACATGGCAGGCCAGTCCACGGCCTCCGTGGGCAGTTCCCCGCCGGAGACGGCAGCCTTGGCGATATGCAGAAATTGTGTTTCGGTGGCAGTCAGGGTCATGGTCGTGGGCCTTTCCTTGTGTTTTTCCATGGCGTGGGCCAGCAGCAGCGAGGACGCGCCGACGAACGCCCCCAGCGTGTTGCAGATCACGTCATCCGTCTCCGCCATAGTCCACATCATACGCAAACTTCTCTTCCCACGAGGCAAGGTTCCGGCCATGCACCTGCGCCCAGCCGGTAAGGCCGGGGCGGACATCGTGGCGGTGATGCTGCTCCTCGCTGTAAAGGGGCAGATACTTCACCAGCAGCGGCCTCGGGCCGACGATGCTCATCTTGCCGCGGAAGATGTCCCACAGCTCCGGCAGCTCGTCGATGCTCAGAGAGCGCAGTTTCTTTCCAAAGCCCGTCAGCCGTTCCTTGTCCGGCAGCAGGTTGCCGGTTTCATCCCGCGCGTCGCTCATGCTGCGGAACTTGTGGAGCTTGAAGATTTTCTCGTCCTTCCCCGGCCGCTCCTGACAGAAGATCACAGGGCTTCCCAGCTTGACGCGCACCAGAATCGCCGCCCCGAGCAGCAGTGGTGACAGAATAATCAGCGCCAGTCCGGAAAGCACCAAATCCAGCAGCCGCTTGACGTATTTTTCATAAAATCCGGCTCTGTGCTGCATCAGAACATCCCCCGGATGACCTCACACACGCGGTCCACATCGTCCATACTCATCTTCGTGTCGCTGGGCAGGCACACGCCCCGGGCGAACAGGTCGTCGCACACCGGCGCATCGCTGACGCTGACAAAGGGGCTTCCGGCAAAGACCGGCTGCAAGCTCATGGGCTTCCACAGGTGACGCCCCTCAATGTTCGCCTCATTCAGCCGCGCCAGCAGCTCCGCGGGCGTCACGCCGCAGTTCGCATCCAGCAGCAGCACGGACAGCCAGCGGTTGGGCTGCGCGCAGTCCAGCTTCGGCTGCATGGTCAGCGGCAGGCCCTGAAGCTTTTCGCAGCAGCGGGCAAAGATGGCCTGCTTCTGCTGCACCCGCAGCGGCAGTACTTTCATCTGTCCCCGCCCGATTCCGGCGGTGATATTGCTCATGCGGTAGTTATAGCCGATCTCCTCGTGCTGGTACCACGGCGCATTCTCCCGGGCCTGTGTAGCCAGCTTCAGCGCGTGCTTCGCTTCCTCCTCCGTCCCGCACAGCAGCATACCGCCGCCGGACGTGGTGATGATCTTGTTGCCGTTGAAGGACAGGCCGCCGAACTCGCCGAAGGTGCCGCACTTCTGGCCGTTGTATGTAGACCCCAGCGCCTCCGCAGCATCCTCGATCAGGGGGACATTGTGCTCCCGGCAGATGGCGGTGATCTCATCCAGCTTGGCCGGGTTGCCGTACAGATGCACCACCACCACCGCCTTGGGCGCGCCGTACAGCTCGAACGCCCGACGCAGGGCGGCAGGGTCCATGTTCCACGTCTCGTGCTCCGAGTCGATGAACACGGGCTTCGCGCCGCAGTAGGCGATGGGATTAGCCGACGCGGAGAAGGTCAGGCTCTGGCAGAACACCGTGTCGCCGGGCTTCACCCCCGCAAGGATCATGGCCAGATGCAGCGCCGCCGTACCGGCGGACAGGGCCACCGGATACCCCTTGCCCATGTAGTCGCCCATGGCCTTTTCAAACTCGTTGACGTTCTCGCCCAGCGGCGCGATCCAGTTTTTGCGGAACGCATCCTGAATGTATTCCAGCTCATAGCCCTCGTCCGACATGTGCGGGCTGGCCAGCAGAAGACGCTTATCCATGTTCTTCACCTGTTTTCCTCTGCGCTTTTGCGGCACAATGCTTTTTCTGTGTCTGACTATCGCGCAGTAATCGATTACTAATCTCTTACAAATAGTCATATTCCGCGATCTGCTATGCGAGATATGACTATTTGTCTATTTAATTATACAGCAAACAATGCAGTTACGCAATGGCATTCAGTAAAAATCTGTATGCCAATTTCCGTGTGAAAAGTCGGGAAATCATCGTGGAAATGGCGGCCTGAGGGGCTTCAAAATCACAAAAAAGAGTCATTGCAAAGACGCCGTTAAGTTCGCACGCAATGCCGTCCGGATTCGCGGCGACATTGCGAAAATCGGGCAGGTTCGGGAGCATCCCAAACTTCCGGTATACGGACCCGGCCGGTTTCTCCTATCCCGATTCCCCCCGTCTTGTCCTCTGACGCAGTCCGAAGTCCGGCAAATTTGTAAAAATGGCTTGAGGGAGCGCCGCCTATCTGCTATAATTATCTTGTGGGATTGGGCTTTTTCGCCGCAGGAACTGCCGCGCAGGGCCTCCCCTCATACAGGATCATTTAAGGAGATGTAAAGATATATGAAACTTGGTATCGTGGGCGATTCACCTGATTCAATATCTCAATATTACTCTATAAGTCCCAATAATTCTTGATTTCATCGTGTTTTCTGCACAAATAGCCACTATACAACTTCATGCAATTCCATACTACTCCACGCCAAAATGGTGTAAAAATGGTGTATGAAAAATTGGATTGCAGCCGCGAAAATGACACACTACTACTGCCCCTAAAAATTGAGCGAAAGCTCTGATGATACACACAACCATCGGTATAACCGCCCAACGGATATGCCGATGGTTGTTTCATTTTCTGCTGCATTTCGGGGCGAATATGGAGAAAAATATCGCCAGTACGTCGCTTGGATTTCCTGCCTATCTTGCCACTCCGCCTTGTGATAACGGCATTTTGTGCGCCAATAAAGGGTGGAATCCTCCCTTTGCAGGGCTTCACCTGAATAGTTAAGCCTTATCTGAAACCATTTGTCGAATCTTGCAATTTATCAGTTATAACTTATGAATTTACATTTTCTCCATTGAGTTTCAATCGTAAGTGTGATATACTGTTGTCAGCCACGGAAGGAGAGTGAAGTTTTATGATCAAACGGGAACTGTATATGAGCCGTATCCGTCCGTTTATCGGGTCAGACCTGGTCAAGGTCATGACCGGCATCCGCCGCTGCGGAAAGTCAGTCATGTTGGAGCTGATCCAGCAGGAACTCACGGAGTCCGGCGTCAGCTCGGCGCAGTTTATCTCCATCAACTTTGAAGATATGAGCTATTCCCATCTGCAAACCGCTCAGGCGCTGCACGACGAGATCACCAAACGCGCCAAGGAGATCGGCGGCAAGGTCTACCTCTTTTTCGATGAGATTCAGGAGGTCAAGGACTGGGAGAAGTGCATCAACTCTCTCCGTGTTTCGCTGGATTGCGACATCTACATCACCGGCTCCAATGCAAAGCTGCTGTCCGGCGAGCTTGCAACTTACTTGGGTGGACGGTATGTGGAGTTTGTGATCTATCCATTTTCTTTCGGAGAGTTCATGGAGCTATATCGCTCGATTGTTCCCGATGCGTCCATCCAGCAGTGTTTCCAAAAGTATCTGCTTGCCGGAGGGATGCCCTACCTCGCAAACCTCCGCTATGCAGATGCTCCGTCTAAGCAATATCTTCATGATCTGTTCAACTCTGTCCAACTCAAGGACATCGTGAAGCGGAATAAAATCCGGGATGTAAATTTGCTGGAACAGATCATTGCCTATGTGATCGCCAATGTGGGAACGACTTTCTCTGCGACCTCTCTTGCAAAGTTCCTGAAAAACGAACAGCGCACCGTTGCCCCGGAAACGATCCTGAACTATATCAAATACTGCTGCGAAGCATACCTGTTCTATCAGGTGAAGCGGGAAGATTTGCAGGGCAAACAGATCCTTGCGTCCAATGAGAAGTATTATATTGCCGACCACGGTATCCGCGAGGCTGTTTTCGGCGGCAATATGCGGGACATCAATCTCATTTTGGAGAATATCGTGTATTTGGAATTGCTGCGCCGGGGTTACGAAGTGACTGTCGGCAGAACGGGAGATAAGGAAATTGATTTTGTATGCGACAAGCGCGGCGAAAAGCTGTACGTTCAGGTGTGCTATCTGCTCGCCTCCGACGAAACGGTCAACCGTGAGTTCAGCGCGTATGACAACATTCGAGACAACTTCCCCAAGTACGTTGTTTCCCTTGATGAGTTCGATATGAGCCGAAACGGTATCAAGCACCGGAATATCCGCGATTTCCTCCTTGCTGAGGAATGGAACTGAGCCGGAAGCCCATCCCCAAAATTATAAAATACCGCTTGAGGGAGCGCTGCCTATCTGCTATAATTATTCTGTGGTATTGGACTTTTTCGCCGCAGGGACTGCCGCGTAGGGTCTCCCCTCATACAGGATCATTTAAGGAGATGTAAAGATATATGAAATTAGGTATCGTCGAAAGCGAGCCTGTTTCTGAAACTCTCCGCAAACGCACAAATGCCGATAAAGCTTGATAGGACAGGCATTTTCGGATGAAGTCAAAACATAAAAGTTCCTATTTCCCTACGCATCCCCACGCAGAAATGGCGTAAAAATGGCGTAGAGGAACCGGCGATACGCAGTCACGAAAATCGCCTGCTGCAACATTACTAAGAATATTCAAGCTGCCCTGCGCACCGGCGCAGGGCAGCTTCAGAAGGACTTCTATATCAACGGCAAGATGACGGATCAGCCCATTACGAAGATCATGACGGAACCGCTGTTCGTCTATCAGCACACGAAGATCCGCGACATTCTAAAAATGCTCCAGCATCAGAAGTCCCATGTCGCCGTCGTTGTAGACGATTTTGGCGGCACGCTCGGTATTGTTACGATGGAGGATATTCTGGAAGAACTGGTTGGTGAAATTTGGGATAAACACGGCGAAGTGGAAGAAGATTTTGAAAAGCTGGACGAGAATACCTACCGTGTGGACTGCTCCGTCAGTTTGGAAGATTTTATGGAATTCTTTGACGTCAAGCTGGACTCGGACAGCGTTTCCGTTGGCGGCTGGGTCATGGAGCAACTCAATAGAGTCCCCATCAAGGGAGACTCCTTCACCGCACAAAATTTGGAGATCACGGTCTCCGAGCTGAGCGCGCACCGGGTATCCTCTGTCACAGTCAGACAATGCGGCGTGTGTTTGGCCTGCGCACAATAAATCTATCGCGCAATTCACAAGGAGTGAGGATGATGTCGGAAGAAATGGTTTGCAGAAAGCGTCGTCTTTCGTCTTTTCAAATCATCATATTGGGCTTTGCAGGGGTAATCCTGCTGGGCGCGCTGCTGCTGATGCTGCCGCTTTCCACAACAGCCGGGTGCGTAACGCCATTTCATGAAGCGCTTTTCACCGCGACCTCCGCTGTTTGTGTAACGGGTCTTGTGGTGCAGGATACCGGCAGCTATTGGTCGGTCTTTGGGCAGGCTGTGATCCTGACGCTGATTCAGATAGGCGGGCTTGGTGTTGTCACCGTGGCGGCATCGTTTGCGCTGCTGTCCGGGCGAAGGATCTCTCTGATGCAGCGCAGCACCATGCAGGACGCCATCTCAGCGCCGAAAGTGGGGGGAATCGTCCGGCTGACACGGTTCATCCTACGAGGGACATTTCTGATCGAACTGATCGGTGCGCTCGCCATGCTGCCGGTGTTTTGCCGCGACTACGGATGGCACGGGATCTGGATGGCGGTGTTTCATTCCGTCTCCGCCTTTTGCAACGCAGGGTTTGACATTCTGGGAACGAACAATAATTTGTATCCGTCCCTTACCGGTTATGTCCAAAATCCGGTGATCAATATCACGGTCATGCTGCTGATCATAACCGGCGGCATCGGATTCTTAACGTGGGATGACATTTGCGAAAACAAGCTGCATTTCCACCGTTATCGAATGCAAAGTAAGGTCATTCTCGTTACGACACTCACGCTGATCGTCCTTCCGGCGCTGTTTTTCTTCTTTGTGGACTTTGATGCCCTTCCCCTCGGAGCGCGGGTTCAGGCAGCCCTGTTCCAATCGGTCACGCCGAGAACGGCGGGCTTCAACACCGTCGATCTACCCGCCATGTCCGGCGCATCTCTGGGCGTGATGATCCTTCTGATGCTCATTGGCGGCTCTCCGGGGTCTACGGCAGGCGGCATGAAAACCACCACGCTGGCAGTTCTGCTTTCCAATGCTACCGCGACCTTCCGCCAGCGGGACAGCGCCCAGTTCTTTGGGCGCAGAGTCGATTGCAGCGCCGTCAAAACCGCCGCGACCATCCTGACGATGTACCTTGCGCTGTTCTTTGGCGGAGGCGTTTTTATCAGCGTATACGAGGATATCCCGCTGTCCTCCTGCCTGTATGAAGCAGCGTCGGCGGTAGGCACGGTTGGACTGACGTTGGGTATTACGCCGCAGCTGCATATTCCCTCGCAAATGGTATTGATCGCGCTGATGTATCTGGGCAGAGTCGGCGGGCTTACACTCATTTATGCGGCGGTGTCCAGCAAGAAAACCGGCAGCGCAAAGCTGCCGCAGGAAAGCATCACGATTGGATAAGCAAAGGAGCATCTATCCCATGAAAAATGTTTTATTGATCGGAGCAGGCCGCTTCGGGCGGCACATCGCCATGCAGCTCTCTCAACTGGGGCATCAGGTCATGGCAGTCGATACCAATGAGGAACGGATCAACGATGTGCTTCCGTTTGTCACCAACGCACAGATCGGCGACAGCACCAATGCGGAGTTCCTGCGTTCGCTCGGTATCGGAAATTTTGATGTTTGTTTTGTGACCATCAGCGGCAGTTTCCAGAACTCGCTGGAGACCACTTCGCTGCTGAAAGAGCTGGGTGCCAAATGCGTGGTATCCCGCGCCGAACGCGATGTGCAGGCGAAGTTTCTGCTCCGCAACGGCGCAGATAACGTGGTCTACCCTGAAAAGCAGGTGGCAAAATGGGCGGCGATCCGATTCACTGCCGACCATATTTTCGACTACATAGAGATCGACGAGCAGCACGCCATCTTTGAAGTGCAGGTGCCAGAGGCGTGGGTCGGGAAAAGCGTTGGAGAACTGGATGTTCGCCGAAAGTTCGGCATCAATATCCTCGGCATCAAGCGTGCAGGAAAAACGGATGTTTCCGTTACGCCGGACACTGTATTGTCCGATGACATAACGATTCTGACAATGGGTGAGTATAAAGCGCTGCAAAAGTGCTTTCGGATTTGAATGGGCCTGTGCACAATAGTGGAAAGGAAGAAACATGGCGAAGAAACCGCAAAACACAGCCGGTGACAGAAATGAGGATTCCGCGCCGCAGGGAAGCAAGTGGCCGGACAAGACGATCATTCGCTATATTACCCGCGCACTGGTGCTGCTGATCATATTCGCATGGGCACTGGTAAACCTTGACGTTGTTTTGCGGTTTCTCGGCAAGGTGCTTGCGCTGTTCACTCCGTTTTTGATCGGCGGCGCGATTGCTTTTTTGATCAACGTAGTCCTTCGACCGTTGGAATGCTGCTGGAACAAGGTGTGCCGCAAAGCTCCTGCAAAGCTGGTCCGCCCTGTGTGCCTGACAGCAAGCACCGTACTTGTCCTTGGAATTCTGTTTGCCGTGGTGTTTATGATGATCCCCAGCCTGCGGGAATCCGGCAATGAGTTTATCCAAAATATTCCGCTCTATGTGGAGGAAATCGGGCGGTGGTGGACAGGCGTTGTCCAGTTTGCCGCAAAATATAATATTGTCCTGCCCGAATACACCATAGACTCTGACCTGTTGATCGAGAAGGTCACCGCCTTGATCAGCGACGAGGGAAGCGGCATCCTCACCGTGACGTGGGGCGCAGCAACCTCTGTCCTGTCGGTTTTGGTGGATGTTCTCTTGGGACTTGTCTTTGCGCTGTATCTGCTTGCAAAGAAGGAAGTCGTCGCGGCACATTTGAAAAAGCTCGTTGTGACAGTCCTTCCGCAAAAGAAGGCGCAGCGGCTGCTGAGTATCGCCTCTCTGACCAACCAGACATTTACAAATTTTGTCAGCGGTCAGCTTACCGAAGCGGTTGTCATCGGCGTTCTGTGCTTCTTTGGAATGCTGATCCTTGGGATCCCGTATGCCGGTGCGGTCTCCGCGTTTGTGGCCGTTACTGCGCTGGTGCCGATCTTCGGCGCTTGGATCGGCGGCGGTCTTGGTGCGTTTTTGATCCTGCTGGCAGAACCCGGCAAGGCTCTGTGGTTCATTCTCTTTTTGCTCGTTTTACAGCAGGTGGAGGGCAACCTGATTTATCCCAAAGTGGTCGGTAAGTCCGTTGGGCTTCCCGGACTGTTGGTGCTGATGGCTGTCACAATCGGCGGCGAAGCATTCGGCATCTTAGGGATGCTGTTCAGCGTACCCGTCTGTGCTGTGTTGTACAGTCTTTATCTGGAGTTCATGAAGAAAGCAAGCACCAACCACTGAATGATTCATGATTGGCTGCCTCCTGAATATAAGGCTGCGAGCCAAATGCAAAGGGCTTGGGATACTCCCAAAATCGCCGCGTGTCCGGACAGCGGCTGTGCTTGCTATTCTCTCAAATCTCAATATCCGCAGATCGTGATGTCCCCGCTTTTTTCGAAAGCGGGGACATTTTTTCTTCTCCGATACTTAAAAAACGGCAGAAAAATGTCCGTTGTATAGTAGAAGGCTTTTTGAAAATATCGCGCATCTTTTTCCGGACAAAAGGCAAAAACATGTCCGTGTGTTATATGGAAGGAAAATTTTTCGCGCTACCCCCTAATTTGCAAGAATTTTGTCCGTTGTAAAGTGAGAGGAAACCACTCGCGAGGCAGAACCGTGACAGACCGCATCATTTTGTCCGTCGGAAAGTAGAAAGGGCAATTTGGAGCAGCGCACAGAGATTGTTTCGCCGTCTCCGAAACTTTTTCAAGAAATCTGGGACAAAACCGGCCTCTGATTCACTTAGCTAAGTAGAGGGGGGATCAGGGGCAGAAGAAGTTTTTTGAAAGAGTGTGCCAAGTTTTTGAGGAAAAATGTCCGTTGTATTTTGAAGGGAGTGTTTCAATATGCCAGACCGCACGCGACCCATCCGCAAGGAAATCTGCCTGAACGAGCAGGAAGTAAATCTCATCCAGCACAAGATGCGCCAGCTGGGGACACACAATTTTGGAGTGTACGCCCGGAAGATGCTGATCGATGGCTACATCATCAAAGTCGATTACACCGAGCAGAAAAAGTTAGCTGCCGCTGTCAGCAAGATTGCCACAAACATCAACCACGTCTGCCGCCGCATTAACAGCACCGGGCATTTCTACGATGCCGACGTTGCCGAACTGAAAGCGCGGCAGGCCGAGATCTGGGAGCTGCTGAAAATGCGGCAGAAAGACGAGCTTTGACCACAACGGGGTTTTCCATGTGTGGGTTTTCCGTCACCGGTTTTCCGGACGGTGGACAAGCTGACGCTCCGGAGCGTACCGTAACCGAATTTCAGGACGACGGTTTTCGTGCCCTCCATCGGGGCTGAAATTCATCCTCTAACTAATAAGAAATAAATCAAGATACAAAAAAATCATCCATCCATCAATCAACACAAAAATGGATGGATTGATGGATGGGACAGGAGGTCAGATGAAAACTTTTTGCAAGCTCACGGTGCAAAGCCCAGTGGCGTCCTATGTGCCGCTTCCAAGGTTCCTTCTCCAAGACGAAGCCCTGCGGGACATCAGCAACGACGCGAAGGTGCTCTACGCGCTGCTGCTGGACAGAGCCAGCATTTCCCGGCAGAACGGCTACGTCGAGCCGGACGGCACGATTCGGCTATACTTCACCTTGGAACAGACGCAAACCAAACTCCACCGCAGCCGCCAGAGCGCCACGCGGATCTTCCGGGAGCTGGAGTACAGCGGCTTGATCGTTCGGCGCAAGCAGGGTTTGGGCAAGCCCGCGCTTATTACGCTGAATTACCCAGCGGACGCAAAGCTCATCGCAAAGGAGGCCGAAGATGTACAAGCTTGACCCCATCGAACGGCTGCCGGACGGCTCGCTCTTTCGCCTGACGCCGGGGCAGCTCCGCAGCGTGCGCGGTCTTACAAAGCGCTGCTGCAACTTCTTGGATGGCGACTGCCTGCTGTTGGACGACGCTTGCCCGCAGTACATCTCCCGCAGCCTGATCTGCCGGTGGTTTCGCCGCGCCGTGCTGCCCCAGCAGCCGAAGCTGGAACAGGCCATTCTCAGCCCCAAGAAACTCCGCCGCTGCGAAGTCTGCGGCAAGGGCATCCTTGCCCGCTCCGGCAGGGCAAAATACTGCCCCGCCTGCGCCGGGAAGGTTCACCGCCAGCAGAAGGCGAAATCCGCCCGCAAACGGCGCACGGGCGTAGACAATTTGGGGGCGAAAAGCCCTTGAACTGCAAGCATTCCCGCACCGCCAAAGCCGCGTGGCAATACGATTTCCCTCGCAGCCCTGAAATCGAATTCTATTTGTCTACATAAGCACCACGAAAGGAGACATTTCCATGGACAACATCCTCACCGTCCCAATCCACCTCAAAATGACGCTGACCGCCAGAGAAGCAGCAGAATACAGCAACATCGGCATTAACAAGATCGACAGTATGCTCCGCTCGCCCAACTGCCCCTTCGTCTTGTTCGTTGGGACAAAAAAGCTGGTAAAGCGCCGGGAGTTTGAAGAGTACATCAGCCAAAAGCTGGTGATCTGACGGCAAAAGATAATTTGTAAAAACAGCTTGAGAGAAAAGAACCTATCTGCTATAATTATGTTGTTGCAGTAGGCTCTTTTCTCTCTGCGGGAAAGGAGTATACAATGGGCAAAAACTTAAAAGGCAAAGAATGCGGTAAGGGTATCTACCAAAGAAAGGACGGATTATATCACGCACGTTTTGTAGACAAAGCAGGAAAACGACATGAGAAATATTTCCAGACGATTCCCGAGGCGCGTAACTGGATCGAGCAGGTGAAATATGCAGACAAGCACGAAGATGTGTTTTGCCCCTCGGACACGACGGTTGACGCATGGTTTTCATTTTGGATTGAGAACATTGTGGGCGATTTGGCACCCAACACCCTGCGAAATTATCGGGAGCGATACAAGCAGAACATCCAGCCCATCATCGGCAAAATGCTCCTTTCCGATGTGAAGCCCATGCACTGCAAAAAAGTGCTGCTTTCCATGGATGCGGATTATGCAGGTTCTACCATCCGACAGACCTATATCACGATGGGGACCTTGTTCAAGGCTGCGAAGATGAATGACCTGATTACCAAGCACCCAATGGACGGCGTTCGCTACACAAAGCCGGTCCGAGCGCCGGACGACATTCACTTTTTAACGCGGGATGAGCAAATCAGATTTCTTGAAGTTGCAAAACGCTCCCACAACTACAATCAGTACGCGCTGATCCTTGAAACCGGTTTGCGCACCGGCGAGATGATCGGACTAACGTGGGATGCGATAGATTTCCAGAATCGGACGCTGACGGTCAACAAAACCTTGGAGTACCGCCACAAGCAGCACTTTTGGTGTGCAGGACCACCGAAAACGCAGCAAAGCTATCGCACCATCCCGCTGACGGATCGGGCCTATGAAATTCTGAAAGAAATCAAGGATAAGCGCCCTTGGCAAAAGGGATCTCCGCTGCTCTCACAAACACTGGAATATATCGACCGGCGAACGGGGGCAATCTCCCGGCTGGTCATGCGTGATCTTGTCTTTATCAACTGGCGTACCGGGGAACCGGCAAAGAACAGTTCCTATGATACCCACCTTTACAAGCTATGTGACGAAGCAGGAATTGAACGATTCTGTATGCACGCTTTACGCCATACCTACGCCACAAGAGCGATTGAATGCGGTGTACAGCCCAAGGTGCTGCAAAAGCTGCTTGGTCACGCAAGTATAAAACAACGATGGACAGATACGTCCATGTCACATCCGAATCTTTGGATCAGGCTGTGCGGCAATTCGAATCAGGCAGGGTTTCCTAACATATAAGTCCATGCGAAAATGGCGTAAAAATGGCGTAAACCAAACGCGCCGGATTCCGGAAGCCCTTGAAAATCAAGACTTTTTAAGGAGATAGAAAGCATTATGAAATTAGGTATCGTGGGACTGCCCAACGTGGGCAAATCAACGCTGTTCAACGCCATCACCAACGCCGGGGCCGAAAGCGCCAACTACCCCTTCTGCACCATCGAGCCCAACGTGGGCATGGTGGCCGTGCCGGATGCAAGGCTTGACAAGCTGGCGGAGATGTATCAGCCCGACAAAAAGACCCCCGCCGTCATCGAATTTGTGGACATTGCGGGCCTGGTGAAGGGCGCCAGCCAGGGGGCGGGCCTGGGCAACAAGTTCCTGGAGAACATCCGCCGCACCGACGCCATCGTCCATGTGGTGCGCTGCTTCGACGACGAGAACATCATGCACGTGGTGGCCGACGCCGGGACCAATGTGCCGGTGGACCCCCTGGGCGACATCGAGACCATCGACCTGGAGCTGATCATGGCTGACCTGGAGATGGTGAACCGCCGGGTGGAGAAGGCCGCCAAGGCCGCCAAGGGCGACAAGAAGTTCCTGCACGAGGCCGAGGTATTCCGGGCCCTGGCGGAGCATCTCAACGCCGGAAGGTCCGCCCGCACCTTCGACTGCGGCGACGAGGACCGGGCCATTGTGGAGACCGCCGACCTGCTGAGCCTGAAGCCCATCATCTACGCCGCCAACATGGACGAGGCGGGCTTCGCCGGCCACGAGAACAACCGCTATTTCCAGATGGTCCGGGACCTGGCCCAAAAGGAGGGCGCCCAGGTGCTGCCCATCTGCGCCAAGCTGGAGGAGGACATCGCCCAGCTGGACGACCCCGACGAACGGGCCATGTTCCTGGAGGACCTGGGGGTGGAGCAGTCCGGCCTGGACCGGCTGATCCAGTGCAGCTATGAGCTGCTGGGGCTGATCTCCTTCCTGACCTACGGCAAGGACGAGTGCCGGGCCTGGACCATCCGCAAGGGCACCAAGGCCCCCCAGGCCGCCGGAAAGATCCACTCCGACATCGAGCGGGGCTTCATCCGGGCGGAGACCATCAACTTCGACGAGATGATGGCCTGCGGCAGCGTGGCCGCCGCCAAGGAAAAGGGTCTGCTGCGGTCCGAGGGCAAGGACTATGTGGTCAAGGACGGCGACATGATCTATTTCCGATTTAATGTGTAAACAAAATGTCCAAAAAGGGCCTTGCCCTTTTTGGACATTTTCAAATCCGCAGGGCGCTGCCCTGCGGATTTTTTTCTGTTTTATCGGCACAGATAGGAGAACCAGCCCTCACTGCTGCGGGTCTCGGCAATGGTCCAGCCGTTATCCCGCAGGCACTGGGCCACCTCCTCCGCCCGGTCGTCGATGATGCCGGAGCACAGGAAGATGCCCCCCTCCTTTACCAGGGGCCGCACCGTGGAGGCCAGGGCCTTGATGACGTCGGCCACGATGTTGGCCACCACCACGTCATAGGGGCCGCCCAGCTCCTGCCGCAGGGCCTGGTCCGTTACCACATCGCCCCAGCGGACGGTGTAGCGGTCCCGGCCCACGCCGTTGAGGGCGGCGTTTTCATAGGCCACGTCCATGCACTTCTCGTCAATGTCGCAGGCCACGGCGTGGTCTGCCCCCAGCAGCAGGGCGGCAATGGACAGAATGCCGCTGCCGCAGCCCAGGTCCAGCACCGTCTGGCCGCCGGTGATATGCTTTTCCAGGGCCGTCAGGCACAGGCGGGTGGTGGCGTGGCTGCCGGTGCCGAAGGTGAGGCCCGGATTCAGCCGCAGGGCCACCCGGCCCTCCGGCACGCCGGTGCTCTCCCACTCCGGGATGACGATCAGCCGGTCGCCGATCTCCATGGGCTTGTAAAACTGCTTCCAGTTGTTCTCCCAGTCGGCGTCCTCCATGTTCTCCATGGTCAGCAGCAGTCGGCCGTATTCGGGGTGCTCCTGCTTCACCCGGGACAGGGCCATGCGGACCCGGGCCAGGGTGTTGTACCCGTCGGGACTGTCCTCCAGATAGAAGGTGATGCGGCACAGGCCCTTTTTCTCCTGCATCAGCTGGTCGTCCACATAGTCCCAATAGGCGTGGTTATGCTCCAGGAAATCCTGGAAGTCCCCCTCGTCGTCAATGACCAGGCCGGTGATGCCCAGGTCCTCCAGCAGTGCGCTGACGGGCTCCAGCCCGGCGGGGGCGGCGTCGATCTTCAGCTCCAGCCACTGCATGGTCAGCGCTCCGTTCCCACAAAGAACAGGCCCATGGTGTTGGGGCCGGTATGGCTGCCGATGACAGGGCCGATGTAGTTGATATACACCTCTTTGACGCCGTAGCGCTGCTTGAGCTGGGCGGCCACGGTCTCTGCCTCCGCCTGGCAGTCCGCCTGGCAGATGAACATCACCTGATCCTGCAGGTTGATGCCCAGACGGCCCACGGTGTCGATGAGGGTGTTCAGGCTGCTCTTGCGGCCCCGGGCCTTGCCCACCACCGTCAGCTTACCCTCGTCGGAGGTGTGCATGATGGGCTTGATGGACAGCATGGTGCCCACCAGCGCCGTGGCGGCGGACACCCGGCCGCCCTTTTTCAGATAGTTCAGGTCGTCCACCGTGAACCAGTGGCAGACATGGAGCTTGTTTTCCTCCACCCAGTCCCCCAGCTGGTCCAGGGTCAGGTTCTCCTCCATCTTCTTGTGGGCGGTCAGGTACATCAGCAGGCCCTGGCCCAGGGAGGCACTCAGGGAGTCGATAACCCGGATACGGCCCTCCGGATGCTTGGCCAGAACGGTCTCCGCCGCGATGCAGGCGGACTGATAGGTGGTGGACAGGGCCGAGGAGAAGCTGATGCACAGGATATCCTTCCCCTGCTCCAGAATGGCGGACATAGCGTCCTCAAACTGGCCCACGTTGACGGCGGAGGTGGTGGCCATCTTGCCCGCCCGGATCCGCCGGTAAAACTCCTCGTTGCTGATGGCCGCGCCATCCAGGGTGTTGGGATAGTCCTGCCCGTCCATGTGCATGGTCAGGGGTAGCACCTCCAGCTGCAGGTCCTTTGCCATCTGGTCCGGCAGATCGCAGCAGCTGTCGGTCATGAGAACATATTCGCGCATGGGAAAAACCTCCTTGGAAGGTGTAATTTTCACGTTTTCTCGATAGCTAATATACCATATTAGAACTCGCAAGAAAAGCCAATTTTCAAAGTTTACAATTTGTTCATATTTTAGACACGAAGCACCGTTTCCAAAAAACGGAAATCTTCCGTCATCGGAAAGGAAGATCGTTACGAAAGACTGCGCCCGCAGGCGCGTTTCGTAGCGCAACCGCCGCAGGCGGCTCTTAGCGCGGAGATAACCCATCAGGGGTGTCTTTCGTTTGCAATCATAGGTTTTTCAGAACTTTTCAAGTTCTGAAAAACCCGCACACAGCTTGTCAAAAAGACCTTTTGACAAGCTGTGTGCAAAAAACGCAGGGCCCGGCAGCCCTGCGGTGTTTTTTGCGGCCCGCCGCCCGGCAGCGGCTGGCCATTTGTAAGAGAGAAAAACTTGGAGGGTAAATGCGGAATGGAAAAAAGGATGGAATATGGATGCGCGTTAAAACAGATTGCACAGCAGGTCCAGTTCCACGAAAGCCAGAACCGGCATCAGGAACGCCAGCACCACCGTCAGGCCATAGAATTGGCCGGTGGCCATGCTCACCAGCACGAGTGCCATCAATACAGCAGCGACAATGGCCGCGGCTGCCATACCGGTGCGATTTTTCTTGGTCATTTGAAAACACTCCTTTCTGCTGTGATCCCGCGCCGCGTCCGGCGCGGTTCCCCTTGGGCGATTGATAAGATAACACGAAAAAATGGATTTGTAAAATCGGTTCTTTTCCCTTATAATATAGGTCGCAATCTATAATTTCAGGAGGGCTCCGACATGACGGATATGGAGATCGAAACCTTTCTGACGGTGCTGCGCAGCGGGTCCATGACCGCCGCCGCCCAGGCGCTTTATATCACCCAGCCCACCCTTTCCGCCCGGCTCCAGACCCTGGAGGACGAGGTGGGGACGCCGCTGTTTGTCCGGGGTAAGGGCCTGCGGCGGCTGGAGCTGACGGAGGCGGGGACCCGGTTTCTGCCCCTGGCCCGGCGGTGGCAGCGGCTGATGGCCGAGATGCACGGCATTGCCGCCGCCGAGGCCCGGACCCACTTCCGCATCGGCGCTGCCTACACCGCCAATCAATATGTGCTGCCGCCGGTATACAAGCGGTTTCTGGAGCGGGATCTGCCGGTGGCCCTGCGGGTGGAGACCCTGTCCAGCCAGCAGGCCCAGGAGGCCGTTACCCGCCGGGAGCTGGACATGGCCATTGTGGAGGACGACGTGGGCTTCAACCCGGAGCTACAGGTGACACCGCTGTTCCGGGAGTCGTTCTATATGATCTGCTCCGAGGGCAGCGACTATCCGGAGCTGGTGAACCCCCATGACCTGGACATGTCCCAGGAGATCAATGTGTCCCAGCGGCAGGAGGTGCAGGTGTGGAACGACTATTGGTTCGGGTCCGACGCCCGGCCCCTGCTGAACACCGACACCATGCAGCTGGCGGATGCGTGGCCCCCTACCCGCCGGGTGTGGGCGGCGGCCCCGGCCATTGCCGCCGAGCATATGCGCCGGGCCGGGCGGGCCAAGATCTGCCGCTTCACCGCCCCGCCGCCGGACCGCATCAGCTATCTCATCGCCCCCCGGGCGGTGGAGCTGCCCCGGGAGGCGGCCCTGTTTCTGGAGGACCTGCGCTGGGAGCTGCAGCAGCACCCGGACGTGGTCATCTATTTTTGACGCGGCGGGGAAATTCCGAAAAAACGGTAGTCAGGGAAGAAAATCCGTGGTATAATTCATACATTATGTATCTGTCAGAATCGAGGCTTTCGCATATGAACCGGCAATATCCCTGTCTGGAAATCAGCCGCAGCCGCCTGCGGCACAATATGGAGGAGGTCATCTCCCGCTGCACCGCCCGGGGCATCCAGGTGTGCGGCGTCATCAAGGGGTGCAGCGGCCTGCCGGAGGTGGGGCGTCTGTTTCGGGACTGCGGGGCCACCCAGCTGGCCAGCAGCCGCCTGGAGCAGATCATCCGCTGCCGCCAGGCCGGGGTGTCGGGGCCGTATATGCTGCTGCGGATCCCCATGGAAAGCGAGCTGGAGGACGTGGCCCGGTGGTGCGACTATTCTCTGGAAAGCGAGCGGGCCACGCTGGACGCCCTGGAGGAGGCCTGCGCCCGGCAGGGAGCCGTCCACAAGGCCGTGATCATGGCGGACCTGGGCGACCTGCGGGAGGGCTTCTGGGACCAGGACGAGATGCTGGACGTGTGCGTCCATGTGGAGCGGGACCTGCCCCATGTGGAGCTGGCAGGCGTGGGCGTGAACCTGGGGTGCTACGGCTCCATCCAGCCCACGCCGGAGAATCTGGGCCAGCTGGTGGCCATCGCCCGGCGGGTGGAGGCGGCCATCGGCCGGAAGCTGGAGATCGTCTCCGGCGGAGCCACCAGCTCCTTCACCCTGGTCCACTGGGGCACCATGCCGGAGGGCATCAACCATCTGCGCATCGGCGAGGGCATCTTAGTGGCCAAGGATCTGCAGGTGGACTGGGGCATCCACGACATGGACTATCTGCGGATGGACTGCATGACCCTGCGGGCCCAGATCGTGGAGGTGAAGGACAAGCCCACCCACCCGGTGGGGCCCATTATGGTGGACTGCTTCTGCAGCCGGCCCACCTATGAGGACCGGGGCATCCGCCGCCGGGCCATTGCCGGCATCGGCCGGGCCGATGTGGGGGATATCATGATGCTGCATCCCCGGACGCCGGGTATGACGGTGGTGGGCGGCTCGTCGGACCACTGCATCCTGGACGTGGAGGACTGCGACCCCTGCCCGCAGGTGGGGGATATCGTGGATTTCGACGTGATCTACCTGACCATGCTGTATGCCAGCGCCCGAGAGGACGTGGCCGTGAAATTTGTGGACTAATTTATATAATAGGAGGATAGATTTTTGGATAACGAAGGATTGATGATTTTCATTTTCCAGGCCATCATTGCGCTGTTTGCGTTTTTCGTGGTGGCCCCCTGCGTGCTCAACGCCGTCAGCCTGTTCACGGTGCAGAAGCGCTTCGCTAAGACCATGATCGACCTGGGCGTGGTGCAGGCGGACGTGGTGCACAAGCTCCACCCCAAAAAGGAGATCGCCGGGGTCATTATCTCTCTGGTGGTGGTGGCGGCCTTTGGCTACGGCGTGTGGCGGCAGGCCCCCATCAGCTATCTGTCCGGCGGTCTGCCCCTGGTGGTGGGCTTCCTGAAATACCGCCAGATCGTCCAGTTCAACAGCCTGACGGTGAAGCGGTTCCAGAACACCTATCAGGGCCAGATGGACGTGAAGAAGTACAACGACTATGTGAACAAGACCTTCTAAAAAAACAGGAGCGCTGCAAAGCGCTCCTGTTTTGAGTCTGTCAAAAAAGCCTCGCAGAGTTTGCCGCCCTCACAGCCACGTCTCCGGGGCGGCGGCGCGGAGGAACAGGGTCAGGGCCAGCAGATCGGCGCTGCCGCCGGGGCTCAGGCGCCGGGCCATCAGATCGTCGTCCAGGGCCTCCAGCGCCGGGGGCAGGGCCTCCTCCGGCAGGGTCAGCAGCTCCGCCGCCCTCCGGCGGACGTAGGCCAGCCCCTGGGGGCCGCCCCGATAGACCAATGTGCTGTCGTCCAGCCGGGACATGGCCCACACCAGGGCCGACAGCGGCCCGGCGCTCTCCAAAATCCCCCGCATATGCCGGGCGGTGGGGAAGCCGGACACGGCCTCCTGCCGGACGCCGCCGCACTGGCTGCGGACGGCGCTGCCGTGGGTGTTTTCCGCCGGAGGCAGTGCCGCGGCTATGGCGGCGGCGGTTTCAAAGGGTTCGCCGCCCTCCGCCAGGCACCGGCCCAGGGCCGACAGCAGCAGGGCGAAGCTGTAAAGCGCCCCCTTGTGGGTGTTGACGCCGCCGGTGGCGTCCAGCATGGCATGCTCTGCCTCCCGGCCCAGGCTTTGCAGCTCCCGGGGCGAGGCCCCGGCCATGCCCAGGGCGGCAAACTGCCGGAAATACGGCGCCAAGGCCCCGGCGCTGCGGTGAAACAGGGGGCGGTCCATGTCATCATGGGCCCCGGTGTTGCGGCGGTCCACCAGGCCGGGCTTGGGGGTCAGGTCCACCTCGTCCTCCAGGGCCTGCCGGGCCAGGGCGGACAGATGCCCGGCGGCAAAGTCCGCCAGGATGTCCCGGGTCCTTGCCCGGATGGCAGGCAGACCGTGGGCCCGGCTGCGGGAGCACACCGTCACCGGCCCGCCGCAGATCAGGCACCGGCGGCTCTGGGGCCGGGACAGCTTCTCCCCCTCCGGGGACAGCACGTCCAGGTCATACAGGCGGCCCACCGCCTCCCGCTCCTCCAGCAGAAGGCAGCGCTCCTTCACCCAGGGGGCCGGGCGGTCATAGACCAGCAGGGCCTCGGGTCCGGTGGGGGCCTGGATGAGCTCCCGGTGCACCGGCTTTCCCAGGTCCCGGTCCAGCGCCGCAAGGCCCGCCTGAAAGGCCAGGCGGACCAGGGGGGCGTCCTTCACGGGACCGGCGATGTTCATGGTAAAGGACAGCAGGGTCCCGCCGTATCGGGCGGCCAGCTCCCGCTGGCGCAGGACCCGGCGGTCACGGGCAAGGAGCACCTGTTCCAAAGTGATCTCGACAGTATGCATAGGTCGTCTCCGGCACCAGGGGTTGGAGCTCCGCCAGGCGGCCCTGGCGCAGCAGCTGACGCACCCGGCTGGCGCTGATGCCCTCCAGCCGGGGGATTTCCTCCACGCGGATGCCCCACTGGGGCAGCAGGGCCTGCATCCGCTGGTTATACCGGGCCGTCACCGGGGAGTAGGGCTCCTGGCCCACGAACCGCCGGGTGATGCCCAGGGCCGGGGCGATGCGCTTTCCGAACAGGGTCAGCTCCAGGTCGCACCGGGCCTGCTCCGGGTCCCCCTGGAGGAAATAGGCGGGGAAGGTGGCCCGGGAGATGATATAGTCCCCGCCGGGGACCACGTCCACGTTGGGAAGGTGCGCCGTGCCCCGGCGCACCAGCTCCAGCCGGTCCGCCGCCGGGAAATCCCCGGTCTCCTCGCTGAGGACAAACACGTACAGGTGGGGACAGCGGGCGGCGGCGTATTCCACCAGGTGCCGGTGGCCCCGGGTGAAGGGATTGGCGTGGCACACCACGGCCCCGCTTTCGCCGTCATACGCCGGAAGGGAGGCGATGTACCGCTCCACGCCGCCCCGGCGGTGCTCCATCATCAGCATGTCCGCCGTTTCCGCCACCGGGAAGAAGCCCAGGCTGCGGAACAGGCGGGCATTTTTCGGCTTGGTATACAGAAACGGGTGGGCCACGCCCCGCCGGGCGGACTCCTCCAGCAGGGCGGTGACGATCCGGGCGCAGGCCCCGTCGCCCTCGGCCCAGGGGGCCACGGCGATCTGCTTGAGGACCCGGCCGCTGACGGACCCGCAGGCCAGCAGGGCCCCGCTGTCGGACGACAGCAGGGCCGTGCAGTCGGCGTCTCCCTCGTCCCGGAGCCCGGCGGAGGCCAGCAGGGCCTCATACGCCGGGCGCAGGGACTGGGGCAGCGCCGTTACAATACGCAGATCAGGCATCCTCGTCGATCTGGCGGATCACGTCGATGATGGTGTTGTCGCGGTACATGACCACGCCCACGATGCGGTCCTTATAGCGGATGGGATCGGGCACGCCCACGAGCTTCTCGGCCCGCTTCTGGAGCTGCTGGATGGTGAACACGTGCAGGCCGGCCTTTTCCAGCTTTTCCTTCACGTCGGGCCGCCGGGGATTCACGGCGATGCCCTGGTCGGTGACCACCACGTCCACCACGTCGCCGGGGGTGACCACGGTGTTGACATGCTTGACCACGGTGGGGATGCGGCCCCGCGTCAGGGGAGCCACCACCACGGAGAGGCTGGCCCCCTCCGCCGTGTCGGGATGGCCGCCGATGGCGCCGCGGATGACGCCGTCGGAGCCGGTGAGGACGTTGACGTTGAAGTCGGTGTCGATCTCCAGGGCGGAGAGGATCACGAAGTCCAGCTGGTCCACGGCGGCGGCCACCATGTGGCTGGCGTAGTAGCTGGCGCTGATCTGGTGGTGGAAGTGGTTGTTTTTCAGGCTCTTGGCGGCGGCCAGGTCGAAGCTCTGCACGTCCAGGATGCGGTCGATGAGGCCCTCCTCGTGCATGGCGGCGATCTGGCCGGTGATGCCGCCCAGGGCGAAGCGGCAGTGGATGTTCTGGTCAATCATCTTCTGGCGCAGGAACCGGGCGGTGGCCAGGGACGCGCCGCCGGAGCCCATCTGCATGGAGAAGCCGTCGTACAGATAACCGGCGGCCTCGATGACGTTGGCGGCGGTTTTGGCGATCAGCAGCTCCTTGGGGTCCTTGGTATAGCGGGTGGCCCCGGACATGATGCCCTTGGGGTCGCCGATGTCGTCGGTCATGACCACATAGTCCACCTCAAACTCGGGGATGGCCCAGGGGGCGTTGGGATAGGCCACCAGGTGGTTGGTGATGACGATGACGTTGTCGGCATAGGTGGCGTCGGTGCGGGCATAGCCCAGGGAGCCGCAGGCGATGCCGTCCTCGTCGTCCCGGCTGTAGCCGTTGGCGTTGCCGTAGGGGTCGCAGGAGGGAGCACCCAGGAAGGCCACGTCAATGTGCAGGTCACCGGAGCGGATGGCGCTGGCCCGGCCGCCGTGGGACCGGAACACCACCGGGCAGTCGATGAGGCCCCGGGACACCTGCTCGGCCAGCTCGCCCCGCATGCCGGAGGTCTCGATATGGGTGATGACGCCGTTCTGGATGTGGCGGATCAGGGGGGCGTGGACCGCGGCCAGGGAGCTGGCCGCCAGGGTCAGGTTTTTATAGCCCATTTCCGCCAGCTTATCCACCACGGTGTTGATGATGTGGTCGCCGTTGCGGAAGTGGTGGTGGAAGCTGATGGTCATGCCGTCCTTCAGGCCGGTGCGGCGGATGGCCTCCTCCAGGGAGGGCACCAGCTTGTTCTGACGGGTGGAGCGGGCCTGGAAGGTGGCGGTGTTCTTCTCCCGCGCGCCGTGATACGGCCCGTGGTTGCTGATCTCGTGGATATGCGGGATCTTTTCAAGCTCGATCATGTCAAATCTCCTCCACTTCGTCGATCTTGCTGCCGGCCTCGTACAGGTCCAGCAGGCGCTTGGCCCGGGTGACCACGGGCTTGTCGATCATCTTGCCCTTGAGGCTGGCCACGCCGCTGCCCCGGGCGTTGGCCTCGGCGATGGCGTCCATAATGGCCCGGGCCTTGTTCAGGTCCTTCTCGCTGGGCATGAACACATGGTGCAGAGGCTCGATCTGGCGGGGATTGATAACTGACTTGCCGTCGAAGCCCAGCTTCTTGATGAGGGTGGCCTCGGCGATGAAGCCCTCCTCGTTGTTGACGTCGGAATACACCGTATCCAGGGCGGCGATACCGGCGGAGCGGGCGGCGTTGAGGATCATACAGCGGGCAAACAGCAGCTCGATGCCGTCGGAGCGGGTGGTTTTCAGGTCGGTGACATAGTCCTCGGCTCCCAGGGCGATGCCGATGAGGCGGTCGCTGGCGTGGGCGATTTCGGCGGCGTGGAGGACGCCATTGGCGCTTTCAATGGCGGCCATCATGCCGGTGGTGCCCACGGGGATCCCGGACTCCCGCTCGATGCGCTCGATCTCCCGCTCGCAGTCGATAACGTCCTGGGCGCTGTCGGTTTTGGGCAGGCGCACCACCTGGACCCCGGCCCGGACCACGGCCTCCAGGTCCTTGATGCCCAGGCCGCTGCTCAGGTCGTTGATGCGGACCACGGTCTCCTTGGAGCCGAAGTGCAGGGTTTTCAGGGCGTTATACACCAGGAAGCGGGCGGTGTCCTTTTCGGTATAGGCCACGGAGTCCTCCAGGTCGAACATGATAGAGTCGGCCCCGTAGATATGGGCGTCGCGGATCATGCCGGGGTTGTTGCCGGGCACGAACATCATACTGCGGCGCAGTCTGTCTTTCACATACATGTTATTTGACCTCCCATTCATAGGCGTCGGACTGGGCGGACCGGAAAATGGCGGCGGTGACCCGGGCCCGGACGGTGCAGTCCAGGGCGCCCTTGTCCACGGCGGTAACCTCGGCATTCTCAATGCCGTAGTGGGTCAGGGTGTCCCGGATGACGGCCTCGATCTGGCGGCCGAACTGCTGCAGGACGTTGCTGGTCAGGCTGATCTGGATGCCGCCGGACTGGGCGGGCTCCAGAGTGACCATGATGTCGTTGGACTCCATGGTGCCGGCGGTGGCGGTGATGAGCAGGTTCATTTCTCTGCCTCCCTTTTTTACAGCTTCGCGGCCAGACGGTCGTGGATCGCGCCGATGAATTCGCTGCTGTTGACGGCGGTGACGGGGGTGCCTTCATCCACCAGGCCCACCAGGTCCTTGGTCATGATGCCGGCGCCCAGGGTCTCAAAGCAGGCGGCCTCCAGCTTGTCGGCAAAGGCGGCCAGGTCGGTCAGGCCGTCCAGCTGGCCCCGCTTGCGCAGAGCGCCGGACCAGGCGAAGATGGTGGCCATGGGGTTGGTGGAGGTCTGCTCGCCCTTCAGGTGCTTGTAGTAATGCTTGGTGACGGTGCCGTGGGCGGCCTCATATTCGGTGGTGCCGTCGGGGGACACCAGAACGGAGGTCATCATGGCCAGGCTTCCGAAGGCGGTGGACACCATGTCGCTCATGACGTCGCCGTCATAGTTCTTGCAGGCCCAGATGAACCCGCCCTGGCTGCGGATGACCCGGGCCACGGCATCGTCGATGAGGGTATAGAAATAGGTGATGCCCAGTTCGTCGAACTTGGCCTTGTAGCTTTCAAACTCCTCCTCGAACACCTTCTTGAACTCGCCATCGTAGACCTTGGCGATGGTATCCTTGGTGGAGAACCACAGGTCCTGCCGGGTGTCGATGGCATACTGGAAGCAGGCCCGGGCGAAGGAGCGGATGCTCTTTTCCTTGTTGTGGGCGCCCTGCCACACGGCGGGACCGTCCACCTTCTGCACCAGCAGGGTCTTTTCCTCGCCGCTCTGGCCCTTGAAGGTCATGGTGCACTCGCCGGGCTCGGTGGTGTACATGTCCACGCTCTTATACACGTCGCCGTAGGCGTGACGGGCGATGGTGATGGGCTTTTTCCAGTTCTTCACCACCGGGTGGATGCTGTCGATGAGGATGGGGGCACGGAACACGGTGCCGTCCAGGATGGAGCGGATGGTGCCGTTGGGGCTTTTCCACATCTGGGTCAGCTGGGGATATTCCTCCATGCGCTGCTTGTTGGGGGTGATGGTGGCGCACTTCACGGCCACGCCCAGGCGGCGGGTGGCGTTGGCGGCGTCCACGGTGACCTGATCCTGGGTCTCGTTGCGGTGCAGCAGGCCCAGGTCATAATACTCGGTTTTCAGGTCCACAAAGGGCAGGATCAGCTGGTCCTTGATCATCTGCCACAGGATGCGGGTCATTTCGTCGCCGTCCATCTCCACCAGGGGGGTGACCATCTTGATTTTTTCCATGAGCGATATTTCCTCCTTCAATATTCCGGGGCGGTTTGTATGGTTCGGGGTGCCCGGGAGGCGGGAAGCCTCCCGGGCGGGGGTATATTACATGAGGGTCCCAAAAGCCTCGCAGAGTTTGCCGCCCGCAGGCGGCAAAGCAAGTTTAATCCGTTTTTTGCGGCGGCGTGTACGTCGCAAAAAACACTTCTCAGTCTGCAAGTGTGGAATTTGTTCGCCCATGGCGAACAAATTATGCGCGCGGCAGACTGCAAGCCTTTTGTCAAAAAAGGGCTTCGCCCTTTTTTGACAAGCTGATTACATTCTGGCGGCGTAGTAGTTCATCAGGCAGCCGTCCAGGATGATCTCCTTCTCATCCTGGGTCAGGCCCCGGACGTGGAGCAGCAGGTCATGGGTGCTGCCGTCGCGGCAGATGACCTGGGCGGGGATGTCCTCTGCGCCGTTTTCGATGGCGGCCCGGATGCCGGGGACGAACACGCAGTCGCCGGGCTGATAGTCGAAGGGCGTGCCCTGGTCGATGGTGAAGGGCAGGATGCCCCAGTTGATGCAGTTGCTGCGATAGCGCTTGGTGGCGTATTCATAGCAGATGTTGGCGAAGCCGCCCAGGACCTTCTGGCAGGAGGCGGCCTGCTCCCGGGCGGAGCCGTCGCCGGGCTTGTTGGCAAACACGCAGGAGCCGAACTGGGTGGTCTGGGCCAGGGCCTGGGCATCGCCCACGCGGCCCAGGGTCTCCAGCAGGGAGGCGGGGACCTGACCGCTGCGGCGCTGGGCCTCCCGGGCGGCTACATCCTTGGCCCGGGGCACATACTCCGGCACCCGGCGGGACAGGGTGAACTCCGCCAGACGCAGGGGGTTGGAGCGATAGGAGGAGGTCTCGCCGGAGGGGATCAGCTCGTCGGTGGTGGTGACGGGATCGTGGATCACGGCGGCCAGCTCCACCAGCAGGTTCTCGGTGAGATTGTACATCTTGGGCCAGTCGGTGATGTTGGGGCCCATCACCAGCTCCACGCTGGGATCGGCTTTGCCGAAGCCGTAGTACAGGCGGTTGTCATACACTTCCTTGTCGAAGTGGTACTCGTGGTGGACGGGGGTGTATTCCACGTCGGTGGCGGCGGTGATGCGTCCGCCGTTGGCGGCGGTGGCGGCGATGGACCGGGCGTCCATCAGGCACACGGCGGCAAACTGCCCCTCGCCGGGCTTGGAGCCCTCGCGGTTGGGGAAGTTGCGGGTGGTGTGCCGCAGGGACAGGCCGTTGTTGGCGGGCACGTCCCCTGCGCCGAAGCAGGGACCGCAGAAGCTGGGCTTGATGATGGCGCCGGAGGCCAGCAGGTCGGCGGTGGAGCCCACCTTCATCAGCTCCAGAGACACGGGCACGGAGGTGGGGTACACGTCGAAGCTGAAGGCGCCGGAGCCGGTATAGTGGCCGCGGACGATATCCGCTGCCTCGGTGATGTTGTCAAACAGACCGCCGGAGCAGCCGGCGATGACGCCCTGGTCGGCCCAGACAGCGCCGTCGTGGATCTTGCCGGTGAGCTGGGGGTTGGCCTTGGGGAAGCGGCGCTTGGCATCGGCCTCCACCTTGGCCAGCAGCTCCTGGGCATTTTCCAGGAACTCGTGGATGGTCCAGGCGTTGGAGGGGTGGAAGGGCAGGGCAATCATGGACTCCATCTTGGACAGGTCGATGGTGATCATCTTGTCATAATAGGCGTCCTGGCCCGGGTGCAGGGGCTTGTAGTCCTCCGGGCGCTTGTGGGCCTCGTAGAAGCCCTGGGTGACCTCATCGGTCTCCCAGATGGAGGACAGACACGTGGTCTCCGTGGTCATCACGTCGATGCCGTTGCGGAAGTCGATGGGCAGACTCTTGATGCCGGGACCGGCAAATTCCAGCACGCAGTTGTTCACAAAACCGCTTTCAAAGGTGGCCTTCACCAGGGCGATGGCCACGTCGTGGGGGCCGATGCCCTGCCGGGGCTTGCCGGTGAGATACACCAGCACCACCTTGGGCATGGGGGTGTCCCAGGTGTTCTTCAGCAGCTGCTTGGCCAGCTCCGGGCCGCCCTCGCCCACGGCCATGGTGCCCAGAGCGCCATAGCGGGTGTGGGAGTCGGAGCCCAGGATCATGGAGCCGCACTTGGCCATCTGCTCCCGGGCGTAGGAGTGGATCACGCTCTGGTTGGCGGGGACGTAGATGCCGCCGTACTTCTTGGCGGCGGACAGGCCGAACATATGGTCGTCCTCGTTGATGGTGCCGCCCACGGCGCACAGGCTGTTGTGACAGTTGGTCAGGGCATAGGGAATGGGGAATTCCTTCATGCCGGAGGCCCGGGCCTGCTGGATGATGCCCACATAGGTGATGTCGTGGGATACCATGGCGTCAAAACGGATACGCAGCTGCATGGGATCCGGGGACACGTTGTGGGCCTGCAGGATCTGCCATGCCATGGTCCGGCGGCGGGCTTCCTCCTGGGCCGTGGCCGCCGTCTCCTGGGGAACGCCGTTTACCAGGTACATGCCGTGGTCGGTGAGCTGGATCATAATGGATTTACCTCCTACACATTTCCTCTGCGGCGGGCGCAGAGTCCTTCTTTTTCTGGTCCGTGTTAAATGTAGCACACCCGCCCGGGGTTGTGAATCGGTTTTCCGCAAAAATCCCGCCCGGGGCGCATTTTCTCCATTAAGCACATGAAAACACCGAATGGTTTGGTAAAAATGCGTTCCGTGCAGGGCAGACTTGCAAAATGTTTCGTCAGAATAGAATCTGTAGCCCGGTTTACAAAATCACAGGGCGGGCGTCCGGTTTCATACTGCAAAACCGGCAAGGGAAATTGCACAAATTTTCCGTCTCAAGGATAAACTTGCGACACCTGTGCGTATGGGACAAACAAAAAGAGGGGGAATACACGATTCCACGCTTTAACTTGACAAAGGGATTGGCATATGATAAGCTGATAGAGTTTACAGCACGTCAACTATATAAAGGAGGTCATTTGATATGCGTGTTCGCGATATGGAGATCGGTGAGGTGCAGGAGCGGTTTGCCAACCTGGTGTGGGACCATGAGCCCATCCCCTCCGGCCAGCTGGTGAAGCTGTGCGAGCAGGAGCTGAACTGGAAAAAGCCTACCACCTATACGGTGCTGCGGAAGCTGTGCGAAAAGGGGCTGTTCCGGAATGAGGACGGCCTGGTGTCGGCGGTGCTGACCCGGGAGCAGTTTGCCTCCCGCCGCAGCGAGCAGTTTGTGGACAACGCCTTCCACGGCTCCCTGCCGGCCTTTGTGGCGGCCTTTACCGCCCAGAAGGGCCTGTCTGCCCAGGAGGCAGAGGAAATTCAGCAGATGATCGACAAATTCCGGAAGGAGGAGTGACCGTGCTGAGCCGGATCTTCCTGGCGGTGGCGGGTATGAGCGCCAACGCCGGACTTCTGGTGCTGGCCATCCTGGCGGTGCGGCTGGTGACCCGGCGGCGGATGCCCAAGTGGGGCAACTGCCTGCTGTGGGGGCTGGTGGCGGTGTGCCTGATGTGCCCGGTGCTGCCGGAAAGCGTTCTCAGCGTCCGGCCCCAGCCGGGGCAGGCGGCGCTTCCCGCCGCCGCGGCCATGGAGACGGCCTCCCCCGGAGCGGGGATCACCCTGACGGACCTGGCCTGGGTATGGCTGGTGGGCATGGCGGCGGTGCTGGGCTGGGCGGCTGTGAGCTATCTGCGGCTGCGGCGGCAGGTGGCGGCCTCCATCCGGGTGGGGAAGCAGGTTTACCTCTGCGACGACATCTCCTCCCCCTTTATTCTGGGCATTTTCCGGCCCCGGGTGTATCTGCCCTCGGGGCTGGAGGGGGAGACCCTGCAAAGCGTGCTGCGCCACGAGGGGGCCCATCTGCGCCGCCGGGACCACTGGTGGAAGCCGCTGGGCCATCTGCTGGTGGCGGTATACTGGTTCCACCCCCTGATCTGGGCGGCGTATGTCCTGCTGTGCCGGGACATTGAGCTGGCCTGCGACGAGCGGGTGGTGCGGGATATGAACCGGGCCCAGCGGGCCGCCTATTCCCAGGCCCTGCTGGACTGCGCCATGCCCCGGCGGCGCAGGCTGGTGCTGTGTCCCCTGGCCTTCGGCGAGGTGGGGGTCCGGGACCGGGTGAAGTCGGTGCTGCACTATCGCCGCCCCGGGGTGTGGCTGTCGGCGGCGGCGGTGCTGCTGTGCGCCGCGCTGGCCATGACCTTCCTCACGGAGCCAAAGCCCGCCCGGATCGAGGTATCCCCGGAGGCCGCCGGTCAGATGGACCCCGACCGGCTCCGGGAGACCAGCTCCAAGGCCCTGATCGTCGCCACCACCCTGGACCCCGCCGCCCAGCGGATCAGCTACACGGTGCAGCTGACGGAGGAGCCGGAGGACTGGATCACCCAGAAGCAGTGGTACGGCGTGGCCAGCTACGCCGACGTGGAGATTTTCTACCCCACGGAGGGGTCTTACTATCGGCAGACGGACGTGCCCCATCTGCGGTTTTACGAGTGGGGCCTTGCCGACCAACCCACGAACCTGGAGTCCCAGCGTCCGGACATGGGCACCCGATACAATGACTACATCGTGGATTCCGTAACGGTGCTCAGCGTGGACGGGGTGCTGCGCTCGACCTTCCGCCGGGTGGGCCAGTCCCTGCTGCTGGAGGAGGACCCGCGTTACTCCGGCGGCAGCGTGTCCTTCCAAGCCTGGCTGCAATAAGATTTATTACATAACGGAAATCAAAGAAGGAGGGAAGGCCGTATGTTTGCCAGACACGGCATTCAGAACGCCCTGCGCACCCGCAGGCGATCGGTGGCATTTCTGCTGCTGATGACCCTGCTGGTGACGCTGCTGGGCACATCCCTGGGGCTAAGCTTCGCCCTGCAGGAGACCCTGCGCCAATGCCGGGAGAATTATTCCACCATCGGACTGGTGGAGTATTTGGGCCCGGGCTATCCCAGCACCACCAAGGTGGTGGCGGACGCCGGGGAGGTCCTGGCGGAATTTGAGGAAAAGCTGGACCGGGAGGATCCGGCCCTGGTGGCCTGGGAGCCCACCCGCATGGCCCTGGGCTATACTCCGGACCTGGGCATGCTGACCAACCGTCTCCTGCTGAAGGACCGGTTTGTGGCCATGGTGAAGGTGCGGGAGCTGGTCACACTTCACGTCCCGGCGGAGGATGGCTCCGGCTGGACCATCGATGAAAACGGGAACATAGTGGAGGAAACTCCTCGTCCCGCTTATGACCGGGTGCTTCCGCTCTATGACGCCATCATCAGCCGCATGCTGTATACCGGCCAGCGCATGGTGGACGGCTCGCCGGTACTGCTGGAGATCCCGGGGGAGGCCAACATGTACATTCCCGGCCAGGACTATGTGCCTCCGGCAGACAGCATCTGGGTCCCCGGGCACTACTATCTGCTCCACGGCTCCTATGCCGAGTCCAGCCTGATGGGTGCATCATACATGCAGCTGTCCATGGGGCAGTATGAGCTGGACGGGGTAGACACCGGCGTCACCGATGTGCTGGACGTCACCCAGCCCGACGGCACGCCGCCCAAGCTGGACGGCTCCACGGGCATCGAGAAGGTGGCCCAGACCTATCAGGTCACGACCCACTCCCTGACGGTGCAGGCCACGGACCGGCCGGCGGACCTGCTGCCCTTTCAGCAGGGGGATCTGACCCTGGCAGAGGGCGCATACTATACCGCAGGCGGCAAGGGCTGCCTGATCTCTCAGGCGGTGGCCAAGGATCTGGGCCTGTCCGTGGGGGACAGTCTGCCCCTGTCCCTGGCGGTGCGAAAGAATACCCTGATCCCCTACAGCTATTGGGCCGGGGAGGGCTTCGACGCGGAGGATACCTATACCGTCAGCGGTATTTTCTCCGCCAATGAAGAATACGAGACCACGGTCTATATCCCCGTCCGGAACGATATCGATATGCAGCAGAACCACTGCTCCTTCACGCTGGGGCAGCTGCAGCTGAAAAACGACCTGGCCCAGGAGTACATCGAGCGTCTGGAAAAGGATCTGCCGTCCTCCATCCGCGTCACCGTGTATGACCAGGGCTATGCCGCCGTGTCCCAGGCGCTGGAGGACATGCTGCGGCTGGTGCAGATCATCGCGGGCGTGTGTCTGGCGGCGGGACTGGGCTTTCTGGTGCTGTTCGGCTATCTGCTGGTGTTCCGTCAGCGGGGTATTGGCCGCACCATGATCCGGGTGGGCGCTGCCCGGCGGAACGTACATACCTATTTCCTGTTCTGTGCCGGAACGGTGGCCCTGCCGGCGGCGGGACTGGGCCTGATCCTCAGCCGCTTCGTGTGCCTGGGGGTGCTGAAGCTGCTGGAGGTGGTGCTGGACGGCGCCACGTCCCTGGACCTGTATTACAGCAACACCGCCCTGGCCATGCATCGCTCCGCCACAGAGTATCTGGCGGCTCCCGGCTGGGGAGCTCTGGCCGTCATCGCCCTGGGGACCCTGGCGCTGGCGCTTCTGTCCTGCCTGGTGTTCAGTGTGGTCAGCCTGGAGCGGCGGCACAAAAAGCGCCGCCGGGAGAGCCGCGCCGCCCAGGGTACGCCGTCCCGTCCCCTGCGGGGCGGTCCCCGGACCTATGCGCGGCTGTCGGTGCTGCGGGGCGGCTTCCGCTCCCTGGCGCCGGTGCTGGCAGGCGTGTGCGCGGCCGTCCTGTTCTGCCAGCTGTCGGGTATCGTTATCCGCTATGACGGACAGCTGCGGGACCTGCGGGCAAACAGCTCTGTCCGGGGCAATATGACGGACATCAGCGGCAAGTATACCACCGGCCTGGTGCTGGATGAGCAGGTGCTGGACCAGATCGGCCAGCTGCCCGGCGTCAGTGAGCTGACAAGGCTGACGGCCACGCCCTACTATTTCGCGGGAGTGTACCGGGGCAGCGAGCTGGTGGCCGGACCCGGCCTGCCGCCCCAGCCCACCACCACCTTTGAGAGCGAACGGTATATGGCGAATCTGTCCTCCGGGCCGGACCTGGTGTTTATCGACCGGCTGGAGGGTGCGCCGGAGTTTATGTACAGCACGTCCATCGAGACCCAGTGGCTGGAGGGTTACGATTCCAGCTGCTTCCAGATGGATTGGGATGCGTCGTTGGACCCGGAAACGGCAGAGAATCGGTGCGTCATCTCTATGGACATGATGGACCAGTACGGCATCCGGCTGGGCGACTGGATCTGGCTGGAGGTTCGGTGCTCGAGCGCTTACAGCTACAGCAGAAGCCAGATAGGCCTCCGTGTGGTGGGCGCTTATGCCCAGACGGGCCGGGCCAACAATATCTACACGAACCTGAGCATGCTGCGCTACCCCTATGCATACGACGAGGATCTGGAGCTCTGCACCCTGGGCGGCGTCTACCTGGCCAAGTCCATCAGCGGCGCCACGTTTAAAATCGCTGACTGCACAGATCTGACGGCGGTGAAGCAGGCCCTGTACGACATGGAGCTGTCCGCCGTGGGCAAGCTCCGGGCCGTCCGGAACTTCGTCATCATCAACGACGCGGCATACCTGAACACGGAGCGGGCCGCCGCCCAGCGCCTGTGGTACATGCAGCACCTGTTCCCGGTGGTGTACGCCATCGCCCTGGGCCTGGCATATCTGATCGCGTTCCTACAGGTGCAGTCCCGGCGGAAGGAGCTGCGCACCATGCGCAGCGTAGGCGCGGACAGCCGCACCGCCTATTGGAGCCTGTATTGGGAGCAGCTGATGCTGGCGGCCCTGGGGGCCGTGCTGGGGGCGGGCCTGTGCCTGGCTCTGGGCTGGGGCACCGCCCTGGGCCTGGGCCTTACTGCCGCCTTCGCCGGGCTGTGGCTGCTGGGAGCCCATGTGGCTCTGCGCAGGGCCAACAGCCGCCATATTCTGAAAAACCGCAGGGAGGTTGAATGATATGTCCATTCTGGAACTGAAAGATGTCTGCTATAGCTACAGTGCGGAAAAGCCGGTGCTGCGGGGCATGAACTGCACCTTTGAATGCGGCACGCTGTACGCCCTGGTGGGCAAATCCGGCGCGGGCAAGAGCACGCTGCTGAGCCTGATGGCGGGGCTGGACCTGCCGGAAAGCGGCCAGGTGCTGTTTGAGGGCACCCCCACCGGCGACATGGACCTGGACGAGTACCGCCGCCGGAAGGCCGCGGTGATCTATCAGGATTTCGCCCTGTTCCCCATGCTGACGGCCCTGGAGAACATCGAGTATCCCATGGAGCTGTGCCATGTGGACGCCAAGGAGGCCCGGCAGCAGGCCCTGGAGCTAGCCCGGCGGGTGTCCCTGCCGGAGGAGCTGCTGGACCGCTATCCCACCCACATCAGCGGCGGCGAGCAGCAGCGGGTGGCCATCGCCCGGGGCCTGACCATGGACCGGCGGCTGCTGCTGGCGGACGAGCCCACCGGCAACCTGGACAGCGAGAACAGCGACAACATCATTGACCTGCTGCTGAAGCTGGCCCATGACGAAAACCGCTGCGTCATCGTGGTGACCCACGACCTGTCCGTAATGGACCGGGCCGACGTGGTGTACCGCATCAACGACGGCCTGCTGGAGCGCCGGTAACGGGAAAACGCAGGTAAATCGCAGACGAATCGCAGATAGCAATAGGGAGAGGCTTCGGCCTCTCCCTATTGCTGTCCGCCCGCGATGACCGGAAATCCCCTTGCCATGTCATTGCGAAACCAGTCCGCGGACTGGTTGTGGCAATCCGTATCCCCTGCCCCGGCCCGCTGAGGGCAGCGGGCCCTACGGACTTGGCTCTCCCTCTGGGAGAGCTGTCACCGAAGGTGACTGAGAGTGCCTGTAGGGGCTTCTGAATGGTATGATCGATCTGTTCGCATTTTTCCCTCTCATACCAAAACCTGTTAAAAAGCTTGAAAAGCTTTTTATAGCACCGAAGGTGCGTCAGGTTTTGTATGAGACGCCACAGCGTGTTTTCACACGCTGTGCGTGCGCGTAGCGCACGGGATTCCTGATTAAATTTTTTAATCAGGAATCAGTATCAGTCGGCTGCGCCGACAGCTCCCCCAAGGGGGGGAGCCAAGAGACGTCGCTTCGGCGATTTCCCGGTTCACCGGATCTCGATGGCCCCTACCGGACAGCTGTCCGCCGCCTCCTGGGCCGCCAGCCGGCACTCCTCCGGCACCGGGCCGCTGATGGCCCGGGCGGGTTCCCCGGGATCCAGGGTGAACACGTCCGGGCACACCGCCGGACACAGCCCGCACTGGATGCACGTTTTCGCATGGACCATAGCCTGCATATTCCGCCCCTCCTTTCCGTTGATCTGCCCATAGTCTGCCCCGTTTCCCGGGGAATTATCGCCTGCTGCCTTGCCCGGGGCAGCAAATCATGCTATACTGGCCTCATATGTATAAAAAGGAGTGCATTTCCATGTCTGATACCATCGCCGCCATTGCCACGGCCCCGGGGCCGTCGGCCATCGGGGTGGTGCGCCTGTCCGGACCGGACACCTGCGCCGTGCTGGACCGGGTGTTCCGCCCGAAAAACGGCCGCCCCATGTCCCGGCAGGAGCCCCGCCGCCTGGTGCTGGGGGACGTGCTGGACCGGGACGGCCAGGTCATCGACAGCGCCCTGGCGGTGCTGTTCCCCGGCCCCGGCAGCTACACCGGCCAGGACTGCGGCGAGCTGCAGTGCCACGGAAGCCCAGTGGTGCTGGACGCGGCCCTGGCCGCCATGCTTGCCGCCGGAGCCCGCCAGGCCAAGGGCGGCGAGTTCACCCGCCGGGCCTTTCTCAACGGCCGCATGGACCTTTTGCAGGCGGAGGCCGTGGCGGACCTGATCGACGCCGAGACCGCCCAGGCCGCCCACAATGCCGTGGGCCAGCTGGAGGGGGTCCTCAGCCGCACCGTGGCGGAGATTTATGACGGCCTGATGGCCATTGTCTCCCGGTTTTACGCCGTGGTGGACTATCCCGACGAGGACATCGGCGACCTCCAGCGGGAGGATATGCTGGATACCCTCCGCCGCGCCGAAAACCGGCTGGAGGAGCTGCTGGCCACCTTCTCCCGGGGAAAGCTCCTGAAATTAGGGGTCCCCACGGTGATCCTGGGCCGCCCCAACGTGGGCAAGTCCTCCCTGCTCAACGCCCTGCTGGGCTATGACCGGGCCATCGTCACCGACGTGGCCGGCACCACCCGGGACACGGTGGAGGAAAAGGTCCGGGTGGGCCATGTGCTGCTGCGCCTGTGCGACACGGCGGGCATTCACCAGACGGAGGACGCCGTGGAGAAGATCGGCGTGGAGCGGGCCCGGGCCGCGGCCCGCCAGGCTTCCCTGGCCCTGCTGGTGCTGGACGGCTCCAGCCCCCTGACCGACGCCGACCGGGAGGCCATGGACCTGGCCCGGCAGGCGCCCAATCTGCTGGTGGCAGTGAACAAATCCGACCTGCCCCGGGCGGTGGACATCGGCCGCCTGGCCGACGAGTTCGACAACGTGGTGTCCCTGTCCGCCCGCAGCGGCGAAGGGGTGTCCGTCCTGTGCGACGCCATCGGAGCCATGTACCCCGCCGGGGAGGGCCGCCCCGGGGAGCTGCTGACCAACGCCCGCCAGGCCGACGCCGTGTCCCGGGCTCTGGCCTCCGTCCGCAGCGCCCGCAGCGCCCTGCGCATCGGCATGACCCCGGACGTGGTGCTCACCGATGCCGAGGCCGCCCTGGAGGCTCTGGGGGAGCTGAACGGAAAACATATCCGGGACGACCTGATCCAGACCATTTTCTCCCGCTTCTGCGTGGGAAAATAAAAGGCCGCAAAACACACCGGGGCAGCACTCTCCTGCCCCGGCCTGTCCCGGGAAAAAATCGGGACAAAACCCGGCTTTTGCGGGATGTCCCGCCGGAAACCGGGACAATTCTGGCCAAAACCGGCGGAAATCCAAAATTTATTCTTTACAACCGGCGCATTTTGTGCTATCGTATCAGAGTACGCTGTGTGCGTGCCATGCCCCTTGCCTTAGTCCCGTGGATGCTCTGCCTGTCCCGGCACTCAGGATGCGGGCGCAATAAAAGAAAGGTGGAAACACAACTATGATGCTGAAAGATCAGAAGACCTCCATCATCGAGGCCAACCGCACCCACGAGACCGACACCGGTTCCCCCGAGGTCCAGGTTGCTATCCTCACCGAGCGCATCAACCAGCTCACCGCGCACCTGAAGGTTCATCCCCATGACTTTCACAGCCGCCGCGGCATGCAGATGATGATCGGTAAGCGCCGTCGTCTGCTGGACTATCTGGCCAAGAAGGACATCAAGCGTTATCGTGCCCTGATTGCCAAGCTGGGTCTGCGTAAGTAAGCTGAAGACAGGGTGGTGTGCCCCGTGCGCACCACCCTTCTTTCACACCATCCCTGCCCGCGTGCGGAGCCGATCAAAGCCTTTAGCAGTTGAAAAAACGCCGGAATTCCGGATTTTCCGGCATTTTTTCAAGTGCTAAACGGCCCCGGCTCCCATGCGGAAAATCCAAATGAAAAGGAGCCAAACCATGTCTACCATCATCACCCACCGGCAATTCCCCCATTACCACAAGTATACCATGGACCTGGCGGGCCGCCCCCTGACCCTGGAGGTGGGCAAGCTGGCCGAGCTGGCCAACGCCGCCGTTATGGTCACCTATGGCGAGACCAGCGTGCTGTGCTGCGTCACCGCCGCGCCCCGTCCCCGGGACGGCATCGACTTCTTCCCCCTGAGCGTGGACTTTGAGGAGAAGCTGTACGCCGTGGGCCGCATTCCCGGCAGCTTCAACCGCCGGGAGGGCCGCCCCGGCGAGAAGGGCATCCTCACCAGCCGGGTCATTGACCGGCCCATCCGCCCCCTGTTCCCCCACGACTTCCGCAACGATGTGTCCGTAATGTGCACCGTCATGAGCGTGGACCACGACTGCTCCCCGGAGATCTGCGGCCTGATCGGCACCTCCGCCGCCCTGGCCATTTCCGACATCCCCTGGAACGGCCCCGTGGGCGCCCTGAAGGTGGGCCTGGTGGACGGCAAGCTGGTGTTCAATCCCACCAGCGAACAGCGCAAGGTCAGCGATCTGGACGTGACGGTGGTGTCCACCGGCAAGAAGGTGGTCATGATCGAGGCCGGCGCCAACCAGGTGCCCAACGACGTGATGTTCGAGGCCATCCGCATGGCCCATGAGGAGAACCAGAAGCAGATTGCCCTGATCGGCCAGATGGTGGCCGAGATCGGCAAGCCCAAGTTCGACTATCCCCACGCGGACTTCGACGAGGAGCTGTTCCAGAAGATCGTGGATGCCACCATGGACCAGGCCAAGGCCGCCATGGACACCGACGACAAGAACGTTCGCGAGGCTCGCTGGAACCAGCTCATCGAAAAATGGCACGAGCTGTTCCTGGAGGACTATCCCGAGATGGATAAGTACCTGGACGAGATCACCTATAAGTTCCAGAAGAAGATCGTCAAGGCCTGGCTGCTGGAGGGCCACCGGGTGGACGGCCGCCAGAAGAACGAGATCCGGCCCCTGGCCGCCGAGGTGGGCGTGCTGCCCCGGGTCCACGGCTCCGGCCTGTTTACCCGCGGCCAGACCCAGGTGCTGAGCGTGGCCACCCTGGATACCCTGTCCGCCAACCAGAAGCTGGACACCATCTGGGAGGAGACCGAGAAGCGGTATATGCACCACTATAACTTCCCCGGCTACTCCGTGGGCGAGGCCAAGCCCGCCCGTTCCCCCGGCCGCCGGGAGATCGGCCACGGCGCTCTGGCCGAGCGGGCCCTGCTGCCGGTAATCCCCCCGGTGGAGGAGTTCCCCTATGCCATCCGCGTGGTGTCTGAGGTGGTGTCCTCCAACGGCTCCACCTCCCAGGGCTCCATCTGCGGCAGCACCCTGGCCCTGATGGACGCCGGTGTGCCCATTTCCGCCCCGGTGGCCGGTATCTCCTGCGGCCTGATCCAGGACGACGACGGCTCCTTCACCACCTTCATCGACATCCAGGGCGTGGAGGACTTCCACGGCGAGATGGACTTCAAGGTGGCCGGTACCAAGAAGGGCATCACCGCCATTCAGATGGACCTGAAGAACGACGGCCTGACCATGGAGATCATCAAGAACGCCCTGGACATCACCTATGACGCCCGGTGCCAGATCCTGGACCAGATCATGCTGCCCTGCATCGCCGAGCCCCGGCCCGAGGTCAGCAAGTACGCCCCCAAGATGATTACCCTGCACATTGACCCCGACAAGATCCGCGAGGTCATCGGCAAGGGCGGCAGCGTCATCCAGAAGATCGTGGCCGAGTCCGGCGCCAAGATCGACATCGACGACGACGGCACCATCCACATTGCCTCCCCCGACGCCGAAAGCTGCGCCATCGCCAAGAAGTGCATCGACGACATCGTGTTCGTGCCCGAGGTGGGCCAGCTGTACTACGGCCGCGTGGTGCGCCTGATGACCTTCGGCGCCTTCGTGGAGCTGGCTCCCGGCAAGGACGGCCTGGTGCACATCTCCAAGCTGGCCGACAAGCGCATCGAGAAGGTGGAGGACGCCTGCAAGGTGGGCGACATGATGTGGGTCAAGGTCACCGAGATCGACGAGAAGGGCCGGGTGAACCTGAGCCACAAGGACGCCATGAAGGAGATCCGGGCCAAGGAAGCCGCCGGCGAGATCATCAAGTAAATAACCGCCGACAGACCGTAAATTCATATGTATATACACCCGCCGATTCCGCGCAACAGAATCGGCGGGTGCTGTCATATACTGGAAACAGACGACACAAAGAGAAAACCTGTCCGTATAGCGCGGACAGGCGCATGGCATGCGTACCACAATATGTGGTCATATCGACAGAAATCTGCACAATATATCACAGAAAAACAATTTCTAAAATTTTTGTGTCGCCCATTGAAAAACAATAAAAGATATGTTAAAATACTAACTTAACAGGTAGGAAGCCCTAACCTTAATGTAGTATAGCTTTGCTGCTAATATACAATATTATACTCTGTCAGGATGGAAAAATCGTTCAAACGGTTGTAAAGGAGGACGCTATGCCGAGAGGAGCACAGCCCAAGGTCGCCGAAAGAGAGAATCGGATGACCTATGCAGCCATCAGGCTGTTTTTGGAAAACGGATATGAACGGACCACCACCGCCGCCATTGCGCAGGCGGCCGGGATGTCCTCATCCGCATTTTTCGCAGTATTCGCCAACAAAGAGGCGCTGCTGCTGAAGCTGACCAAGTGGATGTACGAAAAGCAGTTCGCCGTTACGCACGAGCTGCTGGGGAAGGACTATGACCCGGTGATGTTCTACGCCGTGGAGCCTGCCATCCAGCTGTATATTGCCGAAAAGACCGAGGGGCTGCGGGAGCTGTATGTCTCCTCGTACTCCTATGCGGCCACCGCCAACTATATACACCAGGTGGTGACGGACAAGCTGGTGGATCTGTTCGGGAAGGATCATCCCGGCTATACCCGGCAGGATTTCTATGAACTGGAGCTGGCTACCTCCGGCATGCTGCGCAGCTTCATGGCCCGCAAGTGCGACCGGAGCTTCACCATGGAGCAGAAGCTGCGGCGGTTCCTGACCTGCGGCATGACCATATACGGCGTGGCCCCGGAAAAGCAGCAGGAGGTCATCGACCGGGTGCTGAAAATGGACCTGAAGTCCGTGGCCGATCAGCTGATGGCCCAGGCCATGGCCCAGGCCCAGGAGGAGTTCCAGGAGGCCGAGCGCAAGGGCAAGGCCCTGGAAGCTGCCAGACGTGGCTGATTTTTCCTATATCGTTCTGGACCTGGAGTGGAACCAGCCTCTGAATCCGGACAGCGCCATACGGGAGCCGTTTTTCTTCGACTCGGAGATCATCGAGATCGGGGCCCTGCGGCTGGATGAGCGGTTCCGGGAGACCGGCAGCTTCAAGACCTTCATCCACCCCCGGTTTTATCCCCACATGAACGGTGATGTGGTGCAGCTGACGAAGATCCGGGCCCAGGACCTGGAAAAAGCCCCGGAATTTCCCCGGGCCTATGCCGAGTTCATGGAGTGGTGCGGGGAGGACTGCTGCCTGTGCACCTGGGGGCCGGACGACATTCCGGTGCTGATGGACAACCTGCTGATGCACGGAATGGACGCGGAGATGCCCTGCTGCTATGATCTGCAGCGGATCTTCGGCCACGAGATCATGCGGGACGACCGGCAGTGCTCCCTGGAGCGGGCGATGGAATTGCTGAAGCTGACCCCGGACCGTGCCCACGACGCCCTGAACGATGCGCGGAATACCGTGCAGATCTGCGGGCGGATGGACCTGGATGGGTGCATGGACGAATACGGCCTGCGGTATGTGCAGTATCCCCAGGACCGGGCGGCCGGACTGGTGCAGGGGCGGGTGTATGCCTCCCTGGCCCAGGGCCAGGAGGACCCGGCCATGACGGAGGTGTGCTGCCCCTACTGCGGGGAGACGGTGACCCTGGGCCAGTGGGCCAGGAAGGACCCCCGGACGCTGCTGGCCTATGGCCGGTGCAGTCAGGAGGATGAGCTGTGCGGCATTTATCGCCACACCCGGACGGCGGCGGGCCTGCGCCTGGGCCGCATGGTGCTGGAGATGAACGACGACCTGTGGGACACCTATCAGACCTGCCTGGAGCGGCAGGGATAATTGTTGGAATGTGAAAAGAGGCTCCGGCGCGACGCGCCGGAGCCTCTTTTGTTTGGATTCGTTATTTCATGCGGATGAACAGCACGCCCAGGGTGCCGGGGCCGCAGTGGGAGGTCACGGTGGAACCGGCGGTGGTTTCGATGATCTCCTCAAAATCCGGGGCCAGCTCCAGGATCTTCTGCCGCACGGCCTCCACCGCCTCCGGGGCGCAGCGGGTGTGGGTGATGAACACCCGGTGCTTGTTGATGTCGTCCCGGCCGCGCAGGCGATCGTCGGCATACTACAGCATCACCTTGTCGATGGGGCCGCGATATTTCTTGCCGGGGGTCATTTTGCCGTCCTTCACTTCGATGCAGGGCTTCAGCTTCAGCAGGTTTCCGCCGAAGGCGCTGAGGGCCGAGCAGCGGCCGCCCTTGTACAGATAGTCCAGCCGGTCGATGACGAAGCTGGCCTCCACCCGGGGAGCCAGGTCCGTGCAGGCCTTCTGGATCTCCTCCGCCGTCTGTCCGGCGGCGGCCAGCTCCGCCCCGTGGAGCACCAGCAGGCCCTGGCCGGTGGAGAGGTTCCGGGAATCCACCACATACACCTGGCCGATGTCCGCCGCCGCGATGCAGGCGTTCTGGTAGGAGCTGGAAAAGTCGCTGCTGATGCAGAAGTGCACGATGCTGTACCCCTGCTGGCGCCAGTGGCGGAACTCCCGGACATAGTCAAACACGTTGACGGCGCTGGTCCGGGGCAGCTGCCCGCTGGCTTCCACATAGTCATAGATGGTTTCCGGCGTGATCTCCACGCCGTCGCGGCCCACCTGGTCGCCGCAGTGCACCGACAGGGGGGTGATGGCAATGTCGTACTTTTCGATCAGCTCCGGCGATAAGTCGCAGGTGCTGTCCGAGGTGATCTTTACCTTCATTTGCTGCCTTTCTCCTTACATTAAGGCCCCGGGCCGGGCCCGGCGGCGATTTGAGCAAGAGTTTTTCCCAATTCTTCCTTTCGCGGCGCTTCCAAAACCGCCGTACATGATATTATATCGAAAAAGCCCCCGGGATGCAAGGAAAACTTGCCGTTTGCCCGGGAAAAAGTGCGGCAGTTCTCGTGAACTGCCGCACTTTTGTGATTTTATTCCTCAAAGAGACTGGCCTGGTAGGGCAGGCCCGCCTGGCCGATATTCCGGCGCTGGGCGGCGTTTTCCTCCGTCAGCGCGTCGGTGATAGCCATTTTGCGGATGATGTTCCGCACGGTGGCGTCCAGGGCCGTCCCCTCCCGATAGTCGGCAGGGAAGATGAAGTCCACCCGCCCCTTGGCCAGCAGGTCTTCCACCCCCTGGCGGTTCTCCTGCTGATACACGGCGATGGCCTGGCCGCCATAGGCCCGCATCATCTTCATGCACGGCACGTCGGACAGTCCGTCACCGATGTAGATCATGTTGGTAAAGGGCACCCGCTTGCTGTCGTCGGGCATGGAGTCATTCAGGCTCTTGTCGTCGGACACGTCCAGAACGCCCTTGTTGATGCGATAGACGAACTGGGTCTTGTTGGTGAAGTTCACGTCCAGCTTGGGCCAGGAGGCCAGCCCGTCCCGGTCATAGAAGAACTCACAGGCGTAGATCTCCCGGAACTCCCGGGCGATGCCGCTGCCCTCGATGATCTCCCGCAGGCCGGAGGAGATGACATAGTGCTCCACCTGCACCCCCTGGCTGCGGCCGAAGGCGTTGATGCGTCCGAACCAATCCGCCACCCCGGGGAACAGCTCCAGGCTATGCCCGCACCGCACCAGAAACTCCCGGTCCAGCCGGATGTTCTGGGTCCGGCACTCGGCGATCATGGTGTACATATACGCCAGAAGTCCGTCCATGCGGTTCTCCCGGCCAAAATCGTTGGCCTTTTTCCAGAACTCCGCCGGGGTATAGCCCAGGGCCGGGATAAAGGCGTAGTCCTCCATATCCGTGGTGCACAGGGTCTTGTCAAAGTCATACAGCAGGGCCACGATGGGCGTCATACTGCCACCTCCTTGCAGATAAGGCAAAAGCGGCCGCCGGGCCGCTTTTGTTTGTGGATTCACCGCCGGTCGCCGCCGTTATAGTTGCGGCCAAACTGCAGGTCCTCCAGATTCAGCTTGAAATCCAGGGGGAAGGGAGACTCCTCCTCTTTCTTCTCCTCCTGCGGCTCCTCATGGGACTCCTCCAGGGACTCCTCATGGGGCTGGGCTTCTGCGGCAGGTTCCGGCTGGGGGGCTTCCTCCTGAGGGACAGGCTCCGCGTCTGCCACGGGCACGGCGTCCTCCTCCGGGGCAGGCAGGATCACCGCCTCGTTCTCCGGCTGCTGGTCCTGCTGGTTCTCCTGTTCCCCCCGCTCCTGCGGGGCATTGCGCTCCGGCAGAGAGTCCAGGAAGGTCAGCTGACGGGCGCACAGCTCCCGGCTACGGCGGATGAAGTCCGCCGTCTCGTTCTGGGCCGCCGCCAGCTTCTCCCAGGAATCCCGGATCTCCTGCTGGAGCTGCCGGGCCTGGATATCCGCCTCGCCCCGAGCGTCGGCAAGGATCTGCTCCGCCTGGGCCTGGGCATCGGCGATGGTTTTTTCTTTTTCCGCCTGGGCGTCGGCCACCATCTGGGCCGCCATCTTCTGGGCCGCCAGCAGGGTGGAACGCATGGCGTCCTCGGTGGCGCGGTATTCCTCCACCTTTTCCGCCAGCATCTTCAGCTTGGCCTTCAGGGTGGTGTTGTCCTTATACAGAGCGGTATAATCCTCCGTCAGACCGTCCAGAAACTCGTCCACAGCCGTCATGTTGTATCCGCTGGTCAGGCCGGTAGACTTGGGAAACGTCTTTTCGGAAACTTCCTGGGGTGTGTACATGCTCTATCCCTCCGTTATATCCTGTTTCGGCGGTATTCCTCCACCTTTTCCGCCAGCATCTTCAGCTTGGCCTTCAGGGCGGCGTTCTCCTTATACAGGGCGGTATAATCCTCCGTCAGGCCGTCCAGAAACTCGTCCACGGCCGCCATGCTGTATCCGGCGGTCTGTCCGGACCTGGGAAACGTCTTTTCAGCCACTTCCTGGGGTGTGTACATTTTCTATCCCTCCGTTATATCCTGTTTCGGTCCGTCACATATACAGGCCGCCGCCGTCCATGCCGTCCACCAGCTCGCCGGACAGGTCCACCAGGCCGGGGGCGACGATGTAGGTCTTGCTGGCCACGCGCCTGAGCTTTCCGTCGCAGGAAAAGACCACGCCGGTGGCAAAATCCAGCAGCCGACGGGACGTCTCGGAATCGGTGTTCTCCATATTCAGGATCACGGTGCGCTTTTGCGCCAGATGCTCGGCGATGGCATTGGCGTCCTCGTCAAAGCGGACGGGCTTCATCAGCACCACCTTCAGCTGGCCGTCGGGGTGCAGGTTCACCACCTTGGCCCGGCGGTCATCGTCCCGGCGGTCGCTGCGGGGCGCGCGCTCCGTGTGCTCCCGCTCGGGCCTCTCCCGCTCCGGACGCTCCTGGGTCTGGTAATCAATGGGATCATCCTCGCCCACTTCGTCGTATGGATGGAGAAATTTCCAGATATTATCGAACAGCTTCATGTGATTCCCCTCCGGCTTCTCTTATTTTGTATAGTCCCGCGCGCCGAAAATCGCCGTGCCCACCCGGATCATGTTGCTGCCGCACCGGATGGCGTCGGCGAAGTCGCCGCTCATGCCCATTGAGAGATATTCCATCTTATTATCGTATATTTTTGCATTGATGTCAACATAAAGCCAGCGCATTTTCTCGAAATATGCCAGATTCCCGTGGGGCTCCGCCGCCACCGGGGGGATGGTCATCAGTCCCCGCACCTGCACATGGGGCAGGGCCCGGGCCATTTCCGCCGCGGCGTGGATATCCTCCGGGGAAAAGCCGCTTTTGGCGGCCTCGCCGCCGATGTTCACCTCCAGCAGGATATCCTGGCAGATGTCCAGCCGGCCGGCGGCCTTTTCGATCTCCTGCAGCAGTTCCGCGCTGCCCACGGACTGGATCAGCGCCGCCTTGCCCACCACCTGGCGGACCTTGTTGCGCTGCAGGTGGCCGATGAAGTGCAGGGGACGGCCCTCATAGGCGTTTTCCGCCAGCTTGGCGGTCATCTCCTGGACCCGGTTTTCCCCCAGGGCGTCGATGCCGGCGGCAATGGCCTCCCGGCAGGCGGCGGCGTCGTTCATTTTGCTGGCGCCCACCAGGATGACGTCGGCGCCGGTGCGGCCGGTCTCCCGGGCCGCCCGGTCCATCTGCTGCCGGACGGCGGCAATATTTTCCGCAATAGACATAGTGAAAGCCTTCCTTTCCTGTGTTAATCTCCCGTCAATATCTGTGTGCCGTCCAGGGTGACGCCGGTCATGAGCACCTCGTCCCCGGGACGGAGAATGGACCGGTCCCCGGTGCCTGTGGGCACGGAAACCAGCACATAGTCATCCCCCTGATACACCATGTTCACAGGCTTGAACTGGGGCAGGCCGCCCTGGGCGCAGTATACGCCCAGCGTCCCGTCCTCCGACTGCCGCAGGCAGATGGAGGGCAGGCGCAGCCCGGTGTAGCTGTGGAGCACGATCTGGGCCGTCTGATGCCGCAGCTGGGTGGTCTCCGCCAGATACTCCCGGCAGGCCAGCACCACCACGCACCGGCCGTCCTCCGCCGGGCTGACGGAGTGGACCGTGGCGGCGATGTCGTCGGTGATGCCCTTGGTCAGCCGCAGGGACACGCTGCCGCAGCCGGCGATGCGCTGGGCCTCCTCCTGGGTGACGGCGGCGGCATAGTACCAGGTGTTGCCGTAGATGAGCTTTCCCACGTTGGCGTTATTCTCCCCGGCGGCCAGCTTGTCCAGGGCGCCGGGGGTCAGGTCCCCCAGCCCCGCCGGGGTCAGCACGGACTCGTATCCGTCGCACACGGCGGAATAGGTCCCCGCCCGGGGGGCGGTGATGTTGGACGCACCGGTGAGTCCCGCCTGCAGGGAGTCGATCTCGTCCTGCACGGCGGTGATCTCGGCCTTGATCTCCTGGCTGGAGGTATAGGCCCGGCTGCGCTTGACGATGGCGGCCTTCAGCTGGGACAGGTCGCCGGAGGCGGCGGTATAGTCCCCGCCGGTGAGGTTCTTCCGCAGGGCCATGATGTCGTCGGAGATGGAGCCGTCCAGCTTCAGGGCGGCGTCGGGGTTCAGGTAGGAGGACAGGGCATACTCCAGCTGCTCCAGCTGGAGCCGCTTGGCCTGGATCTGGGCCACGGCCTCCAGGGCCCCGGGGCTGTTATAGGTGGCGGCGATGACCTGGCCCTTGCCCACCTTCTCCCCCTCCTCCCGGGTGGGACTCAGGGTCCCGGCGTCGGTGCGGAAGGTCTCCTCCTCCCGCACCAGCCAGCCGGAAGCCTCCACGGTCAGCTCTGTGGTACTGGTATACACCCGGGTGGTGGCGTAGGGGTTCGTCAGATACCGCACCCCCTGGACCAGGAAATAGAACACCACCACCGCCGCCAGGGCAGCGGACAGGATCTTGAATACGCGGGTGGATTTCATAACGTACCTCCTTTGGCGATTCCCGGGAATCAACTCGTTTTTGTAGGGCGGGGCCCATGTGCCCCGCCGCCGGTCAGGTCTGCGCCTCCGACGGCAGGCATGGGTCGTACAGGGCCACCGGGTGCAGTGGGACGATGGTGGATATAGCGTGCTTGTAGATCACCTGCTGCCTGTTGCCCAGATGCCGCAGGGCGGCATCCGGGGCCCCGTGATTTTATTCCGCACGGGCGAAGTGAATCCGCCCGTGCCCAAGGTTTTGCCCGGAGCAAAACGCTTGACGGCCTTCCGGCCGGGGCGCTATTGCGCCTCCGACGGCAGGCATGGGTCATACAGGGCCACCGGGTGCAGCGGGACGATGGTGGATATAGCGTGCTTGTAGATCACCTGCTGCCTGTTGCCCAGATGCCGCAGGGCGGCATCCGGGGCCCCGTGATTTTATTCCGCACGGGCGAAGTGAATCCGCCCGTGCCCAAGGTTTTGCCCGGAGCAAAACGCTTGACGGCCTTCCGGCCGGGGCGCTATTGCGCCTCCGACGGCAGGCATGGGTCGTACAGGGCCACCGGGTGCAGCGGGACAATCGTAGATATTGCATGCTTGTAGATCACCTGCTGCCTGCCGTCGGTGTCCAGCACCACGGTGAAGCTGTCGAAGCCGGTGACGCTGCCCCGCATCTGGAAACCGTTCATCAGAAACACGGTCACGGGCAGGCTCTGCTTGCGGACTTTGGTCAAAAAGATGTCCTGAAGGTTGTTTTTCTGCATAACGAATGCTCCTTTTCTCTTTGTGCGGACGGCTGTCCGCCTGTCCTTATCCTAAGCCATGGGCCGTGAGAAAATCTGTCGCATTCTGGAGAGCCGCCGGGAAATCCGGCTCCTTGTCCCAGTAGATCCAGTGGATCGCCGGGTTCCGCCGCAGCCAGGTCAGCTGCCGCTTGGCATATTGGCGGGAGCGGAGCTTGACCTCCTCCACCGCCTGGTCCGCCGTGGCCGTGCCGTCGGCCACCGCCAGGAACTGCTTGTATCCGATGGCCTGCAGGGCCGTGGCGTCCCGGGGAAGGCCCCCGGCCAGAAGCGCCTGCACCTCCTGCAAAAGCCCCCGGTGGACCATCTCGTCCACCCGGCGGTCGATGCGCTCCCGCAGGTCCGCCCGGTCCCGGAAGTTCAGCCCGATATAGAGGGCCTGGTACCGGTCCGGCTTTTCCCGGCCCCGCTTGTCCCGCCGGGACATGGGCTCCCCGGTCTCCTCATATACCTCCAGGGCCCGGAGGATGCGCTTTTCGTCCCGCAGGTGCAGCCGCGCCGCCGTCTCCGGGTCCACGGCCTCCAGCCGCCGCAGCATCTCCCGGGGCCCCAGCTCCCGCAGCTCCTGCTGAAGCCGCAGACGGGTCCGGCCTCCCTGGCAGCCGGGGGCAAAGTCGTCTCCCCGGATCAGGGCGTCCAGGTACAGGCCCGTGCCTCCGGCCAGCACCGGGAGCTTTCCCCGGCTGAGGATATCCTGGATGCAGGCGTCCGCCGCCTGGCAGAACCGGGCCGCAGACCACTGCTCCGCCGGGTCCGCCACGGCGATCATGTGATGGGGGACCCCCTCCATCTCCTCCGCCGTGGGGGCGGCGGTGCCGATGGTCATGCCCCGGTAGATCTGCATGGAGTCCACGGACACCACCTCGCCGTTCAGCCGCCGGGCCAGGGCCACGGCCATTTTCGTTTTTCCGCTGGCGGTGGGTCCTACCACGCACAGAACGGTCATAGGCGGCTCCTTTCCCGGGCTGTCACGCCCGCTTGAACATCTTCTCCACCTGGTATTTGCTGAGCTTCACCGCCACCGGGCGGCCATGGGGGCAATACTGGATCTCCCCGGACTGGACCCGGTCCACCAGACGCCGCAGCTCGGCGGGGTCGGTGTGCATCCCGGCCTTGATGGCGGATTTGCAGGCCATGGTGGACAGCAGGCTGTCCCGGGCCGCGTCCGGGTCCGCCCGGTTCAGCCGCAAGTCCTCCGCCAGCTCCTCCAGGGCCCCGGCGGGGTCGTCGATATCGCCGGGTACCTCCCGCACCAGCACCGCGCCGCCGAAATCCTCGCACCGGAAGCCATACCGCTCCAGCAGCGGCAGCTGCTCCAGCACCGCCGCGCAGTCCTCCGGCGGCAGCTCCACCGCCAACGGCTCCAGCAGGGTCTGGGTCATCACCGGCTCAGCGGCGGCCTTCAGCGCGTCGAACCGCACCCGCTCATGGGCGGCGTGCTTGTCGATGAGCCACACATTCTCCCCCTCGTCCTCGCAGATGATATAGGTCCGCAGCACCTCCCCGGCGATGCGCCAGGGAGCCTCCTTGGGCGGCTCCAGAGTCACCTGCTCCGGCAGGGATACCGTCTCCTGCACAGGCGGTTCTTCCCGCACAGGCGCCGGTCCCTGCGGCTCTGCCGCAGGGGCCGGGGACGGCGGGATGATGTGATAGCTGACGCCGGGCCGGGCCGTGGGGGCCGTGAAGGCCTTCCCCGGCTCCGGGGCCACGTCCCGCACCGCCAGGGCCGGCTGTTCCGCCGGGCGCACCGGCCGGGCCGGGGCGGCGGGCCGGGCAGTATAGCTGCCCAGCGGCGGCTTTTCCGGCTGGGGCTTCTGCTGCTGCCGGAACTCCTGGGCGGTCATGGTCCGGTAAAAGGGCTTTTCCTCCTGCCGGGCGGGCTGTTCCGCCCGGTTCAGGGCGTCCATGACGGTATAGTACACCGCGTCAAAGGCGGTTTTGTCGGATACGAATTTCACCACGGTCTTGGCCGGATGCACGTTCACGTCCACCCGGTCCTCCGGCAGGGTCAGATGCAGCACGCAGCCGGGGAACTTCCCCTTCAGCAGGCGGTTGCGGTACGCCTCCTCCAGGGCGGCGGACAGCAGCTGGCTTTTCACGAACCGGCCGTTGACGAAGAACAGCTGGCGGCCCCGGGTGCCGTGGCCGTTCAGGGGCCGGGTCACATAGCCCGACACCTGCACGTCGCCGCCGCAGCCCCGGACCTCCTGCAGGCCCATGGCGAAGTCCCGGCCCATGGCCGCATAAACGGCGGACAGCAGCTGCCCGTCGCCGGGGGTGTGGAGCACCTCGGCCCCGTCCCGCAGCAGCTTGAAGGACACCTCCGGATGGCTCAGGGCCAGGTGCTGGACGATGCCCGCCACGGCGGCCCCCTCGGCGCTGTCCTTTTTCATGAATTTCATCCGGGCGGGGGTGTTGTAAAACAGGTCCCGCACGCAGATGGTGGTGCCCTCCGGGCACCCGATCTCCTCCACCTGGCCCGGCACGCCGCCCTCCAGATGCAGGGAGGCCCCGGTCTGGGCCCCGGTCTGGCGGGTGAAAATATCCACCCGGGACACGGCGGAGATGGCCGCCAGGGCCTCGCCCCGGAAGCCCAGGGTGCCGATGGCGGCCAGGTCCCCGGCGGTGCGCAGCTTGCTGGTGGCATGGCGCAGAAACGCCGTGGGCAGCTGCTGGGGCGCGATGCCGCAGCCGTTGTCCGTCATCCGCAGATAGGTGAGGCCCCCGTGCTGCACCTCCGCCACGATGGCGGTGGCCCCGGCGTCCAGGGCGTTTTCCAGCAGCTCCTTGGCCACGCTGGCGGGCCGCTCCACCACCTCGCCGGCGGCGATCAGATCCGCCACGTGCCGGGGCAGGCATTGAATATCAGGCATAGCGTTGTCCTTTCGTGTTACGTCAGCTTCTTTTTCAGCTCATACAGCAGCTGCAGGGCCTCCAGGGGCGTCAGGGAGTCCACCTGGGCCCGGCGCAGCCGGTCGATGACCTCCCCCTCGGCCACGGCGGCAAAGGACACCTGGTCCTCCCGGGGGGCGGGGGCTGCCGCCGGGTGGCCGGACTCCTCCTCCAGCTGGCGGAGGATCTTCCTGGCCCGGGACACCACCGCCTCCGGCAGGCCCGCCAGCTTGGCTACCTCGATGCCGTAGCTGCGGTCCGCGCCGCCGGGGACGATCTTCCGCAGGAACACGATCTCCTCCCCCCGGGTGCGGACGGCGATGTTATAGTTCTTCACGCCGGGAAGGGTCCCCTCCATGGCGGTCAGCTCGTGATAGTGGGTGGCAAACAGGGTCTTGGCCCCCAGGCGCTTGGGGTCGGCGCAGTATTCCAGCACCGCCCGGGCAATGCTCATGCCGTCAAAGGTGGAGGTGCCCCGGCCGATCTCGTCCAGGATCAGCAGGCTGTCGGCGGTGGCGGTGCGCAGAATGTCGCTGACCTCCGTCATCTCCACCATAAAGGTGGACTGTCCCGCCGACAGGTCGTCGGAGGCCCCGATGCGGGTGAATATCCGGTCCACGATGCCCAGTCTTGCGGCCTTGGCCGGGACAAAGGACCCGATCTGGGCCATCAGGACCATCAGCGCCACCTGGCGCATATAGGTGGACTTGCCCGCCATGTTGGGGCCGGTGATGATGGACACCCGGTCCTCGCTGCGGCCCATATAGGTGTCGTTGGGCACAAACAGGGCCTCCGGCCGCATGGCCTCCACCACCGGGTGGCGTCCCTGGTGGATTTCGATGACCCCGGACTCGTCCACCGCCGGGCAGCAGTAGTTGTTCTTCACTGCCACCGCCGCCAGGGAGCACAGGCAGTCCGCCTCCGCCACGGCGGCGGCCGTGGCCTGGATCCGGGCCACATGGCCGCTCAGCTCCTGCCGCAGGCGGGTGAACAGCTCATACTCCAGGGCCGACACCCGGTCCGAGGCGGACAGAATGTCGTGCTCCAGGTCCTTCAGCTCCTGGGTGATATAGCGCTCGCCGTTGACCAGGGTCTGCTTGCGGATATAGGTATCCGGCACCTGGTCCTTGAAGGAGTTGGACACCTCGATGTAGTATCCGAATACCTTGTTGTATCCGATCTTCAGGCTGCGGATGCCGGTTTTCTCCTTTTCGGCGGCCTCCATGGAGGCGATGACGCCCTTGCCGCCGTGGAGGATGCTCCGCAGGCGGTCCACCTCCGGGTCGAAGCCGTCCCGGATGAACTCCCCCTCCCGGACGGAGAAGGGCGGATCGTCGCACAGGGTGCGGCCAATGAGGTCCGTCAGGTCCTCCAGGGGGTCCAGCTGGGCCAGCTCCCCCAGGCGGCCCCGGTCAAAGGCCGACAGCAGCTCCTTCACATGGGGAAGCCGGGCCATGGCGTTTTTCAGGGATACCACGTCCCGGCCCCCGGCGGTGCCGTATACGATGCGGCCCACCAGGCGCTCCATGTCGCCGATGCCCGTCAGGGCCAGGGCCAGCTCCTCCCGGATCATGGTGTGGTCCACCAGCTGGCCCACGGCGCCGCTGCGGCGGGTGATGGCCGTTACGGACAGCAGGGGTCGCTCCAGCCAGCTGCGGAGCATCCGCCCGCCCATGGGGGTTCGGGTCTTGTCCAGCACCCACAGGAGGCTCCCCTTCTTCTCCTTGCTGCGCAGGGTCTCCGTCAGCTCCAGGTTCCGCCGTGCCGTCAGGTCCAGCTCCATGAACTGCCCCTGCTGGTAATAGTCCAGGTCGTCCACATGGCGCAGGTCGGTTTTCTGCGTCTCGTGGAGATAGCCCAGCAGGGCTCCCAGCGACAGCGCCGCCGCGGGATTCCCCTTGGGAAGCCGTCCTGCGGCCTCATCGCCGAACTGCTGCCGGACGGTCCTTTCCGCCTCCTGCAATTGAAAGCGTCCGGCACTCAGCCGCTCCACATGGCAGTGGAGCTTATCCTGCATCAGACTCAGCAGCGGCCCGCAGTCGTAGGCCGCCTGGTTCACCACCGCCTCCGCCGGGGAAAACCGCCCCAGCTCGTTGAGCAGGTGCTCCGCCCGGTCCGGACCCTGGAAGGCGGTGACGTGGGTCTTGCCGGTGGAGATATCGCACACGCTGAAGCCCGCGCAGGTGTCGTCCAGATACAGCCCCGCGCAGAAGTTGGAGCGTCCCTCCTCCAGGCAGGCCGCGTCAATGACCGTGCCGGGGGTCACCACCCGGATGATGTCCCGGTCCACCAGGCCCTTGGCCGTGGCAGGGTCCTCGGTCTGCTCGCAGATGGCTACCTTGTAGCCCTTAGCGATGAGCCGGGCGATATACGCGTCCGAGGCGTGATAGGGGATCCCGCACATGGGGATCTTCTCCTCGAAGCTCTTGTTCTTGTCCTTATCCCGGGTGGTCAGGGTCAGGTCCAGCTCCTTGGACGCCTTCCGGGCGTCGTCGCCGAACATCTCGTAAAAATCTCCCAGCCGGAAAAACAGGATGGCGTCCTGATTCTGTTCCTTGATCTGCAGATACTGCTTCATCATGGGGGTCAGCTCTGCCATGGTTTCACCCGCGCTTTCTGCCGCATAGGCGGCTGATCTGTCGAATGGTGGTGGAAAACATTGTTGAAAAGTGCAAAACTATGTGGGATATGGTTTACAGCATCTCCCCGAACAGGGCCCAGGTGTTGCTGTCGGTGATCTTCACGTCTCGATACTGGCCCAGGGCGGACTTGTCCCCCACCAGGTGCACCAGCCGTCCCCCCGCCGTCCGGGCGGACAGGGGCCACCGGGCGTCGTCGGTTTCGCCGTCCACCAGTACCCGCAGGGTCCGGCCCACATATCCGGCATGAAGCCGGGCGGATATCTCGTTTTGCGTATTGCACAGCATATCGAACCATTTCTGCTTTTCCGCCCGGGGAACGGGGTCGTCCATTTTGGCCGCCGGGGTGCCGGGGCGGGGGGAGAAGATGAAGGTAAATAGGGCGTCGAATTCCACCTGCCGCACCAGGTCCACCGTCTCCATGGCCTCGGCCTCCGTCTCGCCGGGGAAGCCGATGATCACGTCCGACGTCAGCACCAGGTCCGGCATGACCTTCCGGGCATAGCCGATGAGAGCCAGGTATTTCGCCCGGTCATAGGGGCGGTTCATGGCCCGCAGCACCCGGTCGCTGCCGGACTGCACCGGCAGGTGCAGCTGGTGGGCCACATGGCGGCTCCGGGCCATGGTGTCAAACAGCTTAAAGCCGGCGTCCTTGGGCTGGGAGGACATGAACCGGATCAGGTAGTCGCCGTCGATCTTGTCCAGCTCCCGCAGCAGGTCTGCAAAGTCCCAGGGCTCCGGCAGGTCCTTTCCGTAGGAGTTCACGTTCTGGCCCAGCAGGGTGATCTCCTTGAAGCCCTCCGCCGCTAGCTGGCGGACCTCCTCCACGATCTTCTCCGGGGCGCGGCTGCGCTCCCGGCCCCGGACATAGGGGACGATGCAGTAGGAGCAGAAGTTGTTGCACCCGTACATGATGGAGACCCACGCCCGGACCCGGCCCTCCCGGACCACAGGCATCCCCTCGGCAATGGAGCCGTGCTCGTTCTCCACGGAGAACACCCGGCCCCGGCGGGTATACACCTGATACAGAAGCTCCGGGAACTTCCACAGGGCCTGGGGCCCGAACACCAGGTCCACATGGCGATAGCTGGTCCGGACCTTCTCCGCCACCTCCGGCCGCTGGGCCATGCAGCCGCACAGGCAGATGATCTGCTCCGGGTTCTGCTTCTTGGTGTGGGTCAGGGCGCCCAGGGTGCCGTATACCCGCTTTTCCGCATGGTCCCGGATGGCGCAGGTGTTCATCACCACGATGTCCGCCCGGGCGGCATCGTCGGTGAACTCGCACCCCATGTCCCGCAGCATCCCCAGGATGTGCTGGCTGTCGGCCACGTTCTGCTGGCACCCGAAGGTGTCCACCAGGGCCAGAGGCGTCCGGCCCCGGGCCTGGTGCATGGCGTGAATTTTTTCGGTAAATTCCCGCTGGCGGGCCATCTGCCCGTCGTCGAGAAGCACTTGCTTTCTGTCCAATGGAAACCTCCCAGCCGCCCCGTGTCGTGAAAAAGGCGGCACTTCCCTAATTTAATAATTCATCATACCACATTTTCCAGCCTGATACAAGAAAGCCCGCCGGGAAAAATGGCGAAAAATTTGTGTCCCGGGCGCTTTATCTTGTCCATGGAATATGGTATACTGGATAAAACATCGAAAAAACGAGGACATCGCACCATGAGAGACAACGAAACCGGACGGCCCGCCCCCCAGGCGGAGGCCGACGGCCTCATCGAGGGCCGCAATGCCGTGATCGAGGCCCTGCGGGCCGGAACGGCCATTGACAAGATCTATCTGGCCAAGGGCGAAACGGACAAGACCCTGGGCCATATCGCCTCCCGGGCCCGGGAGGCCGGTGTGGTGGTGGTGGAGGCGGACCGGCGGAAGCTGGACGCCATGAGCCGCACCCACTCCCACCAGGGGGTCATCGCCCTGGCCGCCGTCCGGGAATACGTCAGCGTCCAGAGCATCCTGGATGCCGCCGCCGCCAAGGGGGAGCCGCCTCTGCTGGTGGTGTGCGACGAGATCTCCGACCCCCACAACCTGGGGGCCATCCTCCGCACCGCCGAGTGCGCCGGGGCCCACGGGCTCATCATCCCCAAGCGCCGCTCCGCCGGGCTCACCGCCATCGTGGGGAAAACCTCCGCCGGGGCCGTCAGCTATCTGCCGGTGGCCCGGGTGGCCAACCTGACCTCCGTCCTGAAGGACCTGAAAAAACAGGGGGTCTGGATCTTCGGCACCGCCGCCGGAGCCTCCACCGACCTGTACAGCGCCGATCTCAAGGGCCCGGCGGCCATTGTCATCGGCTCCGAGGGGGACGGCATGAGCCGCCTGGTGGCGGAAAACTGCGATTTCCTGGTCAGCATCCCCATGAAGGGGCATATTTCCTCCCTGAACGCGTCGGCGGCCGCCGCCATCCTGCTGTATGAGGCCGTGCGCCAGCGCCGGGGATAACAACGAGGGATCACCATGCGTAACGAAGACATGCGGCCCACGCCGCCGGAGATGGACTTCACCATAGACGACATTCTGGACGAATTCGGCTCGGGTGGGTCCCGAAGGGAGCCGGAGCCTGCCCCGGAACCGGAGCCCATCCCCGAACCCGAACCGGTCTCCGAACCGGAGCCTGAGCCGGCCCCCGAACCGGAACAAGAGCCGGAAGAACAACCACAACCAGAACCCGAACCGGAACCGGAGCCTGTTCCGGAGCCGGAGTATCGCCCGGACGACGAACCGCCCCGGGAGAACCCCCTGGACCGGCTGCGCCGCCGCTTCCGGCAGCGGCAGGAGGACCCGGACGAGCCCCGGGCCGTTCCGGAGGAGGACGACCAGGATGCCGTCCTGCCGGAGCGGGTGTCTTTGAGGGAGCGCCTGTCCGCCGCCGCCCAGTGGGTCCGGGACCGCATCCCCGCCCGGGACCTGGAAAACCCGGTCGACGCCCCGGAGGAGCCGCCGGAGCCGGAGCTCACCATGGACGACGCCGCCCGGGAGCAGAAGTGGCAGTGCGCCCGGCTGCACCGGCAGCGTCTGCTGCTGACGGCGCCCACCCTGCTGGCCATAGCCGTGGCCGTCATCGACGGGCTGGACCTGCTGTCCCAGGGGTGGTATGACCACGTCTGGCTGCGCTGCGGCATACCGGCGGGACTGCTGGCCCTGTGCCTGCTGCTGAGCACCCGGCTGTGGCACGAGGCGGGGGAGAGCCTGGGCCATGGGCGCGTCACCGCCCCGGCGGCGGCGCTGGTGTGCGGCCTGGCAGCCCTGGCGGACAGCGCCCAGTGCCTGTTTCTGGGGCAATGCCCGAACCTGCCCTTTGCCGCCCCGGCGGCCCTGCTGCTGTATCTGTGCGCCTGCGGCCAATATCGCGCCGCCCGGGCCCGGTATGACAGCTTCCGCCTGGCCCAGCTGGGTGGCACGCCGCCGTATGTGGCCTCCGTCACCGCCGCCGGAGCCTGCAAGCAGCAGGGGCGGCTGGAGGGCTTTTACCGCATGTGGCAGTCCCCGGACCCCGCCGCCCGGTGGCAGCCCATTCTGACGCCGCTGTACCTGGCCCTGGCCACGGTGCTGGCCCTGGTGGCAGCCCTCAGCGGGCACCAGATGAACCGGTTCCTCTGGCTGTGGTCGGCGCTGCTGTCGGCCACGGTGCCCCTGTCCCTGCCCCTGTCCGGAACGCTGCCTCTGTCCCTGCTGTGCCGCCGCCTGCACAAAAGCGGCTGCGCCGTGGCGGGCTGGAAGGGGGCCCGGGCCATTACCGCCGCCCGCCGGGTGGTGGTCACGGACGAGGACCTGTTCCCGGTCGGTGTCCTGTCCCTGCGCGGCAAGGAGAAGAACGAGCCCTCCGCCGCCCTGGGTACGGTGGAGCTTAACGGCCTGAAGGTATACGATCAGGAGATCGGCGAGGCCCTGGCCTATGCCGAGGCCCTGTGCCGGGCCGCCGGAAGCCAGCTGACGCCTCTGCTGCAGCAGCTGATGGACGGCCAGGTCCACTTTCGCTACGACGCCCACGACCTGCACTATTACGAGGACGGCGGCATCGACTGCACCGTCCGGGGGGCCACGGTGGCCATGGGCAGCGCCTATTTCATGAAAAAGCGCCGCATCGCCCTGCCCCGGGACCTGAAAATGGACACCGGCGTCTTTATGACGGTGGACGGGCGCCTGGCGGCCATCTTCGCGGTGAAGTACCTGCCCTCCCGGAACGTGGAGTGGGCCCTGCGGGCTCTGCGCCGGAACCGGGTGACCCCGGTGCTGGCCACCCGGGGCGTCAACATCACCCCCAATCTGCTGAAGCGGAAATTCCGCCTGAACGCCCGGCCCATCTATCCGGGCGTGGCCACCCGGCTGGCCCTGGCGGAGCTGACCGCCCAGCCCGGGGAGACCCCCAACGCCCTGATCTATCGGGACGGCCTGCTGCCTATGGCGGAAACCGTCATCGGCAGCCAGCGGATGTGTCAGGCGGTGCGCTGGTCCACCGTCCTCAGCTGGATCGGCGGCCTGTGCGGCCTGGTGCTGTCGTACTATCTGACCACCGCCGGCGATTTCGCCGCCCTGTCGCCGCTGTACATGCTAGCCTTCCTGGTTCTGCTGCTGCTCCCCACCCTGCTGCTGTCGGGGTTTGTGAAATATTTCTAATAGACGCTGAGATCGCCCCTGCCGCTGCGGCAGGGGCGATCTGTTTCTTGCGCTTTTTTTCACATATCCAGGAGCTTCAGCTCTTCCTCGTCCACCTTCCGCAGATCCCGGCGGCTGAGGATGTCGTACATACACGGCACCACCAGCAGGGTCATCAGCGTGGCATACAGCAGGCCGCCGATGCACACCAGGGCCACCGGCTGCATCAGGGCCGTGCCCACGTCCTTGCCGAAGGCCATGACCACCAGGCCCAGAATCGTGGTCAGAGACGTCATAAGGATGGGCCGCAGGCGGGTGACGCCGGCCTCGATGATGGCCTCCCGGCGGCCCATACCCTCCAGCCGCAGCTGGTTGATGTAGTCCACCAGGACGATGCCGTTGTTGACGATGACGCCCACCAGCATCACAAAGCCGATCAGGGAGATGACGCTGACCTCCACCCCTGCCAGCAGCAGGGCCAGGAAGCCGCCGGTGAAGGCCAGGGGGATAGTGAACATGACGATCAGCGGCGAGCGCAGGGACTGGAACTGGGCCACCATCACCAGATACACCAGTACGATGCCCAGCAGCAGCATCAGCAGCAGCTGCCCGATAGCGTCCATGATGGCCTCGTTCTCCCCCTGGAAGGCGGCGGTGACGCCCTGGGGCAGCTCCGCCTGGCCGATGACCTTTTCGGCGGCGGAGGTGACCTTGGTGACATTATAGCCGTCGGCCACGTCGGCGGACACGGTGATATACCGCCGCTGCTGGTCCCGGTTGATGGTGTTCAGGCTGACGGTCTCCTCCAGCTGGGCGATGTCCCCCAGACGGACGGACTCGCCGCTCTGGTTGCTGCCGGAGGCGCTTGCGCTGGTCATGCCGGACATGCTGCTCATACCGCTCATGCTTCCCATGGAGCTGCCGGAGGAGGCGCTGCTCATCATGCTGCTCATGGCGGAGGCGGAGGAGGGGTCAATTTCCAGATCCAGGAGCTTCTCCCGGGTCATGCGGCTCTCCTCCGGGGACTGGATGGACACGCTGACGTCCAGCCCGTCCAGGGTCAGGGACAGGGAGCTGTCGGTGTCCGTCAGGGCGGAGGCCACGGCCAAGTACACCTGGGCCACGGTGAGGCCCTTCTCCATGGCGGCGTTGCGGTCCACGGACAGGTGCAGGGCGGCGGCCGCCTGCTCCAGGCCGTCGGACACGTTTTCCGTGCCGGGGACGGTGGCCAGCTTTGCCGCCAGGTCACGGGCGGCGGACTGCATCTGCTCCATATCGCTGCCGTAGACGTTCAGCGTGACGCCGCTGCCGGTCAGGTAGGACATATAGGTGTCCATGGCCCCGGAGGCGGTGACGGTGCACGCAAGGTCCGCGCAGGCGGCCTCCATCTGCTTGCCGGCCTCCGCGCCGGAGGCCCCCTCCGGCAGGGTGATGTAGGCGGTGACGTCGTATTCCCCGCCGCCGGCGGTCATCATACTGGTCATGTCCATGCTCCCGGCGCCGGAGGCGGAGGACATCATCGCGCCCACGGTTTCCACGTTGTCCACGGCGGCGATGCGCTGCAGGGCCTCGTCCGCCAGGGCCACCGCCTGCTCCCGGGTGCAGCCCTCAGGCATGGAGATGGTCAGGTTCACGGTGTTCATGTCGATATTGGGCATAAAGGCGAAGCCCCGGGCCAGGGCGGCTCCGGCGGAGCCCACCAGCAGCAGCAGGGACACTCCCAGCACCACCAGCTTGTGGTGGATGGACCAGGACACGGCCTTGCGATAAGCGGGATAGACCTTATCCAGCAGTCCCGGCTTCTGGGGCTTCTCCTTGCGGAGCATACCGGCGGCCATGGCGGGCACCAGGGTCAGGGCCACAATGAGGCTGGCCAGCAGGGAATAGGTCATGGTCAGGGCCAGGTCCGTGAACAGCTGCTTGGTGATGCCCTCCACGAATACGATGGGCAGGAACACGCACACGGTGGTCAGGGTGGAGGCCACGATGGCACCCAGCACCTGCCGGGCACCGGATACCGCCGCCTGGATGACGGTGGCTCCCTTGGCGCGCAGGCGATAGATATTCTCAATGACCACCACGGAGTTATCCACCAGCATGCCCACCGCCACGGCCAGGCCCGACAGGGAGATCATGTTGATGGTAACGCCGGAGAAGTACATCAGCACCACGGCGAAGATCACGCTGATGGGGATGGAGCACAGGGTGATCACCGTGGGCCGCAGGTCCCGCAGGAACAGGTACAGGATCAGCACCGCGAACAGCGCGCCCCAGCCCAGAGACGACAGAATGGAGTTGATGATAAGGTATATGTAGTCCCCCTGGTCCATCAGGGGCACGAAGGAAAGCCCCTCGTACTCCGCCTCCAGCTCCCGGAAGCGGTCGTTGATGTTGTTGGACACCTCCGCCGTGGCGTAGGTAGACTGCTTGTTGAGGGAGACGATGACGCCGTCCTTGCCGTTGAGCTTGTCGTAGATCTCCGAGGAGTTGTCGGTGATGGCCACGTCGGCCACGTCCTTCATGCGGATGGGGTCGATGCCGTCCATCCCCAGGTCAAAGAGCACCAAGTCCTCCAGGTCCTGCCGGGTGTCGATGGCGTCGCCCACGGAAACCATATAGTTGACGCCGTCCTCCTTCAGATATCCGGCGGGCATGGAGAAGTTCTGGGCCGTCAGCAGGGCGGTGATGGTGGGTAGGCTCAGGCTGGAGGACAGGTCCGCCTGGCTCAGGGCGGCGGAACGGGATTCCTCCAGTGTCTGGAGGCCCTGGTCGATCTGGCTCAGGGCGCTGTCCAGCTGGATGTTGGCGGAGATGATCTGGGTCACGGCGTCGGTCATGGTCAGGGTCCCGGCGGATACCTGGTCCGCCAGCTTGGCCACACCCTCGTCGGTCTCCAGGTCGCGCAGCTGCTTTTCCAGCTCCTCCAGCTGCTTCTGCCACTCCTTGGCCCGCTGGACGGCCTCGTCCCACTTGACGCCCAGGGCCGCCATGCGCAGGTCCAGCGCCGCCAGCTCCGCCTGGATGCGGACGTATTCGGGGTCACTTTCGATTTCGGCGATGGCCGCCTGCTTTTCCTCCTCCGTCATGGAGGGGTTCTGGCGGATGGCCTCGATCTTCGCCTGATACGGGGCGTTTTCCGCCTCCAGCCGGGCCTTCTCCCGCTGAATGTCCGCCAGCTCCCGGAGGTTGTCCTGGAGCTGGTCCCGGCTGTCCCGCATGGTTTTCAGACTGTCCTGAATGGTGGTAAGGGCCTGGGTCACGGCGTCCCGGACGGCGGATTCCTCGGCGCTGCGGATAGCAGCCTTGGCGCTGTTGACCTGGCCCCGGGCGGAGGCCAGCTGCCCCGCCGCGTCGTCCAGATGCTTCGCAATGGCATCGGACAGCCGCTGGGACAGAGCATCCAGCTTCTTCTGGCTGAGGATCACATGGAGCTGACGCTCCACCGTGCCGCTGACGGTGACGCTGGCCACGCCGGTGATGCCCTCCAGCTTGGGGGACAGGGTGTCGTTGACGAAGTCCGACAGCTGGGTGATGTCCTTGCCGTCATAGGACAGGGCCGCCACCTGCACCGGCAGCATGGAGGGGTTCATTTTCAGCACATAGGGATCGCCCACGGTGTTGGACCAGGAGCCCTTCAGCTGGTTGATCTTCTGCTGGATATCCACGCTGACGGTGTCCATATTCACTCCGTCCTCAAACTCCAGCACCACCATGGACACGCTGTCCATGGAGCTGGAGGTGACGTTCTTGATGCGGTCCAGGGTGGCCATGGACTGCTCCAGGGGCTTGGTGATGTCGGCCTCCACAGTTTCGGGGCTGGCCCCGGGATCGGTGGTCACCAGGATCACATAAGGGAAATCCATATTGGGCATCAGGTCGGGGGTCATCTTCAGATAGGCCACCACCCCCAATACCAGAATCGCCAGCACCGCCACGAACACGGTCAGCGGCTTTTTTACGCTGAATTTGGGCATAATCGTATCGCTCCTTGCGCGTTATAAGCCAGTTGTTACACAACTGTAAAAAACATATTAAAGATTTTAACATTCTAAAGCGCCGCGCGCAAGAGGGCCGGGCAATTATTAACGAAACTGTTACAAAATCCCGTCTTTTCCTTAGCCTAACGAAAAAAATATTAAAAGCCTCGCAGAGTTTGCCGCCCGCAGGCGGCAAGCCTTTTGTCAAAAAATATCCCGGAACCTGACCGGTTCCGGGACAATCTTCAGAAGTCCATAGCCAGGCGCTGGGCCCGGTCATTGTCCAGCAGCTCCATCCGGCCGCCGGACACCTGATACACCCGGCGGCACAGGGAGATCACCGTGGGCCGGTGGGTGGTGACGATGCAGGTCTTGTGGGGGTAGCGGGCGGCCAGGTTCCGCAGGATGGTCCGCTCGGTGGTCACGTCCAGGGCGCTGGTGGCCTCGTCCAGCAGCAGCACCGGCGCGTCCCGCAGCAGGGCCCGGGCAATGGCGATGCGCTGGGCCTGCCCCTCGGACAGGCCATGGCCGTGCTCCCCCACGGAGGCGTTCAGCCCCCCGTCCATGGCGGAGACGAAATCCCAGGCGCAGGCGGCCTCCAGGGCCTCCCATAGCTGCCGGTCGTCGGCGTCGGGCTTCACCATCCGCAGATTGTCGGCAATGGTGCCGGAGAGCAGGGTGTTGCCCTGGGGCACATAGGAGAAATACCGCCGCAGACCGGCGTTCATCTCCACCTGCCGCCCGTCGGCGGCCTGCAGATAGGCCCGGCCCTCCTGGGGCCGGACCAGCCCCAGCAGCAGGCGGATCGTGGTGGTTTTGCCGCCGCCGGAGGGACCCACCAGGGCCACGATCTCGCCGGGCGCGGCCCGGAAGTCCGCCCGGGTCAGCACCGGCTGCCGGGGCACATAGCCATAGCTGACGCCCTCCGCCGCCACGGTGAAGCCCCGGGAAGCCTGCCGGTCCAGGCCGTCGTCCGGCAGCACCGGCTCCGGCTCCAGGGCGAACAGGTCCCGGATGCGCCGGGCGGACACCGACGCGCTGAGGAAGGACGGCACCGTCCGCACCAGGGCGTTGAAGGCGGAGCTGAGCTTGGTCCCCTGGGACAGGAACAGGGTCATGGTGCCGTACAGGATCTTCCCCGACCACAGCAGATACAGGCAGTAGCCGAAGGCCGCCATCTGCACAGCGGAGCCCAGCACGGACATGAGAATTTCCGTGCGGATGCTGAACAGGTTGTAATCCAGGCTGGCCCGGCGGAATTCCTCCTGCCGCTGCCGCAGCCCGGCGCCGTAGCGGCCGGTGATGCCGAAGCCCTTGATGGCGTCCAGGTTGTGCAGCGTCTCCGTCTCATAGGACATCAGGCGGCTGCCCACCTGGCGCACCTCCTGCTGGTGGGTGCGCATCCCCCGGATCAGGCGGCGGGAGGTCAGCAGCAGGAAGGGGGCGCTGGCCAGGGCCAGCAGGGCCATGATCCAGTCATAGTGCAGGATCACCGCCAGGGTGGCGATGAAGGTGTACACCGTTACCACCAGGTCCGGCAGCCACCGGATGGCGCTGGAGGACACGGCCCCGGCGTCGGTGGACAGGCGGCTGAGCAGGTCGCCGCTGGCGAAATCGTTCAGGGACTTCCAGTCGGCCCCCAGCAGCCGGTCGAACACCTCCGCCTGGATGTCGTTGTTCACCCGCAGGGATATCTTCGTGGATATGCGGGAGGTGACGCTGCGCAGCAGCAGCCCCACCAGGGCCGAGGCCACCATCACCGTGATGACGAACCACAGCCGGTCGCTGTCGTAGCCGGTGATGATGTCGATGGAGTATTTGCTGGCCACGGCGGACACCAGACCCAGCGTGGAGCTGGCCACCCCCAGGATGGTGTAGATCCACACCGCCCGGCGATAACGTTTTGTATAGCCCCAGATCCACTTCCAGTCGGCCCATATTTCGGAAAACGTGCCGTCCCGCCAGCTGCGCAGCAGCGTCCCCAGGGACTCCGAGCCCATGGGCTGCCGTTCCTCCTGCATATGTCCACCTCCCGCCAAAAAATAACACTTGATTATATCATGGGAAGCATACAAAGTCAAACCGCCGGGGTGAACTATCAAAAATGACGAATCGCGTGCGGCAGAATGGTCGGATAACCGACACAGTGTCGGCGAATTGCGAATGCTCCTTGCAATATGGGTGGAGATGTGTTAGAATATCGGAAAGGAGGTACTGCCATGAAACAGAAAACCGGAAAGAAGATCGGAAAAATCGTCCTGCTGGTGGTGCTTGCGGCTGTGGTGGGCGTGATTGTCTACACCGCCCTGACCTGGCCGGTGTACCCCGACCGTCAGAAGCCGGCGGAGAGTTATCAGCAGATGAAGCAGACGGCGGAGGACCTGGGCGTGCTGGCGCCGCCGGAGGATGTGCTTCCCTGGACCCAGCCGGAGTATGATTTCTGGCTGGACAGCACCTGGCGCTTTGCCAGGCCCTGCGGCTATACCATGGCCGGGGACATCTCCTATGAGGGAACCGTATACTCGGCGTATATCATCGCCTTCCGGGAAACCGGCGCGCTGGACGACTATCCGACGCTGCGGGAGAACTACAAAACCGTCCCCATTTATGTCCAGTCAGGCGATGGGGGCGTGAAGATGCAATTTATAGTGGAGGGGCACCTCTATCAGGTGGGCATGATGGCCCCGCCGGAAAGCGCCCTGACCCAGGATGTGACCGACTATTTTGACGGCCTGCTACAGGCCGCCTGCCGCGAAATCATCGACCTGTATTCCTGACGGGAAAGGAGTCCTGCCATGAAGAAATCCACAAAAATCGTCCTGCTGGCGGTGCTGCTGGCTCTTGTGGGCGGCATCGTGTATACTGTGCTGACCTGGCCGATATATCCCCAGCCCCAGAAAAACGTGGATAGCTACGCGCAGCTACGGGAGGACCTGGCGCAGACCGAACTGCTGGCGCCGCCGGAGGATATTCTGCCCTGGCACGATGTGACCTATGGGGAGGAGCTGGACGGACGCAGCAGAACCAGCAAGGCCCGGGGCTTCCTGATCAGCGGCCATGTGTCCCGGGGCGATACGTCCTGCTTTGTGGAGCTGGTGGGCCTGGAGGACCACTCCTCTGTTTCCGGGGAACTGCCGCTGCTGGAAAATTACCGGACGGTACCCATTTGCCGGTCCACGGGAGAGCAGGCGATGCTGTACATATTCAATATCCGGGGCAATGAATACTCCGCGCGGGTGTACCTCCCGGAGGATGCGTCCCAGGATGTGACCGACTATTTCGACGGCCTGCTGCAGGCCGCCTGCCACGACATCATTGACCTGTATTCGTAACGGGAAAGGAGTCCTGCCATGAAAAGAGCTGCAAAAATCGTCCTGCTGGCGGTGCTGCTGGCCATGGTGGGCGGGATCGTGTACGCCGTTATGGTCTGGCCGGTGAATCCCACCCGGATGAAACCGGCGGAAAGCTATGAACAGCTGCGGGACACGGTGGAAAAGAAAACGGACATCCGGGTCCCCGGAGAGGACCTGCTGCCGTGGACGGTGACGGAGCGTCAGCTCCGGATGGACGGCCCCTCCCGGCTGGCCAAGGTCAGCGGCTTTGCTCTGTCCGGCACCATGGAGCGCGGCGGCGTTGCCTTCAGCGCGGAGGTCTCCGTGGGAGTCACCGGCGTTGTGGGGGATCTGCCGTCCCCGTGGGACGTGTACCGCTATGTGCCGGTGTACCTGTTCCGGAACCAGGGGTTCTATATGGCGCAGCTGTATATCGACGGCAGCGAGTACATCATCCAACTGCACTATCCGGAGAATGTGACCCTGCCGGAGGAGGACGCGGCGTACATAGAGAACACGCTGCAGGCCGCCTGTCACAACATCATTGACCTGAACGAAGACTGAAAAATGAAAGCTGAAAAATGCGCCCCCACCGGGGCGCATTTTTTGCAAAACTGTTGCATATGACACAGGTTTTTTGCCGGGAAGGGGCTATAATAGAATGGATAAAATAGGGAAAGAGGGGTTTTCTGATGTTCTGCACAAGAAAGGTCAATGACGATTACACCTGGGTGGGGGCCGACGGCCGCCGCCTGGCTATGTTCGAGGGCGTCTATGACGTGCCCCGGGGCATCTCCTTCAACAGCTATCTGCTGATGGACGGAAAAACGGTGCTGTTCGACACCGCCGACGCCTCCGTGTGCCGCAGCTTTCTGGAAAACGTGGCCCACGGGCTGGGAGGCCGGGCTTTGGACTATCTGGTGGTGCAGCATATGGAGCCGGACCACGCCGCCGACATCCGGGACCTGCTGACCCGGCACCCGGAGACCACCGTGGTGTGCTCCGCCGCCGCCAGGAATATGCTGGCCCAGTTCTTCGGCCCCGGATACGAGGGCCGCGTCAACGTGGTGAAGGAGGGGGACACCCTCTGCACCGGGCGGCACACCCTGCACTTTGTGGCCGCGCCTATGGTCCACTGGCCGGAGGTGCTGATGACCTATGACGAGACGGACAAGCTCCTGCTGACGGCGGACGCCTTCGGCACCTTTGGCGCTTTGAACGGCGCGCTGTTCGCCGACGAGGTGAACTTCGACCGGGACTATCTGGACGAGGCCCGGCGGTATTACACCAACATCGTGGGCAAATACGGGACCCAGGTCCAGGCGGTGCTGAAAAAGGCCGCCGGGCTGGATATTCAGATGCTGCTGCCCCTTCACGGCTTCGTGTGGCGGCAGGATCTGGGGTATATCCTGGGCAAATACGACCTGTGGAGCCGGTACGAGCCGGAGCAGCGGGGCGTGGTCATCGCCTATGCCTCCGTCTACGGCGGCACGGAGAACGCCGCCAACATCCTGGCCTGCCGCCTGCGGGAGCAGGGGGTGCAGGTGGAGATGTTCGACACCTCCGTCACCCCGGCGTCCTATATCCTGGCGGCGGCCTTCCGGTTCAGCCATGTGGTGCTGGCGGCTCCCACCTATAACGGCGGCGTGTTCGTCACCATGGAGAACCTGCTGCACGACCTGACGGCCCACGGCCTCAAGGGCCGCCGGGCGGCGTATATCGAAAACGGCTCCTGGGCCCCCACCAGCGCCCGGGGGATGCAGAAGCTGCTGGAGCCCCTGAACTGGGAGACGGCGGCGGACACCGTGACCCTCCGCTCCGCCCTGCGCCAGGGGCAGCAGGAGGACCTGGAGCGCATGGCCATGCAGCTGGCCGAAAGCGTGAAGGCGTAAAGCGACAACCGGATACAGCAAAAACGCGGGCTTAGCCGTGTGCCGATAAGACAGTAATTTGAGGAAACTACAAAATCGGCATCTGCCAAGCAGGATTGGACAAAACAGGCGACATTCAACTTCGGTTGGATGCCGCCTGTTTTTATGCGTTTAAGGGTCGAAAAACGCTTGTTTTCTGCTCTGTATAGCTTAGTACAAATGCGGGTATATCCGCCTTACCCCATCGGCGCGAAAGAATTTAGAAGCGTTACAATACTTACTTTTCGGCATATTTATTTCACAGATTCGAGAAAAACGATTTGGCGAAATTGTTTCGCTCCGGGGTGGATAACTTTACCAAATACGCAACAAATGATTTTGGTCTGAAAAACTTAAGAACAGTTACAAGGCAATCTCTCTTCCTTAAATTAGAATAATATAATTCAATACTAACTATTGACAATTTTGCGATAGTTGATTATAATTTTAGGTGGAGGTGTCCGTATGTATAATCTTATTTCCTCTTGCCCGTCTTGCGGTGGAGAGCTTCATATTTCCACATTACAATGTGGCAGTTGCGGCTTGGAAATCAAGAAAGATTTTGAAGTTAGTGTCTTTGATAAGCTTTCAGATGAGCAA
>OJOE01000111.1_pt1 | contig 61842 bp, 47 predicted proteins | sample 1598191 | NCBI WGS metagenome assembly OJOE01 (sample SAMN03922463, study PRJEB24848) | human gut metagenome | isolation source: stool sample | host: Homo sapiens | place: Germany | collected 2009-11
TGCGGAAATAGCTCAGTTGGTAGAGCATAACCTTGCCAAGGTTAGGGTCGCGAGTTCGAGTCTCGTTTTCCGCTCTTTCAGAGAAATCGACAAATGTTGGTTTCTCTTTTTTTATGTCATAAGTTTGCTTCTTCTAGCTGATAATATATATATTTGTGCCCGCAATATTTAAATGATATAACCATGAAAACTTATGATATTTATTTTTCGGATGGAAGCTCAAGCGATAATAAAGGCTTCTTTATAAAAACAGAGGAAAAAGCCATACGTATGGCGGAAGATATGCTGGTAAAAGGGAATAGTTACATAGAGGATTATGCCGGGGGAACTATTTCGGTAGTCGACTCAGAAGGCAATACGGTCTGGAGTAAGCCTATTCCGGTGCAGTGATTGTAAAAAGTAGAAGTATTAATATAAAATAATGAATTTATGTTCTCAGGGATAGTTGAAGAATATGCAGAAGTGGTAAAGGTGGTAAAGGATCAGGAAAATCTGCACCTCACGTTGAAATGTTCGTTTGTTGATGAGTTAAAAATAGACCAGAGTGTTTCTCATAATGGAGTTTGTCTGACTGTAGTGAGTATTCAGGATGGAACTTATACGGTTACGGCCATGAAGGAAACTATCGAACGTTCTAATATTGGTTTGCTGAAAGTGGGAGATAAGGTTAATGTAGAACGCAGTATGATGATGAATGGACGTCTGGACGGGCATATCGTTCAGGGACATGTAGATCAGACTGCTACTTGTGTGGCTATAGATGACGCAGAGGGCAGCTGGTATTTTACATTCAAGTATGCATTCGATCCGGAAATGGCAAAACGAGGATATTTTACTGTTGACAAAGGTTCGGTTACAGTGAATGGAGTTAGTCTGACGGTCTGCAATCCGACAGAAGATACTTTCCAGGTTGCCATTATCCCATATACCTATGAACATACCAACTTCCATACGTTTCAGGTTGGTAGCGTAGTGAACTTGGAGTTTGATATTATCGGCAAGTATTTGAGCCGCATGATGCAGTTGACAAAATAAGGTTGCTGTATTTATAAGACTTATCCCCGCCAGATTTTATGACGGGGATAATTTTTTTATGCAGAAGAAGAATTATTGTATTTTCTGCTCTTTTCGTATCTGTTGTTCTGATATGTCTGGTGACTGTGCCTATAAATCTTTCAGTAAAATCTGACTGTTGTTGTACATATATTCCTTGCGTGCATGTTCCAGAATTTTCCATGAGTCAGAATATTGCTGGCGATCTACCTTGAAATCTTCGGAACCGGCAGAATCTAGTTTCTCCAGCAGTGTACCTACTGTAAGTTTATTGATGTCTATGCCCGGAAGATAGCGTACATCGCCTTTTTTCTCTTCTATTGTTTCGAAAATCAGATGTATGTCTTGCAGTTCATATAAGATCCGTTTGGTAAGTCGGATAGGAATCTTGTATTGTTTGCTTATTTCTTCTGCAGAGTAAGGTGTCTTTTCTTCTGCAAAACTCTTGCAGATGGCTGAAAGTATAATGGTGCAAAAGAAATCATGATATCTGCGGCTGATATTTGCACTTTCTTTTCCGAAGTCGAACGAACCCAGATTTTGGCTTACGTAGCTCATTTCAGCTCCGAAGAGGCAGATTGTCCAGGAAATCTGTGTCCATAACAAAAACATGGGAATGGCAGCAAAGCTTCCGTAGATAGCGTTGTAATTTGAAACCCATATCTGGCTGTTTACATAAAAGAACTGAAATGCCTGAAAGGCGGTTCCTGCCAGTATTCCCGGAAACCAGGCGTGCTTTAATTTGACTTTGGTGTTTGGGATAAATATGTAAAGTCCGATAAACATTCCCCAGGTCAGTGCATATGGGGTAAGTCTTACCAGGAATTTCAGGATAGGCGCAAGAACCAGGAAGTTATCCATGTTCTTTATATATGTAGTCATAAAAATGGTAAGACCACTTGAAATGACTATCAGCAGTGGTAAAAGGAGAATCATGGAAAAATAATCAGTTATTTTGCGAAAGACTGAACGGGGGTGTTTTACCTGCCAGATTGCATTGAAGCTTCGTTCGATGTTGTCTGTCAGTATAAGAACCGTCCATAATAACATGATTAAACCGATTCCGATAAATATTCCACTTTGGGCATGCTCCAGATAGGAGTTTATCCACGAAATAATAAGTTCACTCTGCTGGCTTGCAACACCTTTGCGGAGCTGTATTTCCATTAATGCGTCGAAGCCGAATCCTCGTGCGATGGCGAACAGGATGGCAAGAATGGGAATAATCGACAGTAGCGTGCTGTAGGTCAGTGCGGAGGCACGTATCTGGATACGGTCGTTTAGAAACTGGTTTACAGAAAGATAAACGATTTTGATGCACGAATATATTTGTCGCCGTACGGGAGATATCTCATCTTCGGTAATTCTCCATATGCCGTCGGTGAGAAATTGTAGCCAGTTTTTTATTCTCGTATAACTCATGGCGATAAGTTTTTTCAATGAAAAAAGCAGTCGGTCTATAAGCCGGGTTCCGTTCTCTGCATCGAAATGCAAAGTGTCTGTCATTTATCTACACTCACTGTCACCAGTAAGTTCTAGCGGTCTACCCTCCGACGTGGGGCGAGCAACCCTCCTTAATGCCGGTTTACATGACCTTACAACTCCTAAGATGCACAGCACGCATATCGCTATACGTCTGGTAGGCTCTTACCCTACCTTCTCACCCTTGCCTTTCCGGTGTGGACTGGCGGTTATTTTCTTCTGCATTACTCTACCTTTGCAGGCAGCTTTCTGTTAGGAAGTAGGATGCTCTGTGTTGCCCGGACTTTCCTCTTGTACATATAAGTACCAGCGACAAACCGACCAACTGCTTTCTGTTTGCAAAGGTACGCAAATAAAACGAATTTGTGTCATTTTTGTCAGAAATATCTGCAATTCTACCGAACAGTCTGATAATGAATGTAAATTTGTCAGGCAGTAGTCGTTAACTGCGGTTAATAGGAAAGTTTGCTTTGTTAAAAGAGGGAAAAAAGATGTTGTGTAGAGTACAATCGTATGAATTTTGTTCTACTTTAGCAAATGAAATGTTAAACAAGAGTTGAAATTAACAATTTAAATGATATAAACATATGAAAAAGGCAACTAAAATCGCATTTGGAGCAGTCGCAGTATTGGCTGTCAGTGCAGGGGTGGCAGGGGTTACTACTTATACTCTTATGCAGTCTAGACAAGACAAAAATTTGTCTTTTTATGATGAATTCCAGACAGCGTCTAATGTGCGCTATGCAGCTTTGGATGCAACTAGCATGCAGCCGATTGATTTGACTAAAGCGGCAGAAAGTTCTTTGAACTCTGTTGTACATATTATGTCTGTACAGAGAAGTAAAGTGAAAACAATACAGAGTCAGCCTGATATATTTGATTTCTTCTTCGGTGACGGACGCGGACGTCAGCAGCAGGTGCAAACTCCTGAACAGCGTGGATTTGGTTCGGGTGTAATTATTTCGAAGGACGGTTATATTGTAACCAATAATCACGTAATTGATGGAGCTGATGAAATTTCTGTCAAGTTGCACGATGGTCGTGAAATGAAAGGACGTGTAATTGGTACAGACCCGACTACCGATTTAGCATTGGTTAAAATAGAAGGTGATGATTTTCCTGCCATACCGGTTGGTGATTCTGAACGCTTGAAAGTTGGAGAATGGGTACTGGCTGTAGGTAATCCGTTTAATTTAGGTTCTACAGTAACTGCTGGTATTGTCAGTGCTAAGGCTCGTGGACTTGGTGCTAATGGTGTAGAGTCGTTTATCCAGACTGATGCTGCCATTAATCAGGGAAACAGTGGTGGTGCGTTAGTTAATGCTAATGGAGAATTGGTAGGTATTAATGCTATGTTGGTATCTCCTACTGGAGCTTATTCGGGTTATGGATTTGCTATTCCTACAAGCATTATGACAAAGGTTGTTACAGACCTGAAGCAATACGGTACTGTACAACGTGCTCTGTTGGGTATTGCAGGACGAAACATGGGTGATGAAACTTATCCGGATGAAATCCGTAAGGAACAGAAAGAGCTGGGCATCAACGATGGTGTACAGGTTGTTGAAGTGACAGAAGGTGGTTCGGTAGATGGCGTTTTGGAAAAGAACGACGTTATAATGGAATTGAACGGAAAGAAAGTGAAGACCATGGCCGAATTACAAGGATCACTGGCTAAATATCGTCCGGGTGATAAGATCAAATTGAAAGTATGGCGCGATAAGAAAGAAAAGACTTTCACTGTAACACTGAAAAATGCTCAAGGTAATACTAAGATTGTAAAGAATGCTGATATGGAATTACTGGGAGCTGCATTCCGTGAAGTACCTTCCGAATTGAAGAAACAACTGAATTTAGGTTATGGTGTTCAGGTAACAGGAGTAAGTGAAGGCAGAATGGCAGATTCTGGTATCCGTAAAGGATTTATCATACTGAAAGCTAACGGAAAACAACTGAAAACAGTGCAGGATCTGGAAGAAGTTATGAAAGCGGCTTCTCAATCTCCTGATCAGGTATTGTTTATGGTAGGTATATATCCGTCAGGAAAACGTGCCAACTATGCAGTAGATTTATCACAGAATTAAGTATAATAAACAGGTATTGTTTTTGAAGTAAAAAGATATGTTTGAAAAGTCCGAAGGGTTTACTCTTCGGACTTTTGCTTTTTGCTACCTCGACATTGCGTTTTGGTTTATATTGGAGTGGAATGTATACCTAAAGCTAGGTATTTTGTGCTAAAAGCCTTTCTCTGGGTAAAAAAAGAGAGGATATTTAGAACAGTGTCTCTTTTTTTGCTACTTTTGCACAGATTTTGGCTGCATGTGCCGAATGACGCGGCGGCGGCTTAAACGAAGATAATAACTAAAACATAAAGCATGATACACAAAGTATTAATCGCTAACCGTGGCGAAATTGCTGTGCGCGTGATGCGTTCTTGCCGTGAAATGGGCATTCGTACCGTGGCAGTCTTTTCGGAAGCTGATAGAACGGCACGCCACGTACTTTATGCAGATGAGGCTTGCCTGATTGGTCCGGCAGCATCTCGTGAAAGCTATCTGAATATTGATAAAATTATCATGGCGGCTAAGCGCCATGGAGTGGATGCAATTCATCCGGGATATGGTTTCTTATCGGAAAACTCCGAGTTTGCACGTCGTTGTCGTGAAGAAGGAATCATTTTTATCGGTCCTGATCCTGAAACAATGGATGCGATGGGCGATAAGATTTCTGCGCGTAAACACATGATTGCTGCGGGAGTGCCGGTGGTTCCTGGTACGGAACAGCCTTTGCAGAGTGTAGAGGAAGCAAAAGAAATCTGTAATCGTATCGGTTATCCGGTTATGCTGAAGGCTTCTATGGGAGGCGGTGGTAAAGGTATGCGCCTTATTCATAGTGAGTCTGAAGTGGAAGAAGCTTATAATACAGCTCGTTCGGAATCAATGTCATCATTTGGTGATGATACAGTTTATCTGGAGAAATTTGTAGAGGAACCGCATCATATTGAATTCCAGATTTTAGGAGATAATTATGGTAATGCGGTACATCTGTTCGAACGCGAATGTTCTATTCAGCGTCGTAACCAGAAGATTGTAGAAGAAACTCCATCTCCGTTTGTTACTCCTGAATTACGCCAGAAAATGGGTGAGGCTGCTGTAGCGGCTGCCAAGGCTGTAAATTATAAGGGAGCAGGAACAATTGAATTCCTTGTTGACAAGCACCGCAATTTCTATTTCCTTGAAATGAATACTCGTCTTCAGGTAGAACATCCTATTACAGAAGAAGTTGTAGGTGTTGACTTGGTAAAGGAACAGCTCCGTATTGCAAACAATGAGCCTCTTCATTTCAAACAGGAAGATCTGAAGCAGCGTGGTCATGCTATCGAATGTCGTATTTGCGCAGAGGACTCTGAAAATAACTTTATGCCTTCACCGGGAGTTATCCGTCAGTTGATGGAACCCAACGGTATCGGTGTTCGTATCGATAGCTATGTATACGAAAGTTATGAAATTCCTATTTATTATGACCCGATGATCGGTAAGCTGATTGTATGGGCTACTACTCGTGAATTTGCTATCGAACGTATGCGCCGTGTGCTTTACGAATACAAGATTACCGGCTTGAAAACAAATATCGGTTATTTGCGTCACATCATGAATGTACCTGATTTTGTAGAAGGTCATTATAATACCTTGTTTATACCAAAGCATCAGGATATGTTGCGTGAATGGGCTGGTCAGAAGGAAGAAGAAACTGAAAATATTGCTATGATTGCAGCATACATCGACTATCTGATGAATCTGGAAGAGAATAATTCTGGCTCTTCAGACAATCGTCCTATCAGTCGTTGGCGTGAGTTCGGATTGAAAAAAGGTGTATTGCGAATTTAAAGAAGATATTTATGGAAATACATATAGGTGATAGAGTTGCTGACGTTACGTTGGTTAGCAAGGAAGGCAATAAAGTACAGTTGACTATCGACGGTGTTCCTTACGATGTTGATATTGTAATGGCAGAAAACGGTAGTTGTTCTATTTTGCATGAAGGAAAATCGTATAATGCAGAACTGATCCGTAAAGAAGGCGGAAAGAGTTATACGGTAAATGCTCATTACCAGTCATATAATATTGATATTATAGATTCGCAGGCAAAATACCTTCGCATGCGTAAGGGAGCTGATGAGAAACAGCAGGATAAGATTGTTTCTCCTATGCCGGGTAAAGTGGTTAAGATTCCAGTAAAGGCTGGCGACCGCTTGCAGGCTGGTGATATCGTGGTTGTGATAGAAGCCATGAAGATGCAGAGTAATTACAAAGTAAACAGCGAATGTGTTGTAAAAGAAATCTTCGTAAATGAAGGTGACTCTGTAAACAGTAACCAGGTTATCATGACACTGGATGTAATTAAAGAGGAGGATTAAATTTATGACAACAGCAGAACAATATAAAAAATTTGAGGAGCTGGATAAACTGGCTGCTCAGGGTGGAGGAGTAGAGCGTGTTGAAAAGCAGCATGCCAATGGTCATATGACTGCTCGCGAACGTATTGATATGTTGCTCGATAAAGGTACGTTCAATGAAATTGATAAGTTTGTGGTTCATCACTGTACTGATTTCGGTATGGAGAAGAAACATATTCCTGGTGACGGTATCGTTTGTGGATATGGTAAAATTGATGGACGTTTAGTATATGTTTATGCTTACGACTTTACCGTATATGGTGGAACACTTAGTGCTACCGGTGCGCAGAAGATTGTAAAGGTACAGCAACTGGCATTGAAAAACGGTGCTCCGGTAATTGCTTTGAATGACTCGGGTGGCGCACGTATTCAGGAAGGTGTGGGAAGTATTTCTGGATATGCTTCAATTTTCTATCAGAATACTATTGCATCAGGTGTTATCCCTCAGATTTCAGCAATTCTTGGTCCGTGTGCAGGAGGTGCTTGTTATTCTCCGGCATTGACAGACTTTATCTTCATGGTAAAGGAAAAGAGTCACATGTTTATCACTGGTCCGGATGTAGTAAAGGCTGTTACTCATGAAGAAGTTGATAAGGAAGAATTAGGTGGTGCATATACTCATAGCAGTAAGAGTGGTGTTACTCACTTCCTTTGTGAAACAGAAGAAGAAACTTTGATGAGCATTCGTGAGCTGCTGAGTTTCTTGCCTTCTAACAACATGGAAGATGCTCCTTCTATTCCTTGTACAGATGATATCCGTCGTGCAGAAGAATCACTGATGACAGTTATTCCTGACGACCCGAACATGCCATATGATATCAAAAACATCATCGAACCGGTAGTCGACAATCATTATTTCTTCGAGGTAATGCCTCACTTTGCAAAGAATATTGTAGTCGGATTTGCTCGTTTGGGTGGACGTTCTGTAGGTATCGTTGCCAATCAGCCGGCATATCTGGCAGGTGTGCTTGATATTGACGCTTCTGACAAGGCTTCTCGTTTCATCCGTTTCTGCGACTGTTTCAATATTCCTATTGTAACATTCGAAGATGTACCGGGTTTCTTGCCAGGATGTACACAGGAACACAATGGTATTATCCGTCACGGTGCAAAGATTGTATACGCTTATGCAGAAGCTACTGTTCCTAAGATAACAGTAATTACACGTAAGGCTTACGGAGGTGCATACATCGTTATGAATAGTAAACCTATTGGTGCTGATGTGAACTTCTCTTATCCTACAGCTGAAATTGCTGTAATGGGAGCAGACGGTGCTGTGAATATTCTGTATCGTAAAGCTACGCCGGAAGAAAAAGCTAAGGCTGTAGAAGAATACAAGGAGAAATTCTCTAATCCGTATCGTGCAGCTGAACAGGGCTATATCGATGAAATCATTCTTCCGAAAGATACTCGTTATAAACTGATTCAGGCACTTGAAATGACTCAGAATAAGAGTGTAAGCAATCCTCCAAAGAAACACGGTAACATGCCTTTGTAATTGATTTGAAGGAAATAATATAAATTTAGCCATCTCAACCTAATCCGTTGGGATGGCTTTTTTGTTTTAATTCCATATAACTTCATGATATAGCACAACTGTTGTGCTTATTATTGTGCTTTATTTATTTTTTAAGTAGACTGTTATCGTTTGCAAGGCAACAGAAGTTTATTGAATATAATTCTTAAAATAATATTAAGTAGTATTTAAACACCTTTGAAAGCGTAGCGGTCAGTTCGAGGTTTCCTCTTTTTATATCGATTTTTTTGTATCTTTGAAGCGATAATTATTTAAGCTATTAGTATATGATGAAAAAATGGATAATGATGGCAGCATTATTTAGCTGTCTGTTTGCCGGAGTCTCTACAGTACAAGCACAGGAAGTTACTCCTGATGAAGTAGGATATATAGTTAAAGTGGGTGATGAAGCTCCCGATTTTGAAATGACTTTGACCGACGGTCAGAAAGTAAAATTATCTTCTTTGCGTGGAAAAGTTGTGATGCTTCAGTTTACAGCAAGCTGGTGTGGGGTTTGCCGTAAAGAAATGCCTTTTATCGAGAAGGATATCTGGCAGAAACATAAAGATAATGCTTCATTTGCGCTTTATGGAGTAGACCGTGATGAACCTTTGGAAAAGGTTAAAGCTTTTGCAAAGCAGACGAAAGTAACATATCCGCTCGGACTTGATCCGGGAGCAGATATCTTTGCTAAATATGCGGTTCGTAACGCTGGTATTACCCGCAACGTGTTAATCGACAAGACTGGTAAGATTGTGATGATGACACGTTTATATAACGAGGAAGAGTTCTCTGCTTTGTGTAAGAAAATAGATGAACTGCTGAAATGATGCGGCTTAAGTATACATTAATCATCCTATGCTGTCTGGTCGTTCTTCCTGGGTTTTCTCGTAAGAAAAAGACTTCGGGATATGAACCTCTATTTGGAAAATCACAGGCAGCCTACCAGATTACTTCTAGTTCATTAAAAGGAGCTACCTTCTATTTGGTCAGCGGTCATGGAGGACCAGATCCGGGATGCATCGGCAAGTATAGAGGAAAGGAGCTGCACGAAGATGAATATGCCTATGATATTGTTTTGCGTTTAGGCAGAGAATTGCTGAAACGTGGTGCTAAGGTTCATTTTATTATTCAGGACAAGAAAGATGGAATCCGAAATGCTGCGATATTGAATAACAGCAAGCGGGAAACATGTATGGGTGAAGCAATTCCATTGAATCAGGTAGCAAGGTTGCAACAGCGTTGTGATGCTATTAACCGGTTATATCGTAGAGATAATAGCAATTATAAACGTGCAATCTTTGTTCATGTGGATAGTCGTAGCAGAGGTAAACAGACGGATGTTTTCTTTTATCACTCACCTGGCAGTAAATATGGAAAACGTCTTGCCGATCAGTTGAAGCGTACTTTTACTGCAAAATATGACCGTCATCAGCCTAATAGAGGATTCAATGGAACGGTTAGTTCGCGTAACTTGTTTGTTCTTCGGAACTCAACGCCTTATGCTGTCTTTTTGGAATTAGGAAATATTCAGAACGCACGCGATCAGCAACGTTTAGTGATACCCGACAATCGTCAGGCATTAGCCAACTGGATTGCTGAGGCTATGGTTAGCGATTATAAGAAAAGTAAGTAGTAACTGTATGATATTCAGTTGTTGAAGAGAAATAGTTTAATTTCGTCTGTATAGGATAGGCAGTATATAGCTAACAGCTGAACATTGAAAAAGCAATAGCGGAACTTCTGTTCATTGAGCAAAAGTTCCGCTATTGCTTTTTTGCCTGAACCTGAGAAACACGTTATTAAGATATAAAGTGAAGCTCTCAAGCAGGTGATTTTTATTAAGTTCTGCCATGAAAAGTTTGATACTAAGACGTTTCTTCTTTGGCAGAACTTATTGATTTTTTATTGTTGGTCAGGTTTATTCTTCAGCAAGTAACAGCTCCATTACCTGACAAGCTGATTTAGCGACAGAAGTACCAGGACCAAATATAGCCATAACTCCAGCTTTATACAGGAAGTCGTAATCCTGTGCCGGTATGACACCTCCTGCAAATACCAGAATATCTTCACGTCCCAGACGTTTCAACTCTGCAATGATTTGTGGAATTAAAGTCTTGTGTCCGGCGGCTAATGAAGAAACTCCTACTGCATGAACATCGTTTTCTACGGCTTCGCGAGCAGCTTCCTCCGGAGTCTGGAACAACGGTCCCATGTCAACATCAAAACCACAGTCTGCAAATCCTGTAGCTACAACTTTTGCACCACGGTCATGTCCGTCCTGTCCCATTTTGGCAATCATTACACGTGGACGGCGACCCTCTTTCTTTGCAAATTCTTCAGTCAGTTCGCAAGCTCTTGCGAAATCTGCATCCTTTTTACTTTCTGATGAATACACGCCTGAAATAGTTCTTATTACTGCTTTATAACGTCCTACAATTTTTTCACATGCATCGGATATTTCTCCTAATGTGGCACGTACGCGAGCGGCTTCTACAGCCAGTTCCAGCAAGTTGCCTTTACCTGTACGTACGCATTCGGTAATAGCTTCCAGTGCTTTGTCTACTTCGGCCTGGTTTCTTCCTTCGCGCAGGCGACGTAAGTTTTCTATCTGTTCCTGACGTACAGCTGTGTTGTCTACTTCCAGAATATCAATCGGATCTTCTTTTTCCAGACGATATTTGTTTGTACCTACGATGGTCTGTTCACCTGAGTCGATACGAGCCTGTGTACGAGCTGCAGCTTCTTCAATACGCATCTTAGGTATACCTGTTTCGATAGCCTTAGCCATACCACCCAGTTTTTCGATTTCCTGAATGTGTTCCCAAGCTTTATGAGCCAGTTCATTGGTCAGCGCTTCTACATAGTATGAACCACCCCACGGGTCTACATTTTTACATATCTGGGTTTCTTCCTGGATATAAATCTGTGTATTACGTGCAATACGTGCAGAGAAATCAGTTGGTAGAGCAATAGCTTCGTCCAGCGCATTGGTATGCAGTGACTGAGTGTGTCCCAGTGCAGCAGCCATTGCTTCGATACAAGTACGTCCTACGTTGTTGAACGGATCCTGTTCTGTAAGCGACCATCCTGAAGTCTGTGAGTGTGTACGCAGTGCAAGTGATTTCGGATTCTTCGGATTAAACTGTTTTACAATCTTTGCCCAAAGCATACGTGCAGCACGCATCTTGGCAATTTCCATGAAATGATTCATGCCGATTGCCCAGAAGAAAGACAAACGAGGAGCAAAGGCATCGATATCAATACCTGCAGCAACTCCTGCGCGCAGATATTCCAGACCGTCGGCAAGAGTATAAGCCAATTCGATATCGGCTGTAGCACCAGCTTCCTGCATGTGATATCCTGAGATAGAGATAGAGTTGAATTTCGGCATTTTTTGAGAAGTGTACTCAAAGATATCCGAAATGATCTTCATGGAGAATGCAGGCGGATAGATATATGTGTTACGCACCATGAACTCTTTCAAAATATCATTTTGAATAGTTCCGGCCATTTCTTCCAGTTTAGCTCCCTGTTCCAGTCCCGCATTGATATAGAATGCCATAACAGGAAGTACGGCGCCGTTCATAGTCATGGAAACAGACATCTTATTCAATGGAATACCGTCGAACAATACCTTCATATTTTCCAGTGAGCAGATAGAAACACCAGCCTTACCAACATCTCCCACTACACGCGGATGATCTGGGTCGTAGCCGCGGTGTGTCGGAAGGTCGAAAGCAACAGACAAACCTTTCTGTCCGGAAGCCAGGTTACGGCGATAAAATGCATTCGATTCTTCAGCTGTAGAAAATCCTGCATACTGGCGGATAGTCCACGGACGGAACGTATACATCATCGAGTACGGACCTCTCAGGTAAGGAGGAATACCCGCAGCATAGTTCAGATGCTCCATGCCTTCCAGGTCTTCTTTCGTATAAACCGGCTTCACCTGAATCTGTTCCGGTGTTCTCCAATTGGCTTTGATGTCATTGGCCTTTTGCCATTCCATACCATTTTGAGGATGGAATCCGACATATATATCGATATTTTTAAAATTCGGTTTCATAGCATTACTTAATTCCTAGCTTTTCATTATATTCTTTCAAGGTCTCCAATACGTTGCAGCGTACATGTATGAAGTTTTCTATGCCGGCAGCTTTCAATTCTTCCATGCAAGCAGGAGCTCCTGCCACAATAAACATGGCTCTTCCGTTTACAGCTTTGAATGCCGGAATAGCATATTCTGCATATTCATCATCGCTAGAGCAAATAACAACGATGTCAGCGTTGGCTTTCATTGCAGCCTCTACTCCTTCTTCAACGGTTGGGAATCCCAGATTGTCTATTACTTCATATCCGGCACAAGCCAGGAAGTTGCATGAGAACTGTGCGCGTGCTTGTCGCATCGCAAGATTTCCGATAGTCAGCATGAAAGCTTTTGGACGTTTGCCAGAATGTTCTGTCTGCAAACGTAAAGCTTCAAATTCGCTGGCAGCACGGCTGGTTTCCAGTTTAGCAAATGAAGCTTCTTCTTCGTGATTATGTCCGCCACCACAGCAACATTTGTGTTCTGATGGAGTCTTTTCTCCTGCCAATTCGTTGAAATTAGGATACTGATTGGTTCCCAGCAGGATTTCTTTACGTTTCGAAACAGCTTCATGGCGTGCTTTGTTGCTTGCGTTAACAGCATTTTGTACGCTTTCGTCGAAGATAGACTTAACCATTCCGCCGGCCTCTTCTACTTGCAGGAACAAATCCCAGGCTTGTTTAGCAATAGAAACTGTCAAATTTTCAATATAATATGAACCGCCGGCAGGATCGACAATGCGGTTAAGATGAGATTCTTCTTTCAAAAGTAATTGCTGATTACGTGCAATACGTTCTGAAAAGTCATTAGGAGTTTCGTATGCTTTATCGAAAGGAGTTACTGTGATAGAATTTACTCCTGCAATAGCAGCACTCATAGCTTCAGTCTGAGTACGGAGCAAGTTTACATGAGCATCGAATAAGGTCAGATTGAAGCTTGAAGTTTCGGCATGAGCAATCATTTTACAAGCACATTCGCATTGTGGGTTGTAAGCCTTGACAATGTTTGCCCATAACATACGTGCTGCACGGAACTTGGCAATTTCCATGAAATAGTTGGAACTGATACCGAAGTTGAATTTGATCTTCTTTGCAGCCAGATCAACAGGAACTCCTGCTTCTGTCAGTCTGTTCAGATATTCATTTCCCCATGCCAGTGCATATCCCAGTTCCTGATAAATATAAGCTCCAGCATTGTTTAGTTGAAGTGAGTTGACTCCTATACAACGGAAATGAGGATATTCAGCCAGAATTTCTACCAACTCTTTTGCTTTCGATATGATCGGGCTGACATCTTTCCCTTTTTGAAGCATTTTGCCGATAGGGTCGAAGTTTATTGAGCCGTACAGTTTATTCGGATCATATCCTTTTTCTTTGAAATAAGCAACAAGTAATTCAGCCAGCTGAGTAGAATGGCGCTGACAAGTAGTGAAGTTAATTTCTATACAGTCGCAACAGATGTCTTTCAGTAGAGTTGCAATGTATTCAGCACTCAAATCTTTGGGTTTAATGTGGAAACCCAGTGAGTCAATTCCCTTGTTCAGCAAATCAAGTGCTTTCTGGTTTGCTTCAGCAGGTTCTTCTACACGAATGTCCTGACGGATATACCAGGTATTGTCATCTTTTTTATTACCTCTGATGTAAGGATATTCTCCCGGAAGTCCTTCAGTTGTTTTAAGTCCTTCCAAATCTTCTTGGCGGTAAAACGGTTTTACTTTAAATCCTTCGTTTGTTTTCCACACCAATTTCTTTTCGTAATCGGCTCCTTTCAAGTCGACCATGATTTTATCCATCCATTCTTGTGTCGATACGGAGGGAAAATCTGAAAAGAGTTTTTCTTTACTATCTGCCATAGTGAATGAGTGTTTATGATATTATGATTTAAGTTAGTTGGCATGGAGGTTGGAACCCATGCGAGGCAAATATACAAAGTAAATTGCACATCCCGACAAAAAGTGAGTATTTTTTTAGATTCAAATGTTTGACTGATTCTTTTTAATTGCCTACATTTGTGGCGCTTAAAAATATAATATTATGAATTGGCTACAAGATTTATTAACTAATCCCGACTCCATAGCACATATAGTCGCATTATATTCTTTTGTAATTGCAGTTGGAGTTCTTTTGGGAAAAATCAAGATTTTCGGTATATCTCTTGGAGTTACCTTCGTATTATTCATAGGGATTCTTGCCGGACATTTTGGATTTACAGGAAATCAGTCCATCCTTTCGTTTTTGCAGGATTTTGGATTGATCTTGTTTGTGTTCTGTATCGGTTTGCAGGTCGGTCCTTCTTTCTTCTCTTCTTTCAAAAAAGGAGGAATCAGGCTGAACATGCTGGCCGTGGGTATCGTGGCACTGAATATAGCGGTTGCCATAATTATTTACTATGCTTTGCAAGGTCGGGTGGAAATTCCGATGATGGTAGGTATTCTTTGCGGTGCGGTAACGAATACTCCGGGTTTGGGTGCTGCCAACGAAGCTTTGCAGCAATTAGGTTATCAAGGGCCGGAAATAGCTATGGGATATGCCTGTGCTTATCCTTTGGGTGTTATGGGTATCATTCTTTCACTTATTCTTATCCGTTATATTTGTCGGGTAAATTTGGACAAAGAAGCTGATGATATCCAGAAAGAAGAAGAGGCAAACCCTCACTTGAAGCCTTACAACATTGCCCTGAAAGTAGAGAATGCAGCATTGAGTGGAAAGAAACTTTCTCAGGTTCAGAGCTTTTTGGCAAGAGATTTTGTCTGCTCTCGTATTTTGCAGGATGGACATGTACATATTCCTAATGCAGATACGGTCTTGCGTTTGGGCGATGAAATGAACATTGTATGTGCAGAAGATGACTCTGAAGCGATTCAGGCTTTCATCGGTTCGAAAGTTGATGATGTAGACTGGGACAACCAGAGCAAACAAGACAAGCCGATGGTGTCACGCCGTATATTGGTTACCCAACCGGCTATTAATGGTAAGACATTGGGTGAGCTTCATTTCAGCAGTATGTATGGTGTGAATGTAACTCGTGTCAACCGTTCGGGTATGGACTTGTTTGCTGCGCGTCAGTTGATTCTTCAGGTGGGCGACCGTGTCATGGTAGTAGGACCACAGGATGCTATCGAACGAGTTGCCGATTTGCTGGGTAATCAGTTGAAACGTCTGGATCATCCAAATATCGTAACCATCTTCGTTGGTATTTTATGTGGTATCCTTTTCGGAAGTCTGCCTATTGCATTTCCGGGAATACCTACTCCAGTGAAACTGGGTCTTGCCGGAGGTCCGCTGATTGTGTCTATTCTTATCGGACGTTTCGGACATAAAGTGAAACTGGTGACTTATACAACAATGAGTGCCAACTTGATGCTTCGTGAGGTCGGTCTGGTGCTGTTCCTTGCCAGTGTCGGAATCAAGGCTGGTGGAAACTTTGTTCAAACGGTAGTAGAAGGCGATGGTTTGCTGTATGTAGGTATCGGATTCCTTATAACCATTATTCCACTTCTCATCATTGGAATGGTAGCCCGCTGGCGACATAAAGTAAACTATTTTACATTAATGGGATTGATAGCCGGTAGTAATACAGACCCTCCTGCATTGGCTTATGCTAACCAGATTTCAGGAAACGATGCTCCGGCAGTAGGATATTCTACTGTATATCCGTTGGCGATGTTCCTTAGAATCCTTACAGCTCAGTTGCTTATCTTGTTTATGGCTGGATAAGATATCTGTGATATATAAAAACGTCCTGGTGTTGTTTAATCAGACATCAGGACGTTTTTTTGTATATCAGAATCAATTTTCTTTACCTGCTACCCAGATAGAGGAAGAACATACCGATAAGCACAAGCAACAAGTCGATGGCTTTGCTCCTCAAATTCTTTTCATGGAACATCATTGCACCGAAAAGAAATGAAACAACTACGCTTCCCCTGCGGACCATTGATACAATAGAAATCATGGAATCTTCCATACTCAGGGCATAGAAATATACAAAATCGGCAGCCGACAGGAAGACAGAAATCAGGATGATACACCAGTCCCATCGGAACGGAGTAGATGTTTTCCGTTTAGGCCACCATAAGAACATCAGTACTCCACCCATCATAAAAAGCTGATAAATATTATACCATGCCTGTACCTGCATGTTATTGAATCTTCCCATAAGATATTTGTCGTATAGTCCGCTTACTGCTCCCAGTACCGCAGCCAGTACTACAAACCATATCCATCGGTTGTGTTTGAAATCGATACCTTCCTTTTTCCCTGAACGGCTCAGCATGAAAAAAGAAATTACAGCCATGAATACACCGATCCATTGATACAGGTTCAGGCGTTCTCCGAATATCAGCATGGCACCTACAAGGGTCATCACCGGACGAGTAGCATTAATCGGCCCCACAATAGTAAGCGGAAGATGCTTCATACCGAAATACCCGAATGCCCATGAAGACAATACAATAAACGATTTCAGCAAAATAAATTTATGCACTTCCCATCCTCCCGAATCGGGTACATAAAAAATAGAGTCTTGTAACATCTGCGGTGCAAAGTGTGACAGCAGGATGAACGGAATAAAAATAATACTCGAAAAAAGTGTATTGAGCGCCAGTACAGGAAGTACAGCATTATTACTCAATGACTTTTTCTTGAAAACATCGTAAAAGCCCAGCAACGCTGCCGAGCAGAAGGCTAATAGTAACCACATAATCTTTTTATATCGCTTTATAAATTTGGCTGCAAAGTTACAAAAAATCGTCAAAGATTTGCATAGCTCATGCGGTATGTCTACTTTTACTAAATTTCTACAACTGCAAAATTATCAGTAAAGTACAATGAACGAGCAAGTCTTGCATAAACTGAAAGTGCTGGCAGAGTCAGCAAAATATGATGTATCATGTTCTTCCAGCGGGACCGTACGCCGCAATTCTTCGGGAGGTGTCGGAAATACTGTTGGAGGGTGGGGGATATGCCATAGCTTTGCAGAAGACGGACGATGCATTTCGCTTCTGAAAGTGATGCTTACCAATTATTGTATTTACGATTGCGCTTATTGTATCAACCGTATCAGCAACGATATACCGCGGGCTACCTTGTCTGTCAGCGAGTTAGTCGAACTGATCATGGAGTTTTATCGCAGAAACTACATCGAGGGACTTTTTCTTAGCTCGGGAGTGGTGAGAAATCCTGACTATACCATGGAACGTCTGGTGCGTGTGGCAAAAGACTTACGTACGATTCATCGGTTTAATGGCTACATACATCTGAAAAGTATTCCCGGAGCCAGCAGAGAACTGGTTCGTGAAGCCGGACTTTATGCCGACCGTCTGAGTGTAAACCTTGAAATACCTACCGAAGCTAATCTCAAGATGTTGGCTCCTGAAAAAGACCATCGCAGTGTGTATCTGCCTATGAGATATATCCGTGAAGGAGCACTTGAAAGTGCGGAAGAGCGGAAGCATCACCGCCATGCCCCGCGTTTTGCGCCGGCAGGACAGAGTACGCAGATGATTGTCGGGGCAACTTCGGAAAGCGACCGAGATATTCTGAAAGTTTCTTCTGCGCTTTATGCTCAGCCTACCATGAAACGTGTGTATTATTCGGGATATATTTCTGTCAATACCTACGACAAGCGCCTGCCTGCTCTGAAACAACCTCCTCTCGTGCGTGAAAATCGATTGTATCAGGCCGACTGGCTGTTACGGTTTTATCAGTTTCGGGTAGATGAACTGGTAGATGAGGCTAGTCCGGATCTCGATCTGGAAGTTGATCCTAAGCTGGCATGGGCATTGAAGCATCCGGAGTTTTTTCCTGTAAATATTTATACGGCAGATTATGAAACTCTGCTTCGTGTGCCGGGTATCGGTGTGCGTTCGGCAAAAATGATTGTCATGTCGCGCCGTTTCTCACGCATTGGTTTCTATGAACTGAAAAAAATGGGAGCAGTAATGAAAAAAGCCCGTTATTTTATTACGTGCAACGAGTTGCCTGACAAGACAATACACGAACTTACTCCGCTGGGCGTGAGGAAGTTACTTGTTCCGAAGCCAAAGAAACGTACAGACGACCGTCAGCTTACACTCAATTTTGATTTCGATTAGCGTGAACTTTTGCTCGGGATGGATTGTAATATCATTATTAAGCTAATAAAGAAAATGAGTTATGTGGAAGAATCTGTTCAAGGAATTGAAACGGAAAGACCACCAGAGATATCTGGGTGGTCTGGATATATTTAAATATATCGGTCCCGGACTGCTGGTTACTGTGGGGTTTATCGACCCGGGGAACTGGGCCTCTAATTTTGCTGCGGGATCCGATTATGGTTATGCACTGTTGTGGGTAGTAACACTTTCTACGGTCATGCTGATTGTGCTTCAGCATAATGTAGCGCATTTGGGTATCGTTACCGGATTGTGTTTGAGTGAGGCAGCCAATAAATATACGCCGAAGTGGATAGCACGCCCCATACTGGGAAGTGCTGTGCTGGCAAGCATCTCTACTTCACTGGCGGAAATATTGGGAGGAGCCATTGCACTGGAGATGTTGTTTGATATACCGATTATTGCAGGAGCCGTACTGACTACGGTATTTGTGCTGATATTGCTTTTCACTAATTCGTACAGGCGTATAGAACGGGGAATCATTGCTTTCGTATCGGTTATCGGTCTTTCTTTTCTTTACGAACTGTTTCTGGTAGACGTCGACTGGGGACTGGCTGCACGTTCGTGGGTGACACCAAGTATTCCGCAGGGAAGTATGCTCATTATTATGAGTGTATTGGGAGCAGTTGTCATGCCTCATAATCTGTTTCTTCATTCGGAGGTAGTACAGAGCCGTGAATATAATAAGGAGGACGAACAGGCTATCAAGAAACATTTGAAGTACGAATTTTACGATACGTTGCTGTCGATGGGAATAGGATGGGCTATCAACAGTGCCATGATTTTGCTGGCTGCTACTACTTTCTTTGTGCACGGCACTCCGGTAGAAGAACTTCAGCAGGCAAAATCGTTGCTCGATCCCTTGTTGGGAAGTCAGGCTGGCGCTATTTTTGCACTGGCTCTGCTCATGGCTGGTATCTCATCTACCGTTACCAGTGGTATGGCAGCCGGTTCTATTTTTGCCGGTATCTTTGGAGAATCTTATAATATTCGCGATATTCATTCTAAGGTAGGAGTGCTCCTTTCATTAGGATTGGCACTGGTGATTATTCTTTTTATTGAAAATCCGTTCCAGGGACTGATTATTTCGCAGATGGTATTGAGTATTCAGCTGCCTTTTACTGTTTTCTTACAGTTGTCGCTCACCTCGTCAAAGCGTGTTATGGGGCAGTACGCCAACTCACGGTGGAGCACGTTTGTACTTTATACCATTGCCATCATCGTTTCGGCACTAAATATTATGTTACTTTTCAGTTGATCCTAAAATAAACACTTCGGCAAGGTAAGTAAAAAACTTCAGCAATTTTTCAGAAAAACATCTCGATATTTTTCTGAAAAATTGCTGAAGTTTTTTTAAAGGATAAACATAAACTGAAAATGTCTTGATTGTACCCTTTGTATGGAATTTATTTTCAGTCGTTTAATTGTTGTCTGGCTTTTAGCTTACGGAAGTGATAAATCAGCATTAGTGCTGCCATGATAAAGGCTAATGTATCCGATAACGGCATACTGAACCAGACTCCTTCCACACCGAAATGCGGCGGAAGTAAAGCCAGTCCGGGCAACAGAAAGACGAGTTGTCTGGAAAGAGAAAGCAGAATAGAGATGCTGACTTTACCGATTGATTGGAAAAACTGTGTAATCACAATTTGTGCGCCGATGATGGGAAACGCCATGACACCGATGCGAAGTGCCAGTGTTGCCTGTTCGGTCAGTTCATGGTTGGTAGTAAACATTCCCACAAATATACTGGGGAATAATTCACTTATCAGGAATCCGACAGTTGTAATGGTACATCCGGCTATAATACCCAGTCGGAGAGTCTGTTTTACACGGTCATAATGACGTGCTCCGTAGTTGTAGCCAGAAATGGGCTGCATTCCCATTGTGATTCCCATTACAATCATCACAAACAACATTTGTATTCTGTTCAGGATGCCGAATGCCCCGATAGAAAGATCTCCACCATACGTCAACAGACGGTTATTGATAAAAATCACGATACAACATGCACATACATTCATGATAAAAGGCGACATACCGACTCCGAATATATTCATGATGATGTGCTTTTTCAGCTTGAAGCTGGGACGTTTGAAGCGAATGTAGCTTTTCTTATCGTAGAAATGATAGAGCACCCATATCATACCAACAAATTGTGACATGATAGTAGAAAGGGCTGCCCCTCTTATTCCCCACTCCAGTACAAAGATACAGATAGGAGCAAGAATTACGTTACAGCCTACTGTCAATATTGATGATAGCATAGCTTTCTTGGGATAACCGGTAGCACGCATGATGTTGTTCAGTCCTACCATTACATACGAGATTGGGCTTCCCAGCAGAATAACCTGCATGAAATCGCGTGCATAGGGCAGGGTACTTTCACTTGCACCGAAGAAATATAAGATATCATCCAGAAAGATCAGTGTGATTCCCCCGTAAAAAATAGCATTGACGATACAGAGAATAGTAACATTTCCTAAAATGTCTTCCGCTCCTTTTATATCTTTCTGTCCCAGACGAATAGACGAAATAGTGGCTCCTCCTACACCAACCAGGGTGCAGAACGCGATAAGCAGGTTCATCAGCGGGAAAGTAATGGCAAGTCCGGAGATGGCCAGCGCACCTACTCCATGTCCGATAAAGATACTGTCGATGATATTGTACAATGAAGTCAATGTCATACCGATGATGGCAGGTATGGAATACTGTAAAAGTAATTTGCCTATAGGTGCATTTCCTAAAACATGCGGATTGTTTTCTTCCATTTTGTACTTTGGTTAAAATTATGTGCTCAAAGTTAGGAATATGGCGTGATATTTCGGAACTTTGTACCGTTAAATCAACTAAATGGTAAAGAGAATGGATAAAACAAAATGTATAGCAGCCTTGTTCGACTTTGATGGAGTAGTAATGGATACTGAAACCCAGTACAGCATATTTTGGGATGAGATAGGTAGACAGTATTTCCCTCAGATAAAAGATTTTGGACACATCATCAAAGGGCAGACTTTGACACAGATTTACGCAAAACATTTTTCAGGTATGGAAAAAGAACAGCAGGAGATTACTGCTCGTTTGAATCAGTTTGAAAAAGAAATGTCTTTCAATTATATTCCCGGAGTAGTTGCCTTTATGGAAGATTTACGTGCTCACGGTGTAAAGATTGCTATTGTTACCAGTTCGAACGACTTGAAGATGGCAAATGTATACAAGGCACATCCTGAACTGAAAGAGCTGGTAGACCGTATTCTCACAGCCGAAATGTTTACTCGTTCGAAACCGGCTCCGGATTGTTTTCTGCTGGGAGCGGAAGTCTTTGATACAGTAGTCGAAAACTGTGTGGTATTCGAAGATTCTTTTCACGGACTGGAAGCCGGAAATGCTGCAAATATGGCAGTCGTAGGCTTGTGTACGACTAACTCGGCAGAGGCAATTGCTGACAAATGTAAATTGGTTATCCCCGATTTTACTGCCTTCTCATTCGAAAAGATGAAAGCCCTGCTTGCTTAACTCGTCAGAATGAACTACATTTGCCGCAATTTTATTAAATTAAGGAGAAAACTTTATGGCAGGATATCTTTCTGGTGATACACGAAAAGTGACAACTCACCGTTTGATTGAAATGAAAGAAAGAGGTGAAAAAATTTCCATGTTGACCTCTTATGATTATACGATTGCCCAGATTGTTGACGGGGCTGGAGTAGATGTTATTTTGGTAGGTGATTCTGCATCGAACGTTATGGCGGGTAATGTGACTACATTGCCTATTACAATCGATCAGATGATTTATCACGGCAAGTCTGTAATGCGTGGTGTAAAGCGTGCACTGGTGGTTGTTGACATGCCTTTCGGTTCTTATCAGGCAGATCCGTTCGACGGAGTACGTAACGCGATCCGTATCATGAAGGAAACCGGAGCTGATGCTCTTAAGCTTGAAGGTGGCGAAGAAGTAATCGAAACAATAACAAAAATTATCGGTGCCGGTATGCCTGTGATGGGACATCTGGGACTGATGCCACAATCTATCAATAAATATGGTACCTATGGTGTGCGTGCCAAAGGCGATGCTGAAGCTGAAAAACTGATTCGTGATGCTCATTTGCTGGAAGAGGCAGGCTGTTTTGCTTTGGTTCTGGAAAAAATTCCGGCAGATCTGGCTGCTCGTGTAGCTTCCGAACTTACAATTCCTGTTATCGGTATCGGAGCAGGTGGAGCTGTCGATGGACAAGTATTGGTTGTTGCCGATATGTTGGGTATGACAAAAGGCTTCAGTCCACGTTTCTTACGTCGCTATGCAGACTTACACACCATAATGACTGATGCTATCGGACATTATGTAGCAGATGTGAAATCGTGTGATTTCCCTAACGAAACTGAGCAATATTGATTTTTATTTCACCGTTATTGTATGAAATATGCTGTGGAATAGAAACTTTTCTTTATTGATTGCAGCTAACATATTACTCTATATAGCGGTTTACATGTTGTTTCCTCTGATTCATCGGTGGATGATTCAAGCCTGGAGTTGTTCTGAACTACAGGCTGCAGGGGTAACAGCTGTATTCGGCATCGCTTTGTTCCTTCCCGGAGCTTTTAATAATTATTTGGTCGATACATTTAGCCGGAAAAATGTTTGTACCCGGAGTATCATGTTGCTGGCACTGGTAGGGATATTGTATCCTTATGTCTCTTCCGTAGAGATGGTTGTTTTGCTCCGTATTTTACAAGGAGCACTGTTTGGTATTGTCTTGATGGCAACCGGAAGTACTTTGGCCATTGATGTAACTCCAAGTAACAATCGTAATGCGGCAAACCGTGTATTTACCTGGAGTAGCATTGTCGGGATGTTGAGTGGTATTATTATCGGAATTGAGGGAGGAAATTATCTCAGTTTTGATACGTTATTGTATTTTTCTGCTTTTTTATGTGCGGTTGCCATTGTGCTTGTTTCCATGGTAACAGTATGCTTCCGTGCGCCTTTAGACCTGCCGTTGTGTTCGTTCGACAGGTTTATCCTTTTCCGGACCTTGCTTCCCGGAATAAATATGATGACGGTACCTATGGTTTTAGGTATGCTTTTCATTATGATTTCCAATGCTTTTTTTTATCTTTGCATAGGAAGCGGTTTTTTGATATACCTGCTTGTCAGGCAAGTTTTTACCAGACCGATGAATGGAAGGATACAGATTTTTATCGGACAACTTTTTACCGGAGCTGGTTTAATGCTGCTTTGTAATGCAGACACAGGTGAGTACCTTTACGGAGCGGGTCTGCTGGTTGGAATCGGAGTCGGATTTTCTATCGGGCAGTTTTTGCGGATGATGATACTTTTACCTTTACATTGTGAACGGGGGACGGGGTATCATACTTATCAGTTACTTTGGGAAACAGGAGTAATGCTGGGTATATGGATTTCGCAATATGTCCGTCAGGCTGGAAACAACAATCCGTATCAGGTAGCTTTGGGGATTTGTGTAATCGGATTCCTTTTATATCAGGTATATATACACCGTTATTTTACGAAACATTATCAAACTAATTAATATAAAAGAGTATGGCAGACGATAAAAAGATTATCTTTTCTATGGTCGGAGTGAGTAAATCATTCCAGAACAATAAGCAGGTCTTGAAAGACATCTACCTATCTTTTTTCTACGGAGCGAAGATCGGTATCATCGGTTTGAATGGTTCGGGTAAGTCTACCCTGATGAAAATTATTGCCGGTCTGGAGAAAAACTATCAGGGAGAAGTTGTGTTTTCTCCGGGATATTCAGTCGGTTATCTGGCTCAGGAGCCGCACCTTGACGATACCAAGACTGTAAAAGAAGTAGTAATGGAGGGCGTACAGAATGTAGTCGATACGCTTGCCGAATACGAAGAAATAAACAATAAGTTCGGTTTGCCGGAGTATTACGAGGATCCCGAAAAAATGGATGCCTTGTTTGCCCGTCAGGCTGAGTTGCAAGATATAATCGATGCTACAGATGCATGGAATCTGGACAGCAAGCTGGAACGCGCGATGGACGCATTGCGTTGTCCGCCCGAAGACCAGCCGGTGAAAAATCTGTCTGGAGGTGAACGCCGTCGTGTAGCTCTCTGTCGTTTGTTGTTGCAGAAACCGGACATCTTGTTGCTGGACGAGCCTACCAACCACTTGGATGCAGAAAGCATCGACTGGCTGGAACAGCACTTGCAGCAGTATGAAGGTACGGTGATTGCTGTAACACACGACCGTTACTTCCTTGACCATGTGGCTGGATGGATTCTGGAGCTGGACCGTGGTGAAGGTATTCCATGGAAGGGTAATTACTCTAGCTGGCTGGAACAGAAGACCAAGCGTATGGAAATGGAAGAAAAGACTGCTAGCAAGCGTCGTAAGACATTGGAACGTGAGTTGGAATGGGTACGTATGGCTCCTAAGGCACGTCAGGCAAAGGGTAAAGCTCGTTTGAACTCTTACGATAAGTTGTTGAATGAAGATGTGAAGGAAAAGGAAGAAAAACTGGAAATCTTCATTCCGAACGGTCCGCGTCTGGGAAACAAGGTTATCGAGGCGAAGCATGTAGCAAAGGCGTATGGCGACAAGCTGCTGTTCGACGACCTGAACTTTATGTTGCCGCCTAACGGTATTGTGGGAGTCATTGGTCCGAACGGTGCCGGTAAAACTACTTTGTTCCGCCTGATTATGGGACTGGAAAAAGTTGATAAAGGTGAATTCGAAGTAGGAGAAACCGTAAAAGTAGCTTACGTAGACCAGCAGCATAAGGATATTGACCCGAACAAGACTGTATATCAGGTTATCAGCGGAGGAAATGATTTGATACGTATGGGAAACCGTGATGTGAATGCACGTGCTTACCTGAGCCGTTTCAACTTCTCTGGTTCTGATCAGGAAAAATTGTGCGGTATGCTTTCGGGTGGTGAACGTAACCGCTTGCATCTGGCCATGGCACTGAAAGAAGAAGGTAATGTGCTGTTGCTGGACGAGCCGACCAACGATATTGACGTAAATACACTGCGAGCATTGGAAGAAGGTCTGGAAGACTTTGCCGGATGTGCGGTGGTAATCAGCCACGACCGTTGGTTCCTCGACCGTATCTGTACACACATTCTTGCATTCGAAGGAAACAGTGAAGTATTCTTCTTCGAAGGTTCATATACAGAATATGAAGAAAACAAGATGAAGCGTATGGGTAACGTAGAGCCGAAGCGCGTTCGTTATCGCAAGCTGATGGAAGATTGATAGAGTTTATTTATTATAATTTGTACGGAGTTGACGTTGGTATGCAATGCATATTTACGGCAACTCCGTATCATTTAATGATGGCTTAATACCATTTTGTTATATGATAACCATATACTTGGCCCGTCATGGACAGACAGAAGAAAATATCAGTCGTATTTTTCAGGGACACCTGCCTGGACATCTTACGGAAGAGGGAAAGCGGCAGGCTGTAGAATTAGGCAAACGTTTGCAGGATATTCCACTGGATGCTATACTGAGCAGTGACTTGCAGCGGGTGATTGACACAGTTCGTCTTGCTGTAGGCGACAGGAACCTGCCGTGGCAGACAACGCCTTTATTGCGTGAAATAGACTGGGGAAGCTGGACCGGACTTCCGCTCGACTCGGTAGACCGGACACATTTGCCGGCTGATGCTGAAACACGTGAAATGCTTTACGAACGTGCTGGAAAATGTCTGGAATATATCCGGCAGCATTACGAAGGAAAATGCATATTGGTAGTAGCTCACGGTTTGATAAACCGTTCGTTGCGGGCTTATCTGGCAGGCATACCTGTCGATCAGCTGACCACTGTACCACACATGGATAATTGTGAGGTAGTTCGTCTGACGATGGAATGAGGAGAAAGGACATAAAAAACACCACAGAAGAAAAAGTTATATTTTCCATACCAATGATGGAGAAACTTTATCTTCTGTGGTGAAAATAATAAATCTGGTTTAGTTGTGAACCATTGTTCCAATGTTCTCTCCAGACATGACTTTCTTCAGGTTACCTACTGTATCCATATCGAATACGATAATCGGCAGGTTGTTTTCCTTACACATACAAGTAGCGGTCAGGTCCATTACTTTCAAACCACGTGCCAGAACTTCGTCGTAAGTGATTTCGTCGAACTTGGTAGCTGTCGGATCTTTTTCCGGGTCAGCAGTATAGATACCGTCCACACGTGTACCTTTCAGCATAACATCAGCTTCAATTTCGATACCACGCAGTGAAGAACCTGTATCGGTTGTGAAGAATGGGTTTCCGGTTCCGGCAGACATGATGACTACTTCACCGTTTTCCATGGCTTCGATAGCTTTCCATTTGGTATAGAACTCACCGATCGGTTCCATACGGATCGCAGTCAGTACACGAGCCTTAACTCCGGCTGCAACCAAAGCAGAACTCAATCCCAAGCTATTGATAACTGTTGCCAGCATACCCATCTGGTCACCTTTCACACGGTCGAATCCCTTTCCGGCTCCAGTCAGTCCACGGAAGATGTTTCCTCCACCGATAACGATGCCGATCTGTACACCCATGTCGTGGATTTCCTTAATCTGCTGTGCATATTCGCCCAGGCGTTTTTCGTCGATACCATATTTCTTTTCTCCCATTAAGCTTTCGCCGCTGAGCTTTAACAGAATACGTTTGAACTTTGCCATAAATTAATTTTTTTAATGTTTAGTCGCAAAGTTAGAAATAAATGTCAGAAGAATTGTCAAAACCTCTTATTTTTATTCCTTATTTCTATCGTCCTGTCACTTGCAGGTATTCACGTTTTTTTACTTCATACTGGGCATAGGTTTCTACGTATTTGTCACGACTTTGCTGATAGAGGCTTTGTGCGTCGAGCAAATCGCTCATGGTACATGTGCCGGCCGCATAATAGTCTGTGTTCAAACGCAGGTTTTCTTTAGCCTGTTCGATGGAAAGTAAGGCTATCTTGACTTGTTTGTAGGCATCATTCAGGTCATCCCATGTATGTTTCATACGGATTACCAGCAACTGACTCTGGTCGGCAAGCTGATTCTCGGCATTGCGTAATTGTAGTTTCTGACGCTGGATATCGTGCGAGCCTCCCCACCAGCCTGAGATTGGTACGGATACCGTAGCGAATCCCAGCCAGAATGTATGATCCTTTCCTAACAGGTTTTCGTAGGCATAGCCTCCTCCGATAGCTATGGTCGGCAAGTTTTTTCCTATAGCCATTTTATGTTGCAGGCTGCTTGCCTTTACATTTTGTTGAAGAAGATTGTATTCGTTTGTTGTAGCTAGCGCTGCTTCGGGTGGAGTGTAAAGTCCTTCCGGTCCTTGCGGTAACGTATCTTTCAACGTTGCCGCAACTTCTATGCTGTCTGCCGGATGTCCTATATATTGTGCAAGCATGCTTCGTGACAGTGAAAGCATGTTTTCTGCCTGAATGCGTTTACTTTGTATTTCGTTCTGTCGGAGTTGTACTTGTAATAAATCATTGCGGGTTGTAACACCGGCTTGAACGCTGGTTTCCACATCCTGAAGTAATTGTGTCAGTTGCTTGTCGAGTGTACTGATAGTCTGCAATTTTTCTTTCAGCATTACTACCTGCCAGAAATAATTTTCGACTGTCAGAGTCACCTCGTTTTGCGACTGGCGCTGCTGGAGTCGGTTTACTTCTACATTTACCTTAGCCAGTTTGTTTCCGTTGACTATCTGTCCGCCGGTGAACAGTGGCAGGGTAGCAGAAACATCACCCACGAGCCCGTTTTTCATGAAGGCCATCTGCATTTCGGGTGATAGTCCCATACGTACCAGACTTTTGTCGGCAAGGAACCCGCTTCCCATGGCACTTACCGTGGGAAAGTATTTACTGAAAGCCTCTTGTTTGCTGTGTTCCGCCATGCGGAGGTTGTTTTGAGCATTTTTCATGCGTACATTGTTGTCGAGAGCAGCTTCTATACATTCGTCCAGCGAATAGACATGTTGGGCAGAAGCACATAGCGGCAACATACAGCCTGCCGACAGCAGGAATAAAGATATGATGTTTTTTCTTTTCATAATCGTAACTAATTTTTAATAGCTATCTTTTGTTTATTATGTTATTGAAGCTCAAGCTGCTCATTGATAGCGCGTTTACGGGTGGAACCTCTAAACAATAGCATGTACAGAACCGGAAGAACGGTCAGCAGGAAGATCATGGTGATAAGAGTTCCGTAGCAAATAACGGTTCCCATAGGCATCCACAATCCACTTTTGCCCAAAATCATCGGAATAACTCCCATAGAAGCTGCAGCAGAAGTCAGGAAAATCGGTCGCATACGTCGGCGTGCAGAATGATAAATAGCATCACGTACACATAATTTTTCGGTATTTCGCAACTCTTCGGCATAGTCGATCATAATGATTCCGTTACGGACAATGATTCCCATCAAACTGATAATACCCAGTGTACATGTCATACTGAAGTCAACTCCCTGAATCAGAACACCTATTGCTGTACCGAAAACACAGAATGTCATGCTGCCGAAAATAAGTAATGCAATACTTAGACGGTGGAAATGAGCTATCAGGATGAATAATATCATGACGGCTGCAATGGCAAGTGCTCCCATAATAAGCGGATTTTGCTCATTGTTCTGTTCCTGGTCACCCCCATAAGTTAGGGTGACTCCCTGAGGAAGAGGGATGTCTTTTATTTTTTCTTGGATTTTTCCAGTTATTTCCATTGCATTTTCTCCTCTTTTCAGGTCGGACATTACAGTAATGGTGTAAATACCGTTTCGACGTACGAGTTGTCCGTCTTCAGTAGATGGTTCTATGCTGGCTATCTGACGAAGCGGAACACTTGACAGTCCACCGGCTACCGGAATTAATTCATCTTCTATGTCGTTGTAATGTGCATTGTCGGCTTTGTTGCTTTTTAGTACGATAGGGATATTGTAATCACCTTCCCATACATTGGCAACCGGAATACCTGTTCCATATCTCATTGCTAATGTTGCTTCTACCGTAGCATTGGTAATGCCTAATCGGGATGCTTCATCTTCTTTCAGTACGATGCGTGCAGTGGTTTGCGGATTACTGAAATTGGTTTGTGCCAATTCTGTTTCAGGCATGTTGCGTAACAAGCTCAGGTATTTATCTGCTGTATATTTCAGACTGTCGAGGTTATTGCCACTCAATCGCAGTTCAATAGGATAGACTGACTGACTATAGCTTAACTGCTTGAAACGGATTAGTGCTTCTGGGAATGCATTGGTATATTTGGCTGCATATTCATCCAGTAAGTCTACTGTTTCTTTATTTCCCTTTGTATTGACAATAAACTGTGCATAGTTGGGACCCGCTATCTGTGGTGCGTATGCTGTATGAAAACGAGGAGAAGCACATCCGGTAAATGAGGTTACCGAGACAATACGGTCATCTGCACGGAGTATGTTTTCCAGTGTGTCTGCTATGGCTGACGTTTTTTCGATAGCAGTTCCTGTCGGAAGGTAAATTTCTACGGCAAACTGGTTACGGTCTGCTGTAGGCATCAGGTTCTGAGGTAATTTGCCCATCAGGATAATACCTACAACGATGAAGGTCAATCCTGTTATAACCGTATAGTATGGATGTTTGAAACATACATCCAGCAGCTTGTTATAATATTTCTGGAGAATATCCAGGAAAGAGAAGCCTTTTCTACCAGTCTGAAGAGGTTTTCGTATGAACCAGAACTGCATGAACGGTACAAGCAGAGAAGCTACCAGCAGTGAGATGCCCAGAATGAGTGTAATAGACCACGGGAAGCTGAGCAGGAAATCGTGGAACATACCTGTCATGATAAACAGGAACGGGAAAAAGGTGATACTGATGGCGAGTGTTGCCGAGAAGATGGAACGGAAAAAGTGTGTGCTACTCTGTATGGAAGCATGCCAGCGCGACATTCCTTCTCCTATCTTTTCCAGGTAATTATCGATGATTACGATGGAGTTGTCGACAATCATTCCTAAGGTTACAATCAGTGCTGCCAGTGTTACAGTGTTCAGTTCGATACCAAAAGCATAAAACAGACCGAGTGAAATGAATATGGTAATCGGGATAGTAGAGGCTGCTACCAATGCAACTCGAATAGGGAGTAGCAACATTACCACGATAACTACGGCCACAATGGCAATCAGCAATTCTTTTAAAAAGTTGTTTACACTGTCGCCTACAACTTCACTTTGGTCAGTGATGCGGAACATGTTTACTTCAGACGGAAGCTCTTTCTTAAACTCTTCGAGAGTCTGATTGATTTCTTCTCCCATCTTTACGATATTCTGTCCCTTTTTCATTTCTACGCTAAGCAGAATACATTTTTTTCCATTGTTGGTAATATAACTGTCGGCATGCGGATATTCCTTTACTATACGGGCTACATCCTTCAGACGAATATTATGTCCGGAAGGATCGGTATACACAATTTGCTCTTGTACGTCGTAAACGGTATTGAAAGATTTCTCTACATGCACAGGTAGTATATAGGCCGGATTTTGTACCCGTCCTCCTGAGGTGACAAAGCCTTTGGAAAACAAGTTGACTGCCAATGTCTGTTCTGTAAGTCCGTATTGTGAAAGTTTCTCATTATCCAGATAAACAGCAATCTGTTCATTCTGTAATCCACTTACCGTCATACGTCCGATGCTGCTGATACGGCGTAAGCGGTCCTGTAAGTCATCCATGTATTCTTTTAACTCCCGATAAGTCTTATCCTTGCTTTCCATGGTGATAAGCAGAGCAGACGTATCTCCGAAATCATCCAGTACCTGTACTGCGAGTACATTCGACGGAAGATTTGCTTTGAAAGTAGAAATTCCATGCTTGAACTTGCTCCAGAATTCATCCTTGTTATTGAGGTCATCATTTAGTTCTACTTGTATATATACGATTCCATCCCGGCTGGTAGAGAATGTTTTTTCTTTCTTTACCTCCTTATAAGAAAAAATATAGTTTTCCAGTGGTTTGGTAACTTGTTCAATCATTTCTTCGGCTGTGTTTCCTGGTGCTACGGCTACTACCATTCCTTGGCGGATTGTGAAATCAGGAAATTCGTTTTTACGCATGTTGGGCAAACTGTATATGCCGAATGCGACCAGACAACATACTACCAGTATGACAATCTGCCGATAGTGCATTGCCCATTCTACTATATTACGTTTCTTTTCCATATGGATGTTTATTTTATTGTTACAGGAGTATTTTCACAGACTTTTTGTTGTCCTTCTGTTATAATCAAATCTCCTTCATTGATACCTGATAGAACGATGATTCCATTGGACGTGAATTTTCCACATTGAATCGTGCGTTTAGTTGCTTTTCCGTCAATATCTACCCACACAAAATTTTGGTTGTTCTCATCTAACTGAATAACATGTGCCGGTAAGATATAATAGTTGTTTTCATCGGATGTTGCCAGAACAACTTCTGTTACCATACCCGGCATAATGTCTTTGCTTGGATGGTCAATGTGGATTTTCACATCGTACGAACGGGATAGGGTATTGGCTACGATCCCTTTTTCGGCAACGACACCTTCGAATGAACTGTTTCCCAGTGCCGATATCATAATCTTTGCTTTTTGATTTTTCTGTATATTGGCAATTTCTGTTTCAGGAACAGATATCTTGACCTTCAGATCTTGTACACCGACCAGTTGGGCAACCGGAACTCCCGGCATAACATTTTGACCGGCTTCTATATTTTTTTCTGAGATAACTCCGCTGTATGGAGCATATAATTTGCAGTCTTTTAAATTTTTTCGAGCTACTTCTTCCATTGAGCGTGCTTGCTGAAGCTTACTTTGTACTTCTATCCATTTCATTTCGGCAATGCTGCCTTTGTCATGAAGGAGCTTCATTCTTTTGTATGCATCTTCTGCCTGTTCCAATGTTGATTTGGCAGCATCATAACTGCTTCGTATAGAAGTCGGATCTATTTCTGCGATTAATTCTCCTTGTGTAACTCTTTCTCCTAAATCAACATATATTTTTTTTACAGTTCCCATAACTGGAAAACTTAATGAAGTTGTACTTGATTCTTCTACTGTTCCAGAAAAATGTCTGGATTCACTGGTTGCAGAAGATGAGGCTTGCATGACTTTTACTTTTACCGGACTGGCAGATGAAACTGGCTTGTTACTTTCGTTTTGACAAGATAACAGAGCTAATAACAACGCTAAGGTTGTGAGATAATGACATTTTTTCATACTCTTCAGAATTTATCTTTTGTATTATTCGGGGGCAAAAGAATATATTTTACCTGACGTACTGGTTCTTTTTACATCCTCAAAAGTGTTCTAAAAGTCTTGCGATATTATTTATCCGAATATATGACCACTAATTAGGATACTTTGATAATAGTTGTTGGTGAAAATTGCTGTTATTTTGCAGAAAAAGAAGAAGTGAATATGGAAAAAAAGGTATTAGAAAACGGTATATGGCACAATAGTGATTTAGATAAGAATGCAGCGTATAAAGATGACCGTATTGCTATAGTTGATTCTATTCAAAGTTTGAAGAACGGACAGACCAACTTAGCAGCAATGGTAAAGGTTGATGCTGTATTGTTGGTGTTTTGTGTTAAGGGTAAAGCTTCCTTCTTCATAAACGGCAATTCGTATATGCTTCATCCTAATGATTTGATGATCTGTGTTCCGAACATTGTGTTTGAGAAAAGTATGATAAGTATTGATTTTGAAATGCGTGCTGTGGTACTTTCTCCGGAGTATATGAAGAGCATGGTGTTGCTCGAATGCAGTAGCTGGAGTTTCCGTTCATTTGTTGAACAGCATCCTGTTTTTTCACTGAATGATGATGAAGCCAGGTTATTTAAACAGTATTATAATTTGCTGTATGAAAAGCTGACAGGAACTCCTCGCAAGCATCAAAAAGAACTATTTGATGCTTTGCTGGAAATGTTTCACTATGATTTTTATGATACAATGGAACGTTTCTATAATGAAAATCCAAAAACATTTTCTTCTTCTGAAGTGCTGTTTAGGAATTTTCTTGAACTGTTGAATGTTCCTGGAAACAATTGTCGTAAAGTTGCATTTTATGCTGATAAACTTCATGTTTCGCCTAAGTATCTTTCTGCTGTATGCAAAGAGGTAAGCGGGCAGACTGCTTTCGAACTGATAAACCAGTATGTGCTGAAAAACGTGAAGTACATGTTGCAATGGTCGCCTAAAAGCATTAAAGAGATAGCGATGGAACTTGATTTTCCAAATCTTTCTTTTTTCGGGAAATATGTAAAACGCTATCTGGGAGTTTCTCCTAAGCAATACAGGGAACAATTGTCTTCGGATACTTCTTCGAAAATATCCGATTAATTTGTCGTTTGATTGTTACTGCGATATTCAGTAGGTGTCATTCCTAAATGTTTTTTTACATATTGTGCAAAGAAAGATGTGTTCGGGAAGTCGAAGTCTATGGCTATTTCCTTGATGCTTTTGTTGGAATATTTGAGTTCCGAGATGATATGTTCGATTGCATTTTCGTGGATGAGGCTTAGGGCATTCTTTCCACTGATTTGTTTGATGATTCGTGAAAGATATTTGGGAGAATAACAGAATAAGTTGGCATAATAATCGAGTGTGCGGTGTTTGCCGTTATCGGCTGCTAATGCTTCCATGAACTGTTTAAACAGGAAATCAGATTGGGTTATATTTGTTTTAGGTATACGTATATCAGTCTCAACAGATTTTTTTGTTGTGTGAGAAATCATTTCTCCGAAAAAAGCAGATGCAATATGTGACAAGATTTCTTTTTGTATTTTGTTAATACCTGTTTGGGCTTTACTTTCTATGAGGTCTAAGTATTGATTGAATAATTTTTCCTCTTCTCCTTCAAAGTGTTTTATTGGATTCTTTTGTATGTAGCATACCCACTTCCAAGTATATTTTTCTGTTTGAGTAAGGCGTTGTAGTAATCGGTTGGAGAAGCAGATTATTTTGATTTTATGGTTAGGACTAGCGAGTACTTGACCGATAATCGTATTGGGCAGGCTGATAATCAGATCTTTCTGATGCAGGTGGTGTGGACTGTTGTTTAATTCCAACTTAATTTCTCCTTCTATACAATAAATCATTAAGAAGAACTCCAGTTTGACATTTTTATTTTCCTGGAATATATTTTCTAGCTTGTCGGTAAAAAACAAGTATTCGTCAGTGTAGCTTCCTTGATAGCTATACGACTTAAGCATTTCCATGTCGATATGTTTGATAATCTCTTCCATAAATTATTTTTTGCAAAGGTGAGGAATTATACAATAAGTATAATGTCTTATTTTCTTCTATCTATATTGTATTTTCCGTATTTAACAAATTATATGTTCTGAAAGGAGAAAACAAGACATTTCTGTACGAAAATTCGTAGCTTCCATTACATGCCAAGATACTACTTTTGCACGAACAAAAAATAGATGAATATGATTATAAAAACGATTAGACTAAAAGCTTGGCTAATGATTTTGGCTGGCTGTTCTGTAGGGGTAATTTCCTGTAAAACAGAAACAAATAATAATGAAAGTAAGGGCTATAGCCTTGCAGTTATCAATGCTGATTCAAACAAGGAAATTACGACATCGTACTCAGCTTCGATTGAGGGAAAACAGGATATTGATATTTATCCACAGGTTTCGGGATACATTGAAAAACTGAATGTTTCAGAAGGTGATATCGTACGTAAAGGAGAAATCTTGTTTGTCATAGATCAGGTACCTTATAAAGCTGCTCTCGAAACAGCTGTGGCTAATGTTGAGTCTGCTAAAGCTAATCTGGCAACAGCTGAACTTACTTATAAAAGTACTCAGGCTTTGTTTGCGAAAAAAGTAGTTTCCGACTTCAACTTACAAACCACAGAGAATGCTTATCTTACCGCCAAGGCACAATTGGCACAGGCAAAAGCTCAGGAAGTAAATGCACGCAATGATCTTTCTTATACAGAAGTTAAAAGTCCAAGCAACGGTGTAGTGGGCATGTTGCCTTACCGGGTTGGTACATTAGTAAATTCCAACATGCCCCAGCCGTTGACTACTGTTTCTGACAATTCAGAAATGTATGTTTATTTTTCGATGACAGAAAATCAGTTTTTATCGCTTGTCCGCCAGTTTGGTTCTTTGGAAAAGGCCTTGCAGGATATGCCTGCTATTCAACTGCAACTGAATGACGGATCTGTTTATGAAGAAAAAGGAAAGATTGAATCTATTAGCGGAGTTATAGATAAAGAAACAGGAACTGTTGGGGTACGTGCTGTATTTCCTAATTCCTCGCGTTTGTTGCATAGTGGAGCATCAGGCAATGTATTGATACCTAGTGTATATGAAAAATGTATTGTAATTCCACAGGGAGCTACGGTACAATTACAAGATAAAATATTGGTATATAAAGTTGTAGATGGAAAAGCTGTGTCTACACTTATAAAGGTTGCTCCGGTAAATGATGGTAAGGAATATATTGTATTGGATGGTTTGAAACCTGGTGATGAGATTGTTTCGGATGGTGCCGGAATGATTCGTGAAGGAATACAAGTTAAATAACAGACGCTTATGAAAGGAAATATATTTATCAAGCGGCCTGTCATGGCCTTATCAATATCGATACTGATATTAATCGTTGGATTTATTTCACTTTATACATTGCCGGTAGAGCAGTATCCTGACATTGCTCCGCCAACCGTACGTGTAGAAGCTACCTATACGGGTGCTAATGCTGATGCTGTGATGAATAGTGTTATCATGCCATTGGAAGAAAGTATTAATGGTGTGGAAGATATGATTTACATTACTTCTACAGCGACCAATGCAGGTACTGCTGAAATTCTAGTCTATTTTAAGCAAGGAACGGATCCGGATATGGCTGCCGTCAATGTACAGAACCGTGTTTCAGCAGCGCAAGGATTGTTGCCGGCAGAAGTAACGGCCATTGGTGTCAGTACGACTAAACGTCAGAACAGTTTCTTGCAGATTAATAGTTTGATTAGTCCGGATAAACGATATGATGAAACGTTTTTGGCAAACTACCTCGATATTAATGTAATCCCTCGTATCAAACGTATTCAGGGAGTCGGTGATGTTCAGCTGATGGGTGATACGTATAGTATGCGTATCTGGATGAAGCCGGATAAAATGGCTCAATATGGTCTTACACCTTCCGACGTGACGGCTGTATTGAATGAACAGAATATTGAAGCTCCAACAGGATCATTAGGTGAAAGTTCTGATAACGTATTTCAGTATACCATGAAATACAAAGGCCGACTGAAAAGTGTGGAGGAATTTGAAAATATGGTGATACGTTCACAGAAAGATGGTTCTGTACTCCGTGTGAAAGATATAGCTGATGTTGAGTTGGGACGTGAATCATATAGTTTTCATGGAGAGGCAGATGGAGTTCCAGGGGTTACTTTTATGGTATTTCAGGTAGCTGGAGCTAATGCAACTGCTGTAAACGAAGAAATCTCTAATCTGTTGGATGAAATGTCGGAAGAACTGCCAAAGGGAACTGAATTTATTCAGATGATGAGTGTCAACGATTTTCTTTTTGCTTCTATTCATAATGTGATAGAAACTTTGGTGATTGCTATCATCCTGGTAGTTTTGGTTGTATATTTCTTTTTGCATGATTTCAAGAGTACACTAATCCCGTCTATCTCTATTATTGTTTCGTTGATCGGAACTTTTGCCTTTTTGTCGGTAGCTGGATTCAGTATCAATATTCTGACACTGTTTGCTTTGGTATTGGCTATCGGAACGGTTGTGGATGATGCCATTATCGTTGTAGAAGCAGTTCAGGCTAAGTTTGACGTAGGCTATCGTTCTCCATATTTGGCAACGAAAGATGCGATGAGTGATGTGACTATGGCTGTTGTATCGTGTACGTTTGTCTTTATGGCAGTATTTATTCCGGTAACATTCATGGGAGGTACGTCAGGAGTCTTTTATACTCAGTTTGGTATTACCATGGCAGTATCTGTCGGAATTTCTTGTTTGAATGCCTTGACACTGTGTCCGGCATTATGTGCCATAATGATGAAGCCTGCAAAAGGAGAGAAAAACGCTCGGAGTATAAATGGCAGAATACGTGCTGCTTATAATGCCTCATTTAATGTGATGATGGCTAAATATAAAAAAGGACTGATGTTCTTCTTTCATCATCGTTGGATGGTATGGACCTCATTGGGTATAGCTTGTGCTTTATTGGTTTATCTGATGACTACTACCAAAACTGGTCTGGTTCCTCAAGAAGACCAAGGAACCATGATGGTTAATATCAGTACGTCACCGGGTAATTCACTGGCCGAAACAAATAAGATTATGGATAAGGTACAAGATATTCTGGAAGGAACTCCGGAGATTGAGCATTATTCGCGTATTACCGGTTATGGACTTCTTTCTGGACAAGGAACTTCTTATGGAACAGTTATTATCCGTTTGTATCATTGGGACAAACGAAAGGGTAAAGAGCATACAGTAGAGGCAGTCATGAAAAGACTGAATGCTCAGTTTAGTAATATCAAAGAAGCACAAGTATTCTGTTTCCAACCTGCCATGATTCCTGGATATGGAACAGGAAATGCTATTGAACTCTATATGGAAGATAAGACCGGTGGTGAGATGGAACCGTTTTATAACTCTATAAATCAGTTTATTCTTGCTCTGAATCAACGTCCGGAAGTTGCTATGGCTTATAGCTCTTATGCTATGAATTTTCCACAGGTAGCGGTGGATGTAGATGCCGCCAAATGTAAGCGTGCCGGTATTACTCCAAACGATGTGCTTAATGTTTTGGGAGCTTATTGTGGAGGATCGTATGTATCTAATTATAATAAATTCGGTAAAGTATACCGCGTTATGATTCAGGCTTCTCCGAAATCTCGTCTGGATAAACATGCGCTGGATAATATGTTCGTTCGAAACGGTGAAGAAATGGCTCCTGTCAGTCAGTTTGTAACGCTTCGTTCGGAAGAAGGCGCGGAGATTGCTAAACGTTTTAATCTTTACAATACGATCAATGTTAATGTCAATGTAGCTGAGGGATATTCTACGGGTGAAGCTCAGAAAGCTATCAAAGAGGTAGCATTGCAAACACTACCTTCTGGTTATGGTTATGAATATGGAGGTATGGCTCGTGAGGAAGCTAGTAGCGGAGGAGCACAAACCGTTTTTGTTTATACGTTGTGTGTGGTACTGATTTATTTGATTTTGTCTTGTTTGTATGAAAGTTTCTTGGTTCCTCTGGCTGTTATTCTTTCTGTGCCTTTCGGATTAATGGGTAGTTTCCTTTTTGCTCGTATTGCCGGACTGGAAAACAATATTTATTTGCAGACAGGAGCGATTATGTTGATTGGCTTGTTGGCGAAGACGGCTATTTTGATTACCGAGTACGCTATAGAACGTCGACGTAAAGGTATGGGAATTATTTCATCTGCTTATTCGGCAGCTCAGGCACGTTTCCGACCTATTATCATGACGGTACTTTGTATGATATTCGGTATGCTTCCGTTGATGTTCTCTTCTGGTGCAGGAGCAAATGGTAATAGTTCGTTGGCTACAGGAGTTGTGGGAGGTATGCTTATTGGAACCTTGGCCTTGCTTTTTGTTGTCCCTGTATTCTTTATTGTTTTCGAATATTTGCAGGAAAAATTGCGTGGCCCTTTGCAGAAGGAACCTGATCAGCAGATTATGTATGAAAAAGAACAAACAATGATAGAAAAGAGTGCTTTTAACACAGAAAAATAAGCAATATATGTATACACGAAAAGTTATTATATTCGGCATAACGCTGTTTTTAAGTAGTTGCGGAATTTATACGAAATATCAGCCTCAGACATCTGTTCCTGACAATTTATATGGAGAAGAAGCTGTTGGATCGGATACAACAAATATGGGTTGTATTCATTGGCGTGATTTTTTTACAGATCCTTATTTGCAGGATCTGATAGAAAAGGGGTTGAAACAGAATACCGATGTGCGAACGGCAGAGTTGCGTGTGGAAGAGGCGAAGGCATCTTTACTTTCTGCTAAACTGGCCTTTCTTCCATCTTTTGCCTTATCTCCACAAGGGGGAGTAAATACAGTCGAAAGCCAGGTGTCACGTACTTACACGCTTCCGGTAACAGCCAGTTGGGAAATAGATATATTTGGAAAATTGCGGAATTCAAAGCGTCAGGCAAAAGCTGCTTATGCACAAAGTGAGGATTATAAGCAGGCGGTATATTCCAGTCTGGTAGCAAATATAGCAAATACTTACTACACCTTATTGATGCTTGATGAGCAGCTTGAAATATCGAAAACCACTGCTGAAACATGGAAGGAAACAGTTGCTTCAACTCAGGCGTTAATGGAAGCCGGTCAGGCTGATGAAGCTGCGGTTTCACAGATGAAAGCTACTTGTTATGAAGTGGAAAATTCTGTTATAGACTTAGAGGAACAGATTAACCAGGTGGAAAATACACTTTCATTATTGCTTGCCGAAACTCCTCACGAGATACCAAGAGGAAAATTGGCAGAACAAAGCTTTAATCATTCTTTAAGTCTTGGAGTGCCTATTCAGCTTTTGGCAAACAGACCGGATGTACGGGTAGCTGAGCATGAACTGGAACAAGCTTTTTATGTAACCAATCAGGCAAATTCGGCTTTTTATCCTTCCATAACCTTGAGTGGAAGTGCAGGCTGGACCAATTCTATTGGTGGACTGATAACAAATCCTGGAAAGTTTGTTACATCAGCACTTGCTTCTTTAACAGAACCTTTGTTCAATAAAGGAACGCTTATAGCACGTCGCAGAATAGCTAAGGCACAACAAGAAGAAGCATTGCTGGCTTTCAAACAAAAACTTCTGGATGCAGGAACAGAAGTAAACGATGCTTTAGTTTCTTATCAGACCAGTAAAAAGAAGAAAGACAACTATCAACATCAGATAGCTTCATTAGAAAAAGCGTTTAACAGTACATCATTATTGATGCAGTATGGTAATACGACTTATCTGGAAGTTTTGACAGCACATCAGACTTTACTTAGTGCCCGATTGTCTCAGACAGCCAATTGCTTTAAAGAGATACAAAGCATGATCAATCTGTATCAGGCATTAGGAGGCGGACAGGATTTATAATATTTCTATTTGTTTATATTAAGAAAGCTCATTGACTGGTTTCTCCCTTACCCTTATTCTTTATTTTCATTTAAACATTCATATTCATATATCCAGGAGGAACAGTCAAGGGCTTTCTGCCTTTTTGTTAACTAGTGTTTTCTTAAATCGGTTTTCCCAATAACAGTTATCGAAAAAAAGAGTTTTTCAGATAAAATGTTATACTTGCCGGTAATCTATTTTTGCGTCATAAATCTTAATATGAAAGGTGATTTATGGCTATCGAAAATGTAGATCAGAAATATGAGGTTACAGTACGGTTTCGTTTGATACGAAATTGTATGCTTTTATCGGGGATATCTGTTTTTGCTCAGTTATATCTCTTTCAACCTATATTATCTGATTTATGTCGTTTCTTTACCATAACCCCAGCGACAAGTAGTCTTGCAGTCTCTATAACAACGGTTGGTATTGCTGTAGGATTGTTGTATTGGGCATTTAAGGCTGATAGTATATCGCGCGAAAAGCTTATGGGCATTTCGCTTATATTATCATCTGTTATAACTATAGTATCGGCTTTTGTTGGCAATTACTTCGTTCTGCTGGTATTAAGCTTAATTAAAGGGATTGCATTGGCCGGTGTCTCTGGGGTAGCATTGGCTTATCTCTCGGAAGAGGTAGATACTTCGAAAATCGGGTTGGCCATCAGCCTTTATTTAAGTGGAAATACATTGGGAGGAATGTTGGGACGGGTAGTTGCTACCCTGGTCGCTGGCTACGGTGGATGGCAACTGGCTGTTTTATTCATTGGAATAGGGAGTCTGATTGTAGGTGGATTTTTTTGTAAGATGATACCGGCAGGCAAGAATTTTTCTGCTACACCTTTTACGCTCAGGGAAAAGATTACTCAAATGCGCTCATTGCTTACCCAACCTACCTTTATCAGTATGTATATGATTGCAGCTCTCTCAATGGGAATATTTGTAAGTGTATATAATTATCTGTCTTTTCTGTTAGAATCACCTTTATTTGCCTTACCGCACCATTTGGTTGCAATGATTTTCATGATGTATATAGCAGGTATCATAGGTTCGGTTGTGGCAGGAAGTTTATCTGATAAATTTGCACCGGAGATACTTCTACAAGGTACATTGTTGCTGATGGGAATTGGAATGTCATGCTTATTGGTAATGAAACTTTGGATTATAGTTTTAGGACTAGGTATATTGACTTTTTCTTTTTTCGGAACTCATACACTGGCAAGTCGGATTATTTCTATACATGCACAAAATTTAAAAAGCAGTGCAACTTGTATTTATTGGTTGTTTTATTACCTCGGTTCAAGTCTTATCGGTTCGCTGACAGGAATTGTATTTGTAAGTAACGGATGGTTTTCATTGGTGGAAATCCTTTTGCTGTTGCTTTTGGGAGCACTTATTACTGCGTCATTATTCATTTTTAAATATAGATTTTATGAAAAAAGCAAAGTTTACAGCCATCATCGGTATGGCAGTGATGATGTCCATTCCTGTAGCTAGTCTGGCTGGTAATGAAAAGCAAGTTGAAATAGTTAATGAAAACATCCGTTACTGTGAAAGTACTTATCCGTATAACGGAGGTATTTTGATAGCTAACTTTGGCACAGAACAATTGAATCCGTTAAATGCAGAAGGAAAGGGATACATCCTTTATTATAAAAATGGTAAAATGGATACGTTGGTTCCTGCTGATGGTAACCTGAATGCTCCGAAGGGAATGTTCATGCGCGATAATCAACTATATATTTGTGATGTCAATAAAATAGTTGTTTACGATTTGGCTCAAGTTAGTAAAACACCTAAAACAATTAATTTGCCGGAAGGTAATTTGTTTGTAAATGATCTGGCAGCAAATGGTAATGACCTGTATGCTTCTGTGACAAATACGAATAAGATTTTTAAAATAGATATTACGGACCCTGCTAATCCGGGAGAACCTCAGGAATGGATAACTATTCCAGGCCCTAACGGTTTATTAATAGGTGATGGTACGATGTATGTGGCTTCTTATCCGGCTGATGGAAATACAAGTGAGAAGCATGTTGTCTATCGTATAAGTGATTTGACTAATAATCCCCAACCAGAAAAGTTAGTTACTGTTCCAGGGCAATATGATGGAATCGCTTTTGCTTCTGATGGTGCTTCGCTTTATGTTACAAACTGGACTCCTGCTGGGATTAGTCGTATAAATCTTCGAAATGGTGATTTGTTACCCGTTGGATTGTCATTGGAGGAAAGCTTATCCGGTCCGGCTGATATCACCGTTTCAGACGGGAAAATTTATATTCCTGACTTGCCAGCCAGTCGTGTCGTTATAATCTCAGAATAAAAATCTTACTGATAAGTGTTGTTTCAATACTGGCCAATAACCGGCTTACGGAGTCAGTAAATAGAAAAATTATCCTCTCATTCTATTCTTTGAACAAGATGGAATGAGAGGGTAATTTTTATGTGAAAGGGTACGAAAAAGTCTGATTAGCTTATTATAATCGCTTAATTTGAATATACAGACCAATATTTGAACAAATAGAACAATCTGATTGAACGTATATATCAGTCTTTTATACAAACAGAATAATATTTACCAATGGTTTATTCTACCTTTAGGTTGTGTAAAATTAATATTAAATCTGTTACAGAAATGAGAAACATTATTCGAATGGTAGGCATTGGAGTTGCTGCCTTATGTATGGTAACTCCTACAGTTCAGGCACAAGTAAAACTAAATGCCAATAACATTGATGAAGTTATCGGTGAGATGACTTTAGAGGAAAAAGTACACATGGTGATTGGTTGTGGTATGTCAATGGGAGATGGCGCCAAGTTTCCCGGAACAGCCGGACGGACATATGATATTCCCCGTTTAGGTATTCCATCGGTATACTTGGCAGATGGACCACACCGGTTGGCTATGAGTGTGAAACGGGATTTTGACAGTCGGTTCTATTATGCAACAGAGTTTCCTTCAGGTACTACTGTAGCTGCGACTTTCGATCCGAATGCAGCGTATCAGGTAGGAGCTGCGCTGGGAGAGGAAGTTAAAGATTATGGTATGGATGTGTTATTAGCTCCGGGAGCCAATTTGATGCGTAATGCTTTATGCGGACGTAACCATGAATATTATTCAGAAGATCCGGTTGTAACAGGAAAAATGGCTGCTGGATATATAAAAGGTGTACAAAGCCAAGGAGTAGGTACTTGTTTAAAACATTTTGCTGTAAACAATCAGGAAACAAATCGTAATAATAATGATTCACGAGTTGCACAACGTCCGTTGCGTGAACTTTATCTGAAAGGGTTTGAAATAGCTGTTAAAGAATCTCAGCCATGGAGTATTATGACATCTTATAATAAAGTCAATGGTAAATATACGTGTGAAGATATTGATCTGACTGAGAATATTCTGCGTGATGAATGGGGATTCAAGGGAGTGGTAATGTCCGACTGGAATGCAGGGACGGATGCCGTTACTTCCATGAAGGCTGGAAATGATATGTTACAGCCTGGACAAGAACGCCAATATAAGGCTATTTTGGAAGCTGTGCAAAACGGTACCTTGGATGAAGCTATTTTAAACCGTAATGTAAAGCGCATATTAGAACTAGTAGTAAAGTGTCATACTTTTGAGAACTATAAATATGCTAACGAAACAGATTTGAAAGCCCATGCAATCATTGACCGCACGATAGGTGCTGAAGGTATTGTCTTGTTGGATAACCGGAGTGCACTGCCTTTGACAGCCAATGTAAAGACTATTGCTCTTTATGGAACAACATCTTATGATATGGTTCCTGCTGGTATGGGATTCGGTAGTACAGGTGTTGGCTACTATTGTGTTTCTTTGGTTGAAGGAATGCGTAATGCAGGATATACTGTAGATGCTGATCTAATAAAGAAATACAAAAAACATTTGTTTGATGAGCAAAAACGTCTTTATCCTAATGGAAAACCTCCTTTCTCACTGACTCCTCTCAAACGTACAGAAGAGTTTGTTCCGACGAGTGACGAATTATCAGCACAAGTTAAGAATAACGATGTCGCTATTATTACCTTAGGACGGACCAGCGGTGAAGCTTCCGACAGACGTGTGGAAGAGTTCTATCTAAAAGAAAATGAATCAGTTCTTATTAAACAGGTTGCAGAAGCTTATCATGCAGCCGGAAAGAAAGTTATTGTTATTCTGAATATTTGCAGTCCGGTAGAAACAGCTTCCTGGAAGAATATGGTTGATGCTGTAATTTGTGCTTTCCAGCCAGGTCAGGAGGTCGGCAACTGTGTTGCAGATGTATTGACAGGTAAGGTAAATCCTTCAGGACATTTGCCGATGACTTTTGCTATAAAATATGGGGATGCACCGTCTGATTCTAATTTCCCTTATGATTATGAATTTAAAATGCCTTCGTTTGCAATGGGAAGTGGTATGAACTTCGAATCAAAAGAAAAGGAAGAAAAGCCCAAAGAAGCTGTTCGTAATGTTGACTTTACGGATTATGAGGAAGGTATTTATGTAGGCTATCGTTATTTTGAAACTTTTGATAAGGAAGTATCTTATCCTTTTGGCCACGGTTTGTCATATACAACGTTTAGTTTTGAAATTGTGTCATCTGATATTAATGGTGATAATTGTGAAATGAAGGTTGCAGTGAAGAATACGGGTAATTGTGCTGGAAAGGAATCTGTACAGGTATATGTTAAAGCTCCGGCGGGTGGACTTGAGAAGCCTGCTAAAGAATTGAAGGCTTTTGCCAAAACAAAACTGTTACAGCCGGGTGAATCGGAGGTTGTAACCTTGTCGTGGAAGTTGATGGATATGGCTTCGCTTAATGAAAAGAGCAGTTCATGGGAATTACCGAAAGGAACATATCAATGGATGGTAGGAGCTTCATCGGCTGATGTACGCTGTACGGTAATTCAGAAAGTGTCAAAGGCTCAGAAAGTAAAAGTTCATAATGCTATGATACCTCCATACAAGATAGCTCAACATGATATGGTAAAACGATGAAAAGAGGTTTGTTACATATAGCCATCTGCGTTTCCCTTTGGGGAGCGTCGATGGCTTCATGTGCCCAAAATCTTGTTGTTGACGTAGAAGGTGGACGGATCGAAGGCGTAATAGATCAAGAGGGTATAGTTGTATACAAGGGTATTCCTTATGCAGCTCCTCCTGTGGGAGAGTTACGTTGGAAGCATCCGCAACCGGTACGGCCGTGGCAGGGAGTGAAGGCGTGTAAACAGTTTGGAGATGCATCTTTTCAAGGTGGACAAATTGAGGGTTCTTTTTATTGGAAAGAGTTTTATCAGGATGGTAATCCTGAAATGAGTGAAGACTGTCTGTATTTAAACATATGGACACCGGCATCGGGAAAGAAAAATGTTCATTTGCCGGTTATGGTCTGGATTCATGGAGGTGCCTTTCAGAATGGTTTCGGACATGAAATCGAATTTGATGGTGATGCATATGCAAAGAAAGGCATTATATTGGTTACTTTAAACTATCGCTTGGGAATGTGTGGTTTCCTGTCTCATCCGTTGCTGACAGCTGAAAACTCAGGAAAGGGTTCTGGAAATTATGGATTGTTCGATCAGCTTGCTGCATTGAAATGGATAAAACGTAATATCGAAGTTTTTGGAGGGGATCCGAATAATGTTACGGTTTTCGGACAGAGTGCAGGAGCGGGTAGTGTACAAGCTTTGATATCTTCACCGCTTGCGAAAGGCTATGTACAGCGTGCCATTATACAGAGTGGTGGAGGATTGGGAGGTATTATTTCTACGAAGTCGTTGCAGGAAGCTGAAACGATGGGGAAAGCCATATGGGATGCGTCGGGCTATGATACATTGGAGCAAATGCGTACTTGTCCGGTAGAGCATTTTCAGGAAGTGATGATGAACTACATGAAAGTGCAGAAAACTTTTAATGGTATGCCTTATTCTCCTTGTGTGGATGGGGAGCTCTTAGAATCGTCTGTATATGATGTGGCATTGCAGAATAAGGAACTGGATATTCCTTATATGATTGGATATACGTCGGAAGACATTGCACCAGATCAAATGAAGCAGGCTGCTGTAAACTGGAGTTTGTTGCTTGAGCGTCAGGGGCGGTGTCCGGCCTATGTATATTGCTTTAGCCGCGATTTACCTGGCGAAGATATGTCTGCTCCCAAAGGTGGTTTTGGTGATATGAAAGGTGCATTTCATTCTAGTGAGCTATGGTATATGTTTGGGACACTTGATAAATGTTGGCGCCCAATGGAAAAAGCTGATTATGAACTGAGTGAACGTATGGTTTCTTATTGGACTAATTTTGCTAAAACAGGTAATCCCAATGGAGTAGGCTTGCCTGAATGGAAACCTTGTACTAAGGTGGATAAACATATACAAAAGTTAGATGTGAAGTAAATTAAGGTTATATATCACTGGAAATACTGAATATGGTAAAGTCTGTTGTTTATTCTGGATAAGGAAAATTAAACAAACCTTCCATTTGGAGTGAAGTTATGTTAATAATTTTATATCTTTGTATAAATCAGACTTTATCCATGAATACAATACGTAGCCAGATTATTGCATTGTTGTTGCTTATATCAGGAATTGTCTTATTGGGTGGTGGTGTTTGGGGATTCTATTCTTTGTATGCTATATCTCATCGGTATGAACATACTACTGGAATTATTCGAACATTGCAAACCAAAAAGATTTATCGGTATCGAAAAATAAGGTATAAGAAAGAGATGCAAATAGCATATTCTACAGATAAATATGGTGATTTATTTGCTACCAGAATCAGCTATTGGCCATTGAGGAGTGTAGGAGACAAGGTATCTGTTTGGTATCATCCTCATCGTCCGCATGAAATTCGTTTACCGGAATCAGAATGTATGCTTTGGGGACTTTTAGTGGCGTCGGGCTTCATATGTATGTGTGGAAGCGTTGTTTTCTGGAAAACATCTAAAACAGCTGATAAAAGCGAAGGATAACCATTTTTATAATTTATATATGAAGAACAAGAAGTTTTTAAAATTAGTTGTTTTGCTGGTATGTATTGCCTTCTCATCTCATGCAATGGCTCAGTTTGACCTTAAAAAAGCGATTAGTGGGGCTGTAAAGATGGCTCAGGCAGTAACTCTGACAGATGAACAGATGAGTGAGTATGTAAAGGAATATATTACATGGATGGATGCTCATAATCAAGTTTGCGCAGATGATAATGCATATACGCTTCGTTTGAAAAAGTTGACAGAAGGGTTAGGTAATGCAGATGGTATTCCATTGAATTTTAAAGTATATTATGTGAAGGATGTAAATGCTTTTGCTTGTGCAGATGGAAGTGTACGTGTTTTTTCATCTTTAATGGATATAATGAGTGATGAAGAGCTGCTGGGCGTGATTGGTCATGAAATAGGCCATGTTGCACATCGTGATTCCAAAAAAGGCTTTCGTACAGCTTTGCTTACTTCTGCTTTAAAGGACGGTGTTGCTTCTCAAGGGGGTAGGCTAGCTGAGTTGACAGATTCTCAGTTAGGAAGTTTAACGGAAGCTTTAGTAAATGCTAGATATTCTCAGAAACAAGAATGTGAAGCCGATGATTATGGATATGAGTTTTTGAAAAAGGCTGGTAAAAATCCTTGGTCCATGGCACTTTCATTTCAAAAATTAAAAGAACTGCAAGGGCAAAGCGGTGATCAGTTGTCTAGTAAATTGAATCAGTTGTTTTCTACTCATCCTGATTTGGATTTAAGAATTAAACGAATGGAAGAACGTGCTACTAATGAGGGTATTGAAAAAACAGTGATAAAATAGATAGGTATATTCTATAAATAAGATAAAATTAGCCAACTAATTCATATGTAAAGTGCTATGAATTAGTTGGCTTTTTATTTCTTCAGATAATGAAGTTTGCTTGTTTAAACAGGGAAAATATCTAAATTCAGATGCAGTAAAATACAAAAGTCCTATATTATGGAATATCAATTAACTTGTGTGTCTGAAGGCTAAGCCTCCACTGTGGATGTTCCTTGATGTAGGCTATTACATCATTGGTATTTTGTCCGGAACATGGTTGCAGAAAGTGATGCTTTGCGGGTAGCTTAAGGTAGGGAGATACATCTTGGCCTACATATACCACTTTCACTTCGTCTATGTGATGCAATTTTAGTGTTGTTCCCTCCTTGGGTGAACAAGTAACCCAATCGATATCTTCCGGTAAAACACAAGTACCATTAGTTTCTATTGCGATATATTTCCCCGCTGCATGTAATGCTTTTGTCAGTTGATTGTCAATTGATAGCCCAGGTTCTCCGCCTGTAAGAATTACCATCTGGCATGGGTAGGTACATACTTCCGCTATGATTTCATCGTCTGTCATCATTCGTAATTCTTCATGTTGTGTATCGCAGAAGCTGCATTTCAGGTTACATCCCGAGAATCGAACAAATACGGCAGGAGTTCCTGTATGAAATCCTTCTCCTTGCAAGCTGTAGAAAATCTCGTTAATCTTTCTCATAAATAGCTGTATTACCTTCCGATTCTTTTACCTCTACTTTGAAACAATGGGGAACTTGGTTGCATATCCAGCAGGCAATATTTTCTGCTGTAGGATTGAAAGGCAATATATCATTCAGATTGTTATGATCTAATTGTTTTTCTACTGCCTGTTTGATATGAGTAAAATCTACAACCATACCGTTTTCATCAAGTTCTTTCGAACGGCAATATACGGTTATAATCCAGTTGTGACCGTGAAGCTTCTCGCATTTGCTCGGATAAGATAGTTTTAGCGAGTGTGAGGCTGAAATTTCCATCCTTTTGATTACTGTGTACATAGTAAATACATTAGTTTGATTAATACAAATTTGCTTCTGCTTAATGTCACCTCGGCAGTTATAGTACAAAGATAGCAAATTTCTAAGGATTTTTTATTATAACCGATTGCTACATTTGTGATTTTATGGAGATAGAAATCTCAATAGGTGAGAAACCTTTTTGGGTTTGCTTACTTTCTCTCAATGAAAAGTAAACCATCGTACAATGTTTTTCCATATTAAAATGATTGTAAAATGAAGTATATATCATTGTACTATAGCTGATTATATAAGTTTTTGCAGCCCATTTTTGAAAATGGCAAATTGGGCTGCAAATGGGCTGCAAAAATCACTTTTTCAGGGCTGAATTAAGTGACAATTGTTCTGCTTTGAGTTTGGCTGTAATAGCCTTTGGAAGAGCTATATTTTAGGTTGTTATAGTATCATTTTTCTTCTTACTTGATAAGACAAGATAACCAAAAAGAAGGCTATTAGAATATCCCTAAACTATAATTTACGGCAAATAAAAAACTCCTGCAACCATTTAGATTACAGGAGTTTATATATTTGATTAAGTATAGATTACTTATTCAAAGCAGTAGCCACGTCAACCGCACAAGCCACTGTACATCCTACCATCGGGTTGTTACCGATACCCAGGAATCCCATCATTTCTACGTGAGCAGGAACTGATGAAGAACCAGCGAACTGAGCATCTGAGTGCATACGACCCATAGTATCTGTCATACCGTAAGAAGCAGCGACCGAGCATCCCTGTAACCTTGAACTATTCTTTATAAATAGCTGTGTTACTGATGTGTATATCAATATTTAAAAGAACTATCCAGTATATTTATTGTTGTTATATTGTAAAATGGTCGTGAATAAGTCACAAATTATATTCAATAAACAAAGATAGTCTTTTTTCTTGTTATATTATCTTTGAATATTCATTTAATCATAACAGGTGAAGATATTTATAACTGATGGAGAATACCAAATCAGCCCAAATTCATTTAAAAGAATCTTCTCTTTTAAATCCCAAAATGCGTGACAATAACCTAATTCTTTAGGTATATCCAGTAAACTATCAACTTCCTTTTCAACATGTTCTATAATACGTCTGCCAATAGGAATGTGTTCAATAATATTTTCTATTTCTGATGGTTGTTCTTCACGGTAGATACAAAATATCTTTTTGCAAGTAGGACAGTAACAATAAACCTTATATATATCCTTAACTTCCAGTAATCTTTTAGATATAATGGAAGTAAGTGTTTCAGAAGTTTTATAGAATATCAACCCATTGGAATTGTCATTGAAATGTTTGCAGCATGTGTTTTTGATTTTATTCTCTTCAAAATTAAATGAAACAGAATTAATGTCATGGCTCAAACCAGTAATGCAATCTCCTAAAAAGTTATTTGTGGCAGCTTTTTCTTCTGATTCTGATAAATCATTATTTAAAGTAAACTCTAAAGGCAGCTCTTTATCATGTACTGCAATCAGCTTTATTAAGCTGTCTGAATCATCGTCACGCTGATTATCTATTTTTAAAAGAATATCATTGGTATAATCAATATGCTTAGTCCGTAATGTTCTTCTTATATCAGTAGTATCAAGTTGGTTATCTATAAAATACTTGGTAATAAAATATCCAGTAGATTTAAAGTCTTTAAAATTTTCATGTGTTAAACACTCTTTATGTGTAACTCTTTTTGAGTTGTATTGACCAAATATACCGTTGATTCTTTCAAGAATATCGTTCAACTGCATATCTTTATTATTCGTGTTGTCTTTGGTGTTCTGTTCCATATATTAGAATTTTTAAGTTCTACCATAATTTTATTCCATCCATTTCCTTTATAGCTTGAAGAATATCCTCTTTAGTCATATCAGTAGTTTCTTCCTCTATGCTGATAGAACGGAACTCATAGCTTTCTACAATTTCTTTATCCTCATTCACTTCACTATATATCCAGCTACTAAACACTCTGTTGGGCATATCAAGGAATGTGATTCTAATATACGCACCTCCCAATATATAAGGGGTAATATCATAAATCACAAACTGACCTTTTATTTGCTCTTCATAAGGGTCTAAATTAGTATTGCTGACAATTCCCTTATTGTAATCATCCAAGTATTTTCGTAAGGTACGTATATATTCATTATCCAACCAATCACTTCTATCCCAGTTCTTAAAACGAATGTAATTGAGTGTCTTTTTGGTATTAATAGTATCTGTTGTTTGTAAAGTAGTATCAATGTCCTTAAAATTTTTGGGAGCATTTGAGGACTTTTGTTGGTTACAAGCTGACAGGATTATTAGTGTATAGATTGTAAAATAAAGTTTATTCATACGACTATTAAAATGTTAAAAGTGTGATAGCTTGCTGTTTATCATTGTTCAGAACACATTGCGACTAAAAACAATAATCCAAGAATGCACAGAATGACTGCACCACATCCTAATTTATTCCATTCTTTATCTTTGCTAACTCCATTTTTTATACCATCTGATATAAAGTAATAAGCAAAAATTCCTCCTAATCCAATAACAAGAATAGCTATTATAGTTCCAGTAAAATCATTGTGTCCGCTACTAATTCTACCACGACTTGTCATATCACTTGCAAATAATTGTATAGTATGAAGTAATATTGGAATAGCAAAAATCTTTTTCTTGTTCATAATTGTAAACTTTAGAGTTTATAAAAAGAATCAATATCCTCTTAATTAAAGCATTATTAAAAATTAATATGCCTCATTTTCATACCATCGTTGTTCCTCATCAAAATAGCAACCAGAAATCCAATTTTGTTCTTCTTTTCTTTGATACTCCCTTTCTTCTTTAACACATTCAACTTCATACTTTATATTTTGCAACTTTTCCAAAAGTGTTTCATCTTCTGACCATCGTTCTTCTAAAATATCAAACACTTGTAAATCAATTTCCATAGGACTTTGATATTTAGTAACAAGTTCATATATGTAATTGTAAGCATTACTTATAACGTAAGCTATTGTTCTCCCTTCATATAACGACCTTTCACATAAAGGAAGACAATCCTTGGAATATATTGGAGAATCTGCATCAAAAATTGGTTCAAATTCTTTTTTCATATCCATTCTTAACCAAATGGCATTGATAATATCTTTATCAATACAAGATGGCAAATCACTTATGGAAGAGAACCAAATATAGTTTAAATTTATGTATTTAAATACTATTTGACTTTTCTCTATTAAAAGCCATAACAAGTTTCTTCCAGCATATTTACCTTCTCTTAAAATAAATGAATGTGCAGGATTAAATCTATCAATAATATTTACGCATTCATAATCAAAAGTATCATTATTTGTTGCTAACAAGTTTGGAGTTGTTGAGCATTCCTTTATACGAGGAGAATATTTAACACCAACTCCTTTTTTTAAATCGTTATAAGTATATGTGTAAATATCATCACCTTCAAGCTCTATCTTTCTAAAACCATTGATATAATAAAGTCCTGTATTATCACAATGAATAAGTGTTTTTCTTTTCCATATATCAAATAGACCATATCTGGTTTCATAACAATCTATTAATTCATCTTCGGAATATCCATGGTTACAAAAAATATCCCAATCAGTTTCACATGCTCCATCTTTTGATTCCAACTGCCACTTTAAAAACATATATCGTCTATTGAATAATCTATTAATGAAACAACTTATATCTTTTTTATAAAGTCGCATTTTTGAATGTAAATCAATAATACCTCCATATATTTCTTTTATATCATCACTACTATCGCCACCAAATGAAGGTAAATAATATCCTTGATATAGCACATAAGAAGTTGGTGACAATTCATTATTTACATTCCAAATATCGTCTGTAGAAAATTTTGCAGGTATTTTCTTTGCATATATACGTTGAATTTTAATTTGATAATCGTCTTTATCTATTTCAGTGATACCTGTAAGTTTTTTATCTTTATCAAAAGGTAATTTGACAAAATCACCTTTTTCATCTATAATATATGAGGCAAAAAATTGTGAAGATTCTTCATGTTCAGAAATATTTTTTTGCCCTTGATTTACGTAAACAAGGCAATACCCATCAATAAATTTACCAAATGCAATATTAATATTATCAACATAATAAATTGCAAATTCAGAAGGATAGCGACTAATCTCATTATCACACACAATTTCTTTAATGTGGAAAATTTGTTCTTCTGATAGAACTTCATAGTATTCTTTCATAATAAATTCATGTACTATCAGCCCCCAGAAATAGTGTTTTTAATGTGAATCGTGCATATATAGAAAAGGCATGGGAACTATTGAATATCACCACATTGAGGCTCTGGACTGCCCTTGCAAAAGTAATAGACAATAGCCCATGCCTCATGAGGTATATATAAGATACATATATACAACACGAAAGCATGAGCAACCTTGTTCTATCATTCTTTTGCAATGAAATTGTCCAGATTTCAATGTAGAATGATAAGTCAAATGCTCATTCTAAATATGTCCTTCCATCGTGGAATTGCCACAAAATTAGAAAAAAACACATTGATAAACAAGGATATTGTCTATTATGTTGGTTTATTGATATTTTTACTTTAAAATTTAAAGATAGGTAGAAAATCCAACTCTGCCCATATAAGAGCAAAATTTTCAGATTTCCTACCTGTAACAGATTTAGAAGTTAAGACATTCGTAAGTATTCAAAAGTTCTTCCTGTCTTAGTCCAAGATACCTTTTAGTAATGGCAATACTTGAATGGTTGAAAAGTTCCATGAGCTTTACTAAAGCCAACTCTGAATTTTCACTGTTCATGTTATATACCTGTCTGCCAAAAGTCTTTCTAAGAGAATGACAGCTAAAGTTACCTATATGCAACCTGTATTTCTTTTTCAGTTCTTTTAGTATGATGTTTATCCTCTGAACTGAAAAGACTGTACCTTTCTGGCTTACTAATACAGGTGCATTGATTCCTGTTGGTCTGATAGCCTTGTAACATTCAGATATATGCCTTTGGAGTTGTGGGTTTATACGGATAGTTCTTTTCTTTCCTGTTTTCTTTTCTATTATGGTGAACTCACTTGCATTTAGAATCTGATTCCACCTTAAAGAAAGAATGTCACCTATCCTTAAACCAAAGAAACAACCTAAAGCTATCAATAAACTCATGTTGTAATTTCCATCCTTATAAAGTTTTCTAATAAGGTTCATAGCTTCGTCCCATTCCAAGAAGTCAGCCGTTGTATTACTGTATTTCAAACTCATAACATTTACTTTTGAGGGTTTAATAATAAAAGTGAATGTCCGCTGTATATCCATAATAGCTAACTGATTGAATAATAGCGAAACATTCACTTTGTGCATTAGTGATTGTCTGATAAATAAAAGAATAGTCCTACTATAAAAAACGCAAATGTAGGACAGACGAAAAGCAATATTATTAGTACAAATAAGAATAATATAGCCAAACTCATAATTTTGAAATTCTTCTGATTCATAAAATCTTTAGTAGTAGAAAAAATGGAGAATACTCGTTTTATAGAATATTCTCCATTTAAAAGTTGATTAATCAATAAACCATCTGTAACGCTCGTCACCATGCAATGCTTCATTTATTCCTGTTGCTATTTCCGTTGCATTTAAGGAACGGTCTAAGAATGAATCTATGTAGCTGCTTTTATTCGCTCCAGTGAGTAAATTATAAAACTTCCACATATTCAAGTCATTACCAAAACTTCCAAAATTCTCATCCTGTATGTATGCTTTGGCTACTGAATTAATCTGTGTATCAGTAATAAGCAAACGTGGAATACTCTTTTGAAAACCTTGTGGCAGACATTGATATAAGCGCATCTTTCCTAAAATCTGTGCAAACTGATGTTCACTCATACAGGTATTTCCCAACTGCTGCATTAAATGAATGTGTTTTGCAGGATTGTAGGCATGAAACATTTCCAAGACAGAACGATATAAATCACAGGTATTTGAAACTTCCAAATTACTCAAATATCCATCCGTTGAAACGCATAAATTGCAGCATACCATATTCTTGAATCCTATAAAAACCTTGAATTTCTCTACTGTTTTCTTACTGTAGAGATTCATGTGATTATAAGCACGCACACCACCTACTGAAAGAGTGAGTTTGTTCCCTTCTACCGTTTCATAGATAGTAGGAATTTCAATGCAAAACATCATCCTTTCAAAGTATTGTGTCTTGTCACTTTCTAAAAGTTGGTTTGCAGGCTTATGGATAGCTTCTGGTATTCTGCCTTTGATAATATGAGAAACTCTAATATCTAGTTTCTCTATCGTTTCACCTGTAAAGAATGAGTTTGCAGCGTCCCAAACTGTTTCAATAAAGGCATTATGAGAAATTGTAAGCTCATTGTCCTTACTGAATACTGGAACTATGCAGTCACTCTTTAAATGCTGTAAATCAATCTCCATAGTGTTTGCTTCTATGAAATGATTTACTTTCTGGACTTTTGTAGTTTCTTCTGTGATAATCGTTGCGTCTTCTGCATACTGATTAAAACCACTACTTCTTTTTTGTGCCTTAGATGGCAATAAGATAAAATTTTCCATACTTTAAAATTTAAAATGGTGAATAATATTGTTTTATTGTCTCTTTTTGTTCAAGTATGGTAGGGGGAGTGAAAACGTAGTGGGCTCGTGAGCCTGTAATCATCATAATTTTAAAAGACAGTAACCAAAGTAACAGATAGGGGGATTTATTTATAAGTACCTGTATGTAATCGTGCGTGTCTTTATTTATGCTTTTCCAATCTGATTAAATATCAAGTAGAATCAGTGATATTCTGTGTTTTTCCTTATAATAGTGATTTTTTGAGTTTGGCTATATTCACTGTAATAGTGGAGATAATTATTTAATAGATAGGGTGCTAAGTTTCTTATTTGGATGCTTGTGTACTTTCCACACACAAAAAAACTCCACATTTTAAATATGGAGTTAAGGTATATTTTTTGAAAATTTTGCTCTTTATAGGCTCTGCCTAAAAATCTACCAAACTGAATTTAAAAGTTGTAAGTTTATATGAACCACCATTTATTGAGCCGCTGTTGTCTGTATCGTAGTAATCTTTAATTGTGTCCTGTTTTACTTTAAATTTTATGCCATATTCGTCATATATAGCTTGTAGTGTATTCTTTATTTCGTTCTTATTTATATAAACATTCATTTTAAATTCCTCATATATGGCTTTTTTCACTTCAGGAGAGAATCTAAGGATTCCAGCCTGTTCTTTCTCGTATAACTTTAAAGCCTTATCAATCGCCCCTTTCTGATATTTAGCATTTTCCATTCCTTTTTTCCCTATCTTTTTATAAGCATCAATAGTATATTGTGCATCTGTTTGTTCACTTAATAACGTGATATAGCTGTCCTTATCCTCAAAACTGATTCTGCCATTTTCAAAATCATTATGAATCTTGTCTAAGAGTTGCACAAGTATCTTTCTTCTTTCTATTGCTTGTTTGGTTGTGTTGAGTTTCCTTATATCATCATCACCAACACACTCTGTCACGTCATTTAGTGTAACATTAAAGAATCCTGTATCTTGATAGGCTTTATGTAAGGTTTTTGCTGAAATATAATAGGATTTAACACGTTCTTCATTATAAAGGTTATCGACTGAAAAAGAATTGATTTCACCTCTTTCGTCTATCAGTTCTTGATATTTTAAACCTTTCATATCGTCATATATGGCTTCTTTCCTTATGTTATTTACTTCCTTATCGTGCCTTTCTTTTAGTATATTATAATCAGCGATAAACTGACTGATTCTTATATCTAATTTTTCTTTACTTCTGATTTTTATTTCAGGATTGATGGTTGAAATATGGGTTAGTGAGTTATAAGTAATATCATCATCTTTCTTGGTCTTTCTGAATCTACCCTGTATTTGTATAGCTTCTGTGAATGGGTCTATCATCGTCCAATTTGCACTACTAAAATCCGTCAGCATTATAATGTCAGGCTTATGTTTTCTAAGCACAATATCCAATCCTGAATAGAAACGGCAAGTAAAGAAGTTGTATTTAGCCAAAGGAGAATCTATCATAGAATGAGCTTTACTTATTCCTCTTTTCATTAGCTTATCCACACTCTTTTGCGAACAAAATATCTTATAATCAGTTATTCCAAGATTCTCTATGATTTCATTGATTCCGTCCGTCACATTAAAGAAGATGCAGATACATTTACTGTCTTTCATGCTGTCAAGCACTTTCTTCAATCTCTTATAATAGCTGTTAGTTACAATCAGTTCCAAGTCTTTTTTATAGTCATATTCAGGCTTTATTTTTATTTTCTGAAAGTTCTGCCGTTCAAACTCCTTATGCGTCATGGGTAAAGGTGTGGCAGAAACGAATGCCTTGTTTTCAAATTTAAAGAAGTCATAGATAGGTTGTGCTATTTTTCTTCTGTAATCAATATCCTGTGTGACTTTCTCGCACTCGTCAAACAGGCAGAAATATTCTTTATAGATGTTGATTCTTAATTCTTCTGCTGCCTTTCGTATCTTATGGAAACTTTCAGGGGTGCAAAGTATCTTCCTGTATGGAATATCCATTTGTAGGTACTTCTTTATATTATAAGGTATACATTTCTCATAAACTGCTTCCAAGTTTTCATTGTTATTCAACTTGCCAAGTATAACTGTAACATTAGGCTCTATGATTATGGAATTACGTTTTGAATGTATTTCACTATGGGTCGCACCCAAACCTGTTAAAGTCTTGTCAAGAATGGTATTTGTAGGTATCAGGTCATAACCGATGCGTTTTAATGCGCTAAGTAACCATTCTCCTTTTTTAATAATAGCTTCTTTTGTCTCCATATCTTCTCCTTTATATTAAAAGTGGATTTTACTTGATTTTTCAGGATAGGTAGAAAATGGGAAAATTTCGCTTGTATATAGCCATTCTCCAAAATTCTACCAAACTTGAATTTCTTACTTTAATGCCTATTCTTGATTGCTTTTAGTGGATGCACTTTCATATTCAGCATATAAAGCCTTAAATGCTTCAACGTATGACTTAGCTTCCATTGATTGTCCATTATTAGGAGTGAAATGTTTCTCCCACTGTTCTTTGTCTATAAGATTTATAGTATCAATCACTTTTTGTTCATCTTGCTCAACTTCATTATAATATTGTTTTAGTCCTTGTGCGAAACGTCCGTTAAATCTATCCCCAGATAAAAACTTATGTTCTTCCAAAGTCTTTAGTATTTTATCTCCTATTTCATGAGTTGATTTATTTAGTTGTAATTTGCCATAATCAGATATGTTCTTATAGCCCAATAAGATTGACTTTATTTGTTTGGGAGTCACATTGATAGTTCCAAAGGTGTAAAGAGCAAAGATAAACGCTGCTTTATACTTCTTGCATAATGAGAGTATGTAATCTACTTCCTTATCGTTCGTTGAGATTCCTGAATTGTAGAAGTCTGAATTACCCCATGTCTTACCATTGTTTCTTAATGCGATGTATGACAGAATATCCATGTCTTTAGGAATATGTACTTTTGTGTATGTAGGCTGTATCTCACTCAATGCTGGAAATTGGAGTGCTAAATCTCTGTGTTGTCCGTCTTCACAAACTCCATCATAGTTGGGATAATCTTCTTGCTTGATGACCTCTAACGTAATTTTGAAATTACTGATAGTGGCTTCTCTTTTTCCTGTATTCCGTTCAATAGACATTTTGAATAATCTTCTACTTCCAATTTTTTCAATAGCTTCATTCATAGGTATATATTCAATCGGCATGGATTCAATGTAACCTAAGCTCTTGATTTTGTTGTAACAAGCTTTAACATTCTCTTTATCTATATTTTGACGATTGCCTTCTATAAAAAGTAAGTTTAATTTTTTCATATTGTTTTCATTTTTATTATTTACGGTGTTTTGATTATTGCTGTTGTAATTTTTAATAGTTTTCATCTTTATTTCTTTTTATTTGTTAGTATTCCATTTTCTATAATCATTCAGCCTTATGCGCACTTGGTTTTCTGATTATGGCGCAAAAGTACTTGATTCCAGTCTGTACTAAAGAGAATGAATTTTTGCTAGTTTTTTATTCACCTTTATTTGTTTTAACTGTGTATCTTTCTTTTTGACATTGCAAAGATGGAGCTATTTGAGAAATACTAAATAGAATAAAAAAATTCCACTTTTCTACTCCCCTTTATTGAAGTATAGAAAAATGGAATTGATAAGTAATTGATTAATAGGGTAATTACCAATAAATGCTGCTATGTGCCTTTATATCTTTGTCTTTATATTGTTTTAGATAGCCTTTTAAATATTCGTCATCATTGAGGAAATTCTTGTTTAAAGATAAATGAGTATGATATATTAAGTTAGAAATGAGAATATTTTTGTTTAGAGAGATTCCACTACCTTTAGCTGCTCTACCTTTAAATTGAGGATTTAGTTCAAAAAAGTATAAAATGAGTTGAGCAAAGTACCATATTAAAACAGAATCAGACTCTATATTTGTGGTAAAAATTTCATCTGCATTATTACCTCCAAATGTATTTAGTGTACTATCGTTTGATATTTCAGATACTCCTTTTTCTATCCAACTTAAGATAAGTAATAAAGCCTTTTCATCATTAAGAGTACAAGATTTCCCTTTCATTCTTAAAGTAAGACTTGTTTCTTTTTTGAATTTTAAATTGTCATTTTCTTTTTCTATAAATTCTTTAGACTTACTTATAAAGTTTTCTATTTTCTTCTTTGGGCTATCTATATATGTAAGCCCTGTAAAGCAAACATCACAAGCATAGTCATAACAAAATAAAATAAGAAGCCAAAATGAATCTGGATTCATACCTAAACCTTTAACGGTAGCTTGTATATCTTTGTCTTTAATATAGTCTTCATATTTATAGGCACAGTCAATTTTCTTTTCATTATACCTTATTTCAAAAGTTTCTATTGCTAAGAAGGGATTACTTATTTTTAGTTTGCTACCTGTAAAAATAATGCTTCCCTCTGGTGTCTGAGTGATTGCTTTATTGCCTGCTATGATATTTTCTATATATATAAATAGTGTTTTATCTTCATCACAATCTATAAATTCTTTCATTACTTGTCATTTTTTTAATTATCTGCTTAAAGATAAAAAGAAAATCCCACTCACAATAACTGCAAGTAGGGATAATCTTAGTTTGTAACGTTTAGTAGTTGGAATCTCCTGTAAATGTGTCCATGAGCTTATCCATCTGTTCACCTATGCACTTATCTATAAGTTTGGCATAATGGTTGGTCATTCTGGTATTGGTGTGACCAAGCATTTTAGAAACGACTTCCAGTGAGATATTATTAGCTAAAGTAACCGTACTTGCGAATGTGTGGCGGCTTGTATGAAATGTGATTCGTTTCTTGATGTCACACAAAATAGCTATATCCTTTAGGTATTTGTTTATATCTGCTGGGTCTTGGATAGGAAGCAATTTCTCTCCACCTTTGTACTTATCTAATATCAGTTTGGCAATAGGGAGTAGGGGAATGCGTGATAGAACTCCAGTCTTAACCCTGCGTTTCTTAATCCATATTCTGCCAGCATTATCCTTTTCAAAATGTTCTGGTGCTAAAGTTTTGATGTCAATGTAACTCAATCCAGTGAAGCACCCAAAGAGAAACATATCTTTGGCTCTCTCCAGTCTTGGTAGGGGAGTGTCAAAGTTGATAATCTTTCTCAGTTCTTCTTCATCCAAGAAATCTATTTCTACAGGCTCACGTTCTACCTTATAAGTAATGAATGGATTGGTAGCCATGTATGAGTTGGCTACTGCAAGATTGATAATCTTTTTGAGTAGCTTTAGGTGTTTGGTAGATGAATTTTGTGCCATTCCTTTGTCTATTCTTAGGAATGTATGAAAAGATTGGATAAAATTCAGATTTAATTCACGTAAGTATAAATCTTCTCTTTTGTATTTCTGCTGAACAAATTCTTTGAGTAGCCTTACTGTATAGACAGAAATCCAATAGGTAGCTTTAGAAACTCCATTACCTACCAGCTTTTCCTGTTCTTTGTTGTGTTCTTCAAAGACTTCAAACAGACTTCTCTCCTTTAGAGATTCTACCTTAT
>OJOE01000115.1_pt1 | contig 59724 bp, 66 predicted proteins | sample 1598191 | NCBI WGS metagenome assembly OJOE01 (sample SAMN03922463, study PRJEB24848) | human gut metagenome | isolation source: stool sample | host: Homo sapiens | place: Germany | collected 2009-11
TCTTAATCAGTGGGTCCTGGGTTCGAGTCCCCGATGGTGCACCAGAAAAAGCGCGGTAGAATGTGCAAAACATTTGCCGCGCTTTTTGTTATGCATTGGGCTGACTACTTTTTGACTACAAAAGGAAAAGAGCCGAGATAAAATCTCGGCTCTTTTTATGCATAAATTAAAGAATAAATTGTAGTACAACTGTTGCAACAAAAGCAACAGCACATGCAATCCAAAGTGCGCATTTATGCTTTCCGTTTGGGTAAAAGGTACGGATCAATGCAATCAGGAAACCAATAGATGTTACAGTAGAAAAGTTCATTGTAAGCAACATTTTCATTGTAACATTTTCTGCAGTGGCAAGCGATACATTGACATTGATAAGGCTAAAAATGGCAACGAAAATTCCCATAATGGCAAGAACGTTGCCATACATATTTTTTTCTATGTCCTTAACGTTTTCAACTTTCTTTTCGATATCAACCATATCTTTGGATAGGGTTGAAGTATAATCGCCCAGTCCGCGATAGTCAAACTCGGACTGAAAACCTCCAGCATAAGGTTTGTCAACGGGCAAATCTAACTTTACAAAAAGAATAGAAGCAATGCCCTTAGTGCAATCAAGCTTAATAGCTTGTTTTGAGACGTTTGTGATTCGGAAATAAATGTTAGTTTTATGCCCTGGTTGATAAATCGGAGCGGTCAAACTTAGTCCTTGACGAATACGGCTGTTTCGCAAAGAAACATATGCCATTACATCGCTGGGGAGGTCGATTACTTCTTTTGACTTAACAAAAACTGAATCGTTAGGAGCCAGAGAAATATTTGACTTTTCAGCTTCCTGACCTACATAGAAACCAGAAGTAGTCAAGTCGTAGCCAATGGAGAAAAACTGATCGCTCTTAGCATCAGAAATAAGAGGCTTATTTTGTGCTGTGAGTTCCTGATTCAGTGTACGGAGCTCTCTGTCGGTTAATACCATCGTTCAAACTCCTTCTTTCATATGAATTACATTTTATTATAGTCCTACAATACTTAAAAGTAAAGGAAAATGCCTGAAAATAAGGCATAAAAAATAAGCGACGGGCAATCCCTGAAAAGAGGGAAAGCCCGCCGCTTTAATTATGGATTATTTAATTTGCTGGTAACTTGCTGGTCAGTTGGCTTTTCCGATCTGTTTGATAACCTGATCCGCACCGGTAGCCGCAAGACCGGAAACAATGCCCACGGCCAGGGCGGTCAGGGGATCGGCGGCCGGGAAGTCCGGCACGTTGATGTACATGGCGGCAAGGCCCAGTAGGCCGCCAAGGGCGCCGCAGATGGACGGCAGCCATTTGTTAGCCAGCGGGGTCTGCTTGACAGCCGTTGCGGCAAGGTAGCAGATAACGGTGATGCAGGCAACGGATGCGATGCCAAAAGATGCAAAATCCATGATTTTTTCCTCCTATGTATTCGTGTTCAGGCGGTCCTGTTCTCGAGGTCGGTGATGCGGTGGTTTGCCACGCGCATCTGCTCTTCAAGTACGGGGACCCGCTGGGCAAAGTTGTTGTGTGCGCGGACCTCGCGGGTCAGTTCTTCCAGCTTAGTGTCGGTTACTGCCTGTGCGGTGGCCATGCGCTGTTCTGTGCGCCGCTGCCCGGCAAGATTGGTAATAATAACGCCGATAAGGCTCAACCCGCCAGTAATCAGCGCAACAACAATAGCATCCACCAAATCACTCCTCCACATATTCGGCCTTGTACAGCCCTGCATCAATCAGTTGCAGCTCTGCACACTTGCGCATAATGTACCAGGCATCGCCGCTGGATACCGGCCCAACGTCCAGCATCCACTGGTTGCCAGCTGCACAGGTTTCGTGGTACAGGCCCGCCGCGATCAGCCCCAGCCCCTCGCACAGGGCGCGGATGGTCGCGCGGTCTCCGCTGGAGATACGGCCAATGGTAATCCGCTGCTTGTCCAGCTTGTTGGGGGTGGTATCCTCCGGGGTGGGCGCGGTGTGGCCCTGCAGGCCCGCCTGGATCATCAGCTGCTCATAGTCCTTATAGACCCGGTTGCAGTCCAGGCTGGTGCCATAGCCGGGGATGCCCAGGGCGTTGCGGCTGGAATACTGCCAGATGCCATACGGCAGCGGGCAGGTGCAGGCGCTGCCGTACTGGGCCACCCAGATATCATACTTGGACAGGGACTTGTAATCCAAGCGGTGGCGAATAAAATCGCAGGACGCATACAGGATGCCATAATATCCTGCCGCCTCGACCTCGCCCAGGAACGCCTCCACCAGTGCCGTGCGCTGGGCATTGGTCAGGCGCAGGATGCACGGCTCATACTCAATGTCATAGGCCACCGGCAGGCACAGGTGCTTGCCCTTGATCGCGGCCAGGCAGCAGCGGGCCTCCTGCCGGGCTTCCGCCGGGGTGCTGGCATAGCTGTACCAGTACACGCCGTACTGGATGCCCAGGCGGGCACACTCAGCTGCGTTGCGCTCAAACTGGGGGTCAACCTGACTGCTGTAACGGCCATACCCGGCGCGCAGCATGGCGTGGCGGATGCCCTTGTCATACGCCGCCTGCCAGTTGAATTTGCCCTGATGCTTACTTACGTCGATTGCATAATACATGTGCTTCACTTCCTTTGCGTGCTGTACGCTGCTGTAGCTGCCCAATTTTACCGCGCTGCTGGCCGTGCTGAAATCGTTGTCCAGCCAGTTCAGCGGGTTGGTGCGCTGGCCTTTCCAGCGCACTTCAAAATGCGGGTGTGCTCCATAGCAGTTGCCAGTATCGCCGCTGTAGCCGATCAGCTGGCCCTCGTATACCGTCTCCCCCTGGGCCACGCAGAGTTTGCTCAGATGGGCGTACAGCGTCTCCAGCCGGCCACCGCGGTAATCCGCATGGCGCAGCTTGAGCATATTGCCATAGCTGTTGATATCCCCCTGGGTGCGCTTGCCGTTCCAGCGGTAGGCCGTCTCCACTGTGCCGCCCTCTGCGGCGTATACCGGCGTGCCCACCGCCGCGCGGAAATCCAGCGCCCGGTGCAGGCTGCCGTCATTGTAGAGCCAGCCCGCGGTGATAATGTGCTGGGCCAGGGGCCAGTGAAGCAGGACGTCTTCATTTTCCAGTCTCATATCATATACCTCTCGTTACAATCGCGCTGATCGCCGTCAGTCCACTCGGCAGGCCAGTCAGTTTTCCGTTGCTGATGCTTAGACTCAAACTGGTACTGCTTGGGCCGCCGTATATGGCGCCCTTGTGGTACTTGTCGCCCTCAAACGCGACCAGGCTCGTAGTCTGCTGGCCCCAGCCACCGGAACTGGTCATGGTGCCGTAGCCCCAGATCTTGATTGCCCCGTCAGTGCGCTTAAAATTCACGCTGGGGCTGGTGGTCGTGACGGCGTATGCCTCAACGTTGTTATCGCTTTCGGCAGGCTCCGCAGTACCGGTAACTTTTAACCCAGCTGTACTTGTAAATGTTTTGCCTTTTGCAACATCCGCAGCGGTAGCGTCGCCAAAAAGAGTAACATCGGCTCCAAGCTCTATGTAGCTATCGATCCGCATGATTTCGTCGTTGCCAATCCAGGGCATTTTTATGTTGATTAAATCCCTTTTGTCGTCACGTTTCAACGTGACATATTCAGAGCCCCAAGTAAAATAGGTTTTTGTTTTCCCTTTTGCAGTCTCGTACAGATCGCCCGTGATTTTGGCCCCCTGCACATACGCCGTTTTGCCCCTAGCAATATCTTTCGCTGTCGCCGTTGCATCGCTGGTATCCGTGCCGCTTGTGGCGGGGCGAGTGCCAGTGATCTGCATGCCGGTGGCATCGTGCGCAGTTACACCCTCCACCAGATCGCTGGGGGTCACGGTGTCGCCGGTCAGATCAAGGGCGATCTTATCATTGATAACCACCTTGTTTACGGCCATGCTCAGCCCCCAATCGTCAACGTCTGGCCGCCAGCCGCATTATCAACGTATGTGGCCGGGATCGCCTGCACAGTAACTTGAGACAGGCAGTTATACGCTTTGTCGGGCAGCACAACCTGCTGCTCAAAGGTCGGCGTAACGCTCTTGGCCTGCGGCTTCATACCTTCGCTGCCGCTCATAGAGCCTTTCACGCCCAGGACCGTAACACCCTCGCGGATATTTGTGGGCACCAGCTTGGCCTGTTCGGTCGCTGCGATGGTCACCCCGCCTGCGCCATCGTGGAAGCCCATGGGGATGGTGTACTTACCAGAAACGGTGCTGATTTCACCGTTGACTTCGCCGTTGTTGGGCATCGTGCCAGTCATTTTGGCGCCACGCGCGTAGAATGTTTTACCGTTCAAAACCTCCGCCACAGCTGCGGTGGCATCGCTGGTATCCGCGTCTTTCGTGCTGGTACCGGTAATGGGGGCGCCGGACTTGTCGTGCGCCGTGATACCTTTTGCCAGCTTGTCCGGAGTTACGGTATCTGCGGTAAGGTCAAGCTTCGTTTCCTTGCCGATAACCACCTTGTTCACATATTTATTGGGCATTGTAGTACTCCTCTCCTATAATCAGTGTGTAGCCACTGGAATCGTTGGCTACCTCGTACTGAGGTATCTTCTTGATTGTTAGGTCCTGCTGCATTAGTCGCTTTGCGGTGGGCAAAACCTGCGCCGAGAACAACGGCGTGATGTCATACGGCCCGCTGTACTCCGGCGCACCCACCACTGCGGTGCCGGTCACGTCCACCCGCACGGATGCCGCCCCGGCAATGCGCACCGATACGGCGCTCTGTTGGGCTACTCGCACCTGGATCATGCACCATCAACCTCCTGGAACAATGTAGGATTCATTTTTAGCGCCAGAATCTCCGTCTGCGGCTGGTCAGTGCTGTCCCGCAACGTGATGCGGGTGTCCATGTACAGCGTTTCGCCGCCCAGGAATTTGTACGTTTCTTCCCGCGTCCAGGGGATAAGGATGATGTTCTGTCCTTCCTGCCGGGTGCAGTCATCCGGCCAGACGTTGGATTTAATGGCCGGGAAACCATTATAATTTTTTTGTTTAAATACAAATTCTATCCGGCTCACATCATCCAAATCCATCCCGATTTCCACGGGCAGCGCAAATTGCGTTCCCTGTTTCATTCGTTTTTCTCCTGGCTCGGCTGGTTCTCCGCTGCCATTTCCTCCGCCGCCATGTTCTCCCGCACAGCGGCAAGTATGTTTTCGAGGATCAGCTCAGATACCGCATAGGGAATCTGGGCATCATTCAGGGCAGCAATAATCCTGCGTTTGCAATCTTTAATGCGTTTGGTATCGGTCATGGTCTGCACCCCCTTATGTGTCACAGCCGCGCATTTACAGCGTCTTTCAAGGTTTTGATAGCGGCCAGAAGATCCTCATCCAGAGCCACGAAGGAGGCCCTGTTGTTCTGGCTGGTGATGTTGCCGTTGTCGTCCAGTTCCATGTATGTGTAGCTCACGCGTTCGCCTTCGGCGGTCGTAACGACCGCCACGCCAGATAATTTCTTCATGTTAATCTCTCCGATTCCTCCAAAAGAATGTCTGCGGTCTCGTCTGCACCTGTCTCCATAGCCAACAGGTCATCTGCGGCGGTGGTGCTTTCGTCCTGGGCACGGGCGGCGGTGCTGGCGGCCAGATCAATGCCTGCCGGGTCGCCCGCGGGGTAACTGCTGTCACTGCGGTCGGCATAGCTGCCCTCATAGCCGCGCTGGGCGGCCATGCAGAGCCACACAAACTGCTGCCTCGGTGCGCCGTGTACAATGGCGTACTGGCCGCAGTTTTCGGCCCACAGGTGCCCGGTGCCATCGCAATCCGTCAGCAGCCAGGCGGGCTGCCCATATTGGGCGATGGTCTCCGCATAGCGCGGGTCAAGGGCAATCAGGCACCAGCCTTCGGGGCCGCACTGGCCCTCGCCCCAATCGGCAAAGGTTGGCAGCGGCGTCTCAAATGCGGCCATTTTCAGCGCGCCGAAGCTGGTAGGCACCACGCGGGATTTGCTGCCCCAAACGTCCAGGTTGTGCACGTTGAGCTTGCCGCTCACGCCAACGCGAGTCGTGTTAAAATCGGCATCGCTGTCATCGCTACGGTTGTAGGTGATCTGCATCCCAACGTAAGAGGTCGGGTTCAGACCGTCAACCCAGCCATAGCTCATGTACTTGCTGCTTGCGCCAAAATAGGACCGCCCGGCTTCCGAGTACAGCACGCCGGTCAGGCCGATGCTGCCGGTGTTGATGGTTGCGTACCACGCAATATGGCGGTTATCCAAAAATACACGCTCACCGGCCTCGGTGCCCATGCGAATCCATGCGTTGTCCAGGTCGTACACGGTGGTGTAGTTGAGGTTATGCAGCTGCCCGGTCGTAATGTTTCCGCCGTTGATGATTGTCTTGTCCTGGTTCCAGGTACTCAAATCCGAAAATGTCACCACGCCGGATAGGTTGATCTGTGCGCTGGTGATCTCTGTTCCGCCTGCCGTCAGCTTGATGGTGCTGCTGGTTCCGCTTGTGCTGGCCGTCAGCTTAATTTCGCTCACCGTCTGCTTGATCTCGGTTTTGGTTTCGGTGGTAGTCAGGTAATCGCCGCTGCTGGCCGTCCAGGCGGTAGGGGCATTGCCCATCTGCACCATGGGGTGCATGATGGTCAGATCGTTGGTAACGGTGGCGTTATCGTCGGCTGTGCTTACAAACAGACCGTCTGCATAGCCGTCCGCGGTCGCCGTGAACGCCGCCCAGCGCAGCTTCCAGCCGTTGTCCAGTTCAATGTCCTGCTGGGCCTGCTTGAACGCGGAGCCGTAATAGCTTTTTGCGCCGCTGCTGCTCTTGGTCTCGAACTGCAAAAACAGGCTGTCCGTGCCGGAGTTGAGCTTGTACAGTACGCTGGCGCAATAGGTCATGCCCTTGGCAATCACCAGCGTTTTGTCCGCGCCAAAATGGAAGCGGGTGTTCTGCGCCCTATTGGTCACTCGGACGGATTCACCGCTGATCGTGTATGTCCCTTTTTTTCTCAGGTCATTGCCGCCTGCATCCAGGGTCGCATTGTTCCAGTCGTCGGTGCCCACAATAATATTGTTGCCGCCGGTGATCCGCTGCGTTACCGTCTGAGTAATGCTGTCAGCTTTCTGGTCAATCGCGGATACTGATTCTTTAACGGTTTTGAATTCCTTCTTGGTGCTGTCCAGGTCGTTGGAAATGGTTGTGGTGGTTTCTTTCAGGCTGCGGACTTCCGTTTTGATTTCATCCGCCGATTGGGAGATCAGGCTTTTGGCGTTTTCCTCTGTTATGTAGTCCCCGCTGCTAGCTGTCCACGCGGTCGGCGCATTGCCGTATTGCAGCATGGGGTGAAGCAGCGAAAACTTGTTGGTGTAGCTGCCGCCATACCCCGCCCTTATGCTGCCGCAGCCAAGCTCGACCGTGTCCAGAACACCCGTAGCGTCGGGTGTCCATGTGCCATACCGCAGCACCCAGCCGTCTGTCTGCTCAATTTCAAGCTGATTTTCGGTGGTTATGCTGGTATAGTAAGAATTTCCGTTGTCGGCGGCATACGTAAGGCTCAGGCACAACCCGTCGGTGCCGGAAATTGGTTTGTACATGACGGACAGGCACAGGGTAACGCCTTTGGTAATGCGAGCGCCACCGGTATTGAAAATAAAATACCGATTGGAACCTGCGTTTGTTACGGTCGCGCTGCCGGTATCGTTGTACGTGGCCGAACTGCCGCCGATCGCGTTACCTCCCAATTCAGCGTTTTTGAAGCTCTCACTGCCCAGGATCAGGTTGCCGCCGCCGGTGATTTTGGTGTCTTTTTTCACCTCAGAGGAAAGCCCGTCCACCGTTGATTTCAGGTCGGTGTACTTGCCGGTCAGGTCGCTGGCCTTTACTTCCAGGCCGTCCACGCTGGTCTTGATCTCCAGCATCTTGCCGGTCAGGTTCTTGTAGCTCTGGCTGTTCACGGCGCTGGAGCTTTCCCGGCTGGCGCTGCCCACGCTCTCAAAGCTGGCTTTGCCGGAGGAGATTGTGGCGCTCATCAGGTAGGTGTCGAACGCCCGCCCGCGTGCGTCCTTAACGTGCACGATCTGCCCGCAGGCAAGGCCGGAACTGCTGGGCACCGATACCTTGCAGGGGGTGTAGGTCACGTTTTTCAGCACGTTGTACAGGTTCTGGGCAACGGTTTTCAGGTTGGCTTCGGTGCCGGTTGTCAGCAGCAGATTGCCTTGCACTGCATAGGTGTTGGTGGCGGTGGTGCTGTCGGGGTAGATGACCCCCACGTCACTGTCCGACTGCCGAATCTGGACTTTCTCAATGGCCTTGACGGTGTAGTCCTCGTAGCTCAGGCTGTCAGCATAATAGGCGGTGCTGTTGCTGGCACCGTCCGGAGTGATTTTGGCCGTGCTGCGCTTGTCGCTGTAGGTCAAAAATTGCAGCTTGCCGTCTGCATTCATGTGGGCGTAGCAGCCTGCCGCTTCCGCCGCCCAGGAGATAATCTGGCGGCAGGTTAAATCATCCGCATAGAATGCCTGCACGCTGTAGCTGCCATTGATGGGCAGGCTGCTGCTGGCCAGCGTAACCCCCGCCCGCTGGCAGGCCAGCTGAACCAGCTGCCAGATAGTTTTGGGGAACTGTGCCTGATTGGCCCGCAGCCAGCCGGAGAAGTCCGCATCCAGCTTGGACATGGTGTCGTAGGCCGTGACCTTGTAGCTGTTGCGCTTGGTGCGGGTGGGCTTTTCAGCATAGAAAACACCCACCTTGGTGCGGCTCCCGGCATCGTCCTGCCGGTAGTAGGTCAGGGCATCCCCGGCAGTGATCTGTAAACTGCCGCCCGGGTCCGCCCAGATTTCGGCTTCGATGTAGTCCGAGAACGCAGAGCCGATGGTGAACTCCTGCCCGGCGTTCACCGCAGTGTGCAGGGTAAGAGCTTTAAGGGTGCTGCCAGCCTCTCCGCCTTTCAGCTCAGTGCCGTTTGGCAGCAGCAAAACGGAGTAGTACATGCTTCACCTCCGGTCAGCATTCGATAATGTTAAACTTCAAATTCTTCCACTGTTTCGTCTTGGCATTGTGCCAGGCGATGCCGTATTTGCTGCAGTAGCAGGTGGTGGTTTCGGTCTCGGTGGAAGAGCCGGCTTTGGGATGGGTGAACTGAAACGTTGCCTTGCCTGCAAACAGCCCGATGATGTACTTGTATTCGTCGTCCGTCAGGCAGCTGTAGGCGATGGGCCAGGTGGAAACCTTTTCCCGCACCACTTCCCGGTGCATGTACCCGGCTTCGTCGCGGCCGGAATCGCTGGAATCCAGGTCGGAATAGCTCGGTTCAATGTCGCAGTCCGGTGCGTACAGGGATTTGCCATCAATCTGGAACAGATTGGTTAAGGTCACGTTACACACCTCCTGTGGCAATGGCCTGTTTGCGCTGCCAGCGCTGCACGGCGCGGCCTACGTCCTCGTCGGTCAGCTCAATGCCGTACACGGCGGAGAGGATCTCCCGCAGCACGGAAACCACGGCTTCAAAGCCAGCCATTTGGCCCGCCTGCAGGTCCTCCATGACCTCGGCCACAGCCTGCTTGATGGTATCCAGCGGAGCTTCCACGTTGGTGCCGTGGTTCTGATCGCCCAGCACCGCCAAAAACTCCCGATTCGCCGGGATGACCGCGCCCTGCGCCAGGTAGGGAATTTGCGGGGCGGTCAGGGTGCTGATATGAAACCCGACATGCCCGCCGCCGAATATGTCCGGCAGGTCGAACGAAAGGCCGTTCAGCGCGTTAATGACCGCATTGATGCCGGTGACAACGGCGGAGATCATCCGATTGATGAAGCCGATGATGCCATTGACGGCGGTTTTGATGGCGTTCGTCATCTTATCCCAGACGGTGTTGACCGTGTTGCCGATGGCCTGCCAGGCAGCATCCCAGTTGCCGCGGAACACGGCGCTTAAAAAGTCCGCCAGCCCGCGCAGCACAACAACGGCCAGATCGATGGCATCCGCAATAGCCCCAACGGCCACGCCAACAACGTCCGCAATGGCGTTGAATACCTCAGCAAACGCGGGGCCGAATGTGGCGATGATCCACTTGGCCACCGGGGCCAGTAGGTTGTTCCACAGGTCCAGCAGGCAGTTGGCAACGCTTGCTACCAGCAAAAGAATGTCATCCCACAGGGGCTTGAGATGGGAGGACCACAACTGCTGCAGAACGCTGATCAGGTTCTGCAGGATTGGCTTGACAATGGTTTCCCACAGGAGGGTGGCCAGATCCTCCAGATTCTGGAACGCAAGGATCACACCGTCCATAAGGGGCTGCCCGTAAGTATCCCAGGCGGTTTTGATGCCGCTCATCAGGTCTTGCCAGATCTGCAAAAGCAGGTCAAGCGCAGGGATCAGCACACCATTGATGGCGTCCGTGCCAATTCCGCATGCCCAGGTGAACAGGTCGGCCAGGACATAAATGGCAGTGGAAGCAACACCGCCCACAATGGGGGCAAACGCTTCCGAAAACGCATTGATCACACCAGGGGCAAACGTGCCGCTCAGATAGGTGAGCAGTGGGGAAAGCCCCTCGTTCCAAAAAGCAAGCGCTGCCTGTTGAACCTCCGGCCAGACGGCGCTGGCCGCGTTCCGTATCTGTTCCCATGCGGCGCTCCATGCGGCAACGCTGGGGGCCAGCAGCGTCTGGAAGGTGCTCCAAAAGTTCTTCAGCTTGTCCGTGATCCCGCCCAGAGGGCTGGCAATATGATCAAAATTATAGTTTGCTCCGCCGCTGCTCCCTGTCTTGGCATCCAGCCGCTCGATCTCATCAAACCCGGCCAGGCTGCGCTTGGCCTTGTCGGCCTGCTTGGAGGTGGATCCGGCGGCGCTGCCAACGGCATTGATCCCCTTGGCGGTCTGCTTCATGCTGGAGATGCTTTTCCCGGTCAGGAGAGAAAGCAGACGAAGAAAGCCGTTGATCAGAGAGGTGAGAAGGTTCAGCAACCCGATAATCGCAGGGGAAAGCGCGGAAGCCAGCCCTGCGGCAGCAGTGGCTGCGGCACCCTTTAACTTGCCAAGCGCGGTGCTTACCCCGTTTGTTTTGGCAATCGTGGTTCCCATCACGTTTACCACGGAGCGCAGGGCGGAGGAGATCAGGTTAAATACCAGTGCCCCCGACACAATACCTGCAAGTCTACGGCCAAGCTGCCCCACAGCCTTGGAGGTCCGCGCAACGGCAGTCGCGGCAATCTGGGCTTTCCCCGCCATCGTTGTGGATTTGCCTGCGGTGGCTGTGGATTTACCCGACGCAGCCATAGCCATGGCCGCCTGCTCCCGCACGGCACGCTGCTCGGCAGCCTGGGCGGCCTTATTCTGTGCGGTAACGGACTTTTGCGTCTCCGCCACAATGAGCTCCGCGTGCTGCGTGGCGGTTTCATCCAAGGAACCATAGGCTTTGTTCTGGCGCTCTTCAATTTTGGCAAAGGACTTTTCAATGTCCGCCTCCTGTTTATTGAAGTACGCCTGCATGGAATCCTCGCCGTTCAGGTACTGTGCCAGGCTGCTTTGGCGGGTTACCGCCTGCTCTTCGGTCGCCAGCTGTGCGGCAAGTGCCGCGTGCTGCTTTTGCAGGTCGGAAAGAACGCTTTCCTGCTCGGTATACTTTGCCGTCAGGCCGGGAATGGACTGCTGCAGCTTGTCCAGCGCACCCTGAAGCTCCGACGCTTTGGCCGCGTCGCTGGCAAAATGCTGGCCCACAAACTCCTGTGCTTTCAGGTTTGCTGTCTCCGGGGTGAGCAATGGATTCCGCTGCTTCTCGATCTCGGCCCGGCGCTGCACAAAGCTGCGCAGCTGCTTATTCACGCTTTCCAGCTCTGCTGCCGTGGATTCCGCCTTGCTCTGGGCATCGGAAAGCTCTTTCCCAAGCGCCAGATGCTTGCTGTTTGCGGTATTGATCTGCCTGTCCAGCGCAGCAACCTGCTGGGCGGTGCTCTTGGCCTTGGCCTGCAGCTCTTTCAGCTCGGCATAGGCGCCTTTATTGTTGATTCTGGTATCCAGAATGATCGACCCATCAGCCAAAAATTACACCCCCAGACTTTTGAAAAATTCTTCTTCCGCGCTGGTTAGCTTGTGTTTGGGCAGGGTGACCAGATCGGGATTGCTGCGCACAAATTCCTGCTCGGCTTTGTCCAGCTTTTTGCCGTGCAGGCGCTTATTGCGGATGGAGACGACCTGCGCAAACTGGCCGTCCCCGATGCAGCCAAATGCCCCGATGAACTCCCACCAGTGCAGGTAGGCGCAGCGGCGGCAGCTGTAGCCCAAAACTTTGTCCACTGCCGGTGCCATGATGGCGGCGTCGGTGTCCCAGTCCACAAGGGCGGGCTTTGGCACGGCGGCTTCCACCGGCTTGCCGCAGTTGATAAACACCATGGCCGCCTGGGCTGCTGCACTCAGGTCCGGCAGGCGCTTCCAATCCGGGTACAGGATCTCCAGGCAGGCAAGGGTCTGTTCCTGCGGGCTCAGCTCCGGGTCACGCAGGGCGGAGATGGCATCCAGCACGGCGCGGTAGTCGCTGCGGATGGCAAACTCCTGCCCGCATACCGTCACGCTGGTGGGCAGCTTCCAGCCGCTCACTGCTGCTCCGGGGCCAGCCCGGCGGTGCTGCCCTGGTAGGCGTCCGCGTGCCTGGCAATGCGGGCCGCGCTGGCCTTGGCGGCGGCTTCCACCGCCTGGGTCAGCATCGGGGTGACGGCATCCAACACGGCTTCGGCCACCAGGCTGCCGTCCTCGCAGAAAGCCAGGCTGGATACCCCGGCAAAGAATACATCCGATACCGGCGTGCCGAAGATGTAATCAAACCAGTGGCGCACCTGCCTGTCCCACTCCACCAGATCCTCGGGGCCGGTCACGGGCGCGGCCGTAATTTCGGCAATCTTGGCGCGGGCTTCCTCCATGCGGCCGGCCAGGCCGATGTCAGAGGGGTTGAAGCGGATGGTGCCGATCAGGGTGCCGTCCGCATCCTTGACGTCATAGCTTTTTAAGCCGCGGTCAATGTTCAGCTCCATTGTTTATTCCTCCGTGAAGGTGGGCACGCCGGCCGCAATGGTGCAGGTGCCCAGCGTTTTGTTGTTGGACAGGTGTACGTTCATCGGCATGCCGACGTAATCGGAGCCGCCCAGGCTCTGGGGCACGATGGTGCAGCCGGTGTGCTTTTCCGCCGTGAAGGAGCCGGAAGCAGCCCCCAGGAAGCAGTGGACGTGCAGCACATCGAACATGCTCAGCTCGCTTACGGCGTTGCGGCGCTCAATGTCCAGCAGCTTGGCGCTCAGCTTCTGGCCGCCGCGGATGGTGCAGGGGTCCAGGTCAAGCTCCGGCTTTGCGGCGCTCACGTTCACGTCCGTAATGCCAAGGATGTCGGTCACGGTGTCGGTGTCGTGGTTGTATTCCACGCTTGCGTCCTCAACGCCGCGGCCCAGCAGTTCCCAGGTCTCAGTACCGGAACCGCCGACGTCCACAAAGATCATGTCCAGTTTGCGGTCAGCTTTTTGGCCGGCGGTCAGGTTGATAGCAGCTTCTGCCATGGTTATTCCTCCTCAAGATAGAGTTTGATTTGTAATTGATAGCGGGCCGCGTTGGCATCGGCCCCGGTGGGCACACCGGCGTTGGATGCCGTGATTTTGGTTACGCGGTACCCGCTGACAGCGGGGTAGTTGTGGGTGCGCTCCTGCCCGCGGATCCAGGCGGAGAGCGCGGCGAAAAAATCAGCAGCGTCCAGGTTGGGCTTCAGCTCCCGCCCAAATGGCAGCTGTGCCACAAAGGTCAGGTTGTATTCGGCCAGGTCATACCCCAGCACGTCGGTGCGGTGGCTCTCGCTGGCCGTGCGCAGGGTGTATTCGGTCGGCTCTGCGCCCAGGTAGTTGGCGTTGAACAGGTCCTGCCTGTTGATCAGGGGGCACTGTGCGCGCATCCAGGCGCGGGTGGCATCCAGTACGTTCATTTTCCGGGTCTCCCTCCTGCCAGGGCGGCGGCTTCGCGGATGACGTCATCCTTGTGCTCGGCCATGGCCCGCTCAAACCAATAGGCACCGCGATCCGGCGCGCCGTTGTAGGTCAGCGGGCGGCCGGTGGGGTACTTGTGGGGCGGGCTGAAAAAGCCTGCCAGCTCGCCGCCCTCAAAAATGGGAATGTTGGGGCCGTACACCTCGCCGTAGTACAGGTAGCGCGCATAGGGCGTGGCGTACACGATCATGCCGTCCCCGATGGCGCTTGCCGTGATGGCGCTGTGCTTGAGGGTGCCGGTTCGGAATGGCACCTTGGGGTCACAATAGCGGATCACCGCTTCGTCCACCGCCTTCTGCACCCTCCCGCCCGGTGTCAGCCCCCGTTTTTCCAGGGCATCCGAAAGGGCGGAAAGGTCAAGGCGGGCATCATATTTCAGTCCCATCAGCTTGCCTCCACATACCAGTGCGGCGCGGGGTGGCCGCGGTTGTCGTGGACGGCCAGCACGGTGGCGGTCACGGTGCCGCAGGTGATCTTGTCGCCGGGGGCAATGTCCAGCCCAGCGGGGGCGGCGCTTTCCGGGATGCGGCATTTGTACACCCGCGCCGCGTGCAGGCCGGTGGAATCCACCGCGGTCTTTGCCTGCCCGTACCAGCTCACGCCGGTCAGGGTGGTTTCTTCTTTCACGTCCCGGTCGGCATCGCCGTCATAGTGCAGGTGGGTCAGGGTCACGGTCTGGTCACAGCCGTACAAGGGCCGCACCTCCCATCCCGGCCCGCATAGCGCAGCGGATGGCTGCGCGGCAGGTAAATATCCGCGGCCGCCTGCATGTCTGCCGTGTACTGTGCGGTCAGGGCGGCCGTGTTCAGCGTTTCGCTGTAGCCGTCTGTGTTAAAGGCTGCCAGGCCGGGGCGGCTGCGCTCATCGGCCTTGGCGGCCTGGTAGCGGGCGGCAACATCCGCCAGCGCGCACGCCGCCAGCTTTACGGCATCATCCACCGGCGCCCCGCACTTCAGGCGGCCAAAGGTGATGCTGTCCAGATAAGCGCAGGCTTCCCGCACGGCGGGCATCCACTGCCCCTGGGTGGTGATCAGGGTGCCGCAGTAGGTGCCCTGATAGTCGGTAAAATCAGCATACATGGCAGCCCCCTTACTTGGATGCAGGCAGGGTGACGGCAACCGGTACGGCGGCAGCGGCAACCGTTACGGTGCCGGTCTGCGGGCGGTAACCGTCTGCCTTGACGCTGTAGGGATATTCACCGGCGCGCAGGTGGAACACTGCGGTGCCGTCAGTGCCGGTCACACGGATGGCACCGTTCACATTGACAGCTGCACCGGCAATGGCGTTGGGGGAGCTTTCGGCATTATCCTTGACGGTAAAGGTCACAGTCTGGTCGGTGTAGGCGGTCGCGGCGTCAATGTAGGCAAAGGGCACGTTGACGCGGTTCTCGTTCATGCGGGTGGCGGGGTTCGGCATGGCCCAGCCCATGCGGAAGGTAACGCGCAGGGCAATCATGTCCTGCTGGGCCAGGTTGAAGATGATGGCCTTGTTGCTGGGGTCCTGGATCACGGCCTGGTCCAGGATCTTGACGTCCACATCCTGGCGGATGGCGTACACCAGCTGCTTAAAGTTGCCGGCCACCATGCGGGCAACGCTGGTATCAAAGCTGCCGTTCTCCGGGAAGTAGATCGGCGCGCCGTCCAGGGCATAGGGAGTGGTGCCCTGCATATCGCTCTTGTACAGGGGGGTGCCGTTGGTGTCCTTGATGCCGCGCAGGGACGCTTTAGCACCCATGGCAGCCACAACGCCGTCCACGGTGTAGCCTGCATCCTCCACCTTGGCAAACAGTCCGTTTTCGCCCAGCAGGGAATCATAGCTGATGCTGCCGGAAACGTTGTTGCCGGCCTGGCGGGCAACAGTGATAATGTCGTTCTGCCACTCTGCCGGGCGGTTGATGCCGAACAGAACGGCCTGGTCCACTCGCAGGCCGATGGCTTCGTTGACACGCGGGGTCACCTCGCCAAGGATATCAAATTCAGCGTCAGCCAGAACAGCTTCGGGGATGGGGACGATGACTGCCAGCTCACCGGCGGTCAGGTAGACGTTTTCCCACGCCTGGCGGGAAGTCTGCTTATAGCCGGTATCACCGTTGACCCAGTAGGCCAGCGGCAGCATGGAAAGCACCGGAATGCGGGTCTGCTTGCTGGTCATGTTGGGCAGCTTGCGGCCCAGCTGCATCACAACGCTCTGCTTGGGGGCATCCTGAAAAATGGTGCTGACAACCTGCTCACGAATCAGGGCTTCAGCGCGGGAACGATCAATAACATTGGGCATGGGTTATTCTCCTTTCATTTGCCAAACGCGGCACGGATCGCTGCGTTTGCTTCTTCGCGGCTGGTGGCGGCTGCCGGGGTGCCGGTAGCGCTTGCCACAATGCGCGCGGGCTTGGTATCGGCGGCAAACGCGCCGGGGTCATTTTCGCGGTAGGTCTTTACAAAGTCGTCAAAGCCCAGCAGGCTGTCCCCCTGCAGGGGCAGGTTCTTGGCGGACAGGTCGGCCATAAATGCCTTTTTGGCGCTGGCGCTGGTAAAGTGCAGCCCGGCAGCTGCATTCTGGGCGGCATAGCCTGCCTGCAGCTCGGCTACTTTTGCGTCCGCCGCTTTCTGAGCATCGGTGGCTTTCTGCTGCCAGTCGGGGTCATAGCCTTTCAGCTTGGTGTTGGCTTCGTCAAGCTGGGTGCGGATGGCATCACGCTCGGCTTTGGCCGTCTCAGCGGCCTGCTTTTCGCGGTTCACGTCCGCGCCGTTCATGGCGAACACACGCTGCACCTGCTCATCATTCAGGCCAAGGGCTTTGAGATCTTCGGTTTTCATGGGTGTTACCTCCTGTGTAGGGTGTCAGATAGGCGTTTTAAGGTGGTCGCCGTCACCGTCTGTGCGGCTGTTTCAGCCCTGCCGCAGCCGGGCAAAAGGGGATAAAAAGTGCCCGCTTGCCCCTCATGCAGGGCAGGCAGGCATAAAAATACCACGGTGCAGAATTTGCATCGTGGCTTCAATAATTTGTTGGCGCGGCCTTTACGGCACAATTTCAATGGCGGGCAAAACGTCCGTGTAAAAACATAGCCGGTACTGGCGCGGGCAGATGTAATTCACCTTGAACTGTTCCGGGCTGGTCACTGCGGTCAGCATGGCCAGCATCAAAACAAGCAGCTTCTTCATTGTATCCTCCTAAAAATGGGCATGAAAAAACCACGGTGCAGGTGCATCGTGGTTGAATGTTTAGGGGTTATTCAGGCAGTTCACCCAGTTTTTTCAGAATGTCGTAATATCCGCGCGCAGCCAGCTGAGAAGGTGGGGTGTTTCCGTCAAGCACAATATAACCTTCAGGCTCATCATACTGCGGGTCAATCGGGTGCTCTTTGAGATAGTTTTTCATATACTCAATCTTTTCCGGCGTAATAATGCACGCCATATTGCTGCACCTCCTCAAAAAATGCGTTCATGAGATTCCAAACTTGCTCATTAGTTTTTGCTTTGTCTGCGGCATCACTCAATTCTGACGCGGCCAACTGAAGAGCTATTTCATTGGTATTTGCAGTACGCTCGATTGCAAAAATGTTTCCGTCATTGCCCACCGCAGTAAGCAGCTTGAGTGATGTATGTTTAGCAAAGGCGCGTAAATCATCAGGTGAAAATGTCAGCCCGCTGGGGTGCGAGTGCATTACAATGCAGTCAACATTTGGAACCTTGATCTTTACAGGCGTTCCCGGTTCAGAACTTTCCTTGTAACCGCCCAGCGGCTGCATATCCAGCCCATAGCAGCGGGCCTTTTCTATCCCAAGCGGAACCTTTCGGGCTTCCAGCAGCAGCTTCTTGTGCGCGTTGGCAAGGGCGCGGCTGCCCGCAGCGTCCAGCGTCTCACAGGCAAACGGCTGAATACGCTGAATGCTCTGGATGGTAATCTCCTTGTACCCCAGGCTGATTTCTTTCAGTGTAGCATTGTTTTGTACGGATTGCAAGGCGCTTGCCGCCTCATCCGCCTGTTTCGCCTCCCTTTGCCCAAAGCCCGGCACCTCCGCCCTTGCGCCGTCCAGCCGCTCCCCGGTTTCCTCAAGGAACGCACTCAGCTGCTGCCGGGCGGCTTTCAGCTTGGCGGCGCTTTGGCTGGCATCCACCCCGGCGGCGGTCTCGGCCAGGTAACGGCGCTTGTACCGGCGTACCTTGCGTTCCAGTGCCCGCTGCATCTGGGTGATCTCGTACTTGGTGTACAGCCCGCCGCCATAGGGAATATTGCGGGCGTCCAGTTCGGCCAGGCGTTCATCCGTGTAGTTGCGCACGGAGATGCCGGGATAGAACGGGTAAAAGTTGTGGCGGCAGTTCCAGCCGCACAGGCCGGGGCCGGTGCCGTAACCAGTGGCGGTTTCAAAATCCTCGTACCGCTCGCCGTCCTGCACCACAGCGCCCCCGCGATGGTAGACCCGGCCCTGCCACACCGCATGGGTGGGGCGGGCACCCTCGTGGGCGGTCACCTCCACAAACTCGCAGCCCATCTCTTCCGTGCGTTTCAGTTGCAATTTCGCACAAGTCTGGTTCACGCCGGTCAGCACCGCCCGGCGGGCGGCCACTTCCAGCGTGTCAGTGTGGCCGCTGGGGTAGGTGATGTACGGCATGGTGTCCGCCAGATCATCCACCGTGCGGCGGATGGCGGTGTTGTAATCCATGGCCCCAGTGCTGACCAGCCCCCACGCGCGGGAAAGCCGGTCCTCAAACGCGCCGGTCACCGTGTTGGCGGTGGTGGCCGTCAGGTTCTGCCAGGTGCCGTAGGTCTGGCGGTACCCGGCGTTCAGCAGGTTCAGCAGGGCAGGGGACTGGTTGACCGGCGGCGGGTCCAGCCCGGCCGCAGCGTAAACGGCATCGTCCGCAGCTAGGGTCTGTGCCCCGGCGGTTTCCAGCAGCCGCTTGATCTCCGCCCGGCTTTTGCCGGTGTACTTCGCCAGCGTGGCAACGGTGTTGCTGCGCACCGCGCGGGTTTCGGCCAGCCGCCATGCCTGCCATATGGCCGTTGGGGTCAGCGGGTCCAGCTCGCCCAGGCTTTTCATGCGCCGGGCAATGTCCTGCAAAATGTCATCTTCCACCTGCTGCCACAGCTGCACAAAACGGCGGGGCAGGGCTTCCAGCTGGTCAGGGGTCAGCATGGGGCATCACCTCACGGGGCAAAGGTCAGGGTTTCATCGGCGTTGTTCTCGGCGCTGGTTTCAGCCGCGATCTGGGCGGCTTCCTCCTGGCTGTAGCCCTCAAACTCGGTCAGGTAGCGCTGCATGGGGAACTTGCCTGCCTGCACATACTGCCAGAACAGCTGCTTGCGCTCGCTGGGGTCATTTACAATGCTGTCGTCCCAGTTGTACACGGCGGCGTAGCTGCCTGCGGGGGCCAGCTGGTACAGGTCGGCATAGGCGTTCATTGCGTACAGCAGGTCATCCAGCGCCACCTGCAGCGCGTGCTGAATGCTTTTTACGGTGGAATAGCTGCGCTGCTTGCTTGCCATGATCTCGGTGGCGGTCTTGTCCACGTTCTGGGGGTCGCTCAGGGTGCCATAGGCAAGGCCGCACTGGAACTCAATGCGTTTCAAGATTCCGTCCAGCCCGCGCAGATAGGCTTCATCCCGCAGGGCGGGTGCAAACACGTTGAACAGCGTGCGGTCCGCCACGTTGCCGGTCATGCAGCCGCGGTACAGCCGCCCGCTGCGCTGGTCCATCTGGAACCCACCGTCCCCGGTGGGGCGCAGGGCCGCAGCGTCCACATCAATGGCAAGCTGGCCGCCCTCGTACTCCCACAGCAGGCGGCCAAACTGTTCGTCTGCATCGCGGATGGTATCCACGGCGGGGGCGTAAACGCTGGCCCCCAGCGGGCTGTGCCGGTCATTGCGGTTGGCAAGGGGAATGCGGAAGTAGGCGAACAGCGGCTGCTCCACCTCAATGCGCACCTCCGGCGTAATGTCGGCCCACTCCGGAACATCGGCCAGCGGGATCTCGTGCCCCAGGCTGGCCGTGCTGGAACTGGCAAACGCCTTGTTCTGGATGGTCTGCACCCCGGCGGCGTATTCGTGCCGCTCAAGGCGGGTGTAGATCGTGTTTTTGCGTTTGAGCTGTTCGGAGAAGATCGCCCCGGTCAGGCGGCCGGTGGTGTCAAAGGTGGTGGGGAAAAAGCAGTCCCCCTGCACCACATCCACCAGCAGCCGGTCACCGGAAACATAGGGCTTAAACACTGCCCCGCCCAGCGCGCAGGCAATCTCGGTGTAGTTGGGCAGCTTGTCCAGAAACGGGGCCAGCTGCTCTGCCAGATAGTCCGCCCGCGAAGAGCCGGACAGGCTGACTTCCAGCTCCATGGTAACCAGCCGGGCAAATTCCCGCGCCACGCTGGCTGCGATATGCAGGCTGTGCAGGTCGTTTTTGGCCGTGCACCAGGGGCCGCCCGTCTCGTACATCTGGGCCCACAGGGCAAGGGCGTTTTCCATCTGGCCGGACAGGATAATGTCGTTTGCGCCGGGGGCATCGCCGAACAGCGTGCCGATCTGGGCGCGCAGCCAGCGCAAAAGCTTTTGGAACATCTTCACTTCCTCCAATCCGCCCAGCGGTATTCGCGGGCCAGCACGGTATAACAAAAATAACGGATGTCGTCCATGGCGTGGTCGTTCTCCTTGATGACGGCATCCTGCGGGGCCTTGTCGTCCCAGCAGTAGGTTTTGAACTCCCGCAGGGCATCTGTGCAGCTTTCGTGGATCTGCACCCGCCCGGCTTGCAGCAAGCTGGCCGTGACCCGGATGCCGTCCAGCACATCGTTGGCGGCAGCCCGCACCATGTACCGCCCATGGCGGCGAATGGTCTCAATAAAGGACGCGGCGGAGGGGTCCACCACCACTTCCTGCACATAGTAACCGCGGGTCAGCTCTTCCAGCGCGGCGTAATGTTCTTCATCGGTGCGCTGGTGCTGGACCTCGCGGGAGTTGTAGTAACTTTCCTTGATGCGCACTGCCCGGTTGGCCTGCACGCACCACAGCCCCATGCTGCACGGGTTGTGGGTGCCGTAGTCGATCGAGACAAAAAAGCGGCCATCCATCCCGGCGGTCGGCCCGCGCAGCAGGTAGGCATCCGGGTTGGCCGCCACAAAGGGGTAAACCAGACCTTCGGCCACCACCCAGCGCCCGCGGATGTACCGCTCATAAAACACGCCGGTGTACTGCGCCCGGTACCGCGCCTTGATCGGCTCGGACAAGCTCAGGTTGTCATCCATCGTAAAGTGCAGGTACAGCAGGTTCTTGGCGCGGGCCTGCAAAATCCAGCTTTTGTAGAACCAGTGCTCCGGCCCCTCCGGGTTGCAGTTGAACCAGAATTTGGAGCCGTCCACAGAGCAGCGGGCAGTGGCCTGGTTCACAAAGCTTTCCGGCATCAGGGCAACTTCGTCAAACAGCGCGCCTGCCAGCGTAATGCCCTGGATCAGGTCCTGGCTGCCCTCGTCCTTGCCGCCGAACAGGTAGTAATCGTTGGTCACGGTCCCGCGGGTCACGATCAGCAGATTGTCGCCCCGGCGCTCGGCGGCAGTGTAGCCGCGGGCGGTCAGCATCTGCTTGAGCACCCCCACCACGTTGCGCCGCAGGCTGGCAATGGTTTTGCCGCACAGGGCAAAGTTCTGGCCGTTAAAGCGCGCCATACCCCACAGCACAAAACTGAGGGAGAGCGAAACGGTTTTGCCGGAGCGGATGGACCCGTCCGCGATCAGCCCGTCCGCCGCCTGCATGGGGGAGGTGCTGCACCACCAGGTCAGTACCTGCTTTTGGCGGCGGCTGAACGGCCGGAACCGGAACGCGGCAGGCTTAACCGGGTTCATCCGCACCATCCTTCCAGGCTTCGGGTGCCTGCTGCTGCATTGCGGTCAAAAAGCCGTCATCAGTGGGCGGGGGCGGTGCTTCGGCGGGTTTTTCGTTCCAGCCAAAATTGCAGCGCAGGCTGAACTGCGCGCCGTTGGTGCCGTCCCGGTCAAACAGGCGTTCTTCGGCGTATGCTTCGCACTGGGCCTTCGCGCGCGTAATCGTGGTGCAAAATTCCTTTTTGCCCTGGTAGGCGTTCAGGTCCCGGCGGCAGGAAAACCCCAGCGCCAGGGCCAGCCCGCTTACCGTCGGCGGTTTGGCATCCACAATAATGGGCAGGCCGTATTTGTCCAGGAACGGCTCGCCGGTATCCGGGTTCATCAGGGGGTGCCCCTTGCAGGCGGTGAAATAGGCATCAATTTTGCCTTGGATCTCTTCCACGCTCTTGTACTTCGGGGGCCGCCCAACCGGGTTGCGTTTGTATGCCATGTTTCACCGCCTTTCTGCAATAAAATACCCCGCCGGGTTGGGGCGGGGTGGAATGTTAAAGAACCCCCGGCACGCGCGGACAAAAGGAAAGAGAGTATGATGTGTGAGCCTTTGCCGGGTGCCGGGGAGTGGGGCCGCACAAGGGCCTTGCACCCTTGCTGTGCCGTTGCTTGGGAACACAGCGCCCCTGCCAAAGGGCCAGCTGTGCGGCATAAAAACAGCCAGGCGGTGCATGGCCGTCTGGCTGAAATGGGGAGGATAAAATGACAATACAAAAGCCGTAAGGACGTTTTGGGTTCCTTACGGCTTTTGATGATGGTATTATAACATGGTTATTGGGGGTCTGCGAGGGTCAATTTTCAGCAGCATTCTCTTTAGAATGCTCGTAAATCTTCTGGAAATTCACAACAGGAAGCACGATGGGGCTCATTTCTGGCTGTGCGGTTAAAAGGGAAAGCTGTGCGCGAACATACGGGAATAAAATAGCAGGAGCATTTACCCGCAAAATCGTATCCAGCTGAGGATGATTATCGTCAATTTCGCAATAGCCAGAAATGCTGATATCGGTCTTGAATTCACCCTTCTTTTCTACATTGACATCCAAGGTGACAATGTAATTGTTTTCACCTTGTTTTTCTACATTTACTGAGAAAGAAGTAGGAAGCTCTTGAGAGTCATTTCTGAAACCGATGCGTTCAAAGGTAATGCTATTAAAGATGAAATGCTTAATAGAAAGAACACTTCGAATATCTTTGTCTTGCGGATTCATTTCATTTATTCTCCTCTTTTGTAGATCAGGCAGCAGAGGGATTACTGGAAGTGAAATCATCGGGGTCCGATACACAAGAAATATCTTGACTCATCCAGTAGGAAGCGGGCTTTGTCTCGCGGGAAAGGCTGCTTTTATATAAAGCAGAACTAACTTCCGGGTTCTTCAATTCAAAAGCGATGGATACTTTATAGTCTTTTGCAACGGGAAACAGATCCCCGACCTCTTCAATGGGAACTCCCATCAAGGTAGAAGGTCCCTCCCCAAAACTGTAATGAATACCGAGACGGTTACAAATTTGCATAGCCAACTCAGTTGCAGAAACTTGCGCACTCATGTGGGAACACCTCCTTTGGTGACCAATTCTATATTGCTGATAATACTGTGGTCAATTACACAGTATTGCACTTGCCTTGGACGAAATAGCCACCGCCCACAACGCCCCGGCGTATCAAACGTATATGAAACTAGTTTGATTTCGGGATGCTGGAGCTTAAACGCTTCCATGCAAAAGCAACGTAATTGTGCTCGATCATTAAAATCAATTTGAATTTTTTTCGCACTTTTTATTTCTTGCAAAAATCTTTGAGAAAAGCGATTAAATGCGTAAGCATTTTCGTTTAAGTCAAGATTAAAAAAGGCATTATCTTCATATTGAAGCGTTGCAGATAAAACAGCAGCAGGCTTATGATGCCGGGAAGCTTGATCATTTGCCCACCATTCGGCGTGGACGCGATGAGAGAAAAAATATATACCGTAGCCCAACCACTCGTTCGGTTTCGTACTAGGATTAAAGTGCTGTTCAGCAAGAATATTCTGTGCATATGGTTCTATGGTGCCATGAAAAGCAATTTCATTATAAGCCACTTCATCACATCCTATGCACAGTTTTGTTTGTTTTGGTGCACTTTTGTTTAGATTATTATAACGGAATGTCCCCGAAATGTAAATGGATTGTGATCCAAAAATGCTTGAAAAAGTGCTGAAATTTGCTTAAAACGGCTTAAAAATGCCCCAAAATGCTCAAAACGACTAAAAAAGCAACATTTCGATTGCCTGCTTATGCCTCCTCCTGACCCACCGGTATTCCAGGTGCATCTCCACTGCGATCTGTTCAAAGTGCTGGCCAAGCAGGTATCTTCTGCGCAAAATTTCCTGATCGCGGGCATCGGTGATTTGATTGATGATTGTGATGATGTCGCGGCGGGTATCTGCACAGATAGCAATCTGGCGTTCCAGCTCTTGCTGCGCCTGAATGATGCGCTCCACAGCACGGGGGATGCCTTGCCCGTCCGGGGTGCCGCTCGGCAGGGCGGAGAGAAGCGGCGTGACGCGGCAAGCCTGGCTGCGCAGAGTGAGAAGTTCCTGCTCAAGTTCCCGCTCCTGGCGCAGGCTTTGCTGGTAGCGGCGCAGCCAGGCGACTTTTTCTTCATAGGTCATGGTATCGTTCCTTTTGTGGTTTAGGTCTTGCCTTCGGCGGGTCGTAGCGTGCCACATACTGGCCGTAGCTCATACCGGCGGCCTTGGCGGCACGTTCCACGCGGGCGATCTCGCTCATGGCACGTTTGCTGCGCTGTTTGGCCCGGCTGATGATGGCATCGTCGCTGCGCACTAGTGGGGCACAGGCTTTGCAGTAGCGCTGGCTGCAATAGGCGTGCAGCATCATTTTGCCGCAGCGGGCGCAGGGCTTATCGGAATATTTCGGCATCAATCCTCACCTCCATGTGTATGATCCATGTAGATCTTGGGTTCATCGTCCTCCTCCGTGTGGGCGGCGGCTTTTCCGGCGCAGAGCCCGGCGGTGTAGGCGGCGGCCAGCAGCGCGGCCAGAACGGCGCTGCCGATGATCGAAAGCAGAATGTCCATCAATCGCGCCACCTTTCGCCGCGGCTGCAGAAATCGCTTGGCGTGTTGCGGCCATACAGCGGGCACTGCACGGTGGCCCAGTAGCGGCAGCGCCCACACCGCGGCAGGCCCAGCAGCCGCAGGTGCATGGCGCGGGTGATGTGCAGCCCGCACCACAACAGCCCACAGATCAGCATGCCGCCCGCAAAGAGCACGCAGGGGGCCACAAGAAACACAAGGGCCAGGCATTGGATGATGTAGAAACAGTTGGAATCAAAAGTTATCATGGGCTCTCCTTTCTGTGTGGTGGATTGTGGTGGATTTGGGGCCAAAATAAAAGACCTTTATAGAATTACATTTTTTCTATTTTTCCGTGTATCACTTTTCCTGCAAAATCCACCACATCCACCACAGAGATATAAAAATACTCAAAAAATAGTGCAGATACATTGTTTTTGCCTGTGGTGGATTTTTAAGCAAATCCACCACAATGCACCGCAAATCCACCACAGAAAATCAGCTTTTGGGCGGCGCGGACATGGTTTGCTGTTCATAGGGCGGCGGGCCGGGCTGATAGCGCTGGCGGGATCCGCCAAGCGCCTGTGCCAGCAGGCGGCTGCCTTCATCGGTCAGGCGGGCGGCCTGATACTCGTATGCCGTGCGGGTTTTCACGCGGGGTAAAACCTTGGCAATCTCCCGCCCAAACTTGTTGCCGCTCAGGGGGTGGCGCTCGCCGTTTTCCTCGCACCATTTGCGGTAGACCTGGTACAGCACAGAGGCCTGAACGGTATAGCCGGGCAACTGCATCAGGCAGTCGTCCAGGAACTGCTTCAGGCGGTCCTGCTCGCCGCGGTATTCGGCGGTAGCGGTGTCCACGGCGGTACAGGGCGGCAGCCCGCGGCGGCGGCCATTGTTGCTGCGTGCCAGCCACAGGCGCAGCCCGTCCAAGGCCCAGTTCAGGATACCAGGCAGCTCCGCAGCCAACTTATCCGGCAGCTGCAGATCCTGCTTGGATTCGGGGATGGTCTGGGTGAACGGCACCAGGCGGATGCGCCGCCAGATGCCGGAATCGGTGCCGCGGATGCGCGGCTTATGGTTGGTTGCCATGATCAGCTTGAACTCCGGTTTGAACTCAAACTCGCGGCCATACAGGTAGCGGGCGGTCACGGTATCGCCGCCGGTCAGCTGCTTGACCATGGCTTCGTCCAGCCAGACATCGGCCGGGCATTCGGAGATGGTCACCAGCCGCGCCCCTTTCAGGCGGGCAATGTCGGTGCGGGGGCCTTCGGTGGTGCGGCGGGCGGTAATGGTTTCGCTCTGGGCGTTCATGGCATAGCTGCCGAACAGATCCGCCAGCACATCCAGGAAGGTGCTTTTGCCGTTGGAGCCATCGCCATACAAAAAGAAGATACATTGTTCCCGTGTGGAAGCGGTGAGCATGTAGCCCACCATGGCCTGCAGATAGGTCTGCAGCTCCTGGTCGCCGCCGGTCACGCTGGCAAGGAAAGCCTGCCATACCGGGGCTTTGGCGTTGGGGTCATACGCCGTACCGGCCAGTTTGGTCAGTAGCTTGTCCCGGCTATGGGGGCGCAAGGCTCCGTCCTTCAGGCGCAGGATGCCGTTTTGCAGGTTGAACACCCCGCGGGCGGCATCCAGCTCAGCATCCGTTACCGGAATGCCGGCCAGGTGCTGGGCTTCGGTCAGAAGGTTTTTCTTGGCGGTGCTGCCGCGGCTTTTGCGGATGAACTGGCGGTATTCCTTGGCCTTGTCAGGGTCGTGCATGCCAAACAGTTGGCGTTCCATGCCATCCAGCATATCATCACAGAGGGCTTTGACGGCGGCGGTCTCGTCCGGCTTCCAGATGCGGCCGTCCCACAGCATCCAGATCTGCTGGGTAAAGTTGTAGCGCACTTTGCCGCGGTACAGGTCCCGGAACTGCCGGGCGTTGCCGGTATCGTCCCGACTGTATTCCACATGGGGCTTGCCGGGGGCAGGTTTTGCAGGGATGGCTGTTGGCTGGGCGGGTGCCATGCGGTGCAGCAGGGCGGTCAGTTCGTCAGCGTCACTGGGGCCAGGGGTGGGCGCGGCGGCAGGGTCATACACCTCGCGGCAGTCAGCGATGGCGCGGGCCAGTGTCAGATTGCCGTAAGTATCGGCCCCGCGGCGTTCGTCCCACTTGGGGCGGTACAGGCCGCTGCTGCGGAATGCGGCATCCATGCGGGTTTTATCGGCTCCCAGCCAGAATGCCAGCAGGTTGCACAGCGCCAGATCCGCTTCACTGTGGGAAGCCGCATACCCCTGCCAGTTTCCGGCCAGCAGGGCGGCCAGCTTTTCGCCACCGCGGGCCTGCCGGGCTTTGGTCAAAATCTCCTCGTCACTTTGCGGCAGGCTGTGCTGCCGGGGCGCAGGACCGGGGGCAGCGACCGGTTCCGGTTTGGCCAGCCAGCGGCGGTACACTTCGGCCGCAGCATCGGCGGCGTCCCGCACCGGCAGGGGCGGGTCATGCCAGCTGCGGCCCGTTACGGTAAAGTAACGACCCCCGTCATACATTTCCAGCCCTGCGCCGGGGGCAAGGGCACGGCGGCAGGCGGGGCCGGCTTTTTTACCGCGCCACAGGATATGCAACCCTGTGCCACTGGGGCTCAGTTCGGTATAGCTGTGCATGGCTTCCACAATATCCAGGGCTTCGGGCAGGAGCTCCCCGGTGGCAGGGTTGATGCAATGGTCGATATCGATCCCGCAGAGCCCATCCCCCAGCACATAGCCGATGCCGCGGCAGCCCAGACGGGGCACCGCCTGAACCGCCGCGGCATAACTGGCCCAGGTGGCCGGGTCGGTGCTGCTTGCGGGCGCACCGGTTGCCGGGCAGATGGGCCGCTTATCGGCTGTGCAGCATACCCACCGCGCGTTGACTTTCAGTTCTTCGGGTATACTGTTCATAGAACCTCCTTAAAAGGGCAGGTCTTCGTCGTCTTCCGCCTCAGGGGTAAAGGAATCAGCGACAGGCTGGGCGGCAGCTTTCGGCTTGATATAATCGCTGACATTGCCGGTGCCGATCAGGCGGTCAAAGTAGGTGTTCTGGTAGCGCGGGTCATTTTTCTGTTCTGCCAGGGTCAGCTGGCCGATCTTGCCGCAGTATTCGGCAAGGCGGTCCGGCAGGGCGGCCAGGTGCGGAACGGCTACCCCCACCGCGTTGGTGAACTGCTTGAAGTAAGGGAAGCCCTGCGCGTTGAAATTGAAATTCATGTACAGGAACCGGCCCTTGTACTCGCCCTCCGTTACCACCCAGCTGGTGGAAAAGCGGGGGTAAGCGCGCTTTTCGTCCGGCGGGTACAGGCGGGCTTCATTCAGGATGGCAGTGTAGCGGCCGTCCGGCAGCTTGCCGCCGGTGGCTTCCTGCGCGGCATCGTAGGTGTTTTCCAGGCTGTTGAGGTAAGAATAATCGCTCATAATGTTGTTTCCTCCAAAATTTCAGCGTTCAGCTGTTTGTATACCCGCCTGCGAGCTGCGTACTGGCTGCGGCAGGCGGGAACGTTATTGTCAACAAAGTCATAAACAAGGGCGGTGGTTTTGCCGGGGGCCGGGCGCATGATGCGCCCCACGGCCTGCTGCACAGATACTTTGTCCCGCACGGGCTGCACCAGATACAGCCGCCCGGCGCAGGGAATATCCAGCCCCTCTTTGGCGAGTTGGTAGGTGGCAAACAGCACCCGTGCAGGGCAGGCGGGGTCTTTCAGCTCCCGCAGGGCGGCGGTGCGGTCGGCGGCTTTGGTGGCCCCGCAGATAAAATGTGCGTTCAGCCCTGCGGCGGCAAAGTCACCCTGGCTGCGCAGGGCGCGGCACATGGTTTCCAGAATGTCCAGGCTGCAGCCCAGCACCAGCACGGTTTCTCCGCGCAGGGCATCCTGGGCAATCATGCGGACAATATGGGTGTTGCGGGCGGTATCCGCAGCCAGGCAGCGGCGCAGGCGGGCGGTATCAATGTGCATCTGTTCCCGCGGGCCGGGGGTGTAACTGAACTGGGTCAGGACCGGCTGGACCTGGGGAATGACCGTGCTGCCGGTATCCACCAGCACCTGCTGGTCAACCTGGGCAATAGTATCTCCCAGGATCATGTGAATGGTGTGTTCCAGCCCATCCCCGCGGGCCGGAGTGGCGGTCAGACCGTAACGGTAGCGGGCGGGCAGGCAGCCCAGCACGGCATTGAACATCTGGGCGTTGGCGGGGTTGGCGACCACATGCTGGCATTCGTCCACGATCACGGTGCCGATGCGCCCAGCCAGATCGTCCAGCTCCATGTGGTACAGTGTCTGCACAGTGGCCACGGTCAGGTGGGTGCCAATGCGCTTTTGTGTGCCGTTCAGAATGCCGATCTGCCCGTCCGTCAGCCCAAGGCGGGCCTTGGCGCGTTCCGCTGCCTGCAGAACAAGATCATTGGTGTGGGCAATCCAGAGTGCAGGCTGCCCGATGGCCCGGATCAGGTACAGCCCGGTTTCGGTTTTGCCTGCGCCGCAGGGCATGACCAGCACCCCCTGCGGAGTTTTGCTGGCCAGCACAGCGTCCGCTGCTTTTTGCTGGTAGCTGCGCAGCCGGATGCTGCCGGGCGGCCAGGCCGGGGCGGGGCAAAGGGTCATAGCGTCCCGCTTTTGGGTATCCTTGGGGCGGCGGTGCCACACATCGTTTGCCATGCCGCGGGGCAGGATCAGCTCATTGCTCTGCACCTCATACAGCAGCAGTTCCCGTGGGATGCTGTAGGTGGGCAGGCCCAGGTAAGCGGCGCGGGTGTAGGCCGGGTTGGGAATGGTCAGCTCCTCCATCAGGGCACGGCGCAGTGCGGCGGGGCAATCGGTCAGCCGCAGACGGCCATCCAGGGTAAAGATCATGGCAGCACCTCCGGGCAGGGCAGGCGGTACTCTTCCAGCGCCTGGGGGATGGTGTGTGGCATATTGCCCAGCGGCACGCTGCCGCGGTCCCCGGCCAGGATAGGCCCGCGCACCCTGCACCAGGGAATGAACGCCACGGTGGGCGGTTCTGCCCGGCGCACGGCAATCAGAGCCGCACCGCCTGCATCCTCAAACCGGCTCAGGTTTTCAATTTCGTTGGGGCGCAGGGCCGAAAACGGCAGGTTTCCGCGCTGGACCGCCTTGCACTCAATGCCAAGCGCCGCGCCCTGAACCATGGCGGAAATATCAAAAGGCTGGCCTGCCCATGCTTTGGGCCAGCAGCGGGCCCAGCTGTTGGGGGCGGCGTTCAGTTCCTCGCAAAGGTCCTCTTCCCACTGTTTGCCGTTGCGGCTGCGTTGCTGCTGCAGTTTATTGCGCTGGTTCCTGCGCCGGTTGGCTGGGATCATGGGCGCTGCCCTCCTTTTTCTGTTTCATGGCTTTCAGCAGGCAGGCTTTGCACAGCGGGCGGCCAACGTATTTTTGCGCCATGGCAGCGCACTGGGCGGCGGGGATCAGCTCGCCGGTGGATTTTTGTACACTGTCCTTGATGCGGCCGCCGCAGTCGGCACACAGGATGCGCACCGGCTCTTTGCCCTCGTTCAGCCAGGCGGCAAGGTCTTTGCCCAGCTGCGGCGTGATGACGGCGCCGAACCCATCCAGGAAGGTGACGTCCTTGCTGGTGGTGGCAATGTGGTTGCGGGCAATGTTCAGCACAATGTCAAACTCATATTCCAGGTTTTCGCGCTGGATGGGGGCAAGCCCCAGCTTGACCGGCTCCATTTTGCCGCGCTCATTGGGCTGCAGGGCATAGTCCTGCTTGACGCGCAGGGTGCAGATGGTGTGGCAGGGGACCGAAAGGATGGTATCGACCATGGTGTTCTGCAGCTTGCCCGCCGCGTTCCAGGCAGTGTAGCTGTTCTGGCCGCGCTGGGTGGCGGCGATCGCATCCTTGTATTCCAGCACACCGCCTGCACCGGCCCATGCGTGGGACAGGCTGTCCACGATGACAACGCCGTCCGGGCCGACAATATCGGCCCCCATCCTGACGTACTGAATGTACTTTTCCACACTGTAGGGCGGGTCCATGTGTGCGTGCAGGAACTGCCCGGTGGGGATGGGCAGGTCGCTGCGGGCGGCGTATTCCAGGGCGCGGTCGTGTTCGGTATCGATCAGGGCAACTTTGCCCCAGTCCCCGGTCATGCCATAGGCAATGTACAGGGCGCTGAGAGTTTTGCCGCCGCCGGATACCCCCTGCAGCGCCATGCGCAGCTTGGTTTTTTGCCGTGCGGCAGGGGCAAACAGATTCAACGGTTCAGGCATCAGGTATCCTCCTTTTGATTTTTGGCTGCCTGGCGGGCGGCCAGGGTGCAGATCATGTCCAGCACTTCGCGCTTGTCATACAGCGGCGAATCGGGACGGTAAGGGTTATCGCCGTAAGTGTTCCGGCGCTTGGCTTCCGCATTGCGGCAGCGGGTTTCAATGCTGTTCAGCTCGGCGCAGCGCAGGGCAGAAAAGGCGGTGGCTTCCGGGTTAAAGGGAATCCCGCCGCCCCCGGCCATCCGGGTCAGCTCGGCCACCTGCTCGGCGGCAACATACAGGCCGGGCAGAACGGCTTTCAGGTCCGTGATGGCGTTCTCGATCTCCACGGGGGAGGGGTACAGGTTTTCCTGCAGGCGCATCAGGGCATCGGTCAGGATGCCGGCCGCACGGTTGACCTTTGCCTCCGCGCGGATGAACTGGTGCTCGGTGGAAAGGGGGCCGAACAGCAGCACGGCGCGGGTCAGGGTGGTGTTATCATACAGGTGTGTCACAGGCGGTCCTCCTCCCAGCAGTCCAGGGCTTCCAGCTTGGATGTGGTAGCCGGGGCAACGCAGTTTTCCGTTTCCAGGAACAACAGGCGGCCTTCCCGTCCCCAGCGGCCCCAGGGCATCTGGGTTTCATCCTTTGCGGGCAGCAGGGTCCCGCCGCCGGTGGTGGCCAGGGTGCCCAGCATGGCGGTCAGGTCGGTGCTGAACCAGTACATCTGGCCGGTGCGGGTCTGGGCAAGCTGCAGCGTTTCGGTGCGCAGCGGGGAAAGAATCAGGTCCTCCCCGCTGCGGCCAATCAGGGCGGCCAACTCCGGCGGCTGGCAGTCCAGGGGTTCCGGATCCGGATAGCCTTTGTACCAGTAGCCGGAACCGGGGCGGGGCAGGCCGTGCAGCCACTCTGCCAGGCAGCCCAGAACGGCGGGCGGGCAGTTGCCCCATTCGCATACAAAGCACCAGCCCCCGCCGCACAGGACCAGCACATCATGTTCGTTCCGCCAGATCTTGCACCCGGCGGCTTTGGCGGCTGCTTTCATGCGTTTTACAATCGCTTTTTCGTTCATCAAAAATCATCCTCCTCATCCTCATCGGCCCAGCCGTCCGGGGCGCAGGCGGCCAGGGTATCCAACATGCCGCGGGCAGCTGTGCGGGCGCGGCGGGTCACGGTGTCAAACAGTTCGGCATCCAGGGCTGCGGCGCGCAGGTTGGCCCGCAGCACGGCGCAAAAGCCGTCCATGGCATCGGCTGCGGCATCCACGATCCGTTGGCAGGCATCGGCATCGGGGCGGGCCGCGTCCAGCTGCTGCTGGGTTTCGGCCAGCTGGCGCAGCAGCTCTGTGTTCTGTGCGCGGGATGTTTCGGCCAGCTTTTGAGCTGCATCAAACACGCGGTCCTCGCCCTCTTTGCGGTACTTTTCAATGTCGGCTTCACTTGGCGGGCAGACAGCCACATCCTGCGGGCGGTTTTCCAATTCCCTGAGGCGGGCGTTCAGATCGGTGTTCATCTCCTGCCGCAGGGCGGCGGTTTTTTCGGCATCGGCGGCGCGGGCTTCCGCTTCCTTTGCCCGCTGTTCGGCTTCGGTGGCGCGGCGCAGGGCGGAATCTTCGTTTTTGTGGGCGGTGCGGTAGCTTTCCTGGGCACCGGTGGCGGCGGCTTGCAGCTGGCGGTTCTGCTCATGCAGGCCGTCAACATCGGCCAGGGCGGCATCGCGGGCGGCTTCGGCGGCGGCTGCGGCATTGAGGGCGTTCACCCGGTCGGCGCGCAGCTGCTGGTTTTCTTTCAGCAAATCCTGGTATTGCTTGTGGGTGGTAATGTCGCCGGATTTGACGGCCTGCACCAGATCGGCGGGGGCGCTGGGTTTGGCGGCAGCATATAATAAGGAAGGGGAAAGCTCTTCCAGCACTTGCTGCTGGCGGGGGCTGCTGGAATCAAACAGCTTTGCCACCTGCAGCAGCCGCTCGGCCGCCTTGCGGTTTAGACCGACACTCTCGCACCAGCTCCCGAAGGTCTTTTCGCTGTCGGAAAACGCCCCCTTACCATTGCGACATTTTGTCGCAATGGTGACGCACAGCGCGTCGTGCGCAATGGAAACGCCGTCAGCCATGCGGCGCAGGCCCATTTCGGCCAGTTTACGCCCCGATGTGTACATCTGTTCGGCCAGGTGCAGGTCGGTAACGGTTTGGGCATCCAGCCCCGAATAATCAAACTCCGCTGCCGAACAGGCAGTTTCCGCATCGGACAGGCTTGACATTGCAGCAGAAGTGCCCGCAGGGGAGCAGGGGTCCGGCGGGCAGCTGTTTGCATCCGCCTGGGTGGTCGATGTTTCCTCCGCCAACGTGGCAGCAGGGGCGGCCATAGTCACAGCAGCATCCGCATTCGGGGCAGTCGTGTTCACTTTGCATGGTGGTTCCTCCTTGTTGGACAGCGCGCGCAGGGCTTTTACCACAGCGTCCGGTACCTCGTAGTCATCCATCAGGATGCCGAAGCAGTACCCCAGCCAGTCTTCCTGCGTCAGGTTAGGCTCTTTGGTCTGGGCCTTGGCGTACTGCTGGGCGGCCCAATCGCTGGGCACCCATTTGTTTTGGTGTTTGTCCCAGAACCAGAACCTGCCGTGCTTTAAGGCGTACAGCAGGTGGTTGTCCTGGTTCTGGCAAATCATGTAGTCAGTCAATCTTCTACCTCCATGTTGATCAGCGCTTTGCGCTGGGCGGCGCCGGTGTCCGCGGCGCTGTAGCACAGGCTGATCTTTTCCAGTTGTTTGACCTTGCTGCTTGTGGCCTCTGCCAAAATGCCGCGCACGGTTTCGTGCAGCAGCAGTTCGGCGTCCTTGCGGTTGTGGGTAAAGGCAGCACGGATGGCGTCATACTCGTTCATGGCGTTACCTCCACAGGGGTGAATTTCTGAAGCAACTCTTCGGCCAGCGGCATGGGCAGGTCCGTCATGCGGGCGTTGCGCCAGCCCACAAGGCAGAGCCGCCCATAAAACCAGCGGCCATTGTAATGCCGGGTCGGCAGGCTTTGCCCGGCCTGCGGCAGATAAAACAGCGCGGCAAATTTGTTGTCGATCGGGCAGCGCTGCGCGTACCCGCCCATAAAGCGCTGCAGTTCCTGCAGGGTATCCGGCAGGCGGTAGAGTTCCGGCTTTGCGCCGGGGTCAATCACGATTCCGCGCATGTTGCCACCTCCCGCAGCGTGATCGCGGCCCAGCCGCCCAGCAGGCAGGATGCCAGCCCGGCCATTGCAGCCGCCCCGCCGCCCTGGCCCAGGGCGGCCACGGCGCACAGCGCGCCCAGCCCGCAGGCGGTTAGCGTGAAATTGGCGAAAGCCTTGCAAATGGGGCTGATGTGGGGTAAAATACGGGTGATGAATTTTTTCGTCTGGCCGTTCCGGTGTTGCAGCACCGGGGCGGCTGTTTTTGTTTGGGGCATTGTCGTTCTCCTTTCAGATCGGCCCAGGGTCACTGTGCCGGTGGTGATAGTTGGTTTGCGGTGCGGGGGCAAGGCCGCTGTGCGCGGGGCCGGTGCGGCGCGCAATGAACCCGGCCAGGCCGTCCTCGGTCACCAGGTGTTTGCGCGCCACGTTGACCGTGGGGCCAAACTCCCCGGCCCGCACAAGCTGCTGTACGGTGGATTTTTGCACGCCCAGCATCTCAGCCAGGCGCTCGGCGGTGTAGAGGATCATGGGGTCACCTCCTTTTAGCGATGCTGCATAAGCCAGCGTTCAATTTTTTCGCAGATATGACAGATGTTGTCAAAAAAATTGACTTTCTGCTCAGTAATGAGTATCTTTAACATAAGGGCGAGTTTGTCCATAAAACCTCCTAAGAAAGGAATGAGAATAATGAGCGATGAAAAAGAATCGAAAACGATTAACATTAGTCCCTTGCCAAGTTGTGTGGATGATACAGTGAAAGAAGCACTAAAGCCAGCAGCCAAGGGAATCGGAACCCTTCTGGGGGATTTGCTGAGCATGGCAACGAATAGCATTCATTTTAAGGCGGAGAAAGCACGCATTCAGCAAAAGCATGACTTGGAAGTGTTCAAGGCTAGTCTGACAAAAAAGCTTGAAGAAAAGCCTGAGAATTGTCTGATTGAGCCGCGTCTCCAAGTTGTCGGGCAAGCGATGGATAGTGCTAAATACTGCTTGAACGAAGAAGAAATTCGAAAAATGTTTGAAAATCTTATCGTTAATGCAGCTGACAAAAGATATCAGTCACAAGTCCACCCATCATTTCCGACAATTATTGCTCAAATGTCGCCATTGGATGCTGAAAACTTGGCATTACTCAGAAGTAGAGATGCTTATCCTATTGTTAGCTATCGACTTATAACTTCAGAAGATGGTGGATACGCTGATGGGTTCAAAAACTTTTTCCTTGGAAACGCAAACATGCAAAGCTTCCAGGACTTTGAGTTGCAAGCAGCATCTATGACATCGTTGAATCGGTTGGGGTTGACGGAGATTAGTTATTCAGAACACTTTAGCGATGATGCTGTATATGAGCCCTTTAAACACACATTGGTTATGGAAGAGATGCAGAAAATAGTGCGCCATCAATCAATGTACAAGCGAGCGGATTTTCAAAGGGGATTGGTCAGGCTTACACCAATGGGAAAGACATTTGTAAGGGTTTGTTTCACCTCCTAAAAAATCCAGCCCTTCCGGTTCAAAGTCCGGACTATGGGACAGGGGTTGTGGTAGAATGGTGATAGCTGTTAGGAATGCTCCACAAGGTCATCAATGCGGACGCCAAAGTGTTCGGCAATCTTAGCAGCTGTTGCCAGGGTAGGGCCGCCGCCGTTCTTCCAGCGCTGGGCATTGCCTTTACTCAGGCCAAGCGTTTTGAGAACGGTGGTAGCACTTTCACCATGCTGTACGCATAAATTTGTGAAAGTGTTCCAAAAGTTCAAAAAAATGCACCTCTCTTTCCATTTCATATTGACGTAAGTGCACTTTTGTAGTACTATGAAGTTGCTAAACATCAGTTCTAACGCGGTGCCCTCATGTCATAAGTGCATTATAGGGCATTTAAGTGCACTTTGCAAGTGATTTAATGCACTTTTCTGCACTTCTGCGTTTTGCACAAATTCCGGAGGTGCATTTTAGTGTTTTTTGATACGCTGCAAGCACTCTGCGATGAAAAAGGCATCGCAATGTCAGCACTGCTCGATCAGGTCGGGATGAGCCGCGGGAATATCGCGCGCTGGAAAGCGACCGATAAGCCGCCCAAACCAGCTACCTTAATAAAGCTGGCAGAGGCGCTGGGCGTTGACCGCAAACGTCTGGAAGGGGCAGCTGAAAGCCAGGAAGCGGAGACAGAAATGTCTGCCCACGACATCCTGGACGATGTGGATATTGCTTTTTACGGTGAATATAAAGAGCTTTCCGAAGATGACAAAGCAGTGCTGCGCGATATGGTCAGGGTGATGCGAGATCGCCGGGCCAAGAAAAAGCAGGAGGAATAAATCCAGTGTTTCAGTTGTCCGACTTTTACGGATATTGCAAACAAAATGATGTGGATGTTATGCCGTTCGCAATGCTGCCGCGGGCAGCCTGTACGGTGCGGGACGGGCAGAACTACGCTGTTGTGCTGAACTTCAAGCGTCTGCATACCGTGCGCCAGATGCGCACCGCCATGCTGCATGAATCAGGCCACCTGCACACAGGCGCACTACATAAGGTAAACAGCCCGTTCCAGTTGGTGGAGCAGAACGAATACCGCGCCGATGCGGACGCGTTCCGCCGCAGCCTGCCGCCGGACGAGATCCGCACGGCAATGCGGGCAGGCTGCACAGAACCCTGGCAGTTGGCAGAATATTTTGACCTGGACGAAGACTACATAAAAAAAGCCCTGCACTACTGGACGCAGTGCAGGGGAATAGACTTTAACCAATAAATAAGGGAGGAACACAATCATGGAACCTGTAAATCATTGCCCGCATTGCGGTGCGGCTGTTGATGTAAATGCCAGTGTGTGCCCGGAATGTGGACAGGAGCTGGTAAAGCGCAAGTATTGCCCGCACTGCGGGGAACGCATTGATGCCGACTGCATCATCTGCCCCAAGTGCGGCAAACAGGCAGGGGAGCTGCCGCAGGATAAGCAGATCAATATTGTCAATAACAATAATTCCAGCGCATCGGCAGCCGCCAGTGCATCGGTAGGCGTCAGAACTGCGGTGCGCGGAAAATACTGCAATAAGTGGACGGCATTTTTCCTGTGCCTGTTCCTGGGGTATTTCGGTGCGCATAAATTCTATGAAGGGCGCATCGGCATGGGAATCCTGTATCTGCTCACCATTGGCCTGTTTGGCATTGGCTGGATTGTTGATATCATTCTGATTTTGATGAAGCCGAACCCGTATTTTGTGGCCAGATAAAGCCCGAACAAAATAAAAACGCCCCCGGTGTTGGCGCACCGAGAGCGTTTCCATAGATCAGCTTGCCCAAAGGCATAGTCCAACCTACCACACTTGGATTATACCACCTCCGGGCAGGCTTTACAAGCAATGCTTGTAATTTCGCCTGCGGCGAAACCGCCTTGTGCGGTCACAGGCCACGCGTGGCCTGCGTTTGGCGCTCCCCATCCGCTTGCGCGGCTGTGGCCCCACGCGCCAAACCCCGCAGCTTACAACCCATACCTTGGAGGTGTATTTTTATGCCCAAACAAACATTAAAGCGCCGCGCGGATGGCCGTTACCAGAAGCGGATCACCCTTTCCAACGGCAAAACGCGGCTGGTGTACGGCCGCACCGAAGCCGCTCTGAAAGCCGCGGTGCGCTCCGTGCAGGCGCAGGATGAAGCGGGGCTGGAAGTGGGGGACCACACCCTGGTGGGCGAGTGGGCAAAAATCTGGCTGCGCTCCTACAAGCAGGGGCTGCGGCCCGCCACCACCAAAATGTACCGGGATGCCTACAATCTGCACATCATGCAGCACATTGGATGCATGGAGCTGCAGGAGGTGCGGCCGGTACATATCCGGGCCATTATGGCGGAGATTACGGAGCAGTCGGAATCCCTGCAGCACAAGGTGCTGATCACGGTGCGGCAGATCATGCAGACGGCCCAAGCAAACCACCTGATCCGCGATGACCCCACCGACGGCATCCGCATTACGACCCACGCGCGCCCTAAGCAAAAGAAATACCTGACGCAGGACGAAGCGGAGGAGCTGTTGTCCTCTATTGCGGAGCCGCGGGCCAAGGTGTTTTGCGCGCTCTGCTACTACTGCGGCCTGCGCAAGGAGGAAGCTCTGGGTTTGCAATGGCGGGACATCGGCCCGGCGGCGCTGGTTGTCAGCCGAGCCGTGACCTTTGCGGGCGGCAATCAGCCGGACCCCAGTATGGAACTGAAAAACGCGGCTTCCCACCGCCTGGTGCCGGTGCCCGCCAAGCTGCGGGCGATTCTGGATGCCACCCCGCAGCTGGGGGAGCACGTTGTGACCAAAGCTGACGGCGGCGTGATGACGCAGTCAGCCTATAAAAAGATGTGGGTCTATTATGTGGCGGGGGTGTCACTGCTGCCGGTGCACGCCCACATGCTGCGCCACAGCTATGCCACCTGCCTGTACCACGCCGGTGTGGATCTGCGCACCGCCCAGCAGCTGCTTGGCCACGCCAGCATTGAGATGACCGCACGGATCTACACCCACTTGGAAGCCGAAGACGGCCTGAAAGTAAGCGGCAAACTGGACGATTATTTCAACTCTGCCCTGCCCGCCGCGGATAGTACGGCGGGAACTGCCTGACTACAAACTGACTACATCCCGGAGCCATTCTGACTACTTTTGACTACCTGAGACTAACGGTAAAACGATAATTTAAACGTTGTATCGTTGCCCGGTACTGACTCTTAATCAGTGGGTCCTGGGTTCGAGTCCCCGATGGTGCACCATACCAAGCAAATCCGAACGTACTTCTTTTTGAAGGTGCGTTCGGATTTATTTTTTATATCCATACATATTGATAGATCTCCGTACAATAAGAAGACAAGTAAGAATAGTAATTTCGATTGTGTAACATGAATACTTACTTGTTCTTCAGAATAATCCCTTCAAACTCCTCCCAACCGATCTCCCCTAACTGGTACTTACTCAGTGCCATCTGCGCCTGCTTGCGCCAGGCGTTGTAATCATCCCGCATTTTCTGGTTGTCGGGGGCGCGGGCGCAGCGCATCTGGTAGCGGTTGCGCATCTTGTTGTAGAGTTCCTTGGCTTTGTTGGCCTTCAGTTCCTCGGCATAGGCCAGCTTGGCGGCAATGTCCTTACAGGTGGCGCTGGTTTCCGGGTCCAGCATTCGCTCACAATACTTGGCGCGGCTGGAGAAGGGAACAAACAGCCGGTGGCAGCTTTCACAGACGGCAACCGGCAGATCCTGGGCACACATCTGTATAAATTCCAAAAAGAGTAACGCGGGCAGCGTATCGCTCGCGTAGAACGTGGCGGCAGAAATGCCGCCTTTTTTGTTGTCTGCAGGCCGTTTGTAACGGGTCTGGATATGGATGTCGTCCTCCAGCTTGTGGTATTTCTGGTAGGTCGGATCGCCATTTTCGGCCAGTTCTACCAGCAGCTCCGAAGGTCGCTGGCTATGCTCCGTTCTGGGGCGGCCGTCCTCGTCTACCAGTGTAACCTCGATCAGATGGCGCAGATCTGTTTTGCCGTCAACCAACTGCTGCAGCAAGGTTACAAAGGATTCCAATACCGACAGCGCCGTCCGGCACAGGGAGGCGTCCCCGGTTTCACGTTGGATAAATACCTTCATCTGGTCGGTGTACTCCGGAAAGTTCCGGCAGAACCCTTCCATGATGTCACTGGTCAAGGTCAATTCGCCGAGGTGGGACATTCTGGCGCGCAATTCATCAAATGTATACGAACTGTCATTTTTTTTAGTCTGTATAAATCGCCACAGGCTATGTTGGGTAGCTTTCAGTTCCCGCTCATTGCGACGGAAGTTGGCAAGCGTGTAGCCTTCCACCAGATCAAACAGAGCAGGGGAAACCTGCCGCACAGCGGTGGAAAAATCATGGTAAAAGGAAGCCACATGGTAATACACACAGGTGTCGGGGGCTGCCAAACTCTGCTGCATGGTCTGATCTTCCGAGAATTCTACACCCCGGAATTTTTCCAGCAATGTGCGGCCCCGTTCCAGATAGGGGGCGGTATCCAGGTCCAGGACGCCGAACACCAGGGAGCCCAGCGGATACGTATGTTGGGGCGTGTCGTATCCTTGGACATATTCGGTGCGGCCTTCAAAGAAAAGGTACGTCTGGTAGTTCAAAATTTGTCACCATCCTGTGTTGGAGCATAGTTGGCGGAAAATGGCTCTGTGTTTTGCCGTGTTTCGGCTACAGTTTAGAGAAACGTGTGAATCATCCAACATGAAAACAGTCTAACACATCTTGAAACTGACTGCAAGCCGTTATATGCTGTATGTGTCGGAAAAATCTATAATGGAATAATCAAACATCTTTTAAGGACAAAACCAACCGGAAAAGAGGGATGCCAGAAGCCAAAGTCCGTCACCAACCCATAACCCAAGGAGGTGCCATCTGAACCATGAACTCGTTCCCGCAGAGGAAAACCTGAACCGTATCGATGGGTTCCTGATGATCCCGTCCAGCCTTCTGTCGGAAGAACCTTACCGGGAACTTCCCGGCGAAAGCAAGCTGCTGTACGGCCATTTGTTGGGGCTGCTGCGGTTGTCGGCCCAGGATACCACCGGGCACTGGAAAGCCAACGGCAGGCCCTGTGTGAGCCTTTCACGGGCCAGTGCCGGACGGCTTCTGCACTGCCAGCGGGAGAAGGCTGCCGGATTGTTTGCCGCTCTGGAACGCTGTGGTTTGCTGGAGCCGGTGCCGGGACAGCCAAACGGAAAGGCCCGGCGGTATTACCTCAACCTGCCCCGGCCCAAGGAACCTAACGAGCTGTAACCACCCGTCGGAATTTCCGCTCCGACCTGTCAGAAAAATGGACAGGCAGCTGACGGATTTGCCGACACCGACCCGTCGGAAAAACCGACACGATAAAGATAGAAGGATATATCTAACTAAAAGAGAGATAGAGAAAGAATTCCACACCCCGCGTTTTGCAAAAGGTGAGCAAAGGCTATGGTGAGTGGCTTCCAGAGGTAACCACAGACGTAGTAACCGCTACGACGGCGGCTCAACCGGGAAAAAATGGCACACCGATTTTGGTTGGCAGCCGTATCCCAATCCCTCCCGCCGCAGCGGGCCCACTGGCACTTTGCCGGCAGCGCCGGAAAGTGTCATAGTGGGTCAGATGCTTTCCAAAGCATCTGCGTACCCCATCCGCAGCAGAACCGTACCCAAGAAAGGAGTCGCCTATCAGCAAAATCCATCGGACCGTGGTGCGCAATGAGCGCTACCGTAAAAATGCCATCTCGGTGCGGGAGCGGCACAACGAACGCAAGAACGAAGTGTACTCCAACCCGGATGTGCTGCTGGCATACAGCCGCAACAATGTGACCTTCAAAACCTGCGAGGCAGCTACTTATGCCCAGCAATTTGACCGGATGGTGGAAGAAGGTGTCGTTTCCACCCGAGGTCTGAAACCGGATGCCTACGTCTTTGATGAGCTGGTGTTTGATGTGAACACCGACTATTTCGAGACCCACGGCGGCTATGAGTACGCCAAGCAATTCTACGCCGAGGTGTACGAGCTGGCCAAGGGGATCGCAGGCGGGGAACAGTACATCATCTCGGCAGTCATGCACGCCGACGAGCGCAACCGGGAAGCCAGTGACCGGCTGAGAAGGGATGTGTTCCACTATCACCTCCATGTTGTCTACCTGCCGGTGGTGGAAAAGCAGATCCGCTGGTCCAAACGGTGCAAGGACCCGGCGCTGCGGGGTACCGTGCGGGAGACGATCATGCAGGTGAGCCACAGCAAAAAGTGGCCGATGGTCCCCATGACCGACGAACAGGGACAGCCTGTGCTGAAAAAGAACGGCAAGCCCCGGTTGGTAAGTTCTTACAGCCTGCTGCAGACGCAATTCTTCGAGCATATGCGGCAGGCGGGGTTTACCGACTTTGAGCGTGGTGTACAGGGCAGCGATGTCGAACACCTGAACGTACTGGAATATAAGGTCCAGAAGGACCGCCAGACAGTGGCAGAACTGTTTGACCAGACCAAACATCTGCAAGGCCAGCGGAAGGAGCTTATCTCCCAGGTGAAGAACATTTCCGGGTCGATCCGCGATGTGGCAGACATCGAGCAGCGGGCCAAAACCAAAGGCGTGCTGGAAAAGCGGGTGGAGCTACCGGTGCAGGATTTTCAGACGCTGTGTAAGATGGCAAAAGCCAGCGGCAAGCTGCAGGCAGAGAACCGCAGTCTGTGGATGCAGCTGCAGCAAAGCACGGTGAGAGAACATGAACTGGGCCAGCGCCTCCGCCGCTGTGAGGAACAGCTGGATGCAGTGCTCACCGAGACCCGTCCTTACCGGGAAGCCGTGCGGGTGGCGCCGGAGCAGGTGCAGGCATTTGTGTTGGGCATCTGCCGCCGCCAACAGGAGGAAAAACGGCTGAACCGTCAGCAACGCCGCCAACGGGCCAAGGGTCAGGATCGATGAAAGAACAAGCAGCAAGGCAGCAGGGGGCAGCCCTGCAGAAAGGAGCCGCTACGGAAGATCGGCAGGAAAAGACAACAGCACAGGCAGCGGCGTCCGCCAAGTACCGGGAGGACGGCGTGCCCCAGCAGGAGCTGGAGCGCTTCGCCCGGTTCCTGCTGCCCAAGATCCAGGCATTTTACCAGTCGGAAGAGGGACAACGGCTGTTCGAGGAGTGGATAAACAGGAGAAACGCAGAAGAAAAAACGGGAAAGTGCAAGGGATCATAAAAATTTCCTGAAAGTTGGCGTGGTGCCGGAAACGAAAAAGCTAAAGAAAGGGTGAAGTTTGTGGGCCACAAGAGCCATCTGGCTCTTGTGGCATTTTTCTTGGAGATGCTTCTTTTGCCCCAAATACCTTGCATTGCAAAAATTTCCATTCCAAAATCGTTTCCTAAATAAGTGGGCTTATATGAATGAAAGGGAGACGAAGAGCATGGAAGGATACGGAGAAGCGGTTTTTGCAACGGAATATCTTTGCAAGGAATACCGACATACGGTGGCGTTGCGGGATGTGAGCATCACAATCCCGCGCGGGCAGATCTACGGTCTGATCGGAGAAAACGGCGCGGGGAAAACCACTCTGCTGCGAATTCTATGCGGTCTGACTCGCCCCACACGGGGCAGGCTGCTACTATTTGGTGCGGCAGATGCTGCCCGACAGTCAGAAATGCGGCGTCGGATGGGGTGCCTTGTGGACGGCCCTGCCTTGTACGCGGATCTGACCGCATGGCAAAACCTGAAAGTGCAGTGCCTGCAGCGAGGGTTAAATGAGGCGGATATTGCTCCCACCCTGCAACTGGTGGGTCTGAAAGACACTGGCAGCAAACCTGCCGGAAAATTCTCGCTGGGGATGCGCCAACGGCTGGGGCTGGCGGTTGCTCTCTTGGGGAAACCGGAATTTCTGGTACTTGACGAACCGCTCAATGGACTGGACCCGATGGGGATACAGGAACTGCGACGTCTTCTGGAAAAACTGAACCGGGAACAGGGAATGACGATTCTGCTGTCCAGTCATATCCTCAGCGAGTTGCACCAGCTTGCGACAAGCTACGGTATTTTACATAATGGGCAGCTGCTGGAACAACTGACGGCAGAAGAACTGGACGCCCGCTGCAGCAAGTATCTGTTAGTCCGTACCGACAATGACCGACGGGCGGTAGACATCCTCCGCAAGATGTTTCCGGAAGCTATCTGTCAGGCAACAGTGGAGGGGCTGCGCTTGTTCCCGGTAGGAAACGAGGCAGCAGCGACAGCTTCCGGTGTGCTAATGGAGAATGGCTTGCACGTGCAGGAACTGGCAGTGCGCAGCGAAGGGCTGGAGGCATATTTCACGGCCTTGGTGGGAGGTGACAGCCATGCCGATGCAGGCTAAAGCGGAAGGAGTCAAACTGTTCCATGCAAAAGCACAGCTATGGGCTTTGCTGGGGTTTGTTCTGATGCTGCTGTGGTTTGCCAACAGTGGGACCATGTATTTTATGGTGGCGGGTGATCTTTTGAACCCGCTTGACTCCATCGGATTTTTCAAGGATGTGGCGATGGGAAGTGGGCGGTCCGGCTTGCAGCTGGTGCGCAGCTCTCAGAGCCTGACAGTGTTCAGCTGGCTGATCCCCGTCAATCTGTGTGTGGCGCAATTCGCGTCGGAGCGCCGGGCACGCACCGATGAATTGTTCGTCAGTCATGGAGGACGGTTGTCCACTCTATACCGCGCCAAATTCGGGGTGGTCTGCGGTTTCTACCTGCTTTTGCAGCTGGCCTTTTACGGAATCTGCATTACCATCACAGCCATCCAGATGGGAATTGCGCCCGCGCTCGGAACAGTTCTGTTGTTCTGCGCAGTATCGGTGGGAAATCTTCTGGTGCTGGGGGCTTTCCTGGCATTGGCGTCGGTCCTTACACTCTGGATGAAAAACCATGCTGCTGCGGCACTGGTGACCAGTATTCTGCCGTTGGCAGGAGTGCTGCTTTATCAGGTACAGTATGAAGATTTTTCTACTCAGCCTCTTCTGATACAACTGGCGGCTAAGGCTATGCCCACCTATTACTGGTCCCGGCTGTGTGCTTTGAACATCACGCCGCAGTTTTGTGTCGAATTGGTAGCTTGGGTGATTGTGGCCCTTGCTGTGGCTGCAGGGCTGGGATGGATGGCACTTCACCGTCCGGATGCCGGAAAGCAGCGCAGTGCCAGAAAGGCGCACGCAGTCCTGCGGCGTAGGGAAAAATCTGCCGCTCGACAGGGAATGCACCGGGCCAGCACTTTCTCCGCAGCTTTGTATGCCCTTCGCTGCACTCGCCTGCCGGGAATGCTGGCTCTGTTCGGCCTGCTGTGCATGGCGTTTGCTCTGGGAGTTAGTGAATCCCGCATTGTGGACGCTACTTGGGCAGACGGCAGGCGGGTAGGCATTTTTCCCGGCGGTTCGTTGCCAGTGGGAAGCGCGGCGGATGCTGCTCTCGGCACGGTGCTGTCAGTGGGCATCCTTGCGTGGATTGCAGTCATTCTCGTGGCGGTGATGGCATTCCACCAGAACAAAACAGCGGGCGCTGCCCGGTTGGCGGTCGCCTATGGCGTAAGCCGGGTCCGATATATGGTTGGCAGTTTTGCGGCGGAAACGATTATGCTCCAAGGGTGGTACATGGTGTTGTATTTCCTGCTGTCGGTTGTCACGGGATCCCTCTCCCAGCCGGGACGCACGGCGTTTTTCTGGATGCAGAGCGCCTGGATTTTGCAGGCAAGCTATGCGGTGGTTTGGCTGGTATGCCGACTTTGCAGCAGTGAATTGGCGGGGGCTACTTTCTGCTTTGTGGTGACTCTGGCTGGAGTCATTGTGAGCGTTTCTGCCCCGGATCCGGCGGCAGTTTCTCCCTTGTCCGCGCTATTGTTTTATGCAACACCTATGCCCTATTGGCTGGCTCTGGGCGGGGGGGATTCGATTCCTTGGCAGGCTGTTGGTTATGGCGCAGGTGTTACCGCCTTGTGCTTGGCGGCAGCGCTGGCTATCACGACAGTGAGAGATGTGGAGTAAAAGTAGCTTCTGTGTATAGCGGAACAAAATACTTGCGAAAGACCTCTAATTCGATTATACTTGAATTAACGAATTTTGCAGGAGGTCTTTCCATGGATGTATCCGTAGGCACCCGCCTTCGCGTGCTGCGCAAGGACGCGGGACTGACCCAGGCCCAGCTGGCGGCGCTGGCAGGAACCAACCAGGCTGCCATCAACCGGTACGAGACTGACCGGGCGGCGGCGCCCTACCGTATCCTGGTCTGGTATGCCACTTATTTTAATGTATCGCTGGACTATATCTTCGGCCTGTGTGAGGACCCCCGCGGGCAGTATGTCTGCGTCACGCCGGAGGAGGCACAGGAAGTGGTGCAACGCAAACCGGATTGGAGCGAGTTCGTGGAAGCCTGCTTCACGCCGGGCAGCGAGCTGAACCGCCGCCTGAAACAGATGATCCTCAATATGGGAGAAGAGGAAAAGCACAAGTAAGGAGGTGCACGCCATGAATGCCGTGATCTATGCCCGTTACAGCAGCGACAACCAGCGGGAGGAATCCATCGAGGGCCAGCTGCGGGAATGCAAGGAATATGCCGACCAGAACGGCATCACCGTGGTGCGGACCTACATCGACCGGGCACTGTCCGCCAAGACCGACAGCCGCCCGCAGTTCCAGCAGATGATCCACGACAGCGCCATCCACACCTTTGAGGCGGTGCTGGTGTGGAAGCTGGACCGCTTTTCCCGCAACCGGTACGACTCGGCTCACTATAAACGCATCCTCAAAAATAACCGTGTCCATGTGGTGTCGGTGACAGAACCCATCTCCAACACGCCGGAAGGCATCATGCTGGAGAGTCTGCTGGAAGGCATGGCCGAGTACTATTCGGCGGAGCTGGCCGAGAAGGTCAGCCGCGGTCACAAGGAAAATGCCTTAAAGGCAAAGTTCAACGGCGGTCCGGTGCCGCTGGGCTATCGCATTGACAGCGAGCATCACTACCAGATCGATCCGAATACCGCGCCGGTGGTGCAGGAAGCCTTCCATCGGTACGCGGCGGGGGAGAGCATCCGCAGCATCATCGAATCGCTGAACGCACGCGGCATCCGCAACAGCCGGGGCAACCCGTTCACCAAGAACAGCTTCCAGACGCTGCTCAAGAACCGCCGGTATCTGGGCGAATACCGCTACAAGGATACCGTCATCCCGGACGCCATCCCGGCTATCATCGACCCGGATTGCTTCGATGCAGTGCAGCGCCGGTGCGAGATTCACCGTCAGGCACCGGCCCACAACAAGGCAGATATCCATTACCTGCTGACCACCAAGCTGTTCTGCGGCAAGTGCGGCACCATGATGGCAGGGGAGAGCGGCAGGAGCCACACGGGCACGGTCCACTGTTATTATAAATGTGGTACCCGAAAACGCAGCGGCAAGGAGGCTTGCAGCCTGAAGCCGGTGCGCAAGGAGCCGCTGGAACAGTTTGTGGTGCAGACGGCACTGGAAAAGGTGCTGAATGACCGGGTCATCGACTTGCTGGCGGACAAGCTGCTGGAATACCAGAGCAAGGAAAACACCCGTCTGCCGGTCTTGCAGGCCGAGCTGAAAGAGGTCAAGCGCCGCATCGACAATCTGGTGACGGCCATCGAGCAGGGCATCCTGACGCCCTCCACCAAGGCGCGGATGGAGGAGCTGGAACAGCAGCGGGAAGCGCTGGAAACCAGCATTCTGCAGGAGCAGATCGAGAAGCCGCCCATCACACGGGAGCAGATTCTGTTCTGGTTCGATCAGTTCCGCCACGGCGACCCGGCGGATATCGTCTTTCAGGAAAAGGTCATCGACTGTTTTGTGAACTCGATCTATCTGTTCGATGACCGTATCGTGGTGAATTTCAACTATCAGGAGGGCGGCCGCCCGGTATCTTTAGAAGAAGTACTTGGTTCGTTTTTGGATGGGAATGGTGCACCAAAAAATGCCTTACACGAAAGTGTAGGGCGTTTTTTTATTGCTCTATTTTAAGAAGGCACGATCTGGTGCAGCGTCGGAGATACTCGAAAAGGGCGGCGGCACGCAGTGCCGTAAGGAACGCCACAGCGCGGCGTTCCTTAGCCCGCGGGAGAGTCCCCGATGGTGCACCAAGAAAAGCCGCAACGAATGTTGCGGCTTTTTTGTTGCACCATTTCCTTCGGGACGGACTCGCACTTCGCGCAAGCACTCGTGTTCGTCTCGCGGGGACTGGTCGCTAAAAATGGTTGCGGGTTTGTGAGCAGGGGCCACGATTGAGCGTGAGCGAAAGCGGGGAGCGAACAATGTACGCCGCGCGCGGCGTACAACCGCACGAGCGGTTTTGCGAAGCAAAATGGAGGCCTTACAGGCCGACAAGCGGACCGGACTGAATTCTTAACGCGCCCACTGATGGTGCACCAAAGAATGCCTTACACGAAAGTGTGAGGCGTTTTTTTGTTGATCTATATACTAAAGGCAGAAATAGTCAACGACGGCAGAAAGGGGGCGGAGCGCACAAACAGCAAGGTGCAGGAAGCTTTTCCGGCAGAGCAGTGGTTTCAAGATGCGCATCGATTTCCGTGATGCTTTTCCCGCTGATTTATTGCTCCGTCACTTGCAGCACACAGGCACAATAGCCGGGTTCGGGCTGATAGCAATGGATGATAAGATTTTTGTTTATCTCGGGACTGTAATCACGGAGGGTGTGCTTTGTTCCGTTTAACGCCACATCTGCATTCGCAATGAACCTGTATATTTGTGGCATGTCAGGGCTGGCTTGGTCTGGCAGTCCCGACCGACAAAACGCTTTGAGGGCAAACAAACTGCTCCACCCCGCATTTGCTGTGTATGGTTGTATGTGCTATACTAAAAACAATCGATGGTGCAGCTGAAAAGTCGAAAATATCGTCTGTTTCTACAAACGCAGCGGGATTTTGCGTTAAAAGCCTTGGAATCCACAAAGGATTCCTGCGGCTCTTTGCCTTAAATTCTGCTTGTGTTTGCGAAATATCCGTCATTTTCTTTGTTTTCAGATACACCTTAAGAAGCTGCACCAGATGTGGACTGTGCGGGGCCGCAGTGTGATGTTGAGAAAGGGGAACAGCAGATGACCCGGATTGCGATTGTGGAGGACGAGGCGGCGGTGCGGGAACAGCTGGCGGGGTATGTGCAGCGGTACACCCGGCAGTACGGCACGCCGTTTGAGGTAACGGAGTTTGCGGATGGGATGGAGATTCTGGAAGATTACCGCCCGCAGTTCGACATCATCTTTCTGGATGTAGAGATGAAGCACCTGGACGGCATGGAGACCGCCCGCCGCATTCGGGAGCGGGACGGCGGGGTGCTGATCGTGTTCATTACCAACATGGCGCAGTATGCCATCCGCGGATATGCCGTTGGGGCGCTGGATTATGTGCTGAAACCGGTGCCCTACTTTGCGTTTTCGCAGCAGCTGCAAAAGGCGCTGGGGCAGCTGAAAAAGCGGGAGCGGCATTACCTGGCCGTGGCGGTGGACGGCGGCATGCGGCGGCTGGACGCGGCGGAAATTTATTACCTGGAAAGCGAAGGCCACAAGGTACATTTTTACACCGAAAAAGAAGATTTTGTGGTGCCGGGCACCCTGAAAAACTATGAGGAAAAGCTGGTGGGCCGGGCGTTTGCACGGTGCAACAGCGGGTATCTGGTCAATCTGGCGCAGGTTTCCGGCGTGCAGCAGGATATGGTGCAGGTTGGTCCGTATACGCTGCAGATCAGCCGCCCGCGGCGCAAGGCCTTTATGGCGGAGCTGGCGGATTATATTGGGGGTGCGGGACAGTGACGACATTGCCGGATATTCCCCGCCTGTACACCGCTTTGGCGGAAGTGCTGGCGGCGCTGCTGTATGCGCACAGGCTGCCGCCGCGGATGGACCAGCGCGTGATCTGGGGCGTAGAAGCCGGTTGGGCGGTGCTGCTGGGGGCGTTTTGCAGGCCACGGGGAAAGTTCCGCTGGCGTGGTGGATCCCCTGCATGGCAATGGCGATTCTTTCCATGCTGCTGTTTTTGTGGGTCACACGCAGCATTACGCTGCTGGAAGCGGGCTATGTGTGCGCGCGGGCCTTTATTTTGGCGGAGCTGGCGGCCAGCGTGGAATGGCAGCTGCACTGCGTGCTGTGGCCGCAGCGCGGCGGGGCGGAGCCGCTTTCGCTGCTGCTGTTGGCGGCGGTGTACGGCGGCATTTTTGCCGCGATGCTTTTTGTGGAAAAACGCCGCCCCGGCCCGGCCGGAAAGATGAAAATAACGCCCGCAGGAACTTTTGTGGCGGTGGTCATGGCGCTGACCGCATTTGCCGTGAGCAATTTGAGCTTTGCCAACGGCAGCGAAGCCAACATGAACATGTTTTACATCCGCACGCTGGTGGACCTGGCAGGGGTACTGATTTTGACGGTGCAGCACGAGCAGCTGCGCGAAGCCGCCCTGCACAGCGAGCTGGCGGAGCTGGACGGCGTTTTGCACCGCCAGTACGAGCAGTACAAGCAGAGCAAGGAGAACATCCGCCTGATCAACCGGCGCTACCACGAGCTGAAAATGCAGATTGCGGCCATCCGGGCGGAGCGGGACCACGCCAAGCAGGATGTGGCGCTGGCGGCCATGGAAAGCGTCATCCGCCAGTGCGAGGCGGAGAACAAGACCGGCAACCCGGTGCTGGACACCCTGCTGACGGCCAAAAGCATGTACTGTCAGCAGTACCACATCACGATGACCTGCGTGGCGGACGGGCATTTGCTGGATTTTTTGGAGACAGGGGAGATCTGCACGATTGTGGGTACGGCGCTGGACAATGCGACCGAGAGCGTAGAGACCGAGCCCGACCACGAAAAGCGGCTGATCCGTGTGGCGGTGTACGCCCAGAACGGCTTTGTGATGCTGCGGTTTGAAAACTACTGCGCGCAGGAAGTGGAGCTGGGCGCGGACGGCTTGCCGCGCCGCAACACCCATGGCGGCAGCGACCTGCGCGGTGTGCGCGCCGCCGCCGAAAAGCGCGGCGGAACTATGACGCTGCACTGGGAGAATGAGTGGTTTACGCTGCGGGTGCTGCTGCCGCAGAAAAGCTGAATGGATGGCTGGGGGTCTAGGATAAGGCACCCGGCCATTTTTGGTGTTTGGGCGGGGTGCACAAAACAGGGTCGAGATGCTTTGTGAGAGGTGCACAACAAAAAATGAAATGTTTTTGAAACTTTTGCAGAACATGCAACGGAAACAACAGTTTGTGCAAAAAATGAGCCGAAAGAAAATTGTTTTGGTACAATATCATCAATAAAAGCGGAAATCCCGTCAGCCGCCATCCGGAGGGCGGCACAATAAAAGGAGGAAAACAATGAACACCCTGCTTCTTACCCTGGCAAACATGGGCGTCAACCTGGACGACGTTGCCGATGTGGTCAATAACTGCATCCCGCAGCTCATCTTCTTTGGCGTTGTGGTTGCCGCCGCCATTATCGTACTGATCGCTATGGCGGTCAACAAGAAACTGGCCAAGCCCACCAAATTCATGGTGCGCGCCCAGTCTGGCCTGGCCGTGCTGGTGGCTTTCGGCATCATGCTCAACCTGGTTGCCTTTGGCCCTATGAGCACCATGCTCGACCTGGTCACCGGCAACGGCACTATCACCGAAGAATCTGGTGCAGAGGCCAACGCCCTGTGCACCGAGATTGCCGAGGAAGGCATCGTCCTGCTGCAGAACGATGACAACGAACTGCCCCTCGCGTCCGGCAGCAACCTGAACGTCTTTGGCTGGGCTTCTGTCGGCCCTGTCTACGGCGGCTCCGGCGCCGGCGCGATCTCTGCCGATCGTCCCACCGTCAGCCTGCTGGATGGCCTGCACAACGCCGGCATCAACACCAACACCGAGCTGAGCGATTTCTACACCGCTTACTGCGCCGAGCGCCCGGCGCTGGGTTACATCAACCCTAACTGGACCCTGCCCGAGCCCACCGCCGCCAGCTACACCCAGGAGCTGATCGACAACGCCAAGTCTTTCTCTGACACTGCAATGGTCGTCATCAGCCGTGTTGGCGGCGAGGGTTCTGACCTGCCCACCGATATGAGCACCGTCAACTACACCGACAACTCCACCGAGTACAAGGACTTCGAGGACGGCCAGCATTACCTCTCCCTGAGCAAGACTGAGCGCGACATGGTCGACCTCGTCTGTTCCAACTTCGACAACGTTGTGCTGGTTTACAACGCTGCCAACACCCTCGAGCTGGGCTTCGTCGATGAGCACCCCCAGATCAAGAGCGTTATCTGGTGCCCCGGCACCGGCCAGACCGGCTTCAACGCCCTGGGCGAGATTGTTGCCGGTGAGGTCAACCCCTCCGGCCACTCTGCCGACACTTTCGTCTATGACCTGACCGCAGCTCCTTACTTCAACAACATCGGCGACTTTACTTACACCAATGCGGATTCCGTTGGTTACACCGCTGCCGGCTTGTTTGGCCGTGATCCAGAGCAGGTTACCCCGCACTTCGTCAACTATGTTGAGGGCATCTACGTCGGCTACAAGTTCTACGAGACTGCCGCTGCCGAGGGCCTGATCGACTATGACAAGACCGTTCAGTATCCCTTCGGCCACGGCCTGTCCTACACCACCTTTACCCAGAAAATCGACTCCATGACCGAGGCTGACGGCACCATCACCCTGGATGTCACCGTCACCAACACCGGCAGTGTGGCCGGTAAGGACGCCGTGCAGGTCTACTTCAACCCGCCGTACACCGATGGCGGCATTGAGAAGGCTTCTGCCAACCTCGTCACCTTCGGCAAGACCGACTCCATTGAGCCGGGCGCTTCCCAGACCTTGACCCTGACCTTCAACACCGAGGACATGGCCAGCTTTGACAGCAAGGACAAGGGCTGCTACGTGCTGGAAGAGGGCGACTATATCATCAGCATCAACGAGGATTCCCACACGGTGCTGGATTCCAAGACCTACAATGTCGCTTCCACCATCGTCTATGACGAGTCCAACCCCCGCAGCACCGATGCCGAGGCTGCAACCACCAAGTTCGACTTCGCTGACGATAAGCTCGTCACCCTGTCCCGTGCAGGCCATTTTGCCAACTATGCCGAGGCTGTCGCCGTTCCCTCCGACTTCACCATGTCTGAGGAGAGCATGAACACCATGTACACCGACCACAACTGGAACCCTGAGGACTTCAACGACCCCAACGATGAGATGCCCGTTACCGGTGCCAACAACGGCCTGAAGCTGGCTGACCTGCGCGGTGCTGACTACGACGACGAGCGTTGGGATACCCTGCTCGACCAGATGACCGTCACCGAGATGGACGACCTGATCGCCCTGGGCGGCTACCAGACCAAGGCCGAGGCCAGCGTTGACAAGTACGCGACCATCGACTGCGACGGCCCCGCTGCCATCAACAACAACTTTACCGGCGTTTCGTCCATTGGCTTCCCGTCCGAGATTATCATCGCTTCCACCTTCAACACCGACCTGGCCCGCCGCTACGGCGAGAGCATCGGCCGCATGGGCAGCGAGATGAACGTCACCGGCTGGTACGCCCCCGCCATGAACGGCCACCGTTCCGCCTTTGACGGCCGTAACTTCGAATATTACTCTGAGGACAGCGTCCTCGCCGGTTACATCGGTGCCAGCTCCATTGCCGGTGCCCAGAGCTACGGCGTCTACGCTTACATGAAGCACTTTGCCCTGAACGACCAGCAGACCAACCAGAGTAAGCTGCTCTGCACCTGGGCTGACGAGCAGGCTATCCGCGAGATCTACCTGCGTCCCTTCGAGATCAGCGCCAAGGTGGGCGGCTGCAAGGCCGTCATGTCCAGCTGGAACTATATTGGCAACCAGTGGGCCGGTGCCTGCAATGCACTGCTGAACGGCGTGCTGCGCGGCGAGTGGGGCTTCCGCGGTATGGTCATCACCGACGGCTTCCACTTCACTGACTACATGGATTCCGATAGGGCCATCCGCAACGGCTGCGACCTGATGCTGAAGAACTACGACGTTGCCACCAACCACCTGACCGATACCACCAGTGCTACCGGCGTTAAGGCTATGCGTCAGGCTTGCAAGAACATCATGTACACCGTGGTCAACTCCCGCGTTTACGACCCGACCAACACTGTTTCCACCCCCATCTGGCGTACCGCTATGATCGTGGTCGACGTGCTGCTGGCTGTACTGCTGGTCGTGCTGGAAGTTCTCACCTTCAAAAGCTACAAGAAGAAAAAGGCACAGTAAAGTGTAATTTGTAAGCTGTGCAGCTGCCCTGCGGTCCATCGACGCCGACTTTGCGCGGTTGTGCGGTGGGCCGCAAGGCTGTTTTTAAGAAAAGGAACCACCTTATGCAAAAGAAACAACTGCAAGCTTTGACGCTTGAACAAAAATGTGCGCTGCTTTCGGGCGCGGGTACCTTTACCACCCGTGCGTATCAAAAGGCTGGCATTCCGGCTATCACTTTGTCCGATGGCCCCAACGGCGTGCGCAAGCAAGCCGGGGCGGCGGACCACCTGGGGCTGAACCCCAGTGTTCCGGCCACCTGCTTCCCCACGGCGGCCACTGTGGCGTGCAGCTGGGACCCTGCCCTGGGCGAACAAATCGGCCAGGCAATGGGCGAAGAAGCCGCCGCACAGGAAGTTGCCGTGCTGCTGGGGCCAGGCCTGAATACCAAGCGCAGCCCCCTCTGCGGCCGCAACTTTGAGTATTTCTCCGAGGATCCGTATCTTTCCGGCAAAATGGCAGCGGGCTATGTGCGGGGCATCCAGTCCAACGGCATCTCCGCCTGCCCCAAGCACTTTGCCGTCAACAGCCAGGAGCTGCGCCGCATGGCGTCGGACTCTGTGGTGGATGAACGCACTTTGCGGGAACTGTACCTGACCGGGTTTGAGATCGTGGTCAAGGAAGCAAAGCCCAAGACCATCATGAGCAGCTATAACCTCATCAACGGCACTTATGCCAACGAGAACCGCCACCTGTTAATGGACATCCTGCGCGGGGAGTGGGGCTTTGACGGCGCTGTGGTAACGGACTGGGGCGGCAGCAATGACCATGCCCTGGGCGTGCAGAACGGCTCCACGCTGGAAATGCCCGCCCCCGGCGGGGACGCGGTGCGCGAGCTGATGCAGGCTGTGCAGAGCGGCAAAATTACCGAAGCGGATGTGGACGCCCGGCTGGACGAGCTGCTGACGCTGGTGTTTGATACCCATGCCGCCGTGCAGTCCCACAGCCGCACCTTTGATGCGGACGCTCACCACGCGCTGGCCCGCCGCGCCGCAGCCGAAAGCATTGTGCTGCTGAAAAACGAGAACGACCTGCTGCCGCTGGAAGAGGGCACCGAGGTTGCCGTGATCGGCGACTTTGCCCAGACGCCGCGGTACCAGGGCGCTGGCTCCAGCGCGGTCAACTCCATCAAGGTGGATACCTTTTTGGACTGCCTGAAAGAGAGCGGCCTGGCCAGCGTGGGCTTTGCCCCCGGCTTTGACCGCCAGGGCAAAGCGGATGCCGCCAAACAGGCCGAGGCTGTAGCCCTGGCCCAAAAGGCCGAAGTGGTGCTGCTCTGCCTGGGGCTGGATGAAATCAAGGAAAGTGAGGGTCTGGACCGCGGCGATATGCGCCTTGCGGACAACCAGATCGAATTGTTAAAGGCCGTGCAGCAGGCCAACCCCAACACCGTTGTGGTGCTCAGCGCAGGGGCTTCGCTGGAAACCCCGTGGCTCAAACACTGCCGTACCCTGGTATATGGTGCGCTGGGCGGCCAGGCGGGGGCGGGCGCCATGCTGGATGTGCTGACCGGCAAAGTGAACCCCAGCGGCAAGCTGGCCGAAACCTGGGTCAACGCCTATGCGGATACCCCCGCCAAGGATAACTTTGCCGGGCCGGGCCGCATGGTGCAGTACCGCGAGGGGCTGTATGTCGGCTACCGCTATTACCAGACCGCCGGTGTGCCGGTGGCATTCCCCTTTGGCTATGGGTTAAGCTACACCAGCTTTGCCTACAGCAATTTGCAGGCCGCGTCCAATGGCGTGACCCTGACCGTAACCAACACCGGCAAGCGCGCCGGAGCAGAGATCGTGCAGCTGTATGTGGCAAAACCCGGGGCAGAAGTGTTCCGCCCCGCACAGGAGCTGAAAGGCTTTGCCAAGGTGCAGCTGCAGCCCGGCGAAAGCAAGACCGTGACCATCCCGCTGGACGACAAGGCATTCCGCTACTGGAACACCAGGACCGACAGCTGGGAAGTGGAAGGCGGCAGCTATGAGCTGCGGGTCGGCGCGTCCAGTGCGGACATCCGCCTGACCGCCGTGGTGGAAGTGGCCGGTACCGGCGCACCCAACCCCTATGCGGGCAAGCATCTGCCGCACTATACCAGCGGCAAGGTGCAGAGCGTGCCGGATGACGAATGGGCCACCCTGCTGGGCCGCCCGGTGCAGCAGGGAAAAGTTAAAATTGACCGCAACATGACCCTGGGCGAGCTGAACCACAGCCGCAGCCCGCTGGGCTGGCTGATCTGGCTGGTGCTTACCGCACTGCTGAACGCCAGCTACAAGCGCGGCAAGCCGGACCTGAATGTGCTGTTCCAGTACAACATGCCGCTGCGTGCCCTGGCCAAAATGACCAGCGGTGCCATCAGCATGGGCATGGTGGATGGCATTGTGATGGAATTACAGGGATTCTGGATCATCGGCCTTGTGCGGGTGATCATAGAAGCCGTGAAAAACCTGGTACTGAACGCACAGCTGGAACAGCGCCTGCGCAACAGCTGAGGAAAGAGAGGGGCTATTTATGCAGCTATGGAATAATTTTGCGGCAAAACACCCCGCCGCAGCCAAGTGGGTGCGCGAAGGCGGACTGTTTGTGATCGTATCCAACCTGGTTACGGTGTTCAAATACCTGCTGCTGCAATTTTTGCCGGCGGCGTTCAGCAGCCTGCCGGTGGTGGATTTTGGCTGGCCGGGCATCCCGGTCACGCTGTTTGGCGAAACCTTCCAGTGGAACATCCTGGGGTATGATTCCGCCCATGGCGGTCTGCCGTACTTTTGCGCCTACATGGTTGCCATGGTGGTGGGAGAATGCATAAACTTTCCCATCCAGCGCAACTTTGTGTTCCGCAGCAAGGGCAACCAGGCCAAGCAGATCGCCTGGTATGTGGTGGCGTTCTGCTTGATCACCTGCATCGTCAACTCCATCAACTGCGTGTGGGTGGCGGTTGCGGGCCTGCTGGTGCCGGATTTCATCTACAACATTGGCACCACCGTGCTCAATGGCGGCATTTCCATGGTGATCTTCTTCTTTGTGAACAAGATCATCTTCCCAGAGGGCGCACAGGCAAAATAAAGCCTGGCAGGATCACTGGTGCTTTTCCCGGTACTCGAACAGGGCGGCGGCACGGTACAGGAAAAAGTCCTTTGGGTGGTATCAAAATGTGATTGCCAGCAACGGCGAAGATCTGAACGGATAAAGAAGAATGCTGCCTTTCCCTGATGTGGAGAAAGACAGCATTTTTATTGCGTTTTTCGGAAAGAGGTGAGCAGCGGCCCCTACAAATGGGTAACGGCTGGCCATAAAATGGCGCTATTACATGGTGTGCTTTGTGAGAAAGCGCTGTAGTGTGATGATATAAAACGGATGGGTGCATGGTGTGCGCCCCTACGGAATTACAACAAAACGCCCCCGCCCGTGCGGTAAATGAACTGCATAGGGCGGGGGCACCGTTATTTTACAAAGAAAACGCGCAGAGCGGAGATTTTAGGCAATACCGCACAATCCTAAGTGCCGCAGCCGCCGGAGCGGTGCTTAAGCCGTCAGGCGGGAATTGTGCGGTGTTGCCTTTACTGTTCCACGGCACCGGTGGGCAGCTGGGGAACAGCGGTCAGGATGCGCATGAACTCTTCGCCGGTGATGGTTTCTTTCTCGTACAGGTACTTGGCGATCTCGTCCAGCTTGCCGCGGTTTTCAATCAGCATCTGTTTGGCTTTTTCATGCTGCTGCTTGACGACTTCCACGACCTTATCGTCCACTGTGGCGGCTGTGCGCTCACTGCAGGCCAGGCTGGCATCGCCGCCCAGGTAGGCGTTGTTCACGGTTTCCAGGGCAACCATATCAAAGTCGTCGGTCATGCCGTAGCGGGTAATCATGGCGCGGGCCATCTTGGTGGCCTGCTCGATATCGTTGGATGCGCCGGTAGTGATGGAGTTGAACACCACTTCTTCGGCGGCACGGCCACCGGTCATGGTGGCAATTTTGGCCAGGATCTCTTCCTTGGTCATCAGGGTGTGGTCGCCGTCCTCTACCTGCATGGTGAAACCCAGCGCGCCGGAAGTGCGCGGCACAATGGTGATTTTCTGCACGGGGGCGGAATGGCTCTGCAGGGCGGCAACCATGGCATGGCCGACTTCGTGGTAGGCTACGATGCACTTTTCTTTGTCGCTCAGGATCTTATTCTTTTTCTGGGCACCGGCCAGGATGGTATCCACGGCTTCCTGCAGGTCGTACTGGGTAACGGCCATGCGGTGGTGGCGCACAGCGCCCAGGGCGGCTTCGTTGATGATATTGGCCAGCTCGGCACCGGAAGCACCGGGAGTCATGCGGGCAACCACGGCAAAGTCACAGTCGGGGCCGATTTTGACCTTTTGAGCGTGCAGGCGCAGGATGCTTTCGCGGCCTTTCAGGTCGGGCAGCTCCACGGGCACACGACGGTCAAAACGGCCGGGGCGGGTCAAAGCGGGGTCAAGGGATTCAGGACGGTTGGTGGCGGCCAGAATGATAACACCCTTGGCGGCGTCAAACCCGTCCATTTCGGTCAGCAGCTGGTTCAGGGTCTGCTCGCGTTCATCGTTGCCGCCCATACCGGAAGCACCGTCACGCTTTTTGCCGATGGTATCGATCTCATCAATAAAGATAATGCAGGGGGCTTTTTCGTTGGCCTGTTTGAAGAGGTCACGCACCTTGGAAGCGCCCATGCCGACGAACATCTCGACAAATTCAGAACCCGCAATGGAGAAGAAGGGAACACCGGCTTCGCCGGCAACAGCGCGGGCCAGCAGGGTTTTACCGGTGCCCGGGGGGCCGACAAGCAGAACGCCCTTGGGCATTTTGGCACCGATATCCTCGTAACGCTTGGGGTTATGCAGGAAGTCAACGATTTCCTGCAGGCTCTCTTTGGCTTCGTCCTCACCGGCAACATCGGCAAATTTGATGGACTTGCCATCCTCAACGACATACTGTTTGGCACCGGATTTGCCGCCGCCAAAAATCATGCTGTTGGCGCCGCCGGTCATTTCACCGACCCGCTTGCGCATCATGCGGTTGAACCAGACGATCAGGATGATCATGGGCAGCAGCGAGATGACCCAGCCCAGCAGGGTATCCACCCAGGTGGTCTGGTTGTACACCTTGCCAAAGGAAACGCCGGCGCTTTCCAACCGGTTGACCAGCTGCAGGTCCTGCGCAATGGAGTTGGTGCAGTAGGTGGTATCGTTTTTGTCCACAAAATAGATCTGCTGATCCTGAATTTCAACGGTGCTCAGTTCGCCGCCTTCGAGCATGTTCAGGAAGGTGCCGTAATCGACCTGTTTGACCTGGCCTTTCATCATGGCGGGAAAGGCCCAGAAATTGAGCAGCAGCAACACCACAAGGATCACGGCATATACAATGCCAGTCGTCTTTTTGGGGTCGCGCGGCTGTTGGGTTTCGTGCATAACAATTCCTCCAGTTGGGGGCGGTAATAGGGGCCCCCGATAGATTCTATCATGAAGAATAAAAATGAACTGCGGATGAACAAGGCATGAAATAGCTGGAAATTCCGGTAAACTTTGCGTGAACAAGGGCAGTTTGTGGGCAAAAACAGGAATGCAGACCGCGTAACGACAGGGAAAAAGTGAAGGCAACACCGCACAATTCCCGCCTAACGGCTCAAGCACCGCTCCGGCGGCTGCGGCACGGCATCTGCGTTGCCAAAATGCTCGATAA